>Ga0335073_10011186_pt1 | contig 12607 bp, 12 predicted proteins | sample Lox_Sample_22_FD_207093 | JGI IMG/M metagenome (GOLD analysis project Ga0335073, IMG submission 207093) | Soil microbial communities from Loxahatchee National Wildlife Refuge, Florida, United States - Lox_Sample_2.2 | ecosystem: Environmental > Terrestrial > Soil > Wetlands | place: USA...
AAAGAACTCGCCACCGGCGTCGTTCGCCGCGCCATGCAGGGCGGGGCTACCGCGGCAGAGGCCGTTGCCATGGACGGTAGCGAGTTCTCGACCGTCGTGCGCCTGGGCGAAGTCGAAACCCTGAAGGAATCGGGATCGAAGGGCGTCGGCGTGCGCGTCTTCTTCGGACAGCGCGCCGCCAGCACCTACTCCAGCGATCTCAGTCCGGAAGGCGTTCAGCAGATGGTGGATTCCGCGCTGGCGCTGGCCAGGATCACCAGCGAAGATCCGTTCGCCGGCATTCCCGAGCCGGCGCAGTTGGGCAAGCTCGAAGGCGACCTGAAGCTTTACCACGAAGACGTGTACTCGCTTTCGACGGCCGATCGCATCGACTATGCCCGCCGCGCCGAGAAGGCCGCACTCGATGCCGACCCGCGCATCACCAACTCCGAAGGCGGCACTTTCGACGCGGCGGTCGGCTACAAGGTGCTGGCCAACTCGCACGGCTTCGTCGGCGATTATCGGCGTTCGTATTGCTCCGTGTCGGCTGTGCCCATCGCGCAGATCGAAGGCGCGGCCATGCAGCGCGACTACTGGTACTCGGTAGCCAATTCGCTGAGCAAGCTGGAATCGCCGGAAGAGGTCGGGCAGATTGCGGCGAAGCGGACACTGCGCCGGCTGGGCGCACGCAAGGTCAAGACTGCGAAAGTCCCTATCGTCTTTGAGCACACGATCGCGGGCTCGCTCGTCGGCCATATCTTCGAGGCAGTAAACGGCGACTCGGTGTACCGTCACGCGTCGTACTTGAGCGGCAAGCTTGGCGAGAAGATCGCGGGCGACAACATCAACATCGTCGATGACGGCACCATGCCCGGAGGCTTCGGCACCAGTCCGTTCGACTCCGAGGGCGTACCCAGCCGCAAGACGATCGTCGTCGAAGACGGCGTGCTGAAGTCCTACCTGCTGAACACCTACACCGCCAAGAAGCTGGGATTGCAGACCACCGGCAACGCTGCGCGCGGGCTGGCGGGAACGCCCGGCATCGGCCCCGGCAATTTCTTTCTCCAGCCGGGAACGAAAACCGCCGACGAGATCATCGCTGAAATCAAAGAGGGCCTGTTTGTGACCGAGTTTCTAGGTTTCGGCGTGAACCTGGTCACCGGCGACTTCTCGCGGGGGGCCAGCGGCTTGTGGATCGAGAACGGCGAGCTCACCTTCCCGGTCGAAGAGATCACGGTCGCCGGAAACCTGAAGGACATGTTCCTCAACATCTCGGCAATCGGCAACGATCTGCAATTCCGAGGCGCGATCGCCTCGCCCACGCTGCGCATCGAGGGCATGACGGTCGCCGGCGAATAAGCGCACACGGCGCATAAATCCGTTGGAGCGGTCCAGGTTTTTCTGCGCGGTCAACGAGCTTAATGCTGGAGTCCTTGAACATCACACGCGCGGTCATGTTCCAGATCGCAGCGTCGAGCCTTTTGCTGGCGCTGGTCGCGTGCGCCGATCGCATCGACTACGACAAGGGCGCGAGCCTGACCGGCGGAGATCCTAATGCCGGCAAGGAGAAGATCGTGCAGCACGATTGCCACTCCTGCCACGCGATTCCGGGCATTCCGGTGAACGCCGACGCTCGCGGCCCGGCGCTGAATCACTGGGCGCGGCGCAGCACGATCGCGAAGAAGTGGCCGAATAATCCTGAGAACCTCGAGGACTTCCTCGAGCATCCCGACCGCATGTCGCACGGCCAGGGCATGAAGACGGAGATGACGATGCCGACGATCAGGCCGGCGGACGCGAAGGACATTGCGGCCTTCCTGTTTTCGATCGATTAGCGCGATTTCGGGAGTACCGAATCCAGGTAGAGCGAGCCTTTAGGCTCGCGTTCTGGCGCGCTCGTCAGGGAGAGGTTTTGCATTCCGCTGCGATGCAGCGGAATGCAAAACCGAAATCAAATGGAGCCTTAACGCGGCGCTGAAGCGCCGCTCTACCAGGACACGCAAAATCCGGAAGCGCTGTAATGAAAAGGGGGGTCTACTACGAAGCCGCAGCCGGCTTCGTTGCCCACCAGGCTTCGATTGGGAGCGGTTTTTCGCGGCGGCGGACTTCCACTCCTTGGCGGGAGATGATGTCGCAGACCAGTTGTAGCGCCTGCGGCATCGCGTGACCCACCGCAGGCGACAGCTCCGTTCCGACATCAAGCGATTCTGCAACCACGCCGATCAGCGTTACCTCCTGCAAACCAATCCCTGCCGTTTCCGCCGCGAAGAGCGTTTCGTCGAGGCAGGGCTGATGTGCGCTGAGCCGCATTCCTGGCAGGCGTTGGCGTAACTGCTCGCGATCGTAGGTCAGCACCTCGCCGGGCTCGCCGCCGCAGGCTAGCGCGTCGAGCAGCACAACCACTCTGCGCCCCGCCAGGTAATCCACAAAATCCAGCGCCGGCGTTCCTATGTCGATCAGTTCAACTTCGCTGGGGAATTCATACTCCGCTTGCAGGCGCGCGATGGCCTGCGGACCGAAGCCGTCATCGCCCAGCAGAAGATTGCCGATGCCGGCTACGAGCACGGGCGCGACTGGCTCGTCGATGCTCACAGAACTTTTACCTGCGCGATCGGCTTGCCGCTCGGATCATAGGTGTGGCATGCGCACGCCATGCATGGATCGAAGGAATGCACCGTTCGCAGAACCTCCAGCGGCTTCTCCGGATCGATCACCGGATTGCCGAGCAGCGAGGTTTCATACGGCCCGGGCACACCACGATTGTCGCGCGGGCTTGCGTTCCAGGTGGTCGGCACCACCGCCTGATAGTTGCTGAGCCGTCCGTTGCGCAACACAACCCAGTGCGACAGCGTACCGCGCGGCGCTTCATGCGTGCCCACGCCTTCCACTTCGCCGTCGGGAAATTTCGGGGGATTGTAGACAGCGGTATCGCCGCGGCTGATGTTGGCAACCAGATATTCCCAGTGCTTCTGCGCCAGCTCCGACAGCATGGCGCAGCGGATGGCGCGGGCCACGTGACGTCCCATCGTCGATTGCAAGTCATTGACCGTGACTTTGCGCTTGCCCACGGCCGAGATCTTTTCCAGCGCCGCGTCGGTCCACTTCTTGGTGAGCGGGTGTCCCTGCGCATAGCCCACGAGCACCTGCGCGAGCGGGCCCACCTGCATGGGGCGACCATCATATCGCGGCGCCTTTACCCACGAGTACTTGCCGTTGTCTTCGAAGTCGGTGTAGTGCGGCTGGGTCTCGCCCTTCCAGGGATGCTGCGGCTCGTTGCCCTTGTACCACGCGTGCGTCAAGTCCTCGGCCACGGCGTGACGGAATTCCGTATCGGCCGCGGTGTAGAGCTGCTTCGCGTTATAGATGTTCCCGTCGAGGATGACGCCTCCGGGCAAATCGAACGCCGACGCCTGCGCATCCTGCGGCAGATCCGGCACGGCGAGATAGTTGCGAACGCCCGCGCCGTAGCTCATCCATTCGGGATACAGTGCCGCCAGCGTACACGCGTCGTTGAAGTACGCCTGCTGCACGAACGGGATCACGGAGTCGGTGAGGTACTTCAGCTGATACAGGCGATCCATGTTGAGCGCGGCGAGACTGTCGAGGTCGATGGCGTTCTGTACTCCGCCGACGGCCAGGTTCTGGATGTGCGGCGTTTTGCCGCCAAGCATGCCGACCACTTGCAGCGCATAGCGCTGATAGGTCAGCGCCTGCAGGTAATGCGCAAAGGCGATCAGGTTGACCTCTGGCGGCAGCTTCATCGCCGGATGTCCCCAGTAGCCCGTGGCAAACATGCCAAGCTGTCCGCTGCCGGCGAAGCCCTTCACCTTGTCCTGCGCGGCCTTCATCTCTTTGGCGGAGTTGCCGGTCCAGTCAGAAAGACTTTGCGCCAGCGACGCCGCTTTCGTCGCGTCGGCGCGCGGGATGGTCATGATATCGACCCAATCCAGCGCCGAGAGCTGGTAAAAGTGCACGATGTGGTCATGCAGCGCGTGGTTGATAAGAATCAGGTTGCGGATGAACTGCGCGTTGGGCGGAATCTGCAGTTTCAGCGCGTCTTCCACCGCGCGAACGCTGGCCATCGCGTGTACGGTGGTGCAGACGCCGCAGAAACGCTGCGTGAACAGCCAGGCTTCGCGCGGGTCGCGGCCCAGCACGATGTTTTCGATACCGCGCCACATGGTGCAGCTTGCCCAGGCTTTCGAGACACTGCTGCCTTCCACCTCGACGTCAATGCGAAGGTGGCCTTCAATCCGCGTAACTGGGTCTATGTTGATCCGTGTTGGCATAACCACTCATTTGTATGTAGGGATAAAAATTTCGGTAGTAGCTTTCCATGCCGTACCACTGCTGCAACGGCGCCGGCAGGATGGGCAGGCGCTTCACCGCAATCAGGAACAGGCAAATGCAGGTGCAGATGAAACTCAGCGAGATGACGATCTCGACCACCGACGGCGTGTAATACGCGATGATCCCGATGCGCCAGGGACGATAAGCGAAGGTCGTGGGATCGAAGCGGTACGCCATGCCGCCCAGCACAATCAGGAAGCAATTGCGGAACAGTGTGTACGCGTTGTTGCGATACTTCTCCTGCCGCAGGTAAAACGCGGGGACGAAGAGGAACAGCATCTCTCCCCAGAACAGCAGGCTGAGCAGGCCGGAGTTGAACATCATCAGGAAGCGGCCGCGCACCAGGATGTCGAGCAAACGCAACGCCAGCCAGGGGAAGATCAGCCAGTTCATCAGGCGGACCAGCTCGTCCATGATCGACTGGTCGATGGGACGCTTCCAGGTCAGGCAGCACAACAGTACCGAGGCGATGGTCGTCGCCACTCCGATGAAAGCCGCGGCCCATACGTAAAGCAGCGGTAGCAACGGCGTCTGCCACAACGGGAAGACCTGGTTGCCGGTGAGCAGCATCAGCGCGCCCAGCGCCGACTGGTGCAGGATGGGCAAGGTGTACGCGAGTGCCACAACGTAGGGGTAGGTTTTGCGAATGATGGGAACCAGCCACACGACCAGCCCGCGGCCCGGCGGGAAGAAGTAATACCATTGCTCCAGAATCGGCGGCGTGTTCTCCAGAAACAGCGGGAACAGGCAGTACAGCGGCATGCACCACAGCACTTCCCACATGGGCGAGGTAGTGTTCCAGCGAAAAACCGAGAGCAGGTTGTAGACGTTCCAGGGTCGCGAGACGTCCACCGCGATCGCCAGCAATCCGGTGAGGTAAACCAGGAAGCTGATGAGCAGGGTCACGCGCATTACGGCGTGCAGCTTGCGCCGGTGGAAGATCCACGCGGCGATGCCGATGGGAAAGCTGCCGGAGCCGAGCGCGGTCAGCGTCATCACGTTGAACGTCTTCCAGATGCCCCAGGGAAATCCGTCGCTCAAGCCGGTGGCTGCCCCCAGCCCAAACACCTGGCGATAGATCACGAGCACATAACCGGTGAGCGCGAGCGCGGCAAGGAAAATAAAGTTCTTCGTCCAGATGGGCATTCCGAACACGGGCACGCCGCGCTGCCAGCGGACAACCGTTAAATCGCTATGGGTTTGGCTGTTCATAACTGAGGCATCAACCCCGTTTTCTTGTGCTCTTCGTCCATCTCGGCCTCGTGCTCACGGAAGTTCTCACGAAGGAACGAGACCATGCCCACGTAGATCGCCGCCGGCAGGGCGAAGTACTTCAGCACGCGCTCCTGCCATCGCAGCCAGTTGCTCGGGTGTTCATCCGGGCTGAGATGCGGCAGTCCCAGCAGGTCGTAATTCACGCCCGCCAGATACAAAACCTGCGTGCCTCCGGCTTCCTTCTCGCCATAGACACGGCTCTCGAAATACTTGTCGGGATGTTGCTCGATGCGGCGATGGGCCTCCTTCAGCAGCACATCGCGGCGGCCAAAAATCACCGCTTTCGGCGGGCAGACGAACGTGCAGGCCGGCTCCTTGCCGGCGGCGAGCCGCTCCTTGCAGAACTCGCACTTCACGATCTTGGCGTTGAAGGCATCCCAGTCGAACTTGGGGATCTGGTACGGACACGCGAGCTGACAGTAGCGGCAGCCGATGCACTTCTCCGCCGTCCAGGAGACGACGCCGGTGACTTTGTCCTTCTCGAGCGCGTGGAACGGGCATGCGGAAACGCAGAACGGATCGACACAGTGCATGCACTGCCGTTTTACAAACGCGAACTGCCCGCTTCCGCCCTTGCGCTTGTACAGCTTGATGATGTTCTTGGTGAACGAATTCAGGTCGTTGGGCGCCTGATGGAGATGGTCCACGCGGGTGTCGGGGTTTAGGCCGTTGGCATCGGCACACGCCACCACGCACGACTTGCATCCGATGCACTTGGTGGAGTCATACAACATCCCCACCGCATCGCGCGGCGGCGTGGGGATGTGCTCCTGCGCGGGGCTGATTACAGCTTCGCCGACGGCTGCGGCCGCGCCGCCCATGCTGGCTAGTTTGAGTACATCGCGCCGGGTCAGCGACATCGCTATACTCCCTGCCCCTTGGAATGGTCGTCGCGCTCCCTGGGCTTCAATTCGGCGGGTCCATCAGCGGGAAATTCTGCCGCGGCCTCCTGGCTGCTGCGCAGGCGCTGCGCCGCCATCCAGGCAGCGCCCAGGCCCGCGCCGACGATTGCGCCCGCGATGCCTGTCGCTATGTTCGCCGGACGTCCCTGCGCCAAGTTCACCGGCGGATAGGTGTCGGGAGGCGTGATGTTGTGCACCGTCGCCTGCTGGAAGATCGGGATGTTGAACGCGATGCCCTTCTCCGTGCAGCCCACGCAGGGAGCGCCGATGCCGACCGGCCAGCAATCGGGCGTCTCGTTGAACATCCGCACCGAGCAGCCGGCATGGGTATCGGGACCTTTGCAGCCGAGTTTGTAGAGGCACCAGCCGTGACGGTGGCCATCGTCGCCGAAGGTCTGCGCGAAACGCCCGGCATCGAAGTGCGCTCGCCGCGGGCATTGAATATGGATCACGCGGTCGTAGGCGAACTTGGGACGCAGGTCGGAGTCCAGCTCCGGTGGCGCGCCCGTGCGCAAAATCTCCAGAATCGTGCCGATCAGGTTGTAGGGATTGGGAGGACAACCGGGCAGGTTCACGGTCGGCACTCCGCGCAGCAGATCCGACACTCCGACAGCACCGGTGGGATTCTCGCCGGCCGATGGCACTCCGCCCCAAGACGCGCAGGAACCGATCGCGATCACGGCCTTCGCCTTCGAGCCAAGCTGGTCCAGCATCTCCGTCGCTGGCCGACCAGCCAGCTTCATGTAAATTCCCTCTTCTTTGGTCGGAATCGAACCTTCGACCACCAGGAAATACTTGCCGGCCTTGTTCTCGGTGGCCATGCGCAGCGCTTCTTCCGCCTGCTTGCCCGAGCCGGGCATCAGCGTCTCGTGGTAATCGAGCGAGATGATGTTGAAGATGAGCTCATCGACGCCCGGCCGCGAGGTGCGCAGCAGCGTTTCGGTGCAGCCGGTGCAATCCTGGAAATGCAGCCACACCACCGAGGGGCGCGGCATCTGCGCGATCTCCTGCGCCAACTCGCCTGCCCACGACTTCCTGGTGAGCGCCAGCCCAACTGGGGCCGCAATCATCAGCTCGGTGCAGAATCGCAGGAATTTTCTGCGGGAGACGCCGGCGCGTCTGAGTTGTTCGCCAATCGTTAGAACGTTCGTTTGGTCATCTTGCGCGACCATGCATGCTTCTCCGGATTGGGGATACCGCGCATGGGGGCCTGGGCAAGACTGTGGTTGCGCGGAGGAACTTGAATTAATTTCTAATTTCCTATGCCAGCGCGCCGGGCATCTATGCCGAGTATCACCCGGTCATGTGACCTGCATCACTCGCGACAGGTTCAGGCCGTAATTTTGTTTTCGGTTCGGAGGTGCAGGTACGTCTTCGACAGGCAGCTGAAAAAACTCGTTTTTCCCGGAGGTCATGGGTCAGAGCACGAGTTTTTACGCGGTTCGATAAGCCGGTCCATTCTTGCCATTCCGAGTGGGCTTCAGCCCACGAGGAATCTGCTTTTCGCTTTCTCGGCACCCCGTTGCAGGCGTGCTGTTCGACATGGTCCAGCCTGGCGTTCCGAAAAGGACGAGAAGCTCGGCACCCGAATGCGCATCGCAGAGTGCCCCGAGTGTCACTGGACGTCCGTAATCAAGGTATCTTCCCCCTGCCCACTTGCATCTATGTCGCCGGGCAGGGCCTTTTCCGTTCGCAAGAAATTCGCGTTTCCGGCGGAACTTTACAGTTCCCACAAGCTATGCTTTAGCGGGATAATTCCAAGTCAGGTGTCACGTGCCAGTCCTCCGTGCTCGCGATGTACCGGCTCTCAGGCTCCCAGGTACCAGCTTGCTGGCGTTGCTTGCGGTTGCGCTGTGGCTGCCGGCACTGAGCGCGGCGCAGGACCAAACGCCGGTTGCTCCGTCGTCCAATCCAACGCAAACTGCTTCGCAATCCTCTCCCGGGACATCATCGGAACAAGATACGTCGCAAGCGCAAACAGCCCACCAGGGCGAGATTCCGACCGCAGCGCAAGTGTCAGCTCAAGGCGAGCACGATGCAGCGGCAGCTGCCCACGACACCAAAGATGCAGCCCCGGTGAACTCCGCGGCGGCAAGTCCAGCGCCGGCGCGGGCGGCGCAACCGTCCACTCTGCCGCCCAAGTACAACATCGATCTGATTGGCGAACGGGATGTCGGGACCGGGATTGACTTCTACTCACTCGATCGCGAGATGGCGCTGGGGCGGCAGCTCTCGCAGGAGGTCGAAGCGAGCGCGCGGCTGGTCACCGATCCCGTGATCAACGAGTACATCAACCGCGTGGGGCAGAACCTGGTGCGCCACTCCGATGCACGCGTGCCCTTCGTCATCAAGGTGCTCGACAATCAGGAGGTCAACGCCTTTGCGCTGCCCGGCGGCTTCTTCTATGTGGATAGCGGGCTGATTCTCGCCGCCGACAACGAAGCCGAACTGGCCGGCGTGATGGCGCACGAGATCGCGCACGTCGCCGCCCGCCACGCCACTAAGAACATGACGCGGGCACAAATCTGGAACATCGCTTCCGTGCCGCTGATCTTTATCGGCGGCCCGGTGGCCTACGCCATCACCGAAGTTGCGGGCCTGGCGGTGCCACTGGGCTTCCTGAAGTTTTCTCGTGATGCCGAGCGTGAAGCCGACCTGCTCGGCCTGGAATACGATTACGCCTCCGGATACGATCCCCAGGCGTTCGTGCAGTTCTTCGAGAAGCTGAACATCGAGAAAAAGAAGCCGAACATGATCGCCAAGGCCTTCGCCACCCATCCCATGAATGTGGAGCGGATCGAGGCGGCGCAGGAAGAGATTCGGAAATATCTGCCGGACCGGCCGGAGTACATCGTCGATACCAGCGAGTTCGAGAACATCAAGGCGCGGCTGGCTTCGCTGGAGAATGGGCGCCGGCTGGGCGGCAAGCAGGAGGAGCCGGGGCGTCCGGTGCTGCTGAAGCGCATGCCGACGAGCGCGGGGGGCGACAATGGCGCGAGTTCGGGCAAGGACGCCGGCGCCAGTTCGCAGCCGCAGGATGACGGCGGGCCGACGTTGAAACGCAACCCATCGACTTCGACGGACAGCGCGACCGCAAGCGCGCCGTCAGACAGCAGCGGTTCGTCGAATGACGACGATCCCGCCAGGCCTACGCTGAAGCGTCCTCCGCCGAGTTCGTCGGATTAGGAGTTGAGATGTACTGTACGCTGCCACTTACTATCAGTCCCGCCTCAGGCTTGATCGCGGGTGCCGTGCTCATCGGAGCCAGCCTAAGAGTTGCCATCTTGATCTGGCAGGGAAAGCTGATTTTCCCGCGCCGACCGCCCTTTGAGAAATAAACCATCTTTAAGCACGCTTGAAAGCCTGCCCTGAGTAAACCTGGGGCCCATTCTGGCCGTCTGTTGGCCAGGGTGGGGCAAACTTATCAGCCCAACTGCCCCGCTCTAGCCAAAGATGGCTAGAACGGGGCACCCCAGGTGAATGATTTTCTGGAGAGTGCAGCGAAAGGGCGCGCTCCAACCTAACTTGACGGCGCGCGATAGGCGATGAGCGTCTCCGGATAGAAGGTCACACGACAACCGATCACCTTTCCCTGCGCAAACAGGCTCCTCATCTTTCGCGCGGTGAGCAATTGCAGGTGATCGTACGGCGTCCTGCCCAGCCGCTTCACCAGGCGGCGCTGCGAGATCTCCGGCAGGAGCTGCACGAAAGGCAAGTGATAATGCGGTTCGATGGGGTACCACAGGTTCGGCGTGGTGACGAACCATCCTTTGCCGACACGCTGCACCTCCGCCGCGAAGCGCTCGACATAATCGCTTCCCGGCAGGTGCTCGATCACCGCATTGGAGTACACGATATCGAACGCCTTGTCGCGGAAGGGCAGGGCGCAGCCATCGAAGACTACGGGCTCAACGCCGGGGAAGCTGCGGCGATAGTCTTCCACCTCGGCCAGCGAGATGCCCCCGCCGACAATACGGTCGCGGTGCTCGTAGAACGACTCAAACTGCTCGACCAGCCCGAGGTGCGTGCCCGTGGCGCCCACATTCAGAATGCGCATCTCCGCCGTGGGGCGGAGCAGCCGCAGAAACAGGCGATGCTTTTGCAGGCGTGACTTGCGGTGCAGATGCAGGAGCAGGCGGTTCATCCCGAAAGAGATTCTATCGTTTGCACGGGGGCGGGTCGGCAACTCGCGTCTGGGAGGTTTGCGACGGAGGCTCGCGGTGCCTACAATGTAGCCCATGCGGCGCTGTGCTCTGGTGATTCCGGCTCTCCTGCTGTTTTCGTCGCTGCTGGTGGCCGGCGACAAGAAGGCAAACGTGTCGGAGTCCTCGGTCAACTTTGTCGTGCTGAAGGACGATACCGGCAAGCCCATCCGCAACGCGGCGGTGGTGCTGCATCTGGCCGGAAAAAATTGCCAGCCGGCGCACACCGGCTTCGAGCTCAAGACCGATTCTGACGGCAAGACGCACTTCGATGGCGTGCCTTATGGCTTGCTGCTCATCCAGGTGATCGCGCCCGGATTTCAGACGTTCGGCAATTGCTTCACCATCGGCCAGCCCGACCAGGAGATCTCCATCCGGCTGAAGCGGCCCCAGGGACAGTACTCGATTTATGACAAGCACGACGGTGACGGCGGAAGCACGCCGCAGAAGTGAAGCATTTGGCACTTGGCATTGAGCACTTGGCAATTGCTGTGACGGAACGTACTCCTTCTTAAACTCTTGACCGCGCTAAGTGCTAAATGCCAACTGCAAAATGCCAAATGCGAACCCATTCACCGCCCGCGCTCGTTGGACGGAACAGGACCGTTTTACCGGCGTTGCGAGCAGCGGTCACGAAATCACCATGGACGGCGGCGCCGACAAAGTAGCGAACAGCCCTATGGAGTTGGTGCTCATCGCGCTTTGCGGCTGCACTGCCAGCGACGTGGTGGGAATCCTGCGCAAGAAGCGCGAACCCTTTACCGGCCTGGAGGTGCACGCTGTCGCTGAGCGCAACGAAACCTTCCCGCGGGTTTACACCTCCATCCGGCTCACTTATCGCGTCAGCGGCAGGGTCACGCACAAGGCAATGGAAGATGCCGTGCGCCTGTCGAAAGAAAAGTACTGCTCGGTCTCAGCCATGCTGGAAAAGACCGCTAAAATCGATGTGGCCATCGAGTATTCTTAGCGAAATTCGGCCGCCGTTTCCGGCGCGAGCGACCCAGCTGGCGAGCAGGATGGGCGTGCCCTCGTTTCGCAAAACCGCGAAGGAACGCCGCTTTCTGGTCTAAACTATCGATAAGCAAGATAATCCTGCAAGCCCAGCTTCGTCTGCTACAACGCAATGAGTCAGGTCGGCATCGAAAGGGCCGCGGTCGCGGTGATTTCTTTATTTGGCGCACTGCTGGCGTCGCTAGTGTCGTTCTACGCGGTTTTCCCGTGGACCATCGGCGCGCCGAACATTGCGGTTGGACAGCGACTTGTCCTCTCCGGAGCGATGAGCGCACTGGCGATCGCAGGAATCTTCACTGTTATGCAGTTCGTTCGCGGCAAGCGGTGGGCCTGGTGGACCGCCCTGGTAGTGGCGGCCATGGTCCTCGCCTTCGGCGTCCTCTGCCTGTGGTGCGCCTTCTTTCCGAGCAACTATTTCGAGCGCTCGGAGACGCCGTTCCTGGTGCTCGCCGGGCTCATGTTCGCCGCGCCGGCCGCCATCACCGGCATGCTGTTGAATCTGCCGCAGGTGCGTAGCAGGCCTTTGCGAAAGTCGGTTTTGCCGCAGCATCCGCGCGATTCCTTCCGGGCCGAAAATAGGCGCAGCTCACTCTCCACTATCCACTAACACGATCCGCTGATGTAACGTAGTACTCGATGGGGCGCATCCACGTTCTCTCCGAAAATGTGGCTAACAAGATCGCCGCGGGCGAGGTGGTGGAGCGGCCCGCGTCGGTGGTGAAGGAGTTGCTGGAGAACGCCCTGGACGCGGGCGCGCACCGCGTTCGCGTCAATGTCGAAGCCGGAGGCAAGAAGCTCATCCAGGTTGCCGACGACGGCTGCGGCATGGTGCGCGACGACGCTCTGCTCGCCTTCGAGCGCCACGCGACTTCCAAGATCCGCACTGCC
>Ga0335073_10011188_pt1 | contig 12604 bp, 13 predicted proteins | sample Lox_Sample_22_FD_207093 | JGI IMG/M metagenome (GOLD analysis project Ga0335073, IMG submission 207093) | Soil microbial communities from Loxahatchee National Wildlife Refuge, Florida, United States - Lox_Sample_2.2 | ecosystem: Environmental > Terrestrial > Soil > Wetlands | place: USA...
ATCGTCTCACCTACACCTTTGCCGAGATAGAGAACGGAAAGCGCGTTGGAGCGCAGAGCTTTGCACTCGTTGCGGTGGTTTCAGAAGGGAAGACGATTCTGAAGCAGGGCACTAAAGTGCCCATCATTACGGGAACGACGGATAAAGGTACATCGGCACAGAGTTCTCAGGTGCAGTACCTGGACGTGGGATTGAATATCGAGGCTTCTCTTGAGGCCTGTGCGGAGGGCGTAAGACTACGCACCAAGGTCGATCAGTCGAGCATCACTGACGAGCGATCCGGCATCTCCGCGGCGGACCCGGCAATTCGCCAGACGGTTCTCGAAGCGACATCGGATCTGCAACCGGGGAAGCCGGCGGTTCTGGGCTCACTGGACGTGCCGGGCAGTACACGCCATCAGGAGGTGGAGGTCGTTTCAGAGCTGCTCCGCTGATCGTGCTGGCCAACTTGCTGTGGGCAGCACAAGCGCGACCGTTAAGCCTTCGCCACTTCCACCAGCGCTGAGTAAAAGGTCGCGCCGGCGCCGATATCCGTGAGACGCTCGCTCGTCAGCACATTCACATTGACGCCGTCCGGCTGCAGCTTGGCCCAGTCGAGACGCGCCGCCACTACGCCGGTTGGCAAATTCGGATTAAGCAGCGCGGTCAGCTTCAGCGATCCGCGATCATTGAAGACGCGCACTGCATCGCCTTCGCCAATCGCACGGGAGGCCGCATCGTCCGGATGCATTTCAAGTCGCTGGCTGGTCTTCGCCTCCATCCGGCGGTGGCCTTCGAGATTTGCGAAGGTCGAATTCATGTAGTTGTCGTTCTTGCGGCCAAGCAGCTCGAGCGGAAAGCGCTCCGCGCCTTTACTCCATCTGGACTCGACCGGAGGTACAAAGCCCGGAAGCGGATCCTCGCCGGCAGCGGCGAGAGTCTCCGAGTAGAACTCGATCTTTCCGCTCGGCGTCGCGAGCGGGCCGGAAGTGTAGGGCTGAAAAGGATGCTCTTCGGGGTCGCGATGAAATGCGAGCGGAACGTGACCTTTCTCCTTCAGCTCATCGAGCGTGATGTGCTCCATGTTCGCGTTGGTCGAGTGGCCGTCAGCGCCAATTGCCAGCGCCTGTCGGATGATCTCCTCCGGTGTGTCCCGGAAACACGGCTCCGCAAATCCCATGCGCTGCGCAAGCTGGCCGAAGAGCCACACGTTGGAGCGCGCTTCGCCGGGCGCCTCAATCGCCTGCTGCGAGAGCTGCACGAAATAGTGGCCGTAGGCGCCCTGCACTTCAGTCTGTTCGAGAAACGTCGTCGCGGGCAGAATAAAGTCCGCGTAGTCGGTGGTGTCGTTGAAGAACAGATCGTGCACTACGGTGAAGAGATCGGTCCGTGCCAAACCACGGCGCACCGCGTTCTGGTTCGGAGCAACCGCACCGGGATTCGAGTTATAGACAAAGAGCGCATGAACCGGCGGCTGACTGTTTTCTGATCCCTGTTCTTGCCCCAGCTCGGTCAGCGCATGGCCCAGTGTGCACATGTTCACCAGCCGCGCCTCGCGGCCCAGCGGCGAAGCCTTTGCGAGATCCGGCCGGCGCGTTGCAGTCTCATCCCACTCGAATGCGCCCGACGTGGAAAGCTGGCCTCCGCCGCCGCGATGCTTCCATGCGCCGGTTAGCGCAGGCAGCATGGCGATGGCGCGCGCCGCCGCGCCGCCATTTTCGCAGCGCTGCACGCCGTAGTTCATGCGCAGCGCTGCAGGCCGCGTCGTCGCATATTCTCGCGCAAGCTGCTCAATCTGTGCCGGCGTCATGCCGGTGTAGTGCGAGACGCAACCCGGCGTATACTCGCGCGCGCGTTCAGTCAACTGGTCGATGCCATGCGTGAACTCGGCAATATAGGCGGGGTCTTCCAGGCCTTCGTTGAGAATCACGTGCATCATGCCCAAGGCCAGCGCCACATCCGTACCGGGACGTATCGCGATATGCCAGTCAGCCAGTGCGGCCGTTCGCGTACGATATGGATCGATGACGATCAGCCGCGCGCCATTGCGCCGGGCCTGATCGATCATCGGCCACAGATGAACGCTGTTTCCATGAATGTTCGCGCCCCACGCAATGACGAGCTTGGCGAGGCGAAAGTCTTCTGTCGGCGTGCCCAGCTTTTTGCCGTAGACGAGCTTCCACGCCTGCCCACCAGCTTCAGAGCAGATTGTGCGGTCGAGCTGGCTCGCGCCCAGTCGATGAAAGAAGCGGCGATCCATTGAACCATAACCGAGCACGCCGATGGTGCCAGCGTAGCTGTAGGGCAAGATCGACTCAGAGCCATGCTCATCGCTGATCTGCTGCAGGCGCTCCGCAATCGCATCCAGAGCCTCGTCCCACGTGATGCGCTCAAAGCTTTCGTGCTCGCGTCCGCGCGGCAATGGTCCCTTCGCCACGCTGGCTTTGCGGCGCAGCGGATACAGAATCCGCTCAGGCGAGTACACGCGGTCGAGATACTTGGCCACTTTGCCGCAAAGAAAGCCCTGCGTTACCGGATGCTTCGGGTCGCCCTGCACCTTCACGGCACGACCTTCCTTATTCACCGTCACCAGCACGCCGCAGGAATCCGGGCAGTCGTGCGAGCAAACCGTATGAACAATGCGAAAGGCGCTCATAGCGTTATTGTAAGCTGAACGCGAGGTGCCATATATGCGGCGTTTTCTATGGATTTTCCTGTTGTTGGCCTGCGTTCTTCGCGGACAGTTGGCTTCTGCTCAAGGTGTGCAGAGCGCAGATGAAACGTCCATTCGCGCGGCAATCACTGCGCAGGCCGCCGCGTGGAACCGTGCAGACATTCCGGCCTTCATGCAGGCCTATGAGAACTCGCCGGAGACCACGTTCATCGGCAGCACGGTTCGCAAGGGTTATGAGCCCATTCTGCAGCGTTATCGCTCGGCATACGCAAATTCAGCGCAGATGGGCACGCTCAGCTTTTCGAATATAGACGTGCGGTTACTCCCGGCTCGCTGCGGTGCGGCAGAATATGCCATTGTCACCGGCAACTTTCATCTTGAGCGCACACAAAAAGGCAGCGCGACCAAGGACGACGGCATCTTTTCTCTGGTGTGGCGCAAAGGCCCGCAGGGATGGAAGATTGTGCTCGATCACACGAGCTAACCCGAGTTAACTGCCGAAGCCTGATCTGTCCTGTAGACTGGTTGCGTTATGAGCTGCATCTTCTGCAAGATCGTCTCCGGCGAGATTCCCTCCACGGCCATCTACCAGGACAGTTCCGCTTACGCATTTGCCGACATCACACCCAAGGCGCCGGTGCACATCCTCATTGTGCCGCGTGAGCACATCGTGTCACTGAGTCAAGCGAGCGAAGATCAACGCGATTTGCTGGGTCACCTGATGTGGACCGCTGCGGAGATCGCGCGCAGCCAGGGACTCGCAAAGGGTTATCGGGTTGTGGTGAATGCGGGTGAAGATGGCGGGCAGACGGTTGGACATCTGCACATGCACCTGATGGGCGGGCGCCCCATGACCTGGCCGCCGGGATGAGAGAGACAGCGGACAGTAGTCAGATTACAGTGGACAGTGACTTGCGTGCTGATCACTGTCCACTGATCACTGTTCCCTAAACTGGTTGTTGCGCGTACTCTTCTTCCTCTTCCACACCGTAACGGCGAAGCAAATTCGGCAGGCTCTGCGAGAACGCGGAGCGCGGCATCACCACGTCGCATCCCGCTTCCACGCCCTTCAACTTCAGGTCGCCCTGCACGTGGCTCAGGAAGCCGATGATCGACACCGCCTTCTTGAACTTGGAGCGGAATTTCGGAATCAGTGTCATCGGCTTGGCGTTCACGTTATTCAGATCGAAGACCAGCAGCGAGGGACGCTGGTTCTCGGGCGCTTCGAAGATCCGCGTGACGGCATCCTTGTCGCCTTTGACGAATTCCACCTTCACGCCGAGCTTGCGCGCCGTCTCCTGAATCTTCGCGAGGAAGAAGAGGTCCTCAATGAAGCAGAAGATGCGCGTGGGCGCATCCTGGCGGACAGGCGCAGCGGCCTGGGGCGCGTAGGCATCGGCATAGTAGCCGGCATGATTGCTGCCGCCAATCTGGATGGTCGACGGCGGCCCGTCCGCCACGTTGCCGTTCGCGGCACGATAGCTGTGATCCATCGGACCGACGAATTCGCGCGGTCCCTTCTGCTTGCCCTTGCGCTTGCCCTGATGTCCGCCGATGCTGTTGCCGGGCGAGGATGGAGGCATGCCGTTTTTCTGGAAGAATTTCTTCTTCTTGCGGCCCTGCCCGGGGTGGGCAGGCTTCTGGTGCGCGGGTTGCGGAGCCTGCATCTGGGGCTGCTGGCTCTGCGGCGCCTGATGATTCTGCGGCGCGCCCTGCTGGTTGGATTTATTCTTGCGGCGGCGCCTGCGGCGCCGATGTCCTTGCGACTGCACCTGACCGTTGTCAGGTGCGGGCCCCAGCTCCGGCTGGGGCTGCGTCGATTCTGTGGTCATGCGTGTACTTCCTGGTGCTTTGCAATATAGTGCAACAAACTGGGGCTCAGTTGCGCCTATTCCGCGCCGAGCTCTCTAACCTCTTTGAGGAATCCTGCCAGCCTCCGCCGATTGCCGCCCGGCCCTAACCTGTGCCCACGCTGGAATTTTCGAACTCTCGCCGCGAGAAGGTCCATCGCACGCCAAAAGTCGTATCTGCATCCAGATTGGCTGCGGTGTAGTTCAATTCAGGCCGCTGGACTCTGCTCGTACAGCAAACTTTTCCACCGGGACACAACCGGAGTAGCTTCTTTGGCCCGGCGCTTCCACAAATCTCTCGAAAATTCCTCTGCCGCGTCCTACACAGGGACTGTGGCCGAACCTCGCTGATGGCCCGGATCGTTGCGGCGGCCGGTATTTTTCGCAGGCGATGCCCTTCCTCTGTGAGCCTTTTGCCCCGCGCAGCCAGACAAGGAATGCGCTGTTTGTCGGGAGTTTTGCCGGCTCGGCGGCGAGCTTGCTCTCCCCATTCAGGGTGGCCCGCGTCAGCCGCTTGATAGGCAACTTTGATAGTACAGCGAAGGCGGGCGGCTGGCAAGGGGAAGCTGTAAATCAAAAAAGATCAAAAGTCACGTCGCAAAGGACTGCAACCTTTTTCTTTTTGGATGCGCCTGTAAAACGAAACGCCACCGCTGAGGGTGGCGTTTCGCGATCCTGCAGCGGTCACTGGCCTCCCGAGCAGGACTGGCCGGTGGTTGATCCACCGCACCGTGTACAGGCTTGCCCGGCTTGGCCTTCCCGTTTGCGGGCCGCTCATTGGCGGTGGCTCCAGCCGGATGCCTGCTGCGCTTCAAGCTGCTTGGATGCCCAGCAGCCACAACATCACTGGCACCTTTGATATTGCAATCAACATGCCGTTCCACAGTTTGTTTATTTTCAATGACTTATCTGGAGATTTGCCCACTGTAAGTCTGGATTTCGGGAGACCAAAAAGGCGAAAACTTCAAAAAACCATAGCGAACAGATATCGGGCCGTTCGGATAGCCGATCAATGCTGGCACTGTGGGCAAAAATGTGTTCCCCGACCGGCCAGAACAATGCGCCGGATCGGCGTTTTACACCGACGGCAGGGTTCGCCGGTCCGCAGGTATACGCAGTGTTCGAGCTGGAAGAACCCACGCACACCGTCGGCATCCACATAATCGGAAACCGACGACCCGCCCAGTCGGATCGCGTGATGGAGAACCTCGCGCAGGGCCAGGCGCAGCCTTTCAAGCTCCGCTCGCGTGAGTCGTCCGGCGGCCCGCCGGGGTCGGAGACCGGCATGAAACAGGCTCTCATCTGCGTAGATATTGCCCACCCCGGCCAAAAGCGTCTGGTTCAACAGCGCCGCCTTTATCGCCAATCGCCGGCCTCGAAACAGCGCCGCAAACTGTTCCGCGCTGATAGTGAGCGGGTCCTCGCCGGGCGCTCCAAATGACGAATGACGCTTGAGATCGCGGAACTCCAACCGACCGAAGCGCCGGGGATCGACGAAGCGCAACTCCCGCCCGCTGGCCAAGCTGAGACGTGCATGGGTGTGCGGGTCAACCTGCGCCTCAGGCTTGGTCACCAGCAAACGGCCGCTCATGCCAAGGTGAACGATCCATTGCGCTTCGGGCTGCCCGCCGCGATCTCGTCGTCCCTCGCTGTCCGGTGCGCCCAGCTCGCAGACGATGTGTTTTCCGGTACGGTGTACCGCCAGAACCTGTCGTCCAGCCAGACCCTTGGCCTGACGCCTGGCGGGAGTCTTGAACGGCTCGGCGTATCCGCTGAACCAGGCCTGCACAATGCGGTCCCCTTGCACCCGTTCGTGGACACCGCGGGCAATCGTCTCCACCTCGGGCAGTTCAGGCATTCCCTTTATTGTATGCGGATCACTTGTGGGAGCCGGGACCCAGAATCCGGTTCGCCTCGAAACTGACGATCTTCCAGACGCCGGGAGGTCCTTCCACATAGACGCGGGTGTACCGGTAGCTTCCGGTAATGTTGCCTTCGGCCGTGGTTCCCTGAATGTCGGCTGTAGACGTTACCAGCGCCGTCGTCCCATAGAACCGGATCTTGCGGTCCGAAACTTCGAGGCTCGTAACGTGCACACGGCCGGAGCGCAGATTGGCCAGCGCCTCTTCCTTGGTTTGCAGGGTCCCGCTCGGAGTGATTGCCATGTAATTGTCGGCAAGCAGGGCGCTCATTGCTGCGGTGTCTTCTTTGAGCAGCGCGGTCCGCCACGCCTCTTCGAGATGATCGATTTCATGCCGCCGCTCATGCTTTTGCGCGCGGAGGGTTTCGCCCAGCAGGGATGCTGTAGCAATTCCCACAAGCAGCATCACGGAAATGGCCCGGATGGCCCGGAGCCGGAAGAGGATCGTCCATGCGCGGCTTGCTAAACCCCTCATAGGCGTATCGGATGGTAGCCTTGAACCGGGCCGGCGGTCAATGCATTTCAGGCGAAACGGCATCCGCATGGGGCCTGCTGCGATTTCATGGAACCAAGCTGCGCCAGCAGTCACCTTCCCCTGTTGGACGGCAAGAGCTCTTCAAACGAGAGCAACCAGGTTTTGCAGGTTGCGTTCGCGCATCTTCTGCAGCAGCACGCCCACGCCATATTTTTGAAAATGGGGCGACGCACGGTGGGCCGCCAGCGCAGCATCGTCGCGATATTGCTCGTAGATCATTACCGTGTCGGGGTCGTCCTGTACATGGTGGGGAATGTAGCTGACGCAGCCCGGCTCCTTGCGCGAAGCGTCCGCAAGATGACGGACAATATCGGCAATTTCTTCACGGTCTTCTGGAGCAAATTTGAACCAGACGACAAAACTCACCATAGATAATCTTCCTTCTCGCCGAAGGTCCGGCAGCGGGAGTTCCTCAAGTGTACCTGGGAGGGCTGAATTACGCGTGAATGCTGTCGAGCGCCTGGGCGAATTCGGGCAGCAACATGGTTTGCTCGCGGTCTGGTCCGGTGGACACCATACCGATGCGCACTCCGCTCTCGCGCTCCTGGAAGCGAAGATATTCACGCGCGGCCTGCGGCAATTTTTCAAACTCCGTAATGCCTTCGGTCGACTCGCGCCAGCCCCTCAGCTTTGTATAGCGCGGCTTGATGCGCTCAAGGCCGTGCACATCGGCGGGAATCTCGCCAGTGACTTTGCCATCGATTTCATAGCCGATACAGACTGGGATCTCGTCGAGCTCATCGAGAACGTCGAGCTTGGTGACTACCAGCCATTCGGCGCCGTTCACCCGGTTGGAGTAGCGCAGCAGCGGAATATCGAGCCAGCCGCACCGCCGCGGACGTCCTGTCACCGCGCCATATTCGCGGCCGCGCGCCCGCAGGCTGTCGCCCTCCGGACCGAGAATCTCAGTGGGGAACGGCCCTTCGCCCACGCGCGTGACATACGCCTTGGTGACGGAGACCACCGTCCCGATCGCCGTGGGGCCGAGCCCGGTCCCGATCGACGCTCCGCCGGCCGTTGCCGAAGATGAGGTCACAAACGGGTAGGTGCCGTGATCGATATCCAGCATCGTGCCCTGCGCGCCTTCGAACATCACGCTGCCACCCTGCGCAAGAATCTTGCTGAGCACGTGGCCGGTGTCGGCCACAAAGGGGCGTATCTGCTCGGCTGCTGCAGCGTACTCGTCGTACATTGCCGCGGGATCGAGTGGGTCAGTCCCGAAAAGTGCGTGCGCGATAGCGTTCTTCTCTGCGCAGGCGGCTTCGATATGCGTCTTGAGCAGCTCGGGGTTCATCAGGTCGACGATGCGCAGACCGCCCCGCGCCATCTTGTCCTCGTAAGCCGGCCCAATGCCCTTGCTCGTGGTGCCGATCTTCTGGCGGCCCGGCGCGGTCTCGGCCGCCAGCTCGATCATGCGATGGTAAGGCAGGATCACCTGCGCCCGGTTCGAGACGAAGAGGCGGTCGTCGATCGCGACATCCATCGCGCGCACGCGGGCCAGCTCATCGAGGAAGTAGATCGGGTCGAAGACCACGCCGTTGCCGATGACGCACTTGCAGCCCGGCCGCGGCACGCCGCAGGGAATCAACTGGAGCACGATGCGCTGCCCGCCGATGATGACGGTGTGGCCGGCGTTATGGCCGCCGGCGTAGCGCGCCACGGCGGAAAACCGCTCGCTGAGTACGTCCACAATCTTGCCCTTGCCTTCGTCGCCCCATTGAGCGCCCAGCACTACCGCAGTCTTTGCTCGCATGTCGTCCCGTTTCCGCAAAACAGCCCGGCACAGCCGGTCAAAAAGCTGGCTGCGCACGGGCGAGAATTTGAACAGCAGGCCCAGCGGGCCCGCGGCCTCTACGATGATAAACCAGGGGTGGGTTCGACCGCTGTTAACCAAATCCCTCGCCACCCGTTGTCTGAGTAGAAACGCATGGAAGCGAGGGATCGGAATGAAGATTCGCCACGTAGTTTGCCTCTGGATTCTCTCCGGGTTTATGGCCGCCAGCGGCGCCGCACAGACCCCCTCCGCAGCCCAAGCCCGCCGCGCGGCCGCGGCGCCCGCGCCTCCACCCAGCGAGCAGGAGATCGCCGATACGCAGGGGCAGTTGCTCAAGCTGCTGCGTATGAGCCCTACACTCACCACCGTGGTTGCGCACGATCCATCCCTGCTCTCTGACCAGCAATATGTGCAGCGCAACAATCCCGAGCTGGCACAGTTCCTCGCCACGCACCCCGATGTGGCGCAGAATCCAGATTTCTACCTCTTCAGCCAGCTCGACCCGCGCATGGGCCGCCGCGATCGGGCCCTGGAACGCGCCGTGTGGCCGGAGTTTGGGGAACCTGGCCGCGAACCATCGACCTCTGTCCTGATCGTCGACAAACTTGGCCCTCTTATTGGAATTCTCTGCTTCACCTTCGCCATCGTGTGGATCGTCCGCCTCTTCGTAGATGGTCACCGCTGGAGCCGCACCTTCAGGCAGCAAAGCGAGGTGCACTCCCGCCTGATCGACAAGTTCAGCACCAGCCAGGAACTGGCTGCGTATATGGAGACAGAGGCCGGCCGGCGCTTCCTGGAAGCGGCTCCGGTGCCGATGGGCAGTACGATGAGTTCGCAGATGCCCAACGCCGTCGCCCGCGTGCTCACGCCATTGCAGATCGGCATCGTGCTGGCGCTTCTGGGTGCGGGCCTGCTGGCGCTGCGCCACGCCGGACCCGACACGTATGAGCCGATGTTCATTCTCGGCATGATCGTGCTGATGCCCGGAATCGGGTTTATTCTGTCGGCAGCCGTTACGTGGGTGCTGGCCCACCGTCTCGGTCTTTTGCCGGAGAAAGCTTCGGGACCGCGGGAAACGCTGTGAACCGTGGCCCCCACCGTGAGAAGGAGACGCATGCCCTGGGAGTTCGCTCTACCGAACACGCTCGCGGCCGAGACGCGCGCCGCCGCACCGCCCATGGATAGCGATGCGTTTGCGGCGTTCTACGAGCGCTCGGCGCGGCCGCTCTGGGCCTATCTCGCACGTGTCTCCAACGACGGCGCGCTGGCCGAAGATCTGATGCAGGAGAGCTACGTGCGCTTTCTCTGCGCGGAACATGCGCCTTCGCTCGCAACCGACGGGGAAGTGGCCGCGCGGCTCTATCTTTTCCGTATCGCGACCAACCTGCTGCGGGATCACTGGCGCCGTCCGCGCACCGCGTCCATCGATGAGATCTCCGAAGAGTTCTTTGCCGCAAACAGCGGCGCGGCGCAGGCCGAATCGCGGGCCCTGCTCGGTCCGGCGCTCAAACAGATGAAGCCGCGCGAGCGCCAGCTGCTGTGGCTGGCGCACGCCGAGGGCTACTCCCACCGCGAGATCGCCGGCGTCACCGGTCTCGCCGCGGCCAGCATCCGGCTGCTGCTCTTTCGTGCGCGGCGCAAGATCGCCAAACATTTGCGCGAGCAGGAAGTGCGCGTTGCGAAGGTGCCGTCATGCTGAGAGGCTGTTCCCGCGAGAAGGAAGTGAACGATCTGGTCGCTCGCGGCCAGTGGCCGCATGCTTCGCCAGAGGAGTTGCGCGATCATGTTCGCAGCTGCCGCACCTGCTTCGATCTTGCGCTTGTGGCCGCGGAGTTCCAGAGTGCGCGCGCCGAGACAGTCGCTGCCGCCCCGCGAGCGGGGTCTCCAGGCGCTCTCTGGTGGCGCGCTCAGCTCCGCAGGCGCAATGCGGCAGTCGAGCGCCTTGCCCGGCCGCTGCTTGGCGCGCAAATCTTCGCGCTCGCCATCACCCTGCTGGCCGCTCTCGGCTTCTTTGGTTACGAAGCCCACAACGGCATCGCCTGGCTTGACTGGCTGGAGGAACTCCCACAGTCAGCAACGCTGGATATTTCGTCCTCCGGCCTCTTCGGCTCGGCGTGGTTCTGGCTGCTGGCCGCCGCCCTCGCGCTCACGCTTCTGAGCGCAGTAGTCGCGTACCTGGCTGCGGAGCGACGATAGGGCGTCGGTTCGCGAGGGAGATTAACAGGGCCCAATGAAACGTGTGCGTTCCCTCGGCCAATTGAGGCCAAGTACCCATAAGCCCGGATTGCCGATTGCGGCGCCGCGTCTGCTATAGTGGCTCGGTCACGCAATCGGCAATTTTCGTTAACGCTAACGGAAAGGTCGCCGATTGCTCACTCATTTACGCGAGCCAAGGAGATCACGATGGATTGGAACGAGAGCACACGACGGTCATTCTTGAAGCAGTTCGGTGCGGCGGGAGCAATGGCGTTCGCAGCCGCAAATGCCGAGGGATTGGCACTACCGGGCGCGCAGGTAGCCACGCCCACAGCGGGGGAATCGGCAGCCGATCAAAAACAGGACGCCACCCGCGAGCAGCGCATGCAATGGTGGCACGAGGCCAAGTTCGGCATGTTCATCCACTGGGGGCTCTACAGCGTGATCGGGCAGCATGAGTGGGTCAAGGAGCAGGAGGGCGTTCCGATTCCGCAGTACGAAATTCTCGCCAAGCACTTCAGGCCCAAGCCTAACGCCGCGCGCGACTGGGCGCGGCTGGCCAAGCGCGCCGGCCAGAAGTACATGGTGATGACCACCAAGCACCACGAAGGCTTTTGCAACTGGGACTCCAAGCTCACCGACTACAACGCCGTACAGCAAGGGCCGGGCCGCGACCTGGTACGCGAGTACGTCGAAGCCGCGCGCGCCGAGGGCCTTCGCGTGGGCTTTTACTACTCGCTCATGGACTGGCATCACCCCGACGGCGCCAAGTGCAAAACCGATGAAGCCGCGCGCAAGCGCTTCGTCGAGTACACGCACGGGCTGATCCGCGAGCTGCTCACCAACTACGGCAAGATCGACGTTCTGTGGTACGACGTCTCGTGGCCGCTCACTCCGGAGGGCTGGGAGTCGGAGCGCATGAACGAGATGGTCTTCGAGCTGCAGCCCGAAATCATCGTGAACAACCGCAACGGGCTGCAGGGTGACTTCTCCACGCCGGAGCAGCGCATCGAGGCATCGGCCGTGGGCCGCGCCTGGGAATCGTGCATGACGCTCAACAACAGCTGGGGCTTCAATCGCGCCGACGATGCGTGGAAGACACCCAAGACCATCGTCGACAACCTGATTACCTGCGCACGCGGAGGTGGTAACTATCTGCTGAACATTGGCCCCATGCCGGATGGCTCCATTCCGCCGGAAACTACGGAGGTGCTGGAAACGGTGGGCAAGTGGCTCGACACCAACGGCACGGCGATCTATGGCACTGATCGCGGGCAACTGGTGGCGAACGCAAGCTGCAACTACACCCGCCGCGGCAACACGCTGTATGTCCATGTGCACGGCTGGCCGGGCCACACGCCTGCAGCTGAGTGGCTCGACTTCTACAAACCTGAAGTCGTGGTGGCCATCGGCGGACTCAAGCCGAAGGCGCTTTCGGCCAAGATCCTCAAGACTGGTCAGAAGGTCGAGTTCACCCAGGATGAATTCAGCTTCCGCCTGACTGGCATGCCAATGACCGCACCCGATCAGCCCGCCACTGTGATTGAAGTGGAATGCGACGGCGAGCCGATGATCGACCACGCCGCGGAGCGTCCGCTCTGGCCGAGGTACAAGGTTGGCATCAGTATCTAGGCGTTCGCCGAGAGCAGACATCTCGATGCGGAGGGAGGCGGGG
>Ga0335073_10011189_pt1 | contig 12604 bp, 9 predicted proteins | sample Lox_Sample_22_FD_207093 | JGI IMG/M metagenome (GOLD analysis project Ga0335073, IMG submission 207093) | Soil microbial communities from Loxahatchee National Wildlife Refuge, Florida, United States - Lox_Sample_2.2 | ecosystem: Environmental > Terrestrial > Soil > Wetlands | place: USA: Florida...
CGAGCTGCATCTGCACACCCGATGCCTCCGCGATGTTGGGGGGAAGCGTCATCTGGTTGCCCACCATCTCATCCATCTGCGCCATGGCGGCGCCGATGCGCATGAGCTCGCGGTGCATGTCGCCGGTGTCGCCCGGCGCCGCGTGCGTCCATTCCGTCCTGGTGTGGGGAATGTAGCGGTCGCGCATGGCCTGGTTGTGAGCGAAACCCCCGGCGTTGACGAGGACGCCGAGGCGCGCGCCGACGCGCCATTCACGGCCTTCCTTGCTGGTCACGACACCCGCGACCGCGCCACCCTCGAGGATCAGCTCCGTGACGCCCGCGTTGGTCCGAAGCTCGATCCCGGCCTTGAGTGCGGCCTGTAACATCCTGCCCTGCAATGCCCTGCCCGCGGTCGCCAGGTCCTTGCGCATCGCCTTGGCGAGCGCGCCGCGCAGCGCGGTCTTGAGGAAGAGATACCGGGAGCGCCACGAGACCTTGTACAGCGGCAGCTGCATGAGATCGTCCAGCGGGCCGGGATAGGGAAATTTGCTGGGACGCAGCTTGTCCTTCCATGATCCAAGCTCGTTGACGTCGAACATCGCGGCGACCACGGTTCGACCGGGCACCGAGCTGCCGGGCAGCTCGTCGTAATAATCCGGATAGTGCCTGATGCGCTGCAGCTCGATCCCCTGATCCACGAGGAAATCGATCATCCGCGGCGCGGCATGCAGGTAGGCCAATCGTCGCTCACGGGTAGCCCCCGGAGCGTCGGGGTGATCCCCTACGACGGCGTCGAGGTATGTAGCCGCCTTTTCGATGCTGTCCTCGACGCCATCCTGAGCCATGAAGCGGTTGTTGGGGATCCACATGACCCCTCCGGCCTTGGCGGTCGAGCCGCCGAGGTATTCCGTTTTCTCCAGAACCAACACGCTCTTGCCGGCCTGGCGCATGACCAGGCCGGCGCACATCGAGCCGCCGCCGCTGCCGACGACGACGAAATCGAAGATTTCATCCATGGAGCTCATGGCTCGCTCCCGGGTCGTATTCCAAGGCAGTTATGGGGCGCGTTGCAACGAAAATGTCACGCCGCGTGCGGCGCAGCGCCCTGTCGCGCCGGTGGCGCCAGGGACAGTTGCCGCGCCGTCTGCAACACCAGCGCTCCCACGCGGGCGTATTGCTCGGGCGGCAGCCGCTCCTTCGGTGCGGACAGAAGCACCGCGCCCGCCGGCTGGCCGTCCAGCTCGAATATCGGCGCGGCGACATTGACTGAGCCGCCGGCCCGCTCGTCCTCGCTGACGGCGTACCCCAGGCGCAGCGTCGTATCGAACACCGCCAGGAGATCCGCGCTGGGCGCGCCGCCCAGCAACTTCATCTGCTCCGGGCGCGACAGATAAGGCAGGAAGGCGCGGCCCGTGGCCGTTTCGCCGGCGGGTATCACGATGCCGATATAGGGCACCATCCGCAGAAGCTGATGGCTTTGCACAACTTCGATGAGGACGAACCCCTCTATGTCCGGCACCGCCAGGCAGACAGTCTCACCGCTGACATCGCGCAGCCCTTCGAGAGCCGCCCGCGCACGCTGGCGAAGTCCGCTGCTGCCATGCGCCAGGTGAGCGACGTGAAGAATGTGTCCGGTCAACTGCCACCGCGTCGGTGTACCGATTGCCGCGTGCACCCAGCCGCCATCCACCAGTGTCATGATTGCGCGCTGCACCGTGCTCTTGTCGGTCTTCAGGAGGCGAGCAAGTTGGCTCACACCGATCGGTTGATGGCGGGCGATGCCCTCGAGAGCCGCGAGGAGTCGTGATCCGCTCTTGTTTCCCTTGACCGCCATTTTTCTGAGTCTTAATGTATCGCGACCTGATCCAGTGTATCAGTATACGATACGACATTCAAGCCCCCACCGCGAGCAGCGGCTGAGCCTTTCACGATTGTACGTCCACTCGGCGCCCGTCATGAGCGCGCAAATACAACGTGTAGGAACGGAGTTGGAATGCGTGCCGTTCGGGTTGCCCGATCCTGCGGTTTACATCCCGCCCGAGTCGGCGGATAATGAACACCATTGTTGAATATTAGTGACGGATACCGCGGAGCAGCCTCGATGCGATTGAAGAACAAGACCGCCGTGATCACCGGAGCAGGCTCGGGCATGGGCAGGGCCATGGCGGAGATGTTCGCCCGTGAGGGGGCGAGGGTCGTCTGCGCGGATATCAGCGGTAAGCAGGACGAGGTGGCGGCGTCGATCGGCAATGCCGCGACCGCCGTCCACGCAGATGTTGCGAGCGAAGCCGACATCAAGAACATGATCGCCGTCGCCGAGCAAAAGTTCGGCCGCCTGGACATCCTGGTCAACAACGCGGGGTTCGGCGGTGAGATGAAGCCCCTGCACGAGCAGACCGCCGAGAGCTGGGACCGCGTCCACTCCGTCAACATCAGAGGCGTGTTCCTCGGGATGAAATACGGCGTGATCTCGATGTTGAAGAGCGGCGGCGGTGCGATCGTCAACATCACTTCCGCGGCCAGCGTCGTCGGCTGGAAGCACCACAGCATCTACGGCGCCGCCAAGGCCGGCGTGAATCAACTGACGAGGGCGGCGGCACTCGACTACGCAGGCAGGAACATCCGCGTCAACGCAGTCGCTCCGGGGACCACCTGGACCGGCCTCGTGAAGCAATCCGCCGAGCATCCCGAGCCGCCACCCGGCATCTTCGTGCTGCCCGGCATTCCGCTGAACCGCTGGGGCCTCGCCCGCGACATCGCCGCCGCGGCCCTCTTCCTGGCGAGCGACGATGCTGCCTACATCACCGGCGTCGTACTGCCGGTGGACGGCGGATATTGCATCGGCTTTTCCGGCATGGGCGCGGAAAACCCCGGCAAGGCCGCCCAGCGCTGACCGGCACCCGATCGGGAATTCCGCTCAGGCCGCGATCGATTCCGTCCCGCGCAACACGGTGCGGTGCATGAGCCGCCCGGAAGCGGGATCATACGGCGTTGCGCGATGCATGGTGCCGCAGTTGTCCCAGATGAGGAGGTCGCCGACCTCCCAGTCATGGTGATAGACGTTCTCCGGTCGCGTCGTATGCGCGGAGAGCTTCTCCATGAAGGCGCGGCTCTCCGCCTCCGACATGCCGACTACGTGATCGACGGTCATTCCGACCACGAGTGACTTTCGCCCCGAGGCGTGGTGCCAGACCAGCGGGTGCTCCTTCGGGCGCCGCCGCTCGTTCCACTTCAGGTGCTCCGCCTCGCTCGACTCAGGACTCCAGCAGCGGTGCGACGCCGCCATGCTGTGCACGAGGCGCAGGCCGTCACACTGCGTTCGCTGCTCCGCCGAGAGGTCTTCGTACGCAGCATAGGTGTTACAGAACTCGGTCGCGCCGCCCACCGAGGCGAGTCTCCGGCCGGTCAGCATGGTGGCTCTCACGGGCGGTGTCTCGTCGAATATGCCGTCGATGTGCCAGTGAATGGTCGACTGCAGGTATTCGGCCGCATCGTTCTCCTTCGGATCCAGGGTGATTTTGAAGATGACGTCCTGTCCGCCTCCCGGGCGCTTCTTACCCTGCGGAATGACATCGCCCAGCTTCCCGCTGAAGCTGACCTGCTCCTCGTCGCTCAGCCCCAGGCGATGAAATACCAGCACTCCATGGTGCTCGAGCGCGGCCAGGCACTCCTGAACGAACGCCGGTTCGAGGATCTCGCTCTTGCCGACATGCGTCTCGGCGCCGACACGCGGCGACAGCGGACGGAAGTATTCGGCCATCACGGTCTCCTTCGGCGGATGATCGCCCCATTTTAGTCGCTGCACCTCGCGCCGCGGCGGCTGCGATGCCTGAGGGCGCAGCCTCGCTTGCCTCCATTGGAGATGAGCGCCGATTTGTCCCTGGCTGCAATCGCGCTCAGCCGCCGCTCGACATTGCGGCGCAGGCAGGACACCCTTTGCTGATTTCGCGGGCCACCTCGCGCGGACACGTCCGCGACAGGAGATAGCGATGCCGATCACCGCCGAAGCCCTGGTCAAGCAGGCCAGGGAATTCATCGAGTACCGGAAGGACAGGAAGACCAGAATCGCGTATCTGACGCTCAATCGACCGGATCACTACAACGCGACCACCGTCGGCATGAGATTGCTGTACGGCGACCTCATCCATCGGGCCAACATCGACGATGACGTCAAGGTCCTGGTGGTCCGCGGCGCGGGCGATCACTTCGGCACGGGGGGCGACCTGGATGAGCAGAATCAGGCGTACACGGAAGGTGCCGACGTATCGCTGTTGCACGAATTCGAGATAGACGATCCGGACGTGAAATATCCGGAGAAAAACTCATTCCGCTATATCCACGGCCTCTGCGAGCACTATTCGAAGGCCCGGGGCGGCTGCCGCAGCCTGCAGGAGTTCAGGAAAATCAGCATCGTCGAGGCCAAGGGATACTGTTACGGGTGGCACTTCTATCAGACGGGCGACGCCGATCTCGTCGTATCTTCCGAGGACGCGCTGTTCGGTCATCCGGCATTCCGCTACGTCGGGGTTGCGCCGCGTCTTTGGACGTGGATAGAAACGATGGGGCTGCGCAAATTTCAGGAGATGCTGTTCACCGGGCGCCCCTTCACCGCGAAGGAGATGTCCGAGTGCGGCTTCGTGAACAGCGTCGTACCGCGCGAGAAGCTCGAAGAGGAGACGCTCAAGTACGCAACGGCTTGCTCGCAGACCCGACCCGTGGACACGGTAGCCGTCCAGAAGACGTTTCTGGAGATCTACAAGCAGTACCGCGGCGAGTATATGGGGAGCCTCCTGACCGCCATGGTCGAGGGACTCTGGCCCCACATGAGGCACGAGCCCGGCAACGTCAATTTCGCCGCCTCGATGGGCCAAAGCAATGTCGCCACCATCGTCAAGGGTCTCGAGAGCGGATATCCGCCCGAGTGGCGCATGAGTCGCTCGGGGCGGAAGAAGAAATGAGTCCCGCGACAACTGCGCCGGAGGCGACGATGGCGCTACGGCTCCCCTGGGCGGCGGCGCTCAGCCGGCCAATACCCGGGTGCGAACATCCATGATTTCCTGGATGTGGTTGACGGCATCGCCGGCCACCGTGCCGCCATCGACGGGCAGCACCATCCCGGTGACCTGCGCCGAGCGGTCGCTCGCCAGGTAGAGCGCGGCCTGCGCGACATCCTCAAGCGTTCCCTGACGCTTGAGCGGTTGGCCCGCGCTCACGACCGGCGCCAGCGCCTGCCGCAGCCGCTCCGCGGCCTCCGGAGCCGTGCCCGGCGGTGTATAGGCATTCATCCCGGTACGGATATTGGCGGGCGCGATGCAGTTGACGCGGATGCCATATTCGGCAAGGTCGATGGCGATCGACTTGCTGAAATGGATGACGGCCGCCTTCGTCGCGCGGTACGTCATGACACCGAATCCGGCCTTGATGCCGGCGATCGAAGTCATGTTGATGATGGAGACGATGGCGACCTTTCCGGTAAGCGCTCGTGAATCGGACATGCAGACCTCGACGCGTGGGGCTACGGCGGACGCTCGAGCAGAGATTCTACGCCGCAGCTCCTCGGCCCCTTCCGGCCGCCTTGCCTGGGCTTGCAATCGGACATGTATGAGCAGGAATGCGCCGCGAAGCCGCTGCCGGCCGTGAGCGATAGTGCTCTTTCCATGTCCGTTGCCAGGGACAACACGTCCGCGTTGAGCCACCTGCGAGTACTCGAGCTCGCGGACGGGGTGGCCGGGGAGTACTGCGGCAGGCTCCTCGCCGACTTCGGCGCGGAAGTCATCAAGATCGAGCCACCGGGCACGGGCAGCCGCACGCGCCGCCGGCCGCCGCTTGCTGCCGCGGGCGAGCCCCTGGAGCGCAGCGGTCTCTTCGCCTACCTCAATACCAACAAGAGGTCCGTCTGCCTCCAGCCGGCTGACGCTGCGGAACGCGAGACACTCCACGCTCTGATCCACAGCGTCGACGCCATCGTCGACGATCATCCACCCGGCCACCTCGAGAGCATCGGGATCGACCCTTCATCCCTCACCGAAAGCCATCCCGGCCTGGTCGTCTGCTCCATCACTCCGTTCGGTTACGACGCGCCCGCCGAGGTGCAGAACGCACGCAGCCTGAACGTCTTCCACAGCAGCGGCTGGGGTTATCACTGCCCGAGCGATGCCGACGCGGACAGACCTCCCCTGAAGGGCGCCGGCCGTTTCCTCGTCGATTACGAGTCCGGATTGAGCGCCGCGCTGGCGCTCGCCGCCGCGATGTACTGCAGACAGGTTTCCGGCCGCGGCCAGTTCATCGATGTCTCGCAGCAGGCATCGATGGCCTCTCTGGTCGATTATGTACTCGGACAGATGGTGGCGGGAAACATGGACGCGAGCACGCGGCGGCAGGCGCTCGACCTCGGCGGACCCGCCACGTTCTTCCGCTGTCTGGATGGTCATGTCTATCTCTGGCTGTCGGAGCCGACTCACTGGCGCGGACTCGCCACCCTGATGGATGAGCCGCAGTGGATGCGGGAGTTCCCTGAGCGCTGGCTCGAGTTGCACGTTACGCCCGAGCGCATCGTCCGCTGTCGGACGGAGGTCGCCGAGTGGATGCGGACCCGGCTGAAGTCGGAAGTCGCTGCCCGCGCACAGAAGCTTGGCGTCCCGCTGGTCCCTGTCAACACCCTGCAGGACATCCTGACGTCTCCGCAGCTCGCGTTTCGCGGGTTCTTCGCCGAGGTGGAGCATCCAACCCTGGGAAGGATATGCCATCCAACGGTGTCCTATCGATTCAGCGCCACTCCGGCGCGGATCGGGAGGCCCGCGCCCAGGCTCGGGGACAGCACGGATTCCGTCATGAGGAAAATCGCCGCCGCGGCGCCGCGGGACGCGCCGTCCCCCCAGGCCGGGTCTCCCAACCCGGCGGGCACGCAACAGGCTGGTCCGCTCACGGGCCTGCGGGTGCTGGAGCTCACCAAGGTCTGGGCGGGACCTTACGTCGGCAAGCTCCTGGCGCTGCTCGGCGCGGAGGTCATCCGGGTCGAAAGTTGGGACTCGATCGATGCGACACGGCGTTTCGGCACGCGGGATGTCAACGAGGCGCCGGGATTCCAGGCGGTCAACCCCGGCAAGCGCAGCGTGCAACTCAGCACGAAGTCACCGGCCGGCCGACGGCTCCTCGGCGAGTTGGTGAAGCGTTGCGACGTGGTCATCGAGAATCTCCGCCCCGGGGCCGCCGATCGCATGGGCTTCGGATACGAGGGGCTGCGCTCGCTCAAGCCCGACATCATCGCGGTCTCGATGAGCATGCATGGCCATGACGGACCCCTCGCCTACCAGAGCGGCTATGCGCCATGCTTCTCCGCGCTCGCGGGAATCTGCGAGCTGGTGGGGTACCGGGATGGGCCGCCACGGCTGCTCAACATTCGTTACGGAGACAGCAGCTTCGGCACGGCCGCGGCGTTCGCTGCGGTCGTCGCGCTCTGCCACAGGCGCGCAAGCGGCGAGGGTCAGCACATCGATGTCTCCGCCGTGGAATCCCTGACCGCGCTGCTCGGCGATTGTTTCCTGGAGTATGCATTGACCGGACGGGTTCCCACACGTAACGGCAATGAGCATTCGGAGATGGCGCCGCACGGTACGTATCCCTGCCTGAAAAATGAATGGATCAGCCTCGCGGTGGCGACCGATGCGGAATGGCATGCGCTGTGCGCCGCGATGGAACGCGACGACCTGGCCCGACACGCATCTTTCATCGACCTCCACGCGCGGCACGCCCGTGGCGCCGAGCTCGATCAGCTCATCGCGGCCTGGACCCGGGGCGAGGATGCCGCCGAGCTTGCCGCGCACCTCAGGCGGCGGGGACTCGCTGCATACAAGAGCCTCAGCTCACTCGACCTCGTGAGCGACGAGAGCCTGTGGCGGCGCGGCTTCTTCCCGAGCGTCACCGACCAGCACCACCGGACGACAACGGTCATTGGCGCTCCGTGGCGGTTCTCGGTCACACCCGCCGTCATCGGACGCGCGGCTCCCACCCTCGGACAAGACAACGACTACGTGCTCGGCGAGCTTCTCGGCCTCACGGCCGCCGAGCGCCAGCGCCTGATCGACGAAAAGGTTGTCTACTGAGAGCCCCGACGCCAGCGCGTCAGCTCGTAGTCCCCGGCGTCATCCACCCGGGCCCTCCATCCCGGATAGACGACGATGGTGGTGAACGTCTCCTCGATGATGGCGGGCCCGGAGATTTCATGTCCCGGCCGCAGCTCCGAGCCCCGATGAACGGCAGTCCGCTCGAATCCACGGCCGAGATTGGCCCGACGGGTGCCAGCGGGCTCGGCCTCGAGCCTCCGGGCCGTGAAGCCTCCGGACACGGCGGGTGCGGGCATCTCCACGTATGCGAGCAGGCGCACGCCGGTCACTTCGGGCATCTCCCCCTCGCGCACATGGCCATACTCTTCCATGTGCCGCCTGTTGAACGACTCTGCCGCCTCGGTGCCGCCCGCCATGCGACGGACGAAATCGAGATCGCCGAGGCCTCGATGAGTATGCGCATCGAACGTCAGGGACCAGTTCTGGCCAGGGTAGCGCATGTTCATCTGATAGCGGGCCGTCACCTCCTCGCGGGAGTGGTTGCCCTCGGCGAAGAACTTCCCGGCGCGTTGGTCGAGCTCCCGCCACAGGCTCTCGAGCTTTGCGGCATCGAGCCGGTCGGCCGGCGCCATATAGGATCGCTCCTCGTCGATGCTGAGCTTGGCGGCGAGCGTCCCGAGAGCGGAGAACGCCGGCGAGGCCTTTGGCACCAGGACCGTCTCGATGCCGAGATCTTCCGCCTGGATGGCGGCGAAGACCGGGCCGTTGCCGCCATACGCCAACATGACCATGTCCTTCGGGTCGACACCCTTGCCGGCCGTCGTTCGCCGCACGGCCTGAGTCATGTTGGCATTGACGACCCGCCACGCATCGAACGCAGCTTCTTCAGGTCCATATCCCATCTGCGTGCCGACGCTGCGAAACGCTTCCTCGACCCCCTCCTTTCGCAGACGGAAGCTGCCACCCGCGAACGGAGAGTCCGCGGACAGAATGCCGAGCATGAGCAGCGCATCGGTGATCGTCGCCTGCCTGCCGCCGCGGCCGTAGCAGATCGGACCGGGCTCCGCGCCGGCGGAAGCGGGCCCGACCTGCAGCGCGCCCCCGTCGACATGGCATATCGAGCCGCCTCCGGCTCCCAGCGTCTCCACCTTCACCATCGGCACGCCGATGAGATACCGATGATGCATGTTCCAGCCGGTCTCGGCCGGCGCCGTACCATTCGTGATGACCGACACGTCGTAGGACGTGCCGCCCATGTCCACGCACAGGAGGTTGGGATGGCCCTTCGCCACTCCCACGTGCGCGGAACCGATCACGCCGCCCGCGGGCCCGGACGCCAGCACTCTAACCGGAGACCTTTCCATGTAGTCCTTGGTCATGACGCCGCCGCTCGCCTGCATGACGAGCAGCCGGTTGCGGTATCCGGCCTGCGTCAGCCGCCGCGCAAGCTTCTCGAGATAGGAAGTGACCTTCGGTGCGATGTAGGCATTGACGACCGTCGTGCTGGTGCGGTCGTACTCCGGGGCGCGCGGCAGCACCTCGTGCGAAAGCGACAGGTGCGCGGCCGGCAGCTCCTCGGCGACGATCTGCGCGATGCGCTTCTCATGCGACGGATTCACGAAGGAGAAGATCAGTGAGACCGCGATCGACTCCACGCCCTGTTGCTTCAGTCTGCGGCAGCACTCGCGCACCGCGCTCTCCTCGAGCGGCTTGTGGATCGAGCCGTCGAAGAGAATCCGCTCCGGCACCGTCAGCCGCCGGCGCCTCGGAGTGATCTCCCGCGGCGGCGGCAACCGCACGTCCCAGATATCCTCCTTATAGCCGCGCCGGTACTCGATCTCGTCGCGAAACCCCTCGGTGGTGATGAGACCCGTGACGGCGCCGTTCATCTCGATCAGCGTGTTGTCCGCGACCGTGGTCGCGTGCACGATGGCATCGCATCGCCCGAGGAAATCGCGCAGCGACCGATCCTGCCGTTGCGCGAGCTGCTCGAGCCCCTGCATGACGCCGACGGATCTGTCCTCCGGTGTGCTCAGGTTCTTGTGCAGCAACACCTCGGTCCCCTCGAGGAGCGCGAAGTCGGTGAAGGTGCCGCCGATATCGATGCCGATGCGAAGACCCACGGCCCGATACCTCATTCCGCCCGCGCAGCCGCGGCGGCTCTCATCCTGGCGCGCAACGCTTCAGTCGCCGCGACATCGACCCCGAGGTCGTAGTTCTCCAGGGTCCCGGTCAGCACCACGCCGAACTTCTCGCGGGCGGCCTCGGCGCTCACCTTCTCATCGAGCACGTCCTCCTTCACGGCCTCGGCATCGCGCAGCAACGCGGGCCCGAAGCCGGCGCCGCCGCCATGCTGATAGGCGATGACCGCGCCGGCCGGCAGCCGCGCGTGGGCGGACAGGCCGACCTTGTACTCCCTCTCCGTTCCCACCTCGAACCGGTTGGAATAGGGGCCCGCATCGCCTCCGCCGCACAGCCCGCGCAGCGGGTGCGCGGAAGAAACCATCCAGGCCATCGCCATGGTGGGCTGCAGGACCTTCTTCACGTTGAGACTGCCGGGCTGCCCGCGCCACTGTCCCACGCCGCCGGAATCAACGGTCATCTCCCGGCTCAGGTTGATGACCGGAAAGCGGCTCTCGGCGTCCTCCGCCTCCGAGAGGAGGAGGTTTCCCAGGCCGACGCAGGAGGAACCCCAACCATCGATACCCTGCACCGCGGAGGAATCCATGGCCCGCGCATCGACTCCCTGGTCCAGCCACATCCGCCCGCGCGGGTCGAGGCCGATCACGGCGTTCGGCATGCCGATCTTGTAGACCTGAGGGCACGAGCGTTCAGGCACCACCGGCGCGAGCGCCACGCAGACGGCCTCGATGATCTCCACGGCCGGATGGAAAGACCCGAGGGCAGCCGGCTTGTTGGGCGGCGGCTGGACGATGGTGTTCTCGGGAATGAGGATGTCGACGGCGTGAAACAGCCCCTCGTTCTTCACGATGGTCGGATCCACCATCGAGGCGAGCTGTGCCATGACATAGCCCCGGCTGTTCGCAAAGGTATTCCAGACGCCGCAGAGCTCCGGACGGTCATCGGTGCCGGCGAGGTCGACCGTGAGTTGATCTCCTCGCACGGTACAGGTGACGTGAACCTTCACGTCCTTGATGCCCTGCGTGTCGTGGTCGATGAACACTTCGGCCTCATAAACACCGTCACGCCACTTCGCCACCTCTTCGCGGAAGCGTCGCTCAGTCTGCTCGATGTTGTAATTGATCGCCGCACGCACACGGTCACTCCCCCACTTGCGCAACACCTCCTGCAGGCGCGAGACACAGTGCTGCACGGCACCCGTCATCGCGGCAAGATCGCCGGCGAAGGAAGGAAAGCGATTGTTGCGCTCGAGCAGCTTGATCACGTCGCGCCGCTTCTCGCCGCGATGGACCAGCTTCAGGCAGGGAATCGCCAGCCCCTCGGTGAAGATGTCGGTGGCCTCGAGCGTGAAGCCGCCGGGATCCTTGCCGCCGGTGTCTCCCTGGTGAGCCTGCAGAGCCTGAATCAGGACGAGCCGACCGTCATCGTCGAAAACCGGGGCATAGACGTTGTAGTCGGGCAGGTGACCGCCGCCATAGTCCGGATCGTTCCCTAGGAAGACGTCCCCGGGCCCCCATGCATATTCATCGAAGAACTGCAGGCCGTAACGTACCAGAAGCGGTGAGATGAAGAGCAGATGCGGCGTGCCCAACGACACCCCCGCGAGCCGGCCATGGGAGTCGATCACGCTGCCGTTGCGCTCGTTGGACTGGTTGATGATCGGCGAGGATGCGGCCCTTCCGAGGTAGGTCGCCGCCTCGAAGCATACCGTCTCGAATGCGCCGCGGATGATGCCCGCGGTGACCGGATCCACGGCGGCGGCCGTCGGGAGCGGGGGCCGCCGTGCGGCCAGCTTGCGGTTCAACTCGAAGGACATCGGAGCTCTCCTCTACGCCGTTCCGATTCTAGGCGCGCGCCGCAATCGACCACGGCGGGTGCAGCTGCGAGCAAGAGACCGGGCACCGGCGTACATGTCAGCCTCGATCGATCTTGACTTCTATCCACTCGCCGACGACACGGACGTCGTAGGTGGCGATCGGCAGTTTGGCGGGTGGATTCATCGCGCGGCCGGTCGCGAGATCGAAGCGCGCGCCGTGCATCGGGCAGGCGATCCAGCCGCGCGACATGCGCCCGCACTCGAGCCTCTCCTGAGCATGAGAGCAGATATTGGAGACGGCGTAGAACCGATCGTTCGAGTGGCAGACGAGCACGGATTTACCGGCGAGATCGACTGCCTTCTTCGCCCCGGCCGGCAACTCCGAGGCAGTCATGACGCGGACGAACGTCCCTGGCGCCGGAGGTTGCTCCATGAGATCGCGCGCGCCGTCGGTGCCCAGCGATGCGGGCATCAGCGCTTTTGCGAGCGCTGCCAATCCGGCCGCATCGGCTCCCGCGCGAGGTACCTGTCGACCGCCTGCTCGAAGTGGCGGACCCGGATCTCCTGATAGTTGCCGAGGGTCAGGCCGTGCTTGGCGCTCG
>Ga0335073_10011190_pt1 | contig 12604 bp, 13 predicted proteins | sample Lox_Sample_22_FD_207093 | JGI IMG/M metagenome (GOLD analysis project Ga0335073, IMG submission 207093) | Soil microbial communities from Loxahatchee National Wildlife Refuge, Florida, United States - Lox_Sample_2.2 | ecosystem: Environmental > Terrestrial > Soil > Wetlands | place: USA...
AGAAGAGTACTCCTGAGAAGCGTTGGAGCGAGCCGATCACAATGCGTGTCGGACCGCACTCCTCCACGAAACCTAAATTGTACCTGAGCGGTGCGCGGGCGCGGAATGGCGAGAAAGGCGCAGAATACCCTGCAAGGCGCGACCCTGCTAATACTCGCTCTCCGTTGCCATGTTCTCAAAGCGCGTGCAGTTCTTCCTGAAGACCATCTTGATGGTGTCGGTCGGGCCATTGCGCTGCTTGGCGATGATGATCTCGGCCACACCCTCGAGATCGGGATCGTCGCGCTTGTAGTACTCTTCGCGAAAGATAAAAGCCACCACGTCGGCGTCCTGTTCGATGGAGCCCGACTCGCGCAGGTCGGACAACTGCGGGCGATGATCGCCGCCGCGGCTCTCGGGCGCGCGGCTGAGCTGAGACAGCGCGACCACTGGCACGCGCAACTCCTTCGCCAGCGCCTTCAGCCCGCGCGAAATCGCTGACACCTCCTGCGTGCGGTTCTCGAAGCGCTTGCCGCCGATGGGCAACGCCGACATAAGCTGCATATAGTCGACGATCAGCAGGTCGAGACGCTTCTCCTGCTGCTTTAGGCGCCGCGCCTTGGCGCGTATCTCGCTGAGAGAAATCCCTGGCGTGTCGTCAATATAGAGCTTCGATTGCATGAGCCGGTCGACGGCGCTCATGAGCTTTCGCTTGTCTTCTTTGGAGAGGAAGCCTTGATTCAGCTCTTTCGAGTCCACCTGCGCGTGCGACGCCAGCATGCGTTTGAGTAGCGCTTCCCGCGACATCTCCAGCGAGAATATGCCGATGACTTTGCCGTCCTGCACCGCGGCATTCTCGGCGATATTCATCGCAAACGCGGTCTTGCCCATCGAGGGACGCGCCGCAATGACGATCAAGTCGGAGGGTTGCAAGCCGCCCGTTAGTTGGTCGAGCCGCTTGTAATGGGTCTCCAGCCCGGTTATCTCCTGACCCCGGTCGATCAGCTCCTCCAGCGAGCCAAACGAGCTCTTGATGATCCCGGGGATGTCCAGAAATCCCTGACCGATCCGGTTTTCCGAAAGCCGGAAAATCGCTTCTTCGGCGCGGCCCAGCACTTCTTCGGCTTCGTCGGCATGCTCGATGGCTTCGGCGATAGCGTTCTGTGCGACATTAATCAGCCCGCGCAAGAGCGCCTTGTTGCGCACGATGTGAATGTAGTGCTCGATCGAGGGCCGCTCGGGAACGCCATCGATGAGCGACGACAGATACGCGACCCCGCCGATGGCCTCGACCTCTTTGCGACGATCGAGCTCCTCGACCAGGGTGATCATGTCGACCGGACGCCCGCTTTCCTGCAGGTCGCGCATGCGCGAGTAAATGCGGCGATGCGCATCGAGCGAGAAATCGTCGCCGGTCAGGTGCTCGGCGGCCTGATCGTAGAGCGAGTTGTCGAGCAGGATGCCGCCGAGGATCGAGCGCTCGGCTTCCAGGCTGACGGGCAGTCCGCGTTCCAGGCTGTAGTCGGTGGTGGCCATGTAACCCAGGGAGAGAGTAATGCTCTGAGTTGCCTCTAGCATAATGTGAATTTTTGGAAATCTTGGAAAAAATAGAATGGCCGGACGTCACTTATCAGAGACCCCGGTCAACCCTTGGTCGGAATGACAAGGCTATAAAGGCCTCCCTGACGGTGCAGCCACATCTGGGTCCCTTTCGCCGATGTATGATGACACTAACGACCGGCTGGTGCATCGATTCGTTGTGCAGCTCTCCTTTTGAATTGAATGGAACAAACTCTGCAATTCGTGGTCGAGTACGGTTATGCGCTGCTGTTTGTGTGGGTGCTGATCGAGCAGGGAGGTCTGCCAATTCCGGCGACGCCGCTGCTGCTGGCCGCGGGAGCGCTGGCCGGCCGCGGGCGCATGAGTCTGCCCCTGGTGGTGATCTCGGTCGTCGCCGCTTGTTTCTGCGCGGACGTTTTCTGGTATTGCTTTGGCAAGCGCCGGGGCGCGATTGTGCTGAACCTGTTGTGCCGCATCGCCATGGAACCCGACTCCTGCGTGCGGCGCACCGAGAACACCTTCAGCAAATATGGCGCGCGGACGCTGCTGGTCTGCAAGTTTGTCCCCGGGCTGAACACGGCCGCGCCGGCGCTGGCGGGAATGGTGCGCGAGCCGTATGGGCGGTTCATCATCTTCGACTTGTTGGGCGGCCTGCTTTGGGCCGTCACGTATGTCGTGGTCGGGTTTCTGTTCAGCAAGCAGCTCGATCGGATTGCACAGGACGCGCATCTTCTGGGCGGCGGATTTCTTATGTTGTTTGCCGCCGGCGTAATTGCCTACGTGCTTTATCGCTGGCGCGATCGGCAGCGTTTTCTGGAACAGGTGAAGGGCGATCGCATCACGCCTGACGAGTTGAAGCATGAGCTGGAAGCAGGCGTGCGCCCAGTCATCATCGATCTGCGGCATCCGCTGGATGTCCTGACCGATCCGCGTACCTTGCCCGGCGCCCTGCAAATCTCTCCCGAGGACCTGGAAGCGCGCAATCACGAGATCACGCGCGACGGCGAGATTGTTCTCTTCTGTACTTGACCCAACGAAGCGACCAGCGCCCGGGTGGCGCTGCAACTTCGCAAGCACGGCATCCGCCACGTGCGTCCGCTGCTGGGCGGCTTTCACGAGTGGAAGAAGCTGGGGTTTCCGCTGGTGGAGATTGCCGAAGCGGCGCTGCCTCCGCCTCCGCCGAGCACTCGAATCGTGGCGCAGGGGCCGGCGTAGCAGAGCAGTCAGTAAATGTAGTCAGCAATCAGCTCTCAGCAGCTGACTGCTGACCGTTCCGCACTCCAGTCATCCTGCGGCTGCGTGGTACCATCGAATCCAATCTGCACCAGGGTCGCAACCCTTGCGAATACTTTTTGTCGGAGACATCTTCGGCCGTCCTGGCCGCACCATCGTGCACGAGCGTCTGCCCGAGCTGCAGAAGCAGCACGCCGTCGACCTCACGATCGCCAACGGCGAAAACGCGGCCGGCGGATTCGGCATCACCCCGCAGATTGCCGAAGAGTTATTTGAGCTCGGCATCGATGTCATCACCACCGGCAATCACATCTGGGACAAGCGCGAGATCATCGACTATATGAACTCGGCCAACGGAAATGAAGCCTCGCTGGCGCGGCGGGTGTTGCGCCCGGCGAACTATCCCACGGGCTCGCCCGGCTTCGGCTGGTATCAGGGACGCACGCGCAGCGGGGCGCCCTACGCGGTCATTAATCTGCAGGGCCGTGTGTTCATGGCCAACAACGACGATCCCTTTCGCGTTGCCGACGAACTGCTGAAGCGAATCACCGCGAAGGTGGTCGTGGTCGATATGCACGCCGAAGCGACTTCGGAGAAGATCTCGATGGGCTGGTATCTGGAAGGCCGCGTGACCGCCGTGCTCGGGACCCACACCCATGTCCCCACTGCCGACGAGCAAGTCCTGGCCGGCGGAACCGCGGTGCAAACCGACGTCGGAATGACGGGCCCCTACAAGGGAGTGATCGGCGTACAAACGGATTTGATCTTGCATCGCTTTCTTACCAATATGCCGTCGCGTTTTGAGCCTGCCACCGAGGACGTGCGCCTATGCGCCACGCTCATCGACTGCGACGCCGACAGCGGGCGCGCCACCGGAGTGAAAAGAATTATGCTGACGGGGAATGAGCAACTAGAACATGGCATTTAGCGCTTGGCACTTTACCGATTGGCGAGGCATTTCGGCCGGTAAGGGCTGAGTGCCGAATGCTAAGTGCCATGTGCATAAAGAGAAAAAGGCCCGGCCACAGTGGGCCGGGCTTGAAAATTTTGTGGACAGGTGGATTACTGCAGTCTTACGACGTTGCCGGCCTGCGGTCCTTTCTGTCCATCGACGATCTCGAATTCCACGTGATCGCCTTCCTGCAAGCTCTTATATCCATCCGAGTTGATCGCGCTGTAGTGCACGAAAACATCTGCGTTGCCGTCGTCGCGGCCAATAAAGCCAAAGCCTTTCGCGTTATTGAACCACTTTACGGTGCCTTTCAATTTCACTTTCTTCTTTCCTCCGGGCAAAGCCCAACCGCACTCTCACCCCCGAGAGCGCCAGTCTTGAATTGCGTCAATCAGGTTGAGTCCTGAACCAGAGTCTAGGAGAGTCTTAGGAAGGACCAATCCCCACGCGAACTGATGGCACGGTGTCCGAGCCTGCTTGAACAGCGTATTGTAACTATGCTCCCGTTTCGTGGTATTGTCAAGAAGGTATACATGCGGGAGCCGCATTTTTAGAGGCTTTTTGGACATGCCCCGCCTTAACCTGGTAGTTAAGGCGATGGCACCACTTGCTAGGTCAAATCTCCTCGCCGCAGCGATTCCGCCAGCCACAGCACGCCGGCGATGGTCTTGCCATCGCGGATTTTTCCCGAGAAAACCATCTCGATCGCCTGCGATAACGCTGCTAGCACGCAGACGATCGCCTCGTCCTCCTCCGGCTGGGCCTCGCCTGCAGTGAGTTGCCGGGCGAGATAGATCGCCATCGTTTCGTCGAGGAATCCCGGACTGGAGTAGAAGATGATGGCGCGCCTCCAACTCGTCGCGCGATAGCCAGTCTCCTCGATCAGTTCGCGCTTGGCGGCAGCGAGCGCATTCTCGCCGGGATCGATGCGGCCGGCGGGCAGCTCCCAAAGATAGTCCCCTGCAGCGTAGCGATATTGCCGCTCCAGCAGAACGCGCGGCTCCGGGCCGTCTTCATCGATGGCGAGCACCACCACGGAACCCGAGTGCCGGACGATTTCGCGCTGCGCGGTGATGCCGCTCGGCTCCTTCACTTTGTCGGAGCAGACCTTGAACACCTTGCCGTCATAAACCACCTTCGATGACAGCACCTGGACCTTTGGCTGGCGCGCCTTTTTTGCCGACGGCGCTTGTGCGGACCGCTTCTTGGTTGCCATTCAAACACTATAAGACAGATGCGAGAACAACATCCCGATGCGGCGAATCTGCTATGCTCGCGCCGTGCCTAAACAAGCCGCTAAGCGCCGGCCGACCATCAGCATTATCGGTCCGGGAAATCTCGGCACTGCGCTGGCCGTGACGTTGTCGGCGGCCGGATACAAGGTGCACTCGATCGCAATTCGCCGCGGCAGCAAAGGAACGCGCCGTGCTAAAGCGCTGGCGCGACAAATCGGCGCGCAGATCACTGAACCGGGGAAACGGCCGCTCATCAGCGACATTGTCTGGATCACCGTTTCTGACGACTCGATTGCGGCTGTGGCGCGCGCGCTCGCGAAGTCCGGCGCCTGGAAGGGCAAAATCGTCCTCCATTCCAGCGGCGCGCTGACCAGCGACGAACTGGCGCCGCTGCGGGCCAAAGGCGCTCGCGTCGCCTCGGTTCATCCCATGATGACCTTCGTTCACGGCGCAGTACCGGACATGAGAGGAGTCGCTTTCGCTCTTGAAGGCGATGGCGCGGCAGTGCGGGCAGCCAGATCAATCGCGAAAAACTTAGGCGCAAACGCTTTTGCGATCGAACGGCAGAACAAGGTGCTCTATCACGTCTTCGGCAGTTTCGCCTCGCCGCTGGTGATCGCTTTGCTGGCTACCATGGAGGAGGTTGCGCTGGCGGCGGGCATCCGCAAACGGGAGATCAAGCCCGTGATGTTTCCCCTGCTCTGGCGGACCCTGCAAAACTATCTGAAGCGGGATGCAGCAGCAGCTTTCAGCGGCCCGCTGGCACGTGGCGACGTCGCCACCGTGCGCAAGCACCTGGCAGCTCTGGAGAAGCTCCCGCAGGCACGCGAGTTTTACGTGGCGATGGCACGGGCAGCAGTGGAGACTCTGCCAGTGCGAAATCGAGAGACGATCAATAGGGAACTAGGAAAGCTCTAAGCGGATCTGCTACCACCCGTTAAACAGATGCCCCATCTTTTCTTTCTTCGTGCGCAGGTAATTTTCCGAGTGCTCGTAGGGCTCGACTTCGGCGGAGACGCGCTCGACCACCTCGATCCCGGCACTCTCCAGGGCCAAGACTTTATCGGGGTTATTGGAGATAAGCCGCACTTGCTTCGCCCCTAAGTGGCGCAGTATCCCGGCGGGAAGTTTGTACTCGCGATAATCGTTGTCGTAGCCCAGCTCGACATTCGCCTCGACCGTGTCCAAGCCGCGGTCCTGCAATTCGTATGCCTGCAGCTTGGCCATCAGACCGATGCCGCGGCCTTCCTGCTGCTCGTAGATCAGGATGCCGGCGCCGGATTTCACGATCATCGACAGCGCCAGCTCGAGCTGCTGCCGGCAGTCGCAGCGCATCGAACCGAAAACATCCCCGGTGAGGCACTGCGAGTGAATGCGAACCAGGGGCGGCGCGGAATGGATGTCGCCCATAACCAGCGCAACCGCCTCTTCCGTCAACGGACTGGAGTGTCCATTGCGACGATTGCCATTTTTCTTTTCCGCCGAAGTGCCAGAAGCCGTGAACTGCGCTTCAAAGCCAAAGATGCGGAACCGTCCCCAGCGCGTGGGGAAGTCCGCTTCGGCGACCTTCTTGACGACGAAATCACTCACCCTTCGATTATAAGCTGCCGTCGCGCACGCCGCGCTGTGACGAGCATCACGCGGTATCTCTTCTCGATATCACCCAGCACCGGATCCTTCTCCTTCGAGTGGCGAGACCCGAAAGGACTCAGCCCTTGTAGCCTGCGCCGCGAAGTGCACTCTCGAAGCAGTGCAGGAAGTGGGTCACGCTCTGGCTGGTAGCCAGTGGACCCATCAGGCCGACACGAAAAACTTTTCCCGCGAGCTGTCCGAAGCCGCCCGCGATCTCGATGCCGTTTTCTTTGAGCAGGGTGGCGCGGACCTTGGCGTCGTCAACACCCTCGGGCACCCTGGGCGTGTTCAGGTTCCAGATGCGATTGCTGGGCGGCACCAGCAGGTGAAGTCCGAGCGCTTCGATCTTCTTCACGAACTCCAGGTGCGCCTGGCGATGGCGTTCCCAGCGGTTCTGCAGCCCTTCCTCTTCGATGAGCGCGAGAGCTTCGCGCATGGCATAGAACATGGTCGCCGACGCGGTGTGGTGATAGCGATGCGACTCGATCAGGTAGTCGGAGATGAGCTTGATGTCGAAGTACCAGGAGCGATTGGGTGTGGTGCGCGCCCGCAGCCACTCCATGGCGCGCGGCGAAACGGTAATGGGCGAAAGTCCCGGAGGACAGCTCAGGCCCTTTTGTGAGCAACTGTAGGCGATGTCGATGCCGGTCTTGTCCACCTCAACGGGCATAGCGCCGAGCGACGTGACGCAATCGGCGATGACCAGCGCGCCCACCTCATGTGCGGCCTGGCAGATAACTTCGCCCCGCTGGAAGGCGCCGGCGGAGGTTTCGGCCTGCACGTAGGTCACGACTTGCGGCTTCTCGCGGCGAATGAAGTCGCGGGCTTCGTCGTCGGCGAAGACTTCGCCCCAGGGCTTCTCGAAGCGGACGACCTCGGCGCCCTGGCGGCGCGCCATTTCGCTCTGGCGATCGCAGAAGTAGCCGTTGGCCAAGACGACGACCTTTGTCCCTTGCTGGACGAAGTTGCTGATCGCAGTCTCCATGCCTCCGCTGCCGGTGGCGGAGATGACGAACGTCTCCTGGTTTTTGGTGCCGAAGACAGTGCGCAGCAGGCGCTGAATGCCAGAGGAGACTTCGAAGAAGTAGGGATCGAGATGACCGACAATCGGTTGCGCCATGGCCGCGTAAACCCGCGGATGCACCTGGCCGGGACCAGGTCCGTAGAGCAGACGCTTGGGAGGGTGAATGACGATTTCTTCCATTAGAACAGGTTCGGCGGTGGTTGCCATAGAGGCTCCTTTATGTGGATGTGATGTCCTAAGCATATTCGGCGAAGCGAGGGAAGATATGTGATGGGCGAACATCGTGACAGGGCGTTGTTGGTGTTTGCAAGAACAAACGACCGCGAAGGCTGCGGTCGTGGTCGTGAATATCAACAAAGCGTTCGAGTTTCATGTCCCGCCGGTGAAGGACCTGGGAAACGCTTACCGGAAACCAAGGGCTAAATGCTCAGTACCAAGGGCTATGCCACGTGCTAGATGCCAGGTGGTGGTAGCTCGCGGCTCGGCGCTCGTAGCTCCTTCACCCCGCCACTTCTTCCAGTTGCTTCTGGTCGATGTCGAAGTTGGAGTACACGTGCTCCACGTCGTCGTGATCTTCGAGCGCCTCCAGCAAGCGAATCATGGTGTTTGCCTGCTGGCCTTCGAGCTTGGTGTAGTTCTGCGGCACCATGCCGATCTCGGCGACTTCAGGATGAATTCCGGCTTTCTTGATCGCTTCCAGAACAGTCTCGTAAGCGGAAGGATCGGTAAGAACCTCCCAGTTTTCGCCGTCGTCCTTCAAATCGTCAGCGCCGGCTTCGAGAACGAGGTTCATCAGATCGTCTTCTTTGGCCGCCGATTTCGGGATGACGATGTCGCCCTTCTTGTGGAACATCCAGGCGACTGAGCCGGCTTCGCCCATGTTCCCGCCGTTCTTGGAGAAGGCGTGCCGAATCTCGCTCACGGTGCGATTGCGGTTGTCGGTCGAAACCTCAACCAGAATCGCCACACCGCCTGGACCATAGCCTTCGAAGGTGATTTCCTCGTAAGAGACGCCGGGAAGTTCGCCGGTGCCGCGCTGGATGGCGCGCTTGATATTGTCGGCGGGCATGTTTTCAGCTTTCGCGGCCTGAACCGCGGTGCGCAGGCGCGGGTTCTTTTCGGGATCACCACCGCTCTTGGCAGCGATGGTGATTTCCTTTATCAACCGCGTGAAGATCTTGCCGCGCTTAGCGTCCAGCGCGCCCTTTTTGTGCTTGATGGTTGCCCATTTGGAATGGCCTGACATGCGAAAACCTCAGCGTTGAATCGAAAATCGCTCAATGTCGCGCAGAGTTCGATGCGAAACTCCGGAATGGAGCAGGAAATCGCAGGCGCAACAAACCGTCCGCTCGGATCTCCGCGACCGGAGCGGACGAAGGAAAATTATAGCACCGCGATTCTAGAGCGAGGTTTGAGCGACCTACTTCGCGGTCGCCGCCTGCTTCTCATGCCACTCGCGGGCGCGGCGACTCAGCTCCTCGGCGGGCACATCCTCGACGTGCGTGCCGATCCACCAGTTATTGCCCTCGGAATCGGTGACGCCGCCGTGACGGTCGCCGTAGAACTGGTCGGCCGGCTCGCTGAGCGACTTTGCGCCGGCTGCGATCGCCTTCTTGTATAGGGCATCGCAGTCCTCGACGTAGAGATAGAAGTTGGCAGGACGCGCATGCCATTCGCCGTGCGCGCGGCCGAGCATCAGCATCGACGTACCGACCTTCATCTCGGCGTGCTGCACCTGGCCCTTGTCGTCGCGCATGGCATAGACTTCCTTTCCATCGAAAGCTTTGGTCAGGAAGTCCATCACGGCTTCGGGATGCTCAATCGTCAGGTAAGGGGTTACGGTCTGATATCCATCGGGAATCGGCTTCACTGCCATAAGTTGGCTCCTCTAGTTTGAAGTCCTCGTGCCTTGCGAATCGAAGGCTGATTGAGATCTTGCTGTAGTCCTATGTGCCGCGTCTTGTAATAACTTGACCTAACTTCCCCATGGGAACGTGATTCACGTGCGGCGTTTTCTGCTCCAGGTACTGCATGGGCGTGATTCCGGCAAACTCCTGGAAATCATGGTTAAAGTGGGCTTGATCGTAGTAGCCGCAGTCGAGGGCCATCTCGGCCCAGTTAATTTTGTGGAAGGGATGGACAGTCCGTACGACTCTCTGGAAGCGGCTCACACGGCAAAACAGCTTGGGTGTCAGTCCGACCTGGTTGGAAAACAGTTGGATGAAGCGGCGCTGGCTAAGACCCACGGCTTCGACGATTTGCGACACCGGACCATGCGGTGTTCCGCGAAATTTTTGTATGGCGAAGTTCACGGCGGGATGGCGTTCGAGGGGCTTGGCCAACTGCTCCAGCAGGCACTGTTCCAAGACAGCGAATTTCTGCTGCGGTGTTGGCGCCATCAGAAGCCGCTCACGTAGTCGCGCCGACGCAGCTCCCCAAAGACACTCCAAAGCCACTGTCTGATTGTTGAGCTCACAGGGAGGCTCACGGAAGAACGGAAACGCTCCTCCCGGTTTGAAGTGCACGCCGACGGTCGAGGCGGCGCTCGCGGTATCGATGACGAAAAATTCCGACCTTGGTCCGGAGACAACACAGCCCGCAATCGTGTGGAAGTGTTTCGTGTTGTGGGGATCGTATATCGGGATGCGGTCTTCACGAAGGTTAATGACCAGCTCCACCGTGCCGTCGGGAAGCAGACGCTCTTTGTTATGAGCGGTATCGCAGCCTTCGTACAGCCACAGCAAATCCACGAAGTCCGACAACGGCGGCGCCGGTTTCTTGTGAGTCAGCAGTGCCATGTTCCTAGCATTCAGTTCGCCGGCTTGAACAACCCGATGGTATTGCCGTCAGGATCGGTAAACCAGGAAAACTCTCCTTGTGGAATCTGGATGACCGGCAAGAGCGCTGTGCCGCCCAGCGCCACCGCTTTGTCCAGATACGCTTGCACATCATCCACCGCGATGTACACCGTTACGTAGTTGTGCGGCTCATGCCCGAGCGCTGTGATGTGCCCGTTGATTCCGGAGCCTGCTGCAGTATCGATCATGGTCGCCGGGCCAGCTTCCTGCGTGGACCAGTCGAACAGCTTGCTGAAGAATTCGGCGGTGCGCGCCTTGTCACGGCAACCAATCTCAAAGTGCACGACGGGACGTCCCATGTATCTCTCCTCAGTGACAATCCGGCGATTGTACCCCAACCACGAAGAGTTCCCGGTTGCGTTTCACGCAGCGACTGTTCAGAATTGAGCGAATGCGGGCCTGGCATGTCTTCGCGCTCGGAACATTCGTTGTGCTTGCGGCTGTGCTCTTGCCCTTCTACCATGCCTCGCTCGCGGCCTGCGGAGCGATTGTCATTGTTGGCGTTGTGGCGTTCGGGTTCGTCGTCCACCCGCGCAGAAGTGTCTTCTACCTGAAAACAACTACGTCCCGTAACGACCATGAGGGGAACGTGCACATCGAGCATGATCGGATCGCGGTGAGAGTTGAACTCACGCGGCTCTGGATATTGTTCGTCCCGACATTCCTCGCAGTTGCATTCCTGTCGTTGACCTGGGCGCAGGGTGCGACGTTGAAGTTCAACTTGCTGGACGCGCTGGCCGACAACAGCTTCGCCCTGGCCCTGTTTTGGCGAGTCGGGATCGGTCTCCTGATCGTGCTGAATGCCATTCTGTCGGCATGGATAAGCGAGCGCTGGACGCTGCGCGACGCCCACGCCTGCAGCGCCCGGTCCATGTCGATCAAAGCGGGACGGGTCTCGTATGCATTCACCGATGAACGCGGAGAATTCTACGGCGGCGAAACCCTGGTGGTCGCGCGGCCGCGTCCTGCTCAAGTTGCGACCATCGTGGTTTACAACGTGTTGCAACCCGAGCTCAACAAGATTGCGGTTGGCTGCCTGTTTCACCGCTTCGTGGTCATCGGGCATGGTCTCACCGACCTCGATCAGGACACGGTCCAGGGGCAACTCAGCGCTGCGCAGACGACAATCTAGCCTGCCAAGTCCAATGAAGCTGCGAATCCGAAGCGCAGAGCATGCAAGTGGCATGGTGATCGAAGGTGCAGCCTGGTAAAAGAAAAGGCGCGCCCCAAAGAGCGCGCCTCCTGAGCAGAATGTAGGTTAGTTGGGCTCGGCTGCCAACACGGAATACAAATTGTCCGCCTGATAGCTGCCAAGGCCAGTCGTCAGGTCATAGCCGGTCTCTGCGTCGCAATCCAATCCGCAAGTGCCGTTGTTGCCCACGGTGATGTCGTGGAAATCGGCCGCATAGTTGCCGGTGTAGTAGATGTTGTACATATCCTGGACCGCCTGGCTGAGCGTGGGCTGACTGTTACCGCCACGCGCCGAGTTCACGAGAGTCATGAACGAAGCCCAGTCGGGACTGGATATGCTGGTGCCCTCCACAGTCACCCATCCGCCGTAAGAGTAGGTGTCGTAGACGGGAATGTTGACAGCGACCGAGGCGACGTCAGGAACGCAGCGAAAACCGGCGGGTGAATACGGGGCGCAGGCCGAATCCTGCCAGCTCGGTTCCGCCTCTTCGGTGCTGATTCCGCCACCGCCATCACGCCACGCGCTCTCGGAGCCGTAGTCTGACACCAGGGGATTCGCCTGCGGGGCCGCAGTCAACAGGGCCAAGGTAGTTCCCCCAACCGCGATGACACAGGGCGACGCGGAAGGATAGATGACCCCATGTCCGCCATCGCCACTGGAGGCGAAGAAGGTCACGGCTCCGTTGGCATTGGTGATGTTACAAAAGTAGCTATCGGACTCATTCTCACCTGAGAACTCGTCACCACCCCAACTCATGGAAACCACGGTTGCGTTGTAGGGCGCTGAAGTAGCTACGGCGACGGCAGTCAGCAAATCGGCGAAGCTGTTGCTGTTGGCCTCGACCAGGATGATGTTGGCTGCCGGAACCAGGGCGCAGGCCTGCTCAACGTCCAGGGATTCTTCCAGGTCCCAACCCTGGCCCTGTAACGGACTGCCCAC
>Ga0335073_10011191_pt1 | contig 12603 bp, 13 predicted proteins | sample Lox_Sample_22_FD_207093 | JGI IMG/M metagenome (GOLD analysis project Ga0335073, IMG submission 207093) | Soil microbial communities from Loxahatchee National Wildlife Refuge, Florida, United States - Lox_Sample_2.2 | ecosystem: Environmental > Terrestrial > Soil > Wetlands | place: USA...
TTGTCAACTCCGGTGTGGCGGGTCTTGATGAAGTCGGTCAGCACTTCGGCGAACGACGACTGCACCACGCGTAAATGCGCGGCGATGCGCTCGGCGGATATCAGCGTCGATCGGGCGATCGCGGCCTGGCGAACCACTTCCACGTCATGCGGAAAGCTCGCGACGCTGGACAACACGGCATCGAACAACGACTCCGAGGCCGGCCGCTGTGCCAGCGCTTCGGCCAGCCAGTCCAGGTGAGTGTCGTAATCCTGGAACAGGACTGCTTCCTTGCTGGGGAAGTGCCGGAAGAACGTCCGCTCGGTGACGCCGGCCTCGGTCGCCAGCTGCGTCACCGTCACATTGCCGAAGCCCTTGCTGGCGAACTGCGCCAGCGCTACCCGGCGCAACGCCTCGTGCGTCGATCGCCGGCGCAGCTCGTGAAGATTGGTCGCCTCCGTCATCGCGCCAGATGGTATCGCGAATTTCCGCAATATGTCAGTACTGACATCTTCCTATTATGTCAGTACTGACATATTCTGCGAGTCATGACTGACTATGACGCGATCGTTATCGGCGCCGGGCACAACGGCCTGGCGGCAGCCGCCATCTTGCAGGGTGCTGGTCTGCGCACGTTGTGTCTTGAGGCCAATACCTATAGCGGGGGAATGGCGGCGACCGTGGAGCTCATCGACGGATTCCGCTACGAGATCGCGGGATCGGTGCAGTTCCCCACCGCCCCGCAGATCACCAAAGAGCTTGGTCTGGACACCCTTCCGACCGTCGACGCCGAAGTGATGTCGGTCAATATCGGCGAGTCCGGTGAGGAGCCGATGATCTTCTATCGCGATCCGATGCAGCTGATGACGCACCTCGGCGAGAAACACGGCGCCGACGCGATCATGGGCATGGCCGAGTTGATCGCCTGGAGCCGGGGGCCGGCGAAAGCGCTGGGCCGGTTCGACGTGCGCAAGCCACCGAAGACGCTCGATGAGATGTATGCCTGCGCGGCAAACGAAGCCGAACGTACGGCCATCCATCAGATGCTGTTCGGCTCGGCGATGGACGCCATCGACCGCTACCTGCCGGACAAAGAAAAGCACGCAATCATGCGCGGGATGCTGGCGTTTCTGGCCGTCAACTCCACCTATCGCGGCCCCTACACCCCCGGCAGCGCCACCTGCCTGGCCTTTGCGCTGGCGGTGCCGGACGAGAGCACCGCGATGATGACCAAGCTCGAGGGCGGTATCGGAGCACTCACCCAACACCTCCATGAGCTCTTCGTCTCCCGAGGTGGCGAGATCCGGTTCCGGGCCAAGGCCGAGAAGATCCTGGTGGAAAACGACCGTGTCACCGGCGTCCAACTCCGCGACGGGTCCACGATCAGCGCACCCGTGGTGGTGTCCAACCTCGCGCCCGATCTGACCCTCACCGACCTCGTCGGCGCGGACCACTTGCCCGCGGACTTGATCACCCGGCTGAGCGGTCGCGACCACCGCGCGGCATTCGTTCAAATGCATTTCGCTCTCGACGGTCTGCCGGAGTTCGCACCGCCCTACGAACTACTCAATGAACCCGGCATGCAGCAGTCCATCGGGATTTTCGGCTCACCCGAGGAACAGCAGATCCAGTGGGAGATGTGCACCCGCGGCCTGATACCCGACAATCCTTCGCTGGGCATGCAGATACCGTCCTGCATGGATTCCGGGCTGGCGCCTCCTGGCAAGCATGCCGCGAGCGCATATGCCTACGCGTTTCCCGTCGAGGCCAGCCGCGACCAGCACGGGCATCTGAAAAACGAGATGGCGCAACGGGTTATCGACAAAATCACCCGCTATGCGCCCAACTTCCGCGACATCGTCATCCGGCACATCACCTTCGCGCCGTATCACATGCAGACGATGTTCGGCGCGCCATCGGGTGATTTCTGCCACGGCCTGCTGCATCCGGACCTGATGGGGCCAAACCGGCCCGGGCCCAAGGGCTTTATCGACTTGCCGATTCCGGTCGACGGGCTCTACCTGGCGAGCGCCGGGTGTCACGGTGGCCCGGGCATCACCTTCACGCCCGGCTACAACGCCGCCTATCAAGTGCTCGACGATCTGGCGGCCGGGAGTCCGCTGAGCTGAGCCGGCTAGTGAGCCCTGTGACATATGTGACTGCTGGCATCCTGTGGGAATAAAAGCCCAGGAAAACCGGCTGCTTTGTGACGCAACACGCACGATCGATTCGGTCACATGACCGTCGTTTACGTAAACTTCACTACGTCACCAATCGTCAGCAGTCGCCTCCCAGGGAGTCCGCCGTACCGTGACCACCAAGCAGTCAGCGCCCGCAGGAAACCTAGAAGATCCGCCCGGCGAAGAATGCGGGGTATTCGGCGTGTGGGCGCCCGGCGAGGAAGTCGCCAAACTCACCTATTACGGGCTGTACGCGTTGCAGCACCGGGGCCAGGAGGCCGCCGGGATCGCCGTGGCGGACGGGTCGCAGGTGCTGGTGTTCAAAGACCTCGGTCTGGTGAGCCAAGTTTTCGACGAGCAGACCCTGGCGGCCATGGAGGGCCACGTCGCGATCGGCCACTGCCGATACTCCACCACCGGTCAAACCACTTGGGAGAACGCACAACCGGTGTTCCGCAATACAGCCGCAGGTACCGGGGTGGCTTTGGGGCACAACGGCAATTTGGTGAACAGCGCCGAGTTGGTGACGCGTGCGCGTGAGGCCGGACTGTGCAGCACCCGGGTTCCGGGTTCGGCCACCACCGACTCCGACATGCTGGGCGCACTCCTGGCCCACGGTGCGGCCGATTCCAGCCTGGAACAGTCGGCGCTGGAATTGCTGCCGACAGTGCGCGGTGCGTTCTGCGTGACGTTCATGGACGAGAACACCCTCTACGCCGCCCGCGACCCGTACGGCGTGCGGCCGCTGTGCCTGGGCCGACTGGACCGCGGCTGGGTGGTGGCTTCCGAAACCGCCGCGCTCGACATCGTCGGCGCCTCGTTCGTCCGCGACATTGAGCCCGGCGAGCTTTTGGCGATCGACGCCGACGGCGTGCGGTCGACCCGCTTCGCCAATCCCGAACCCAAGGGCTGCATTTTCGAGTACGTCTACCTGGCGCGGCCGGACAGCACGATCGCCGGCCGGTCGGTGCACGGCGCTCGCCTCGAGATCGGTCGTCGGCTGGCGCGGGAGTGCCCGATCGATGCCGACCTGGTGATCGGTGTTCCGGAGTCCGGCACTCCCGCCGCGGTCGGCTACGCGCAGGAGTCCGGCATCCCCTATGGCCAAGGCCTGATGAAGAACGCCTACGTCGGGCGGACTTTCATTCAGCCGTCGCAAACCATCCGCCAACTCGGCATCCGGTTGAAGCTCAACCCGCTCAAGGAGGTCATCCGGGGCAAGCGGCTCATCGTTGTCGACGACTCGATCGTGCGGGGCAATACCCAACGCGCTCTGGTCAGGATGCTGCGCGAGGCCGGCGCCGTCGAGGTGCATGTCCGTATCGCCTCGCCGCCGGTGAAGTGGCCGTGCTTCTACGGCATTGACTTTCCGTCGCCGGCCGAGTTGATCGCGAATGCCGTCGAGGACGAAAGCGAGATGCTCGAAGCGGTGCGGCATGCCATCAACGCCGACACGCTCGGATACATCTCGCTGCGGGCCCTGATCGCCGCGACCGAGCAACCCACCTCGCGGCTCTGCTCGGCGTGCTTCGACGGCAAGTACCCGATCGAACTGCCCAGCGAGACCGCACTGGGCAAAAACGTCATCGAGCACATGCTTGCCACCACCGCCCGGGGGGTGCAGGCCGCAGAGGTCGGGGCCCAAAGCAACATCGCGGCCCGCGAAATCTCCGCTGAGGCGGAGCAGGCCTCCGTGCTGCAGCATCCCTGACTCAGCGGACAGGTGGCCGATACGCGTGTTCGGCGCTGACCGGTAGCCTTTATCGACGATGGCCGACCTTACAAAGAAGTCCGGAAATGATCCGGCCGCCGCGGGTGCCACCTATGCATCGGCCGGAGTCGATATCGAAGCCGGGGAACGCGCCGTCGAACTGTTCAAGCCGCTTGCGTCCAAGGCCACCAGGCCCGAGGTGCGCAGCAAGCTTGGCGGATTCGCCGGATTGTTTGCGCTGCGTAGCGACTACCGCGAACCGTTGCTTGCGGCATCCAGCGACGGGGTGGGCACCAAGCTGGCGGTGGCGCAGGCCATGGACAAGCACGACACCGTAGGCCTGGACCTGGTGGCAATGGTGGTTGACGATCTGGTGGTCTGCGGTGCTGAGCCGCTGTTCCTGTTGGACTACATCGCGTTGGGCCGGATCGTGCCGGAGCGCCTCAACGCGATCGTCGGCGGTATCGCCGAAGGATGCATGCGTGCGGGTTGTGCGCTGCTCGGCGGCGAAACCGCCGAGCACCCCGGACTGATCGAACCCGACCATTACGACATCTCAGGCACGGCCGTCGGCGTGGTCGAGGCCGATGATGTGCTTGGGCCCGACCGGGTCAAGCCCGGGGACGTCATTATCGCGATGGGGTCATCGGGTCTGCATTCCAACGGATACTCGCTAGCCCGCAAGGTTCTGCTGGAGATCGACCGGGGCAACCTGGCCGGTTACGTCGAAGAGTTCGGTCGCACGCTCGGCGAGGAGTTGCTCGAGCCGACCATCATCTACGCCAAGGACTGCCTGGCGCTGGCTGCCGAAACCCAGGTCCGGACGTTCTGCCACGTGACCGGTGGCGGGTTGGCGGGCAACCTGGAACGCGTCATCCCCAACGGGCTGGTAGCTGAGGTCGACCGCGGCACATGGACGCCGGCGCCGGTGTTCGCGATGATCGCGCAGCGCGGCCGGGTCTCCCGTGCCGAGATGGAGAAAACCTTCAATATGGGCGTCGGGATGATCGCCGTGGTGGCGCCGGAGGACACCGACCGGGCCTTGGCGATTTTGACCGCTCGGCATTTGGACTGCTGGATGATAGGCACGATCACCAAAGGTGGAAAAGAAAGCCCACGAGCGAAGCTCGTGGGGCAGCATCCACGGTTCTAGAAATCAGCTTGAGTCGAAACAAGGCGGGTCAGAAATGGCCGCTGTAGCGCCGAAGTTCAGAGGTCAGCGGCGCCAGTCGTCGTGACCACTCCAAGGGTCTTCGCCGTCGTGGTCGGCGGCGTCGTCCTCGCCCGACCCGGACAGCTCGCGCTGAAGCCGCTCGAAATCGGTCTGCGGTGAGCTGTATTTGAGGTCTCGAGCAACCTTGGTCTGCTTCGCCTTAGCCCGGCCACGGCCCATGGGGGAACCCCCTCGCGCAATAACGGAGCGGCCCAACAAGTAGGCGGCTCCGATCTTTTGTCTTTATTGTCCTGCCGATAGCTTACCGTGCCCAATGACTGTCTGCTGTTGCGCCCCGCGCCCTGTGCAGCACGCTGTTCAGACGGTCTATCGAGCCGTTCCCCTAAGTCGCTCGACGGCCACCCGTCCGGCGCCCGGACCGTCGAGTGGCGGCAACGAGTCGGGGTCGATCACCGCCGGCACCTCGGCGCTGGATGATGGGCCGCCGGTGATCAGGGCGGTATCGGCCGGTATGCCCCGTTTGAGCAGAGCGAGCGCCACCGGGCCCATATCCACGTGCTCGACGACGGTGCCGAGCCTGCCCACCGCGCGACCGTTAGCCAACACGGCATCGCCGGTAGCGGGCCGGTCCGCCGACCCGTCCAGGTGCAACAACACCAGCATGCGCGGTGGTTTGCCGAGGTTGTGCACTCGCGCGACGGTCTCCTGCCCGCGGTAACAGCCCTTGTCGAGGTGGACCGCCCCCAGCCCTGGCACGCCGATCCACCCCACTTCGTGCGGGATGGTGCGTTCGTCGGTGTCGACGCCGAGCCGCGGGCGCACGGCCGCCACCCGATGGGCTTCGTAGGCCCACACGCCGGCCGGTCGCACACCCGCCTGCGTCAGGCGACGCTGCACGTCGGCGAGTTGGTCTCGATCGACCAGCACGTCCAGCTCGAACTGGCCCTCCCGCGCTTCGATCATCCGCCGCACGAAGCCGCTTCCGGTCATCGGCAGCGCGGTCATTTCAGCGGGCAGGGCGTCCAATCCCAGTGCGTCGAGCACCGCCCGGTCGCCGAGCTTCGGCCCCAGCAGCGACAGCACGCGCAGATCGGCGGCCGCGGGAGTCACGTCCGACCAGAACACCATCTTGCGCAGGTAGTCCAGCAGGGGCTCGCCCCGCCACGGCTCGGTATCGAGGTAGGTGACGCCGCCGAGCTCGGTTTGCAGCCAGTGGTCTTCGACCCGGCCCTGCCCGTCCAGGCTGAGGTTTTGCGTGCTGGCGCCATCGGGGAGTTCGCTGACGTGCTGCGTCGAGATGGTGTGCAGCCAGCTCTGCCGGTCGGCACCGGCCAGGGTGAGCACACGACGATGCGAGCGGTCGATCAGCACCGCGCCGGTTTCGGCCGCGCGTTGTTCGCCCAGCGGGTCGCCGTAATGCCAGACGACGCCGGCGTCGGGCCCGGTTTCGGGGGCGGCAACAGCGGACACACTCCAACTCTACGGGCCGCGACCATTAGGCTTCTCGTCCATGACAGGCGGGCCGGGAGTGGTCGTCACGCTCGACGGTGAGGTACATCCGCCGGAGACGCCACTGCTGTTCGCCGACGACCTCGCCGCGGTACGCGGCGACGGCGTATTCGAGACATTGCTGGTCCGTGCCGGCGGCGCGTGCCTGGTGGAGGCGCATCTGGGCCGGCTGACACACTCGGCCAAATTGCTGGACCTGCCGGAGCCAGACCTGGCGGCCTGGCGGCATGCGATCGACCTGGCAGCGCGGCAGTGGGCGGCGGACACCGCCGACGAGGGTGCGATGCGCCTGGTCTACAGCCGCGGCCGGGAGCGTGGCTCGGCGGCGACCGCCTACGTGACGGTCAATCCGCTGGCCGACCGAATCACCGCCGCCCGCCGCGACGGGGTGGCCGCGGTGACGTTGCCCCGGGAACTGCCCGCCTCGGGCGTCGAGGCGATGCCGTGGCTGTTGGCCGGCGCCAAGACGCTGTCGTATGCCATCAACATGGCCGCGTTGCGGCATGCCGCCCGGCAGGGCGCCGGTGACGTCATTTTCGTCAGCTCGGACGGCTACGTTCTGGAGGGCCCTCGTTCGACGGTGGTGATCGCTGTCGGTGGCGGAGCCGGCGACAACGTGTGCCTTCTGACTCCACCACCGTGGTATCCGATCCTGCGCGGCACGACCCAGCAGGCACTGTTCGGCGTCGCCCGCGCCAAAGGCTACGACTGTGATTACCGCGCTCTGCGGGTAGCAGATCTCATTGCGGCGCAAGGACTTTGGTTGGTGTCAAGCATGACGTTGGCGGCTCGCGTCCATACGCTCGACGGCCGCGTACTGCCGAGCGCCCCGATGGCGACGGAATTCGCCGGACTTATCGACGCCGCGATTGTCAGCGATCGCTGAAATCGGTTGTCGGTGCGGCGCCGGGCGAGTACGGTCGGCCGTACACAGGGAAGGAGGTGGTCCGCGAATTGATAGCTTTATGGACTTGTGAGGTGGCTGCCCGCTAAGTTGCGACGGGCTTCCAGAAAGTCGAGGAATCACCTGCGCGCGCTGGCGAATTCCCCGCAGCCACCCGGCCCCCGAGCCTCCGGTCTGTCCAACCAGGAACTATGGCTCGGGGGCTGCCCATTTCTTGGGGGTTAGCCCCAGATTCCAAACACGCTCTGCGGCAGCCTGATCGGCCAGCGTTAAGGTGTCACCTTGGCGGCCATCTGATCGGCGATCCGGCTGCCTTCGTCGGCGATTTGTGCTCCGCACGCCACGACGTCGATGACGATATTGGACACCGCGCTCAGCGCGTGCTGGCAGCTGCGGCCGCCGTGAAGCTGCGTGTGCACCTGCGTAATCTTCGGCGGGGCCCCGATGGGGTTCGCGAAGTTCCAGTGAAAGATTTTGTTGGGCGTAGTCACCGTCAGGAGCTGGCCGACGCAAGCCTGCCATTTGTCCGCAGATGTCCTCACGAACCCGAGGGCTTGTTCGGCCGATGGAAAGCTCACGGCGGCTTCGTGGACAAAGTGCGGAGGATCCTCCGCGTTCAGCGCTTGGCCACGGACCGCGGTATAGCCGCTGCCCTGATAAACCGAACCTTGGATGGCGGCGAGCGCGCCGAGGCAGTCCGGGTTCGACAATGTGCCCGGGGGAACGCCCATCTGCTCCGATTGGTTGGTGGGTTGCATGTTTGAGGCGCCCATAATGGTGTTGATATCTGCGGGGCCGAGCAGAATCGAATTTAGGTCTACCGATGGCGTCGGTGCGGCAGCTGGGGGTGCGGCAGCTGGGATGGTCGGTTTCGGTGACGGTGTGGGGCTCGGCCGTTGGGTGACGAGCACCGCTACCACCGCGATCGCGACGACGACCGCTAGGCCGGCACCGCCCGCGATCAGTAACCGCCTACGGGACGCCCCACCGTCATCCGAAGTGGGCAGGTTTCGTCCGGTCGGGGCGCCGGCGAGATGCTCGTCGGCGCTGCCGGTTCGTGTCGGAGTCGTCGACCCGCCAGCGGCCCCAGCTCGTTGGTCGGGTTGTGTGGACGCCGCTGCGGTTGGGGTCTTCGATTCGACCGACGCCAGCAGTTCGTCGATTTCGGTTCGCGTGCGATAGGTGACATCGCTTCGGTCGCGCAGCATGCGCAGCAGACGGGCGATGTCGTTTCGCGCGGTGGGATCGTCGCCGTCCTCTTCGAGCCCGGACTTGAGTTCGGTCACCAAGTGAGTTTGTTGGCGGGGATCGAGATCTTGCTCGGCCAGCGTGGAGCTGAGCCGCATCAGGTAGGCGAACGGCACCGGTGGTTCGTCGGGCAGCGGCGACGGCAACGGCCGCTGCTGGGCAGCTAACCCGTGCACCGCGGTGACCAACTGGATACCGGCGTCAACGCTCGGATTCTCGTATTCGATAACCTGCAGCGACGCAAGGGGATTGGCCCGCATGCTGTCGACCGGGCCGATCCGAACGGGAAGGATCGGTCGCTGCAGGGCTTTCGCATAGCGCAATTCGGCCTGACAGGGCTTGGACTCCAGCGAGTGATTCGACAGCGCGACGATGAAAACCTCGCACGATCGGATCTGCTCGAGGATTTCGTTCCACCAGGCTTCGCCGCCGCCGAGGTCATCGTCGAACCAAACCTGTTGGCGTGCCCGCCGAAGCGCTGCCGTCAGGGGCTCGATGGCCGACCTGTCCTGGCTCGAGTAGCTGACAAATAGCCCCATAGCACTCTCCTCGGGCACGGGGGCGGACCGGCAAACTGAGATGCGACAATAGCAAATTGACGCGGCCGTCGGGCTACATTCGTTACCGCGCCCTAGCCGGCGAACCGCGAGAGCCGCGCCGACAGATGCGGCACCAAACCGCCGTCGGCGTCCACCCGTTCTTCCACGTAAGCCAGGTCGCCACCCTCGACGATGCCGTAGAGCCGCTTGGCGCCGCCGACCAGCACACCCGAGCGGCTGCGGGCCAGGGCGTCGGTGGCCAGTTCCCACGACGACTGGTTGAGCGGCCGCCCGTAAAAGAGTTCGACATAACCGGCGGAATGCGCGAGCAGCAACTCGATGGCCTGTGACTCGGTCGGGTCGTGCGGGTCGGCGACGAAGCGCCAGTAACCGGTTTCCCGCAAGTCGGGTCGTTGATAGTCGCCCGAATCGGTGAGCCGCCAGGACCGGGCTTCCCAGTTCAGATAGTCGCCGCCGTCGTGCGAAACCACGATCTGCTGCCCGAACCGGTAGTCGCCGTCGGCCCCGCGGCCCTCTCCTTCGCCGCGCCAGACGCCGACCAGGGGCAGCAGGGCCAGCAGGGCGTCATTGAGGTTGGCGCCTTCGCGCAGGTTCGCGGTGTCCGCGGGGATGGGCAGGTCGTCGAAGACCGGGACGTTGCGGGCCGCGGTCACCTTGGCGCGTTCGGCAGCTGCAGCCACTGCACGATCCCCGGAACCGGGTGGACGGGCCGACTGATCACCGGCGTCAGCGCTGCTCAAGCGCCGCTCCTCCGCATCGCTTCGCTCTGCATCGTCGCTGGCGCGGCTCACGACTCGTCGGTGATCAGCCGATACAGCGTGTACAGCGCGAACCAGGAGATCGTCACGACCGACGCGACCAGCATGATCTCGAAGAACAAAACCACGGCAACGAGTTTAGTCTCCTGACACTGTGGCTGGCCGGGGAGACCGGTCAGGCAATCTTGACGTCGACCTCGTGGATGCCCGCGCCCGACGGGGTCACCACCGCGTCGCCGTTGCCTGCCGCCGACAGTGCGCGCAGTGTCCAGGATCCAGGTGCGGCGAAGAACCGGAAGTCGCCGGTGGCTGACGCGACGACCTCGGCGGTGAACTCGTCCGAGGAGTCCAGCAGGCGCACGAACGCGCCGCCAACAGCCTGCCCGTCACGGTCGACGACCCGCCCGGTGATCACCGTCTCCTTTTCCAGGTCGACGCTGGCCGGCAATGTCTGTCCTTGCTTCGGTGCAGAGCACATATCAGCTTCCCAACTCGATCGGGGCACCCACCAGGGAGCCGTATTCCGTCCAACTGCCGTCGTAGTTCTTCACGTTTTTGTGGCCGAGCAATTCCTGCAAGACGAACCAGGTGTGCGACGAGCGCTCACCGATTCGGCAGTAAGCAATCGTTTCCTTCGACCCGTCCAGACCGGCGTCGGCGTACAACCTGGCCAGCTCGTCGTCGGACTTGAAGGTGCCGTCCTCGTTGGCGGCCTTACTCCACGGCACGTTGATCGCGCCGGTGATGTGACCCGGCCGCTGGCTTTGCTCCTGCGGCAGATGGGCCGGCGCCAGGATCTTGCCGGAAAACTCGTCGGGCGAGCGCACGTCGACCAGGTTTTTCACGCCGATCGCGGCGATCACCTCGTCGCGGAACGCCCGGATGGTGTTGTCGGGCGTCTTGGCGGTGTACGACGTCGCGGGCCGGTTCACCGTGTCCTTCGACAACGGGCGACCCTCCAGCTCCCACTTCTTGCGGCCACCGTCGAGCAGCTTGACGTCGTCGTGGCCGTAGAGCTTGAAGTACCAGTATGCGTAGGCGGCGAACCAGTTGTTGTTGCCGCCGTAGAGGATCACGGTGTCGTCGTTGGCGATGCCGCGGTCGCTCAGCAGCTTGGAGAACTGCTGGGCGTCGACGAAGTCACGCCGGACGGGGTCTTGCAGATCGGTACGCCAGTCCAGCTTGACCGCCCCGGCGATGTGGCCGCCGTCGTAGGCGCTGGTGTCCTCGTCGACCTCGACGAAGACGACGTGGTCGGCATCGAGATTGCTCTCGGCCCAGTCGGCGGAGACCAGGACGTCGGAGCGTGCCATATGGGGTTCCTTTCGGGGTTACGCGGGCTCAGAAGTCCGGCCGGCGGGCTTCAAATGCACGACGAGTGGGTAGAGCTGGCAGCCCAGGCAGATGCCGAAAGCCGCGTTGAGGAAAGCCGCGACCAGCGCTGCACCGGTAGCAACGAGGCCGACCAGGGGCGCGCCGGCGGCGAACCCGGCTGCGCCGATGACTGCGAAGACCAGGCCGACCAGTTGAGCGAACTTCAGCGGCGGCACCGGCTCACGCTCGCGGACCGGTCCCAGCCGCGGGCCCACGAGAGTGGCGAACACCAGTCCGTAGGGATGACGACGCGGGCCGGCCACCGCGCCGATCGCGAAGACGACGGCTTGCAGGCCCAGAATGACCGCGGCGGCCTGCGCGCTGACCCCCGAGACGATGAGGGTGATCACCAGCACGGCGGTGGTGATCCAGGCGACGAATCGGGGCCCACGAACATCGACCTGGTCGGTGGTGTTGGTGGTCGACATGATGCTGCTCCTAGCTGCTCTGTGCAGGGGGTATGGGGGACGCGCGCCAAGGTGTTGGTTCCTGGCTGCTCCGAGCGCGGCGCGAGAAAGCGCGGCTACTCAGCTAATACAACAACAACAGCAGCAGCCCGCTACGCGGCACAGATCGACTGCGCGGCGCTTGGTGAGCAGGAGCTCAAGGCGGGCGGACACGTCGGACAGCTTACCCAATAGCCGCACCATCAAGCCAACAGCGGAGTCAGCGCCGACCGCAGGTCATCGGCCTTCGGTACGCCCGAGGCGCGGTATCGCTGCCGCCCCCCGGCATCGAAGATGAACGTAGTGGGTAGTGACAAAACCGAAAGGCGTCGCGCGGCGGCCGGATTAGCGTCCATGTCGATTTCCACGTGCGCCACGTCGCCAAGGTCCGTGCATACCTGAGTGACCACCCGGCGCACCTGAGTGCACGGCGAACACCAGGGGGCGGTGAAATGCACGACGGTTGGCCCGTCAGCCGACAGGCCAAGGTCGCGGGTGTCGACGTCGTCGGCCGTTCCGGCATCGGTCACCCGGACGTGACCGGCACGCCGGTTCAGCAGCCACCCGACGACCCCGGCCAGCGCCAGCGCAGCCACCATCGCGACGATCGCTGAAATCATGCCCGGTTAAACCCGTCGAGGTCGATGGTTAATCCCCTGGTGATGCCTTCGATGATGACATCGGAGCCGCGGGCGCCCTGGCTCGTCGGCGTCAATCCGAACGGCAGGTCTTGGTCGGGCAGCTTGCCGGCGAACGCGGC
>Ga0335073_10011192_pt1 | contig 12602 bp, 10 predicted proteins | sample Lox_Sample_22_FD_207093 | JGI IMG/M metagenome (GOLD analysis project Ga0335073, IMG submission 207093) | Soil microbial communities from Loxahatchee National Wildlife Refuge, Florida, United States - Lox_Sample_2.2 | ecosystem: Environmental > Terrestrial > Soil > Wetlands | place: USA...
GGAGCAGCCGGTAGCCTCCGAAGAACAAGCTAAAGTGAAGTCCCATAAACAGTAACCCGGGAAGCGAAAACAGCAGAGAGAGGACCGCCAGCACGATGGACAGAATCCTCCCCCATTCGCGCATCGCCCATATCCCATAACCCGCAAGCGCCGCAACCACCGCGTAAGCGAAGAGGAATGCTCCTCCCACGATACCCACCATGAATCCCAATCCCGCGCCGAGCGGGTTATGACCTACGCCGCCAAACATTGCACCCAGCACGCTGCCGCCCACGGCGAGAGCGATGGAGAGCAATACCAGGAATAGGGCACTCAGAAAATGGTATAGCGCAATCAGGATTACTCCAGTCGGACGCATAACACTCTCCTGTGTGGGATGAGCGGACACTATGCCAAGCGTGGCCGCAAGTCAAGCACGAGGTATGCATCGTAAAATCTCCTAGAAAGATTTCGGAATTGCTGGTTGCGTGAGGAGGAAATGTGAAGGCTATACGCGTGCACGAGTTCGGCGGGCCCGAGGTGTTGAAACTGGAAGAAGTGCCGGATCCGCAGCCTGGCCCCAGCCAGGTTGTGGTTCGCGTTCATGCCGCCGGGGTAAATCCGGTGGAGGCGTACATTCGCACCGGAACGTATGCAGCAAAACCAGCGCTGCCCTATACGCCGGGCGCAGACGGTGCCGGAACCGTGCTGAAGGCGGGTCCGGACGTGAAGCGGGTGAAGGTGGGCGATCGCGTCTACTTCACTGCGACGCGTTCGGGCGCGTACGCTGAGCAGGCACTTTGCGACGAGGCCAAGGTGCATCTGCTTCCCGATCGCGTCAGCTTCGAACAGGGCGCGGCGATGGGCGTCCCCTACGGCACGGCCTATCGCGGATTATTCCACCGCGCCCAAGCCAAGCCCGCGGAGACTGTCCTGGTACATGGAGCCAGCGGCGGAGTCGGCACCGCAGCCGTTCAACTGGCGCGTGCCGCCGGAATGACCATCATCGGCACCGCCGGCACGAAAGAAGGCATGGAGTTAGTGAAGCAACAGGGCGCTCATCATGTGCTGAATCATTCCTCCGAGGGTTACCTCGACGAGCTGAAGAAGCTGACCGATGACCGCGGCGTGGATGTCATCATCGAGTTGCTGGCGAACAAGAACCTCGCGAAAGATCTTAACGTGCTCGCGAAGAAAGGCCGGGTTGCCGTGATTGGAAACCGCGGCACCATCGAAATCAATCCCCGCGACGCCATGGCGCGCGAGGCTGACATTCGCGGCGTCACGCTGGTGAACACGTCGGACCAGGAATACCGCGAGATGTACGCGGCGTTAAATGCGGGCTTGGAGAACGGCTCTTTGCAGCCGGTGATCGGAGTAAGAATCCCCCTGGCCGAAGCCAAGCGCGCGCACGAGGAGATCATGAAGCCGTCTGGAGCGCACGGGAAAATGGTGCTTATAGGATGGCACCATTCTTAGAGTAATGATCGGAATCCAGGCATTCCCCTGATTCTCGCTTGGACTGCAGCTCTTCTGCGCGGCAGGAAATTCGCGGAGACGCAAACTACGCGGCGGAATGTACCGGCTCACGCACCTTGCGCATGATGCCTTCGAGCGCATCGCAGCGTTGGCGCAGAGCGGTCCTGAATTCGTGATGGTCCGCTTTTGCGATCTCACGCAGAAGGTGTTTGTGCTGTTCCTGCAAGATCTCCAGCAGCAGCTCGTGTTCCTTTTCGGTCAACCGCAGTTCCATGGTGACCTCCACCTGACCAGGGGGTGATAAGTAAATTGTAACGCCGGATTGCAGCGGCCTGTTAGTTTTGGTGGCTGATATTGCTCCGAGTGTCAATATGGATTCCGCTGTTGTTGCAATGATTGCCATTTGCCGGCTGCGACTACAATCCTGCCATGCTGCTGAAGTGGGCATGGCGGAGGCTCGCGGTTGCATGGTTGCTGGCGGGAGTCTCTGTCGGCGGCCAGACATCCCGCTTCATCTTGCAAAAAGCTGTCTCGCGAGCGATGGCGGGGCAGAGCGGCACGGCTGTAGTGCTGCGTGTGGGTTCCGAACGGCCCGTGGCATCATATCGTCTCGATGTGGCCGCGCGTCGCCTGGTATATCCCGGCTCCAGCATCAAGCCGTTCACTCTGATGGCGCTACTGGAATCGGACAAGCTGGACGGACAAACCGCGCTCGTCTGCAAGCGCTCGCTCTCCATCGCCGGGCACAAGTTGGACTGCACCCATCCTGACGTGAAGCAGCCGCTCGACGCCGCTGCGGCGCTGGCATATTCCTGTAACTCCTACTTCACCACGGTCGCTTTGCGGCTCGCGCCGACGCAACTGCAGGAGAGTTTGGTGCGCGACGGATTTGCCGCCGTCACATCTCTGGCCCCCGATGAGGCGGCCGGCGAAGTCGCGCTGGCGCAATCGCCCGAGCAACTGCAATTGCAGGCCATTGGAGAATGGGGCATCAAAGTCACGCCGCTGGAATTGGCGCGGGCGTATGCCCGGATCGCTCTGCTTGCGCCCGCGCATGAAGCAAAGCTTGACCCGCTATTCGAGGGCTTGGAGCAGTCCGTGACTTATGGGATGGGACACGCGGCGCAGCCCGCAGCCTCGATGCAGGTCGCAGGCAAAACCGGCACGGCTCCGGCGGACGAAGGCCCCTGGGCGCATGCGTGGTTTGCCGGCTATGCGCCTGCGCAAAATCCAGAAATCGTCGTGCTCGTGTTCCTGGAAAAGGGGCACGGCGGAGCCGAAGCGGCGGGCATTGCGCGCGAGATCTTCGCCGCCTTTGCACAGTCGCGAAGTGCGGCGGTCGCACCGGCGAGCAATGGGGGAAAGCGGTGAGGCGGCTCTGTAGACTTGTTGCGGGCATTCTGGTCATCTGGGTCGCAGTTGGCGCGCAACTCGCATCGAGCGACGAGGATGTTCCGAAGGCAACAGCACGAACCGGATTCCCGCAAACACTCCGCGTCAGGCTTTGGTATCTGCATCCGCCGGTTGAGGTGCGGATTCATGCCGACGCCGGTCAGGCGCAGCTTCGCCGATGCGCGGCATGCAAGCCGCAGCCGTTTACCACACTCGCGCTGCACGCGTCCGGCTCCGTGATGAGAGTCGACGGCGCTAAATCTACGGCGACTGAACTTCGCCTCAGCGGAACATATCAACTGAGCGCTACCGGTGTGCCGCCTGTCCAGGCGGATTTCCCGGTTGAGGTGCGTGCCGGCAACAGCCATCTGCTCGTCACCGCGCTGATGCCGATGGAGGTGTATGTTGCCGCAGTGCTGGCCGGTGAGACCGGGAACTTCAAATCGGACGAGGCCTTGAAGGCGATGGCCGTGGCTGCGCGAACCTATGCCTTGCATTTCGGCAGCCGGCATGCACTGGACGGCTTCGATTTCTGCGACACCACACATTGCCAGAACCTGCGCCTCAGCAGCATCGATCCGCACTTGCGCAAGATTGCCGAAGCCACGGCGGGCGAGGTGCTCTGGTACGACGGAGAGCCGGCCGCAACCTACTACTTTGCAAATTGTGGCGGCACCACCGAGGACGGCCGCTACATTCTGGGCAACGACGAGGCCCGTGCGCCGTACCTCATCCAGCATTCCGACCAATACTGCGTGCGCAACGGCGGCTCCCAGTGGCAGAGCGAAGTCTCCAAGCGCGAGCTGCAGCGCGCGCTCGCCGATGACAGCATCTACATTCCCGGTCATTTACGGTTGGTAACCGTTCTGCATCGCACCCCAAGCGGGCGAGTGGAATTGGTTCGCGTCGGCGGCAGCAGCATGGTGACCGTTTCTGGGATTGCGTTCCGCTCCGCCGTGGGACGACACATTGGCTGGGACCGCCTGAAGAGCAATCTGTATGACACAAGCGATCGCGGCGACCGCATCGTGTTTCACGGTCGTGGCCTGGGTCACGGCGTTGGGCTGTGCCAGGTCGGCGCGGAAGTGATGGGCGAAGAAGGGAGGTCCTATCGCCAGATTCTCAGCTTCTATTATCCCGGTACGCGGTTGGGCGTGGCGGCGCAGGGCCTTGCGTGGCAACAGTTGGCCAATGATGATATCGAGCTGTTGACTTCGCGCCCCGATCGCGACCGCCCGCTGTTACCCATAGCGACGCGCTACCTGCATGAGGCGGAGGAAAGCACCGGACTCGTGTATCGCGCCAAGCCGCGACTGAAGGTTTACGCGACAGTTGCGGAGTTTCGCAACTCAACCGGCGAGCCGGGCTGGGTGGCGGCTTCCACTCGCGGGCGCACCATCCAGATGCAGCCCCCGGATATGCTGCGCGAAACCGGCGCGCTGGAGAGCACCATCTATCACGAGCTGTTGCACATGCTCATCGATTCCTACGCGCACCCTGGCACACCGCAGTGGCTGAGGGAGGGCCTGGTGCTGTATCTCAGCGGCCCGCCTGAAGCTGTGCCCGCCAAAGCTGCGACTATCGATTTGACGGCCCTGGAGAAGTCGCTGCGTGCGCCGCAGAGCGAACGGGAATTGCGCAACGCCTATGCCGAGGCCCGCGCGCGCGTAGCTGCGCTGGCGGAGGAGCACGGTAAAGAAGCGCTCATCCAATGGATACAGAACGGCCTGCCGCCTGAGTTGGTTAGCACAGTGAGTGGCGAACGGCGATAACCGGCACTCGGGGCCGGAGGTCTGATTTTTCTAGTACCACGAACCGCAACAATCTTCTAACATTTGCTAAGTTATTCCAGCCCGATGCTCTTCCGTTTACCTCTGAGGGGGTCCGATGTTCCGCCTGATTCGTGAATTGGTTCGCCCCTATCGTTTCAGGCTTGTGATCATTCTTATCGCAATGCTATTCGAGACGGCGATGAGCCTGGCGACTCCCTGGCCGCTGAAGATCATCATCGACAACGTGGTTGGGCATCACAAACTGCCGCATGGGCTGGATGAGCTCGTCAGACCGATGATGCAGCACGGCAACAAACTGCAGGTTGCCGGACTGGCGGCGCTGGCATACGTGCTCATCGCCGTGATCGGCGCGCTGGCCAGCTACATCGACAACTACTACACCGAAAGCGTCGGCCAGTGGGTTGCGCACGATCTACGCCTGCGCACCTATCATCACCTGCAGCGCCTCTCGCTGGGCTACTACAACACCCACCAGACCGGCACCTTGCTCAGCACCATCACCACCGACATTCAGACCATCCAGGGCTTTGCCTCATCGTCCACGCTCAATATCCTGGTCGACCTGCTGACCATCGTCGCCATGCTGGGTCTGATGTTCTGGCTTAACTGGGACTTCACCATGATCGCGCTGGCGGTCACACCGTTTCTGCTGTTCTTCATCTCGCGCTTCAAGAAGGCAGTGAAGAAAGCGACGCACGACGTGCGCAAGCAGCAGGCGGAGATCGTATCGGTCGTCCAGCAGGGGCTGGAGTCAATGCAGGTCGTTGAGGCATTCGGGCGGCAGGACCTCGAACAGCAGGCGCTCGCCGACGTGAGCCAGGCGACAGTCAGCGCCGCATTGAAGGCGCGCCGGGTGAAATCCATGCTCTCGCCCATCGTCACCATCACCGTCGCGTTATGCACTGCGGTGGTGCTGTGGCGCGGCGCGTCGCTGATCCTGCGCCACGTGATGACGGTTGGTGCGCTCACCGTGTATCTGGCGTACCTCACAAAATTTTTCAAGCCGGTGAAGGACCTGGCCACCACCACCAACGCCATTGCCCAGGCTGCAGTAGGAGTGGACCGGGTGCGCGCCATCCTGGACACCGATACCATTCTGCCGGAACGACCCGACGCAGTGGAGCCAGGCTTACTGAAGGGCGAAATCCAATTCGAGCATGTGGGCTTCGGCTACAGCCCGGATACGGGCGTGCTGAAAGATGTTTCCTTCAAGATCGAGCCGGGGCAGTTGGTGGGAATCGTGGGCCCGACCGGCAGCGGAAAATCGACGGTCGTCAGCCTCATCCCGCGTTTCTACGATCCCACCAGCGGAGTCGTCAGCATCGATGGCCGCGATGTTCGTGACTACAAGGTCAACGACCTGCGCGAGCAGATCGGTTACGTTCTGCAGGACACGGTGCTGTTCCGCGGCACTATTCTGGACAACATAGCCTTTGGGCGGCCGAATGCGACATGCGAGGAAATTCTGGACGCCGCGCGGCTGGCGAATGCCGACGAGTTCATCTCGCGCATGCCCAAGGGCTACGAGACTGCCGTCGGTGAGCGCGGTTCCACGCTCTCGGGCGGTCAGCGCCAGCGCATTGGCATCGCCCGGGTGATGGTGCGCAACAGCCCGATCCTGCTGCTCGACGAGCCTACGGCCGCGTTGGACAGCGAGTCGGAGAAGCTGGTGATTGAAGCTCTGGAGCGGCTGATGAAGGGGCGCACAGTGGTGATGATCGCCCATCGCCTGGCCACCATTCGCGACGCCGATCAGATTGTCGTGATCAACCAGGGCGTGGTCGCCGAGAGCGGCAATCACGACCAGTTGATCGCGCGGAACGGAATTTACGCTGAGCTGTATCGCACGCAGTTTGACTCGGCGTCGGCCAGGGCGTGATAGTAACAGGTCAGTAGCGCCGATCTGCGGCAGCCATTTTCCAAGAGGCCCTATGTCCCGTTATCTCGTTGTTATGCCGGATGACTCCTCGCAGCCCATCCTCGAGGCCATCCAGCGCGCAAGAAAGTCGCTGCGCATCAAGATGTTCCTGTTCTCCGATCCGCAACTGTTGCGCGCCGTCATCTCCGCCCATCGCCGGGGAGTGAGGGTCCGTATCATGCTGAATCCGGCACGTCGCAGCGGCGAAAAGGAGAACGACGCCACGCGGAAGGCGCTGGCCGACGCCTCCATCGAAGTCATCGACAGCAATCCTGCCTTTGATATTACGCACGAGAAATCGATGGTGGTCGACGATGACGCGGCCTTCATTCAGTCACTCAACTGGGAGACCCGGAACCTCACCGAAACGCGCGACTACGCTGTGGTCACCTCTCATGCTCACGAGGTGAATGAGGTCATCCAGTGCTTCGACGCCGACTGGGAGCGTCAGAACTTCGATCCCGGTGAGGACGCGCACCTGATCTGGTGTACGTCAAACGGACGCCAGCGCATCGGCCGATTCATCGATGAGGCAAGACACTCGCTATGGGTGCAGAACGAGCGCTACCAGGACCCGGTCATTATCGAGAGGCTGGTGCGGGCCAGCGGACGAGGCGTGAAGGTGCACGTGATGGCCAGGCCGCCGCACAAACTGAAAAAGGACAAGCTGGTGGAAGCGGTTGGCGGGCTGCGCATCATGGACGACGTCGGCATCAAGGTGCACAAACTCAAAGGCCTGAAGCTGCACGGCAAGTTGCTCTTCGCTGACGGCATGCGCGCTGTCATCGGCTCCATCAATCTCGCTCCCGGAAGCTTCGATAGCCGCCGCGAGCTGGCCATCGAGGTGCACGATCAGGAGGTCATCGACCGGCTGCACACGGTAGTGCATCACGACTGGCACGACTCGCGGCCGCTCGATCTGACCGACGACGGACTTCTCGCCGACCTGGAAGGGACCGACGCCACGGCGGCCGAGGACCTGGCCCTGGACGCGGGCGCAAATGGCCACTGACGACTCTCGACTTACCGCGCTGTTGCAGCTATGGTGAGAGAGAGATTCAGGGATGGCGGCCTCCCCAACCACAACCAAACAAGCACCCGGCCTCGCGGTGCAGGCCTTCTGGCTGACGGCCTCGAAGCTTCTGGCCGCGGCCCTGAACATCTGCCTGCCCATCCTGCTGGTGCGGTTGATGCCGCAGACCGAGTACGGTGTGCTCAAGGAGGCGCTGCTCTTCGTCTCCACCACAGCATCAGTGGCGATGTTCGGCGTCGGCATGAGTGCCTTCTACTTTATGCCGCGGTACCCGGAACGCGGCGGCCAGATCGCGCTCAACATCCTGGTCTACAACTTCATTGCCGGATGGATTCCCCTCGTCATTATTGTGCTGTACCCAGGCATCCTGCGCTCGCTGTTCCGTACCGACGATCTTGCGCCGCTGGCCGCAGTTCTGGGATTTCTGGTCCTGCTTACGCTCAGCTCCAGCCTGGTGCAGCAGGTTCCCACCGCCTTGCAGGACGTGCGCTATTCCACGATCTTCATCGTGGGTACCCAGGCTGCCCGCGTCATCATGCTTGCCGTGGCCGCGCTGTGGTTCGGGACGGTCAAGAGCATCATCGTCGCCGCGCTGCTGAACCAGTTGATGGCAATCGCCCTGCTGTACTGGTATCTGGAAGGCAGGTTTCCGCGCTTCTGGGCGCACTTCGACTGGCAGTTCTTCAAGGAGCAGCTTGCCTACGCGCTGCCCTATGGCGCCTTCGGCATGTTGTGGGTGATCCAGAAGGACCTGGACAACTACTTTGTCAGCGCTTCGCTCGGCCCCAAGGCGTACGCCATTTATTCCGTCGGCTGGATCGATGTGCCGCTGCTCACGCTGGCGGTTGAATCCGTCGCCTCGGTCATGATCGTGCGCGTCAGCGCCTTGGAGAAGGAAGACCGCAAGGAGGACATTCGCTACGTCACTGCCGCTGCCACCAACCGTTTGGCAGCCATCCAGTTTCCGCTGTTCGCCATGCTCTTCGTTGCCGGCCACGATCTGATTGTGCTGCTCTATACACGGGCCTACGAACAGAGCGCGAATATTTTTCTGGTGAGCATTTGCCTGTTGCTACTGGGAGTTTTCCTGCTCGACCCCATCGTGCGCGCCTATAAGGGCCTGCGAAATTTTCTGCTCGGAGTGCGGATCGCGATCTTCATCGGGCTCTTCTGCGTGCTGGGGCCGGTGATCCGCCACTTCGGGATGATGGGCGCGGCGGTGACGGCCGTCGCCGCGCAGATTCTGGAGCGCGTCATCATCGCCTGGGGAGCGGCGCGCGCGGTCGAGGCCAAGCCACGCGACATCCGGCTCTATGCCGACCTGTTCAAGGTTACCGGCGTAACTATTCTGGCCGGGATGGCCGCGTATTTTTTGCGGAATCTCATACCGGCGACGCTGCTGGTCCCACGGATCATCGTTGTCGGACTGGCTGTCAGCGCAATCTATCTGCCCGCGATGTTCGTGTTCCGCCTGCCGGGTTGGGAGATGTTGACTAGGGAGCGCCTGCTCTCGCTGGTGAGAACGACCTTGGGCCGTCTGCGAAGCGCGAACGCATAAACATCAACGGCATCGCGACTGCCCGTGCAGGCGACGCTGCAAAACTGGTTTCAATGACTGACAACCGACGCCCGGCCCGGTCAATTTGACCCCTCCTCCCACGCGGCCTACCATTGCCGCGAGCGGCGTGAGCTTCGCGGGCTCGCGGACAAGGCCGTTTTGCAGGGCCCGCTGCAGGGAACTCGCCCTGTGAGTGTGAGCAGCGTTTGAACCCCGCGGCGCCGTCAATCTTCGCTACCCTGGTGAACTATGAAGAAAAAAGCAGCCCGGAAAAAGGCTCCAGCGCGTAAGGCGAGCGCGCCAGGAGAGAATCGCAGTTCCGCTAAGCGGGCGACAACAGCGAAGCGCCCTGTATCAAGCAAAGCCGGCACCACCGTGAAGAAGTCCGCTGGCGCGGAGACACGAAAGACGACTGCCACGCCGGATGCCGCCGCCAAGCTCAGCTTCAATCACGCCATGATCTATTTGAAGGACATCGAGCGTGGACTTGCGTTCTATCGCGACTGGCTCGGCTTCAAGCTGATTGAGGATTTCCGCTATGAGGGCAAGCCGGTGTACGCGCGATTGCAAGCCCCAGGTGGCGATGGAACTATCGCCTTGCATCAAGCCGGGCCTGGCGCTTCGGTGGCGAGTGACGGAGTGCGACTTTACTTCGAAGTGCCCGACCTCGATGGTTATTGCCAGAGAATGCGCAAGCGCGGCTTCTACTTCACGCAGCTGCCGCAGATGATGCCATGGGGCTGGCGGCATGCCTACCTGAACGATCCGGAGGGCCACGAGATCAGTCTGTACTGGGCCGGAGACCTGCGCTTGAAAAAAAGTGTGATGAAGGTGGCGAGAGAAGCCGCAGCCCGCTGATCCGTCGCGGTCCCATGTTCGCCGCAGTCAAGTTGACGGGATAGTATGTATGTGCTGCGTATCTGTACACACCCCCTCTCCTGCCATTTCCTTTTCGCCAGTTTTTATGCGGCTCCCAGCCCCATGACATGCGCCAGAGCCGCGTCAAATGCGGGTCCGGGGGATGGGGGAGTGTTAGCTGCTCGAACAGTGCGAAATTAGAAGTGACGAGTCATACGCGTGCGGGCATGTGCGAGTGTCAGGCGGGCAAAACAACAAAGGGAAGGGACACCCCTGGGCCCAAGGCAGTGAACGAACATCTATCTTATTGGCCCGTCTAGTTTTCTCTGCGTCACAGTGCACGGTATTTGTCAGCATTTGGACCCAAGTTGGACCCAAGTTTTTCGCACCCGCTGCCGAGTCAATGGTACCTGGAAATAAAGTTCTGCTTTTGAAAAGAGCTATAATCCGTTGGGCATTCCGCGAAAACAAAAGGAGGGAAAAAAACATGTGCCAACATGCGTTGTCTATCCCTGGGATGACTGGGTATGTCAAGTATCTCTTCGCAAGTTCCACTTCAACATCAACTCGTGGCTTCAATATGTTCGCGATTACCGTCGCGATCGTTTTCGCGCTGACACTGCTCACCACCCAAGCCATGCAAGCGCAGGCGTTCAGGGTGCTTCACAACTTCACTGGGGGAGCGGACGGGGCAAACCCTTATGCTGGGGTTACCGTCGGACCCTCAGGAGTTCTGTACGGAACGGCGTCAAGGGGCGGAGCCTATTACAATGGGACAGTTTTCAAGTTAAGCCGCGTTAATTCAAGTTGGATTTTCAGTCCCTTGTACCCATTTACCGGAAACTACGATGGAGGCGTCCCATACGGCGGGGTGGTGATCGGCCCAAATGGTGCCTTATATGGCACGACCTTCTATGGCGGTGCTCTGAACTACGGAGTAATGTTCGAACTGAGACCTTCGGCTACGTTTTGCAGGTCGGTATTGTGCTATTGGAACGAAACCATACTTCAGACCTTTGGGCAATTCCAGGTGGATGGGGAATACCCACAATACGTGAATTTAGCCTTCGATCAAGCGGGAAATATCTACGGCACGACACTCTCTGGAGGTCTGTATGACTTCGGGACTATGTTCGAACTAGGCTCAGGCGGAGAGACCATTTATGCCTTCGGCAGCGGTGGTGGCGGGGTGTACCCGCCTGCGGGGGTGGTCCTCGATACAACAGGAAATGTGTACGGAACCACAAACAGCGGAGTTTACCAACTGATGCCTTCCGACGGAGGGTGGGTGGAGAATGTCCTGGTTAACTTCAACGGGGCGAATGGGGATTACCCGCAAGATAGCCTAATCATCGATGATTCCGGCAACCTCTATGGCACCACGGTTCTCGGCGGACAAAATGGAGATGGCGTAGTTTTCAGACTGGCGCCATCAGGCGGAGGGTTCACCTACTCTGTGCTTTACTCCTTCAGCGCGTGCGAACCCCACGGTGGCGTAGCCATGGACGCAGCCGGTAATCTTTTTGGGGTGTGTCAAACCGGTGGTGCCAACGGAGACGGCTGGATATTCGAGCTGACGAATTGCGGCGAAACGTGCGGCGTGGTCGATCTCCACGACTTCAGCGGCAGTGACGGCAGCGGCCCTTTGGGTGCCCCGGTGCTCGACGCGAACGGCAATCTCTACGGCACAACGCTTTCCGGAGGTACGGTGACCTGCGGCTGCGGTGTGGTCTGGGAGATCCCGGGCGTGGGTGCAGTGCACAGCACCGAAACGCCCGGCTCCGCCGCTGAGCAACCGAAGGCTCAATGAGTGCCCAACCGAGTCGAAGAGGCGCAGGCTGGATCGCCATTTTACTTTTTCTACTAGCCGTAGCTTCGACGATAGGCGTCTATACTTGGCAGCGAAAAGCAGTAAAGGTTATGCCAGTGGTCGACACAAACAAAGACGACTATAACACGCTCGTCTGGGATGTGGGAGAACAGAAGGAATGCTACACTTGGACCACGGCTGCTATAACACTCAGTGATGGGAAGACAACGCCGGCGCTTTTGTGTGGGAGCACCCTTTCTAGCATTTTCGTCTGGTCATGTTGGCACAAATACGATTTCGAGAAATATGACAAGGTAAGAGAAGAAGACCTTCCGCCTAAGCCGTGCCAGAGGCTATTAGCCGAGCAATCGCGTCTGTTCTCGGTTCGACTCAGTAAAGGGAGCATCAAGAGCGACGACCTCGCCTCCTATCTCTTCGCGAAGGAAAATCCAGAAACGATTGTAACGCACTGGCAATGCACAAAACGGCAGGATGGTTCGATTGACTGTCAGTAACGGAGTCTCGTTGCACTGGCTTGGCTGGGTATCTAAATAGCAATGGCCGAACTCATCTGGGATGGCAAGTATGTGGACGGGAAGAGGCAGACGCCTGTGCGCGTCGCGCTTCCGTTTCAAACAATCGAAACCGTGAACGAAGCCGCTGCCGACCGCCAGCGCAGTCTTGAACTTTTTGCGAGGGGCGGCCAATCGGAGTGGCGCAACCGTTTGATCTGGGGTGACAAAAAGTATGTCCTGCCGTCGTTGCTGCCAGAGTTTGCCGGA
>Ga0335073_10011193_pt1 | contig 12602 bp, 13 predicted proteins | sample Lox_Sample_22_FD_207093 | JGI IMG/M metagenome (GOLD analysis project Ga0335073, IMG submission 207093) | Soil microbial communities from Loxahatchee National Wildlife Refuge, Florida, United States - Lox_Sample_2.2 | ecosystem: Environmental > Terrestrial > Soil > Wetlands | place: USA...
GATGGCATCCCGCCAAATCCGGGTGCCTGGCTCACGGTCACGGCCTGGCGCAAGGCCGTTGACCAGCTGCGTGCCCGGCAGCACGTCTCGCATGGCGGGCTCTCGCCGCAAGCCGGAGCCGCAGCCGTCGAGGAGGCCCCCGCTTACCAGGACGAGGCGACGATCGTGGATGACCGGCTGAGCCTGATCTTCGCGTGCTGTCACCCGGCGCTCGCCCCGGAGGTGCGGGTCGCACTCACGCTGCGATACGTGGCCGGGCTGAGCACGCGCGAGATCGCCGCTGCCTTCCTGACGCCAGAGCCGACGCTCGCGCAACGGCTCGTGCGCGCCAAGCGGAAGATCCGTGCCTCCGGGATCAGGTTCGACGTACCGCCAGCCACCGCACTGCCGGAGCGGCTGGCCGCCGTGCAGGCCGTCATCTACCTGGTGTTCAACGAGGGCTATGCAGCGACCGGCGGCAGCGAACTTATCCGGGTCGACTTGTGCGCCGAGGCGATCTGGCTCGGGCGGGTGCTGCATCGCCTGGTCCCGGCCGACAGCGAGAGCGGCGGGCTGCTCGCGCTGATGCTGCTCACGCATTCGCACGCGGCCGCGCGCCTGGACGCCGCCGGACGGCCCGTGCTGCTGTCCGACCAGGACCGCTCAGCCTGGGACCAGGCAATGATCTCCGAGGGAACGGCCATCCTGGATGCGGCGATGACACTGCGGGCGCCGGGTCCGTATCAGCTCCAGGCGGCGATCGCGGCCCTGCATGCGGCCGCCCCCTCGGTCGAGCGGACCGACTGGCCGCAGATTGCCGCCCTCTACGCCGAAATGGCCCGGCACGCCCCGTCCCCCGTCGTGACGGTGAACAGGGCCGTCGCAGTGGGCCTTGCGGACGGCCCGCTCGCCGGCCTGGCCGTACTCGACCCGGTGCTGAACTCCGGCCAGCTCGACGCCTACGGGCCACTGCATGCCGCGCATGCCGACTTGCTGGAGCGGGCGGGCCGTCCCGACGAGGCCGCCGCAGCCTGGGCGCGCGCCGCGGAGACGACGGAGAACGGCCCGCTGCACGACGAGCTCGCCCGGAAGGCCGCGGCTGCTGGGTCCGGCCGAGGATCTTCAGAATCCTGACGGCCGCTGTCGATTCCCGCACTCGCGCGCCGTAGGAGAGGTGAGTGCGGGCAGTCCACGGCACCGGCCGGCGCCGCTGCCCGCCGCACCGGAGGTGCGAACATGCAGCTCACCAGGCCAGAAGCCGCCCCTGCCGCTGGTCATCAGCGAGTCTGGGCGCTGGCGCTGACGTCGGTGGCGTTCTTCATGACCGCGCTCGACGCGCTCGTCGTGGTGACCGCGCTCCCGGCGATCCACGCCGGACTCGGCGGCAGCGTCTCGACCCTGGAGTGGACGGTCAACGCCTACACGCTCCCGTTCGCCGCAGGCATCATCACTGCGGCCGCTCTCGGCGACCGCCTTGGCCGGCGCCGCATGTACGTGACCGGGCTACTGATCTTCGCAGCTGCGTCCGCAGCATGCGCGCTCGCGCCCGACGCCGGAGCGCTCATTGCTGCCCGCGCGGTACAAGGTCTCGGCGCGGCCCTGGTGACCCCGCTGAGCCTGACCATCCTGGCCGGCGTGTTCCCGCCGGAACGGCGCGGCTCCATCGTCGGCATCTGGGGAGCCATCGGTGGCCTTGCCGTCGCAGGCGGACCGCTGGTCGGCGGCGCCGTCGTCCAGGGACTGGACTGGCACTGGATCTTCTGGATCAACGTGCCGATCGGGCTGGCGGCCGCCATCCTGTCGGCGAGGCAGTTGCCGGAGAGCCGCGGACCTGTCGCTGCCCGGCTTGACCTCGGCGGCGCGACCCTGGTCGCGACCGGCGCCGTCGCGCTGGCCTGGGGGCTGGTCCGGGCAGCGAGTATCGGCTGGGGCAGCACGCAGGTTGTCGTGGCCTTGTGCCTGGGGGCACTGCTGATAGCGGGCTTCATTGAGTGGGAACGCCGCGTTCCGGCCCCGATGTTGCCCTTGCGGTTGCTCCGCATCCGTGCATTTACCGCGGCCAACGCGACCGGGTTCCTCAGCATGGCGGCGATCACGTCGGCGGCGTTCCTGATGTCGCAGTTCTTCCAGCTCGGCCTCGGCTACTCGCCGCTGGGCACCGGCCTGCGGTTCCTGCCGTGGACGGCGACGCCACTGGTCGTCGCGCCTGTCGCCGGACGGCTGGCCGACCGGCTCGGCGCCCGGCCGCTGATGTCGGCCGGCATGGCGATGCAGGCCGCGGGACTGGGCTGGATCGCGCTGGACATCACCACGCACGCGAACTACGGCAAGCTGGTCCTGCCGCTGGTGATCGCTGGCGTTGGCATCTCGATGGTCATCCCGACGACGCCGACGGCAGCCCTGGGCGCGGTCCCGCTGGCTGACATCGGCACTGCGTCGGGCGTGCAGACGACGCTGCAGCGGTTCGGCGCGGTCTTCGGCGTCGCCATCATCACCGCGGTCTTCGCGGCCAGTGGGCATCTTGGGTCAGCAGCTGGCGTGATCTCCGGTGTCCGGCCGGCGCTGACCGCGGCTGCGGGGCTGTCACTGGCGGGCGCGCTTGCCGCACTCGCCGTCGGACGACGTCAGGGTCGTAGCGTGGGCCCCGCCGTCAGTGAGGCCGCGCCCGGCGCTCTCAGCGAGGTGAGGTAGCAATGAGCCCTTCGCAGCTGCCCCCGGTTACCGGTGTGCCAGGAACGCGCGACGAGCACCGCGCGGCCAGGCTCAGGCTCCTGGCCAGGGAGAAGGAACTGAACCGGCTGCGAGACGAGCTAGCCGCCGAGCGCCGGCGCCTGCCGTGGGTGCCGGTCGGCACGGAGTACGAGTTCGACGGGCCTGCCGGACGAGTGTTGCTGCGCGACTTGTTCGCCGGGTGCAGCCAGCTGATCATGTACCACTTCATGTTCGGGCCGGGCTGGGAGGAGGGCTGCCCTATCTGCTCGTTCTGGGCCGACAGCTACAACGGCATGCCGGTCCACCTCGCGCATCGCGACACGTCCCTGGTCGGCGTGTCTCGCGCCCCGTTCGCCGAGATCGACGCTTACCGGCGACGGATGGGATGGTCGTTCCCCTGGTATTCATCAGCGCCAGGCGACTTCAACTACGACTTCGGTGTCTCGTTCACGCCGGAGCAGCGGGCCGCTGGCGCGGAGTACAACTTCCGGCACGTCGACGAGCCGAATGAAGAAGTCCCGGGCATCAGCGTGTTCGCCATGGATGACGGCGGGCAGGTCTTCCATACCTACTCCGCCTACAGCCGCGGCCTCGACCCGCTGAACAGCGGGTATCAGCTGCTCGACCTGACCCCGAACGGCCGGGACGAGCAGGACCTGCCGTGGACGATGGCCTGGCTCCGCCGGCACGATCAGTACTGAACCGCGGCTAGCTGAGGGCGGCGTCCAGCGCGGCCTTCAGTACCTGCGCCATCTCGTGCAGCTCCGCAGCGGAGATGACGAACGGCGGCGAGATCTGCAGCGCGACACCGCGCAGCAGCCTGGTGATGACGCCGCGCTCGCGCGCAGCTGTCACGATCCGGCCGCCGAGCGTGGGGTCGGCTTCCCGCGCCGCCGTGTCCAGCTCAATCCCGGCGAGCAGGCCCGCCCCGGTCCGCACTTCGCTGACGAGCTCATGCTCGGCCAGCGGCGCCAGCGCGGCAGCGAGGGCGGGCTCGAGCTCCCGGACGCGGGCCACCAGCTGCTCTTGCTCGATGATGTCCAGGTTCGCCAGGCCCACGGCGCAGGCGGCCGGGTGGCCGGAATAGGTGTAACCGTGACGGAAGACCTCAGCCGACCCCGAACGCCAGAAGGGCTCAGCCACCCTCGGGCTGGTGATGACGGCGCCCAGGGGCAGGTAGCCAGAGGTAAGCCCCTTGGCCACGGTCATCATGTCGGGCTCGATCCCGAAGCGATGGCTGCCGAACCAGGCGCCGGTCCGGCCGAACCCGGTGATGACTTCGTCGGCGATGAACAAAACGTCGGCATCCCGGCAGATCTGCTGCACATCTGCCAGGTAGCCCTCGGGCGGGAAGTAGACACCGCCCGCGCCCACTACCGGCTCGCAGATGAACGCGCCCACCCGGTCCGGGCCGATGTGGTCGATCATCTTGGCCAGCGCGGCCGCATCGTCCCACGGGACGTGCTCCACCAGCGTGACGAGCGGCCCGAACGGCTCTGCGTTCATCTTGATGCCGCCGAGCGACGTGCCGTAGGCGTTGACGCCGTGATAGGCGTGCGAGCGGCCGATGATGACCTGCTTGCCGGCCTGCCCGGCCGCACGCCAGTAGGCGCGGCTGAGCTTCGCCGCCGTGTCGACCGCATCGGAGCCGCCGCCAGGAGTGAAGAACACCTTCGCGCCCGCGATCGGCGCGATCGCGGCGATGCGCTCCGCAAGCTGCTCGGCGGGCGGGTTGGAGAAGACCTCGTACGTCTGGTACGCAGCGAGCTTGTGCATCTGGGCGGCCGCGGCGTCGCCGATCTCGACCCGGCCGTGCCCGACATTGCAGTACCAGAGGCTGGCGAGCGCGTCGAGGTAGGCGCGGCCAGCGGCGTCGTAAACGGTCGCGCCTTCGCCGCGGACGATCTGCACCTCATGGCCGGCGATGGCAGCCATGTTGGCGAACGGATTCCACATCGCCTGCGCGGAGATCTCTTTGTCGGCTGCTGGCATCTGGGCGGTCCCTTCGGATGAGTCGGACGGCCCCAATCTATCGGCGGCCCTTCACCTGGCTGCGGCTGGATATGCGGCAGCCCGGCTTCAGTGCGAACTCCCCCGAAGGCGGGAACAACTCATGGCGTGGATGGGAGTGCGGCAGATGCGCCGGTTCGTGCTGAGGGGCTGGTGGGGAAAGGCGGACGGGCATCTATGACCGCTGATGGCGATGACAAGTCCGTGCGCGTGCTGGCTCAGGACGACGCAGTCGAGCTACTGGCCTATCTGGTGACCGCCGCTCGGACGCAAGTCGACGAGGCGGCCGAGTACGCGCCGATGCGCCTGCTCACCGCAGCGGGCCGGCTGGCCGAGCTGGCCGAGCCGAATGCGGGTGCCAGACTGCGGCCGCTCTTGCGCGACATCCGGCAGGGATTCGCGGAAACAGCCGTCCAGGCTGGCGACCCAGCGGGATACATTGAGCGGCTCGACGCCCTGTGCCGCAGTGTCGCCGAATACCTGGTGTGCTCGCTCGGCCTGGACAGGTCACCATGAACCAGGCCGTGCTTCACGCGATTCGCACCCGCCGCGTCGCGCGCACCATGACCGATGCCCCGGTCGAGCACGATCAGCTCCGGGCCCTACTCGACAGTGCCCGTTACGCTCCTCATGCCGGGAACCGGCGACTTCACCGATATGTCGTGGTCACCCGGCCTTCGCTGCTGCGCGCAGTGCGGATGGTCTCACCCGGGATGATTCAGCGCCCGGTGGCCGCGATCGTCGTCTGTGTCGACTGGGCCCGGGTGCACAACTACGGCTTCCCGGCGGCCAATCCCGGGCCCTATATCGACGTGGGCACCGCGGCGGCGACTCTCCTGCTCGCGGCACACAGCATCGGGCTGGGGGCCGGACCGGTCACCTCTTTCAGCCGCACGGCCCTCGCCACGATCCTCAGCCTGCCGGATGGGGTGCGTCCCGAGCTGATCATCTGTCTCGGCCACGCAGCCATCGAGCAACCGCCTGCCATGCGACGCCGAGGCGGACCCCGATGGGATGCTCTCATCCAGTGGGAGCGCGGCTGAACCTGCCCAAGAACGTGCCCCCGCCCGCCCGCAGTGCGTAACCGGGCATATGCCGGGCATCTCATACTCGTGTGGAGGCGACTGGCCGCCTGCTGCGCCGCCGTGCTTGTGGTCGGCGCGGCCGTCATGGCTGGGTGGAACGGCGGACGAGCGGCGCGGCCGCCGTCCGGGCCCACGTCCGCCGCAGCGCACACCGCGCGCCTGGCCGCAACCGGCCAGCGTCAGGCCACCCTGGCCCTGGTCAGCGGCGCGGCGACGGTGACCGTCGGTACCGCGGCGCTGCCCGGCACGCTGGCACGCGCCTCGACTCCGACTGACGCCAATGTCCGCCCGGAGTTCCAGCTGCTGTCGAGCCGGGCTCAGCTCTACCTCGACGCCACCGGCCAGAGCGGCGCGGGCGCCATATCAATCCAGCTGAATCCGGCCGTGACGTGGCAGCTGCAGTTCACCGGCGGATCTAGCCAGACGATTCTCAGCCTGGCCGATACCAAGATCGCCGGCATCGACTTCACCGCCGGCGCGAGCCTGATCCAGATGACGCTGCCGCCGCCGAGCGGCACCGTCACGATCACGCTGGCCGGCGGGGCCGGCCAGGTCAGCCTCACGGTGCCGCACGGTGTGCCGGCAAGGCTGCGGCTCTATGGCGGTGCCTCGGCGGCGACACTGGGCGGGCAGACGCACGCCGGGGTGGCGCGCGGAACCGTGCTGTCGTCGCCCGGCTGGGCGCAGGCCGCGAATCGCTACGACATCGATGTACCTGGCGGGGTCAGCGACATCTCGGTGACGAACCAGGGTTAGCCAAGCCGGGCGCGCAACCGTCGCTAGAACTGCGACTTGAGCTCCTCGAGCTCGAGCGCCCGCTCGCGAAGCCGCTCGTAGGCCGGCCGCTCCCTGATCCGGGCTAGCGCCCACCGCACGGCATCAGCACGGTTACCGGCGATCCCGGCCGTAATGAGAGTGTCCAGGGTCTCCAGGTCTATCGGACCGAGCCGCGCCATCACCGGCGTCAGGTCGCCGCCCGCGAGCGCGCGGGCTTCGAGGGATCCGGGAGCCCGGTTGAGCATGATGTGCGGCCCGTGCCTGTCTTCACCGACGCCGAACTCGAGGCGGTGGGCCTCAGGCAGCCGCTGGGACAGGTCTTCCCTGAAGCGGTGCAGTTCCTTGTCGAAGGAGCGATGGAAGTCATCCAGGACCTGCTTGCGGTCCTCCTCGCCGCCGTCCCCCGTAGCGGCGAGGATCACTCTGACGGCGAGCTCGCCCGGCTCCACGACCGGGTCGTCGCCGTACTGCAAGAGCCTGACCCGTTCGATGGGCGCGCCGGGGAATCTGGCCCTGATTTCGTCATCGATCTTTTGCTGCAGGTGATCGAGCGCTGCTTGCTCCATTCGCCAGCTCCTCAAGCTACGTGTGTAATCAGAGTAACTCGCGTAACTGTCATCGTGTCAACGAGGTTACGCCGCAGGGCCAGCGAACCGGCGCATACGGCTACCTGACCGGGACCTGCTGCAGGGTCGTGAGCCGTCGGTACAGGGCGACCGTGTCGGGATGCGGTTCACCGTCCGGAGCGATGTCCTCGATCGCATCCAGGCAGAGCCGCCAGGCCTCGGCCACGCCAGCCATGTTGCCCGCCGCGTGCTCGGCCCGCATTACGGCGCGCCAGAGCTGCTCGGCAGACGGCTCGGCCAGCAGGCCTGCCCTGGCTGCGCGGCCTGACGCACGAGGCGAGCCCGCGGCGAGCTCGAACTCGGCCAGCAGGTCGGCGGCGTCGACGAGTTCCGCCCGCACCGTCTCGACGAGCGGGACGTCAATCCACCAGAAGTAACTCCCGCTGAACGGCCGCCCGCCGACGAGCGAGACCGCCGCGCGCAGATCGTCAGCGCGCCCGGACGCCATCAGCTCACGGAAGCGAGACCAGTCAAGCTCGGCATCGGGATGCAGCAGGTAGTGGCCGTTGCCGGCGTGCACGATGTACTCCTGCCCGTCGCGGGCATGCCCCAGGCGCCGCCTGGTCCTGGTAATGACCTGGCGTACCGCATCAGCGGGCTTGGGATGATCCGGATCGGGGCCCAGCATGGCGCAGAGCGCCGAATTGGACAGGCCGGCTGGCGCCGCCAGGGCGAGGGCCAGCACGAGCTCGGCCTGCTTAGGCTGAAGCGACTCGGCCGCGCCCGTGATAGCGAACGGTCCGAGGATCCTGATCTGCAGCCCACGCTGCGCGCCTGCCGACGGTCGGAGCGAATGCTGGGGGACATACGCGGCGGGCGATGCGGCCGCCTGCGGGATCCACGGCGGCGCGGCGAGAACGGCGTACGGCTCGGCATCCGGACTGACATCCTCCAGGTCGCTGGCCGCCCTGAACAGCGTAGAGATCGCGGTGCAGTCCGTCAGCGAGAGTGCACGGGGGCGGACGGTGATCTGAAGCGGGATGACGTTGGCGATGATCTCCTCGGGTGCCTGCGGATCGGGCGCAACCTGCAGGACGGCTGGGGCCATCCGGCCGTCCGCCGCCTCGGTGTCGCCTGCGATCAGCGCCGCGATTCCGCCGCCGCCGTCCTCGGCAAGCGCAAGCAGGCGCATCATCTCGTCCGCGTCTGGCTCAAGACGACTGATGAGGATCGTCAGTCCCCAGTCCTCGTTGTCCGGCTGAGCCAGCCGAAGGTCGCGGACATCTGCCGGAGCCCGCTCGGCGATCCGCGCGCTCGCTGCGACACGCCTCGCCTCGGTCAGCGACAGCGCCTCGGTCAGCGTCGCGCAGTGCTCGGCGCGGCCCAGAACCTCGAGCTCATCGCAGCCGACGAGGATCAGGTCATACCAGCCGCTCCACTGCGCGGTCGCGAGCTCGGTCGCGGCTGTCACGATGACCTGATCGACTAGGTCCGGCGGGCCGTCGCAGCCGGTCACCTGCAGCGACTCCAGGTCGAGCAGCAGGTAGCCATCGCCCGTGGCGCCTGCGGTGAACAGCCCTGGCAGCAGGTGGCAGCCGGGATTCGCGAGCCCGCCGACGCTCGCTGCGCCGTCCCTGGTCTCGCCTGGTGCCACGGTGACGGCTGGCAGCTCAAGCTGCCAGCACATCCCTTGCCGGCCGGGGCTGATGGCGAACGGCGCTGGCGGGCCGTCGGCCGCCGGCGCCGCCAGCAGCACTTCCAGTGCATCCGGGGTGACGTGCAGGCCGACGATGTCGGGCAGCTGCTGGCCCGCGGCGACGATGCCAGCCTCCAGGCAGGCCAGCGCCTCGTGCAGGGTCTGCACAGGCTCGCACGACAGCGGCGCCGCAGCCCGCAGCCGCTGCTCCTGCAAGAGCGCATCCCCGTCCGTCGGCAGCGTGATCCGGCGGCCGCGGCGGCGTTGCTGCAGCTGCCGCCAGCGCATCCGCGTCAGGCTCGTCAGCACCGCGCCAGCCAGCGCGCCCGACCCGAACGCGGTCGCCTCCGGCAACTGGTCGCCCGGCATGTCAGCGCCTTCGGGAGTCCGGTAGCCAGTTTCCCCGGCTGCGGGGGTTTCCGGTTTGCCAGGCTGGCCGCGCGCGGCTGAGCCAGCACTGGCGGTGCCGGCCTCGTTCCCGGTCTGAGAACTCTCTGCGTGCTCCCCGTCCGCGTGCTGCCGGGCGGCTGGGTGCCGACGCCGGTAATGCGGATGTTTGGTGGGGTGGCCGGCGTGATCGGCGCGGCTCACGAGTTCGCCGCGCTCGCGGCCGGCCGGGGGCGGGCCCTCTGAGCGGGGCAGGAGCAGCCGCCAGCCGGGCTCGATCAGCGACGGGTTCGTGAAAACCTGGCCATCACCCATGTCGTGGCCGTAGTTAAGGCTGGCAATCTCCGGGTAGCGGTCGCCCGCGCCCAGATAGCGCTGCGCGATCGACCACAGGCAGTCGCCACTGCGGACGGTGATGAACCTGGTGACAGCAGCGTCGAGTGCTTCCGCTCCTGTTCGCTGCAATCCGGCCGGCTGGCTGGTAACGGCGACGGCTGAGGCGGACAGCGTGATCGCCGGCGGCGCCGCGAACGTCAGCGCGGCGAGCGCCACGAGATGAGCCGCCGCGCCCTGCAGTCCGCCAAGGCGAAGGTACGGCGACCGGCGACCGCGGAGGGCAGCCTGCGTCTCGGCCAGAACGCACATAGTGAACAGCAGCCAGGCGAGCCACGAGCTGTCGCGCACGAGAGCTAGCAGCAGGCTGGCGCTGTCCTGGCTGGACAGAGCCGCGGTCACGTCCGGCCAGCTCGCGACGTGCCGGGGCAATGGCGAACCGCCGAACCGGTACAGCACGACCGGCAGGCCGATGACAGCAGCTGTCAGCGCCAGCAGTGCAGCCAGCCCGGCCCCGACGCTCCGCGCCCGAGTCATCCGGCCGCTCCCGTTATGCCGGTCACCAGCGATGCCGTCGCGGTGCCTGTACAGGTAAAGGAGTCCACCCCGATGAGAGACAGGAACCTGGTTGGCTCGGTGACGGTCACGCTGACCCTGATCGCGCGGGCGCCATCCGCGGCGACCGAATAGCGGTGGTAACCGGCATCGGTGAGGTAGCTGCGCGCGGCCGCAAGCGCCTGCTCTTGGCTAACCACGAACGAGCCGGAGGAGTACGCGCCGGACTCGTCGACGGTCATGGCGCCCGCGCGGGCGGCCTCCTGCGCCACCGCGAATGCGTTCTCGCCTGCCGTGAGCTTGTCGCCACCGTCGACCACGATGCCCGCGAGCCCGGCGAGCGCGGCGAACAGCACGACGAGCATCAGCGAGATGCTGCCCTGCTCGCGATCTTTCGTGTGACATCTGCGTGACAGGCGCATGGTCAGCTCAGCGGGATCGGTAGATATCGAGCGGGCTGGTGAACGTGCCCTGCAGTCGTGCGGCGCCGGGCAGCCCGGGCAGTGCGAGACGTGCCAGCGGGACCGTGCAGCTCACGGTCGCCGTGACCGCGGCTGGCTCGCCGGGCGGGATCGCGAACTGCCCGGTGTCGACGACAACCACGGGACTGCAGTCGAGGCCATCCTCGCGCAGGGCGGCCACGGCGCTGGCGACCCCGGCCCGGCTTGCTGCGACTGGCGTCAGCGCGAGCGACGCCTGGCGGGCCGCGTCGCGCGCGGCGGCGTCGACCGAGCCCTGCGCGATTGAGGTGCGCCCGGCTGCGATCACCAGGCCAACCAGAGCGAGCAGCACCGGGGCGAGCACCACTAGCTCGAGCGCGGCGTTGCCCTCCTCACCCGCCCGTCTCCAGCGCATGCTGCCGGTCACGGCCGGAACTCCTCCGCTGGTGCCTGCACCGTCTCGCTGACGTGCACGATCAGTCCGGGCACAAAGCTGGGAACGTGGCCGCTGACGGTGACCGATATCGTCGGGCCGCTGCCGCCAGTGGCACTCGCGACCGGATCCTCCAAGTAGCCCTGGCCTGCCTGCCTGGCGAACGCCAGGGCCGCTGCCGAGCCGGCGGCGCGCGGCGCGTCCATGACCCGTGCCGCGTCGGCTCCCTGGCGGGCAGCCGCGAGCGCTGCCTCCCTGGCGAGGAACCAGAGCGACGCCTGGATGAGCAGCATAATCAGCAGGAAGACGAATGGCATGACGGCGACGTAACTCAGCGTCAGCGCGCCACGCTCGTCCTCCCGCAGCCGCCCAGCCTCCCGCAGCCCGCCAAGTTCTCGAAGCCCCGCCATCTCAGTTCGGGATCAGCTTCTCGAGGTCGCCGAGCTTGCCAGTCAGGAACGTGGCCAGCGCGAGCGCAGCAGTCACCAGGACGATCGCGATCGCGACCCACTCCAGGCTGAGCGCACCCAGCTCGAGATCGCCGGACCGGACGGCAGCGAGGCGGACTCTAAGCTGCGTGCTCAAGTAGCGCAGTGCCGCCATTCTTGGATCGGTGTGCATGGGCTCCGCCTTTCTTACGGCGCGTACGGCACGTCCTTAACCGAACAGGCGATAGAAGTCGGGAAAGATCAGCAGCACCAGGAAGCCGCCGGCTAGCAGTGCGATCGGCAGCACCATCGTGGTGCTGCGTGCGCCCGCCTGGGCCCTGGTCGCGGCCAGCGCCTCGGCTCGCATTGACTCAGCCCGCGCGCTCAGCGAGTCCAGGATCCGTGCGCCCTCGTGGCCGGCCACGGCCGCGATCACGGCTAGGTCGGCCAGTTCGCTAATCCCGATCTCGTCAGCGAGGCTGGCCAGTCCATCCCACGGCGGCGCACTGGCCTTCCTGGCGCGGCTGAGCGCGGCGCCGATGCGCTCGAATGCCCAGCCTTGGCCAACTTCGGCGGCCGCCTCCAGCGCCTCGGTCGGCGCAGCGCCGGCGCCGCGCTCCAGCACCACCAGGTCCAGGTAGCTCGTCAGCGCATGGCGGAAGTCGGCCCGCTGCTGCCTGGCGTTGACGCGGGTGACGAGGTCGGGCGCGAAGAAGAGGGCTGCGCCGAGCGCGAGCGCCCCGCCCGCCGGAATCGTCCACGGCAGCTGCCGTCCGGCCAGGGACATCAGCGCCGACACCACCGGCACGAGCGCGACGCCGGCGAAGCCGAGGCTGACCTTGCTGGCAAGCCAGTCCGGCGGGTCCTGACCGAGCAGCCGGAGATCCCTGACGGGAACGGGCAGCCACGGCATCGCAGCGGCCAGCCGACAGCCGAGCCGGACCGGCAGCGAACCGGTGCCCTGCATTCCGCGGCCCTGCGCGCCGGTGGAGTCCAGGCGGTCCATGGCCGCGCGCAAGCTCGGCCCGGCAGGGATCAGCTCGCTGATGGCCAGCCAGCAGCCGAGGCCCGCGAGCAGGCCAGCGGTAATCAGCGCCAGGCTCATGTGCGCCGTCCGCTTCCGGCCGCCGCCAGGAACCTGCCTGGTACCGGGAGCGAGCCGAGGCGATGGAGCCAGAGCAGGCCGCCGCTGTACAGGGCC
>Ga0335073_10011195_pt1 | contig 12600 bp, 12 predicted proteins | sample Lox_Sample_22_FD_207093 | JGI IMG/M metagenome (GOLD analysis project Ga0335073, IMG submission 207093) | Soil microbial communities from Loxahatchee National Wildlife Refuge, Florida, United States - Lox_Sample_2.2 | ecosystem: Environmental > Terrestrial > Soil > Wetlands | place: USA...
GCTGCCGCTCGTCGGCGGCACGGACAAGATGTCCAGTGCCGTCCCGGTTGGGCTGTACCGAACGTACGCGCGGCTGGACGAGGAGTTCAGCTACGAGGCCTGGTGCCGGGCGGTGCGGTCGGGCCGCACATTTCTTTCCGGCGGGCCGCTGGTGACGCTCTCCGTCGACGGGCGCGAGCCAGGCTCGACCGTGCGGCTGTCCGGGCCCGGAACGGTCAGCGTCCGTGCCACGGTGCGCAGCATCTTCCCGCTCCGCTCGCTCGAGGTCGTGCGCAACGGCGAGGTCGTTGCGCGGACCGATGCCAGCGGCGGGCGGCAGGCCGAGATCAGCGAGGAACTGCGGATTGACGGCAATTCGTGGATCGCCTGCCGGGCGTTCGGCGTCGATTACCACCTCGACGAATGGGGCCGGCGGGTCTTCGCGCACACCTCGCCGGTCTATGTCGCCTGCGGCGGCGGCTGGGCGATGTCCGACCGCGACGGCATCCGCTACATCCGGACGCTTGTCGAGGGTGCCCGCGAATACGTGCGGCACACCGCGGTCCGCAGACCCGACCAGCTCACGACGCACCATCACGGCGAGGCCGATCATCTGGCCTGGCTAGAGCGGCCGTTCACCGAGGCCCTGCGCGCGCTGGACGAACGCGACCGCAGGTCATGAGGTGGGTCTCGGAGCCTCCTCAACGTCTGCCGGTTCCGCGCGGGCGGGCTGTGCGCGGCTGATGCGCCACATGTAGTGCAAAGCGCTCAGATGATTGGCCAGTTCGCGTGCGGCATGGTCGGCGTTGCCGGTGCGCAGGTGCGCCAGGAGCCGGCGGTGTGCGCTGACGATCATCCCGTTGGCCCCGGGCCCCACGGCGGTCATCAGGTCGCGCACCAGCCCGGCGGTCCGGTCGGGTGTCCGGTCGCCGGTCGCCTCGGCCAGCAGGCGGAAGGTTCCCGCGTAGGCCGCGGCCTTGCGCGCCCACCCCGGCTGGGAGGGCATCCGGGACGCTTCCTCGACACCGTCGCTCAGCGTCCGCAGCGCTGCCGCGGTCATCCGGTCGCACGCGTTCCGGGCCAGGGTGACATGCCCCTCGATCAGCTCACCCGTCCAGGCCGCGCTGGCCAGCGGGGCAGGCCCGTCCGGCGCCCGTGGCGGCCGCACCCCCGTCACGGCGGGAGCGGGGTCGCGGCGCTCCTCCTCGGTGAGGCCGCCCCAGATCCCGTGCGGCTGGCCGGTGCGCAGCGCAAATGCCAGGCAGGACGGCCGGACCGGGCAGCCCGCGCAGACGGCTTTGGCCTGCTCGGCCTGGTCCAGCGACCTTCCGGATCCCGACACAGGAAAGAACAGGTCAGGGTCGGTGTCCCGGCACGCCGCCGCTGACCGCCAGTCCTCCCCGCGCGGCAGGCCGGTCCACGGCTGGCTGACGTCCCCGGTCAGCAGGGCGGCTTCCACGGTCAGCTCCCAACCGGATTGCTTGCTGGCATCGCCATCTCATCCTTCGTCACCCACGTCAGCCTTTCGTCTCCCCCGCAACTCATTCCCAGTGCAGTGTCGTGCGCACCGGGGTGAATGTGGATCACACGGTTTGGGTGATTCTGAAACGTCGCAGGTCACAGCCGGTATGCGGGCCCGGCCCCCGGGTACGGCCCGGGGTCCTTACGGGCGCGATAGCCCGATTCAGTGCACAAATATGGACTTGCGCGAAGAACTCCTGTGCGACGGAGGCGATGACATGACGGCACTGATCGATGACTCCTGCTCCACAGCACCGGAGCGTGACCGGCTGGCCCAGGCTGGCCGGCTGCCGGCACCCGCGCCCGCGCCGGTCCTCGACGGCCCGGGGAGCCATCGGGCCTGGGTCATGGTGGCCTTCTTGCTGGGGATGATGGCCCGCGAGACGCCCGCCAATCCGGCCGCCGGGCACGCCCAGCGGCCTCCCGCAACCGCCGCCGTGGCTCTCACCCAGGGTGAAACCCGGGTGCTGCACTACCTGCCGACCAACCTGTCAGCACAGGAGATCGCCGGCGAGCTGTACCTGTCGGTGAACACCATCAAGACACACCAGCGCCACCTGTACGCCAAGCTCGGCGCGCGCAACCGCAGCCAGGCCGTGGAGCGGGCCCGGGCCCTCGGCCTGCTCGCACCGGCGCTGCGCAGGCGCTTAACCGGGACCCGAGCGCGGGGGCGTCCTTTCTGCCAGCTGGCCACGTCATCACCCGTTCATCTGGGCGTCTCTTTACCGCCAGCGTCGGCGATGGAAAGGTGAGGAAGCACCACCCCATAGCAATGACCTGCCAAAGTACCCTCCCACTCCGGCACCGCCTATCCCAGCAGCTAACGCGCCGCACGCTCGTCGAGCGTCTCGGCCCGACCAGCACATGATCGACCCGTTCCGGCAGGTCGTCGGAGAACGGCTCGAGGCGAATGGCCACCCGCGACTGCCATCGCACAGTCCGGGGTGACACCAGGGTCTTCCCCGGGGGCGAAAGGGCCACCGGCGACGCAATCGTGGATGCCATAGCAAAACCTTCGGCGCACTGCGGGACGGCCGGCCGGCCGCCCGCGGGAGGAGGAAGCCATGTCCAGCGCTGTCAGCGCCCGCCCCCCGGGCGGGCAGCATCGGGATCCGGGGCTGCCGCCGGCCAAGGACCCGCCGAAGACCGGCGCGCTCGGCCTGACGTCGGCGACCATGCTGGTCATCGGCACCGTCGTCGGGGCCGGGGTGTTCACGATGCCCGCGGTGCTCGCGAGCGCGGGCACGGTCTCGCTGCTGGTGCTCGCGGTGATCGCCGTGGGCGCGATGGTGCTGGCCATCCTGTTCGGCCAGCTGACCAGGCGGGTCCCGAACGCCGACGGCGGGCTCTACGCGTACGCGCGCTACGAGTTCGGTGACTTCGCCGGGTACCTGACCGGCTGGTGCTACTGGGTCCAGGCGTGGGCGGGCAATGCCGCGATCGTCGCGTCCTGGGTGTTCTACTGCGACGCGCTGTTCGGCATCAACCCGTCGGGCCTGGGCAACTGGGGCATCGCCCTGGTCGGGCTGTGGATCCCCGCCGGGATCAACCTGGCCGGGCTCCGGCAGACGGCCTGGATCCAGAACATCACCGTGGTGCTGAAGTACCTGCCGCTGCTGTTCGTCGCCGTCGTGGGCTGGTTCTTCATCAGCAAGGCCAACTTCGGCGCGTTCAACGCCTCGGGCGGCAGCCTGTACTCGGCGATCGGGATCGCCGCCGGGGTCGCGCTGTTCTCGTTCATCGGCGTGGAAACCGCGGCCATCACCGCCAAGCGGGTGAAGGACCCGCGCCGGAACGTCGGCCGTGCCTCGGTGCTGGGCACCGGCGCCGCCGCCATCGTGTACCTGCTGGCGTCGGCCGCCGTCATGGGCCTGGTGGCGCACCACGCGCTGGTGAACAACGGGGCACCGTTCGTCAACGCGTTCCAGACGATCTTCCCACACGGCACCTGGGCCGGGAAGCTCGTCGCCGCGCTGGCCGCGGTGTCCGGGTTCGGGGCGCTGATCGGGTGGACCCTGGTCACCGCCGAGGTGTCCCGGGCGCAGGCCAGCGACCGCCTGTTCCCGGCGCCGTTCGCCTGGACGAACCGCAACGGCACCGCCTGGTTCGGCGTCGTGATCGCGGCGCTGCTGCCCACGCTGCTGATGCTGTGGCGCTACACGACCAGCTCCGGTCTGACCGTGTTCACCGACCTGGTCGACCTGACCGTGGTCACCGTGGCCATCCCGTACCTGTTCTCGGCCTGTGCCCAGCTCACCTACCTGGTGGCCAAGCGCCGGCCGGTGCAGGGATGGGCGCTAGCCCGGGACCTGCTGGTCACCATCACGGCGGTGCTGTTCTCCATGTGGGTCGCGTTCGCCGCCGGGTACTCGGCGGTGTACCAGGCCCTGGTCGTCGTGCTCGCCGGAATCATCCTCTACGCATTCGTCCGGGCCCACCGCGAGCCTGACAGCGGGGTCCCGGCGCCAGCCGACCCAGCGGCCGCGGCGACCCGCGGCGACAACCCGGAGGTACCGTCATGACGTTCAGCGTGCAATCAGAGGCGGGCCGGCTGCGGCAGGCCGTCATCCACCGGCCGGGCCTGGAGCTGGCCCGGCTCACCCCGCAGAACATCAACGACCTGCTGTTCGACGACGTGCTGTGGGCGAGCAAGGCCAAGGAGGAGCACGATGTGTTCGCCGAGATCCTCCGTGACCATGGCGTGCAGGTGCACTACTTCGGGCAGCTGCTGGCCGAGGCGCTGGCGCTGCCGGAGGGCCGCAAGTTCGTGCTGGACCGGGTGTGCACGCCCGCGCTGCTGGGCCCGGTGCTCGCCGACCCGCTGCGCGAGCTGTTCGAGGGCCTCGACGGGCCGCGGCTGTCCGAGTTCCTGATCGGCGGGGTGCTCAAGGCCGACCTGAAGCCGCTGCACTCCCGGAGCCTGAAATGGGAGATGCTGCACTCCGATGACTTCGTGCTGCCCCCGCTGCCCAACCATCTGTTCTGCCGGGACAACTCCGCCTGGGCCTACGGCGGGGTCTCCATGAACCCGATGGCCAAGCCGGCCCGGCAGCGGGAGAACCTGCACATCCGCGCCGTGTACACCTATCATCCCCTGTTCGCCGACGCCGACTTCGTCACCTACTACGGCAATGACGACGCCAGCCACCTGCCAGCCAGCGTGGAAGGCGGCGACGTGCACGTCCTGGGCCACGGCGCGGTGCTGATCGGCATGGGTGAGCGGACCACGCCGATGGCGGTGGAGATCCTCGCCCGCGCGCTGTTCGGCAGCGGCCAGGCCCACACCGTTATCGCGACTGAGATCCCGAAGTCGCACGCGACGATGCACCTCGACACGCTGATGACCATGATCGACCGCTCGACGTTCGTGCTCTACCCGTACATCGACCGCCACTTCCGCTCGTGGACGATCACGCCCCACGGGGACGGGGAGGAACTAAAGGTCACGCACAACCGCAGCCTGTGGGACGCCCTCGCGGAGGCGATCGGCGTCGACGCGGTCACCGTGCTGATCACCGACGAGGACATCCGCGCCGCCGAGCGGGAGCAGTGGGACGACGGGACCAACTATCTGGCGGTCGCCCCCGGCGTGATCCTCGGCTACGACCGCAACAACGCCACCAACACCATGCTGCGCAAGCATGGCATCGAGGTCATCGAGGTGCCCGGCAGCGAGCTCGGCCGCGGCCGCGGCGGCCCCCGGTGCATGACCTGCCCGATCGAGCGCGATCCCGCCTGACAACCGAAGGAGTCTCCGATGGACCTGCGCGGGCGCAGCCTGCTCAAGGAAACCGACCTGAACGCTGAAGAGTTCCTGTACCTCGTCGACCAGGCCCGGCAGGTGCGGGCGGAAAAGAGCCGGGGGGTGACCGGGCAGCGGCTCGCGGGCCGCAACATCGCCCTGATCTTCGAGAAGACCTCCACGCGGACCCGGTCCGCGTTCGAGGTGGCCGCCCACGACGAGGGCGGGCACGTCACCTACCTGGGCCCGGGGGAATCGCAGCTCGGCCACAAGGAGTCGATCAAGGACACCGCCCGCGTGCTCGGCCGGATGTTCGACGGCATCGAATACCGCGGGTTCACCCAGGAGTCCATCGAGGTCCTCGGCGAGTACGCCGGGGTGCCGGTCTGGAACGGCCTCACCGACACCTGGCACCCAACCCAGATGCTGGCCGACATCCTCACCATGACCGACCACTGCAGCAAGCCGCTGCCGGACGTCGCCTTCTGCTACCTGGGCGACGGCCGCAACAACACGGCGAACTCGCTGCTCGTCACCGGGGCCACGCTCGGCATGGACGCGCGCATCTGCGCCCCGGCGGCGCTGCAGCCGTCCGAAGAGGTGCGCGGCATCGCGGCCGGCCTGGCCGCCGGGTCCGGCGCCCGGCTCCTGGTCACCGCGGACGTCGACACGGGCGTCGCCGGCGTGGACTTCGTCTGCACCGACGTGTGGCTGTCCCTGGGCGAGCCGGACTCCGAGTGGGGCTCCCGGATCGACCAGCTTCTCCCCTACCAGGTGAACTCCGATGTGCTGAAGGCCACCAGCAACCCGGACGTGAAGTTCATGCACTGCCTGCCGGCGCTGCACGACCGCAGCACCGAAGTCGGCCAGCAGATCTACGCCAAGCGCGGGCTGGACGCGCTGGAAGTCACCGACGAAGTATTCGAGTCGCCTGCCTCGGTCGTGTTCGACGAGGCGGCGAACCGGATGCCCACGATCAAGGCCCTGATGGTGGAAACGCTCGGCCCGCGGTCATGAGAGTCGTCGCTGCGCTGGGCGGCAACGCCCTGCTGGAGCGGGGCGAGAAACCCGAAGAGGACATCCAGGAGCACCACGTCCAGAAGGCCGTGGCCGCGCTCGCGCCGCTGGCCCGGGCGCAGGACCTCGTCGTGACGCACGGCAACGGGCCGCAGGTCGGCATGCTGGCCCTGGAGAGCGCGAGCGATCCCGCGCTGACCCGGCCGTACTCGCTGGACGCGCTCGGTGCGCAGACCCAGGGGATGATCGGGTACTGGCTGGCCCGGGCGCTGCACGGCGCAGCGCCCGGCAAGCCCGCCGGGTGCCTGGTCGGCCAGACCAGGGTCGACCCGGACGATCCCGCCTTCGCCCATCCCACGAAGTTCGTCGGCCCGGTTTACGAGGAAAAGCAGGCCAGGGACCTGGCCGCCGAGCGGGGCTGGGCGGTGGCCCGCGACGGCGAGGCATGGCGCCGGGTCGTGCCCTCCCCCGAGCCGCTCGAGCTGGTGGAGCTGCCGCTCATCCGGCAGCTGGTGGACAGCGGGGCGGTGGTCGTGTGCGCCGGCGGGGGCGGCATCCCCGTCGTGGCAGACGCCTCGGGCGCGCTGCGCGGCGTCGAAGCCGTCGTGGACAAGGACCTGACCGCGGCGCTGCTGGCCGAAGCCGTACATGCCGACGCGCTGCTGCTGCTGACCGACGTCGATGCCGTGATCGACGGCTTCGGCACCCCGGGCGCGCGCCCCATCTCCCATGCCACGCCCGAGGAACTACGGGCCCGCTCGTTCCCGGCCGGCTCGATGGGCCCGAAAGTGGAGGCAGCCTGCCGGTTCGTGGAGGCCACCGGCAAGGTGGCCGCGATCGGCCGCCTCGACGCGGCTACCGCACTCCTCCACGGCCAGGCCGGCACCACCGTCTCTGACTCACGGCACTAGAGCCCGTGTCAGGTACCAGCCTTTCGCCGGTATCGGCTCCGTCACATTTTTGAATACCCGGACTGCGTCCACCACCCTCCCGCGGCTGTTGGCGACCAGGTCCGTCAGCATGTACAGGACTTGGCCCTGCTTTTCGCAGCTGCCGAGGTGGATGTGGGCGGCATGCGGTCCGGGAGTCAGCCCGCTGGCGGTCACGGCGACGGTCAGAGTGCGCTGGACGGAGTCATAAGTCATCGTGGCGCGGCCCTTCGGCGTGCCGTACCTGACACCGGAGGAGCTGACCTCGACCGAGATGAGCCGGTGCGCCGTGGCTCCGGCCCTTTCCAGCTTCGCGGTCTCGGCGATCGGCGCGTATGCGACGGGGTTCAGCTCGTTCCCCATGCGGATCACCAGGCGGCTTCCTGGCTTCTGAACGGGACGATCCCCACGCCGGGAACCAGCAGATCCACGGCGTGTGGCGAGCGGGACGTGAGCCCGTACATGACAAGGTGAGCCGAAAGGCCAGAGCGGCCCCGGTGGAAGGTGACCGCGCCGTGCGGCATGGCATGCAGGGTCTCGGTCACGATCACGGCCGCGGCGCCGTGGGCCGCCGGACGCTACTGCCAAAGTTAGCAAGATAAAGCGAATATCGTTTCTTATATAGACACCCCCCCTGCGGCACCGGCCCCGGCGCGCAGGTCTTATTCTTCGATGGCTCCGCCGATGTGGCGCAGATGTTGCCGGAAGGTGTACGAGGGGTCGGCGGCGCGGCGGGTCAGGTAGTCGTCGAAGGCGGTCTGCCGGCGCAGTGTCTGGCCTTCCCGGATCCAGCGGGCCTGGTCTCGCTCGGTTTGCCAGATCTGGTGCGCCGTAGCCAGTACCTGCTCGGCGCGATCTGCCGCGACGAACAACACGCCGTCGTCATCGGCGAGCACGACATCCCCGGCGCTGACCAGGTGCGGCCCGAACCGCGCGGTGACCAGCGCCTCGGGCTCCCGCTCGTCCAGCCGCACCGGCCCGGCCGGGCAGCTGCCGTAGCTGAAGACCGCAAGGCCGATCGCGGCGAGTTCCGGCGTGTCGCGGTGCAGGCCCCACACCACCAGGCCGACCACCCCGGCTGCCTGGGCCTCCAGTACCGCCAGGTCGCCGACGCAGGCCTCGTCCAGACGGCCGCCGTTGTCGATGACCAGCACGTCCCCGGCTTCGGCCCGGCCGAATGCCTCCAGGAACACATCCACGCTGCCGTAGTGCCGCACGGGCAGGACCCGCCCAGCGATCCGCTGCCCGGCCACGACCGCCCGTATTCCCGAAGGGGCTACCCGCAGCGGAACACCACCGCGCAAGCATGCATCGGCCACCAGCGGAGTGGACAGATCCGCGAACGTCTCCAGCATGGCGACCTCCCCAGTCCGTTACCGGGTCCCGCCGGCGTTGTGCGGGCGGGCCATGATCCTACTGCCGCCGGGACAGTCCCGCCGGATGGCTGAGGCTCGTGGCTGACCGGCAATGAAGCCGCCGCTGACCGCTACACATGGCCTGCCTGCGGAGGCGGCTGGGGGCTTTGTGCTGTCGGGTGAGGCGAGACGGCCCAGTGGGTTGTGATCCAGGCGGTGATGAGCCTGAGGACCTCCGCATCGACCGGCTGCCGGACCGAGTGCCGGTAGGCCCACGGGCCGGCCGATGCGGGGTCGGGCCGGAACAGGTGGCTGAGGCCACCGGCGACGTGGCCCTCGAAGGGGCCCTGGACGAGGCGGCCGATCGCCGCCACGTCCTGCGGCGGCACCTGGACGTCCTGTCCGCCGGTGATCGCGAGGACGGGGGCTTTGATCCGGGTCAGTGCCGGCCGCGGGTCGTAGGCGAGGACGTCGCGCAACCAGCGGGCGTTGATCCGGAAGCCCCAGATGCCCGCCGCGCCGCGATCCCGGATGACATCGTTCGTGGATGCCTTGATGCGGGCGATCCGCTTGCGCTGGGAACGGAGGATATCGGTGTGGGTGATCTTCAGGATCATCCTGACCGCGGCCGGGAGCCGGGCCGCGGTCATCTCGCTCTGCCAGGACAGGATCTCCTCGGCTGGCCGCGCGCCGCCTCCGAGCAGAACGGCGCCAGCGACCGCGTCATCGGCGGCCAGCTCGGCGGCGTACCATGCCCCCTCGCTGTGCCCGATGGCGAGCAGCGGGAGGCCGCCGGCCCGCGCTTGTCGTATCGCAGTGCGCAGACCCGGGCTCCGGCCAGGGCGCCGGCGACCGCCTTGTCCACCCCGGTCCGCAGCATCCACCCTCCCGGTAGCCGCGCGTCGGAATTCCGGTCCGACCGCCCGCCGCCGGTGATCAGGAGCGCTGCGGCCACGGGATCGGCCGCCTCGGTGAAGGTCCCGGCGATGGCGCACCCGCCGCTGTCGAAGGTCACTTCCTGACTTGGCACCCCGGCCGCTTCTTCCTGCGTTGTGCTGTTCACTGGCCGCCCCGCGGCTGACCGCGGCCTTTCAGGACCCTGCCGAAGCCGCCCCTGCCGGCGATCACGTAGAGCAGGCCGCCCCAGGGGCAAGAGAGCAGGCAGATGATCGCCCATATCCCCTTGTCCAGGTAACGGACCGTTGCCGGATCAGCGCGGATGAGATCCCGCAGGCAGAAGCCGTCCCAGGCAACGACCAGCACGGCGCCGAGGGCGATGACGGTGATCAGGGCCGGGTTCATCGGGCCTGCCCAGGCAGGGCCAGCTTGCCGCTGCCCTGCCAGCGCGATGGTGACACCGCGGCCGGTAAGGAGCAGGGCGGCAATGCCCCCCGGCCACCGCCGCACCGCAGTCCGGTCATCATCGGCCCTCCGTGACCCTGAGCCATCGATAACATGTTTGTGAATAATAGCATAGCCGCGAACGGTGGCTAAGCTTCTCGGTATGGCAAGTGCGGACCTGCTGCTGCACCCGGTGCGGCTGCGCATCATCAAGGCGTTCCTCGGCGACCGGGCGCTGACCACCACTCAGCTCGCCGCCGAACTCGACGATGTTCCCGCCGGAAGCCTGTACCGTCACGTCGCCCTCCTGACCAGGGCCGGGCTGCTACACGTCGTCGCCGAGCGCCGCATCAGGGGCGCGGTCGAGCGAACCTACGCTCTCCGGCTGGCCGCGGCACATGTCCAGCCGGGCGAAGCCGCCGCGATGACCCCCGAGGAGCACTCCAGGGCCTTCATGGCCTACGTCGCCGGGCTGCTAGCCGACTTCGACCGCTACCTCGCCGCAGGCACGCCAGACCTGATCCGCGACAGCGCTGGCTACACCGTGGCCGGCTTGTACCTGACCGACGCCGAGCTCGCCGGGTTCCTCCGCGACCTCGGCGCCATCGTCGCGCCCCTGCTTGCCAACGCACCCGGCAAAGGACGCCGGCGCCGCATGCTCTACACCATCTTCCTGCCCGAGCCAGACAGCAGAAGTGCGGTCAGCCACGCAGTCCCGCGAAGCAGTCGAGGATGCGCGCCACGTCCTCCTCGGTGTTGAACGCGTGCAGGTCCAGCCGGATGTACTGCAGCTCGGGCATCGTCGAGATGCGGTGCTCCGCCAGAGCGGCCACCGCCGCGGCCAGGTTGGGGACCTCTACCGAGCACACGCCGGCGCGGTCGTTGGCCGACCGCGGCGTCACCGGGTCGAAGCCGAGGTCGTCGAGCCCCTTCAGCAGCGAGCCCATGAGGCTGTCGACCCTCGCGGCGATCCGCTCGATTCCCGCACGGTTGATGAGCTGGAGGGCGGCCTGAGATCCCGCCAGCGGGATGAAGCTCGGCATGCCGTAGCGCATGCCGGCGCCGCCCGGCATCGGCTTGAACTCGGTCACATCGACCGGAAAGTCCTTGGCCACTGCCCACCCGCTGATCGGGCTCGGCTCGTCCAGCCACCCCGCGCCGATGATCAGGTAGCCGGTTCCGGGCGGGCCCAGCAGCCACTTGTAGCCGGGGAAGCCGATGAAGTCGATGTCGCCCATGTACGGGGCGATCGGCACCGCGCCCGCCGACTGGGCGGCATCGATCATCAGCGCCCAGCTCGCGTCGCGGCGGCCCCTGCCCAGGGCCGCCAGGTCCATGGCGTAGCCAGATCGCCAGGCCACGTGCGTCGCGACCACGGCGATCGTCTCGTCATCTGCGTGGACGAGCAGCGCCTCGACCGGATCATCGTGGTCAGCGGGAGATGCCCATCGGACGGTCAGCGACTGATGCTGCTGGGCCGCAATCAGCCACTGGTAACTGCTGGCCGGATGACAGTCCCAGTGCAGGACCACGTTGGCCCGGCGCGCGCCTGCCCGCTGCCAGCGGGCCAGCACCATCGCCGTCGCAATGGACATGGCGTGTGACGTGCTCTCGCTCACGGCGACCCGCTCGGGCGGGCAGCCGAAGAGAACGGCCACTTCCTGGCGCGCCCCGTCGAACACCGCCCATTCCCGCTGCGAGAGCGTCACCGGGTCGGCGTCCCACGCCGCCATTACCCGGTCGATGGCCGCCCGGACACTCGTGGCAATCGGCGCCTGGCCGCCGGACCAGGCGAACACGTGGCTCTCGAGGTAGGGGAACTCCCAGCGCAGTTCGGTCCACCAGGTTGCGTCGGTGCTGTCCATGTCCGTTTCCCTCCAGGCCGTTTGTGCTGCTCTTGACGTTGTGGGCGGTCTGGTCCACCATGCTCATTTAAGCGCGCTTGCTCATATGAGCGCCAGAGAGGCGGATCATGGCAGGCGGATCGGACAGCCAGCGGATGATGCTGAAGGTCTGCTACCAGGCCTACCGGCGTCACCTGTCGCACAAGGAGATCGCCGCCAACCTGGGCATCAGCCGGTTCCAGGTCGCCCGGCTGCTGCGTGCCGCGCACGACGCGGGCTACGTCAGCGTGAACATCCTCGAGCCGGAGCGCTGGCACTCCGACCTGGAACTGGAGCTCGAGAAGCGCCTCGGCCTGAAGGCGGTGTTCATCGTCGACGGCGAGGACGTTGACGAATCCGAGCTGCAGTCCCGGGTCGCCGACGCCGCCGGGCGGTACCTGCTGGAACAGAATCTTGACGGCGCGGTCATCGGCATTTCGCTCGGCGCGACCATCAAGAGCCTGGTCGCGTCGCTGCCGGCGCGTGTGCCCGGCAAGGCGCAGGTCGTTCAGCTGATCGGCAGCCGGGGCCGGGTCGCGGCCGAGGTGTCCTCGATCACGCTGGCCATCGACCTGGCCCGCCGGTTCGGGACCGAGCCCCACCTGCTGTTCGCGCCGGCCGTTGTGGACACGGCGCAGCGTCAGGTGCTGCTCGCACACGATGACCTGCGCGCCACGTTCGACATGTTCGGCCGGCTCGACATCGCGGTGCTCGGGGTCGGGTCGCTGACCGAGCCCACAACCTCCCGGCTTCGCTATGACGGCGTGATCGACGACACGCTGCACGCTGACCTGCTCCGCCAGGGAGCCGTCGCCGACGTGCTGTCCTACGTG
>Ga0335073_10011196_pt1 | contig 12600 bp, 15 predicted proteins | sample Lox_Sample_22_FD_207093 | JGI IMG/M metagenome (GOLD analysis project Ga0335073, IMG submission 207093) | Soil microbial communities from Loxahatchee National Wildlife Refuge, Florida, United States - Lox_Sample_2.2 | ecosystem: Environmental > Terrestrial > Soil > Wetlands | place: USA...
TCCAGAAAGGGTACGGCTTCGCGAACATGGAATGGTCCATTCCGAACGCGCCCGACACGAAATTCCGGCTGGGGTCGATTACCAAACAATTCACCGCGACGCTGGTGCTGCAACTGGTGGAGCAGGGAAAAATCGATCTGCGGGCGCCGGTGACGCGCTATCTGCCCGAGTACCCGGCGCGCACCGGCGACCGCATCACCATTCACAACTTGCTGACCCACACCTCGGGCGTTCCCGGCTACACCGAACTGCCGTCGTTCGGCGCGAAAATGCGCGAACCGTACAAGCCGGCGCAATTTATCGAAACTTTTTCCAAGCTGGACCTGCTTTTCGATCCCGGCGCGAGGTTCAGCTACAGCAATTCGGGTTATTTTCTGCTGGGCGTCATTTTAGAAAAAATCACTGGTGAACCGTATGAAACGCTGCTTCGCGAGCGCATTTTCACGCCCGCCGGCATGAACGATTCCGGCTACGATTCGACGCGTCCACTGCTGGCCAGGCGCGCGGCCGGATACGATAAAACATTTGACGGCGGTTATGTCAATACCTCGTACATCGACATGTCGCAGCCTTTTTCCGCGGGTTCGCTGTATTCGACGGCCGAGGACCTGTACCGCTGGGACCAGGCGCTTTACGGCGATCGCATTCTGTCCGAAGCGAGCAAACAGAAAATGTTCACGCCCAACCTCAACAACTACGGCTATGGCTGGGAGATCACCCGCAAAGACGGCGTCACCACCATCGAGCACGGCGGCTCGATCAACGGATTCAACTCGGTCATCACGCGCAACCCCGAACAGAAGCGTGTGATCATTCTGCTGAACAATACCGGTGCGGCGCCGCTGCCCTCCCTGGCCGCGGGGATTCGCGCGATCCTGGACGGGAAGACGCCGCAAATGCCGAAGCGCCCGGCGGCGATGGAGCTTTATCAGACCTATCAAAGCTCGGGTGTGGACGCGGTGCTGCGGCAGGCCAGAGAAATGCGAAGCGGCTCGCAATGGGACGCCGGCGACGGCGAATTGCTGCGGCTGGCGGGGCATCTTCTTTCCGTTGGAAAATCGGCCGGCGCGCTGGCGCTGGCGAAAATGGTTTCCGCGGAAGCGCCGAAATCCCCGGGCGCGGCGGCGATGCTGGCGCAAGCCGAAGAGGCCAATGGGCATCGCGTCGAAGCGATCCAGGCGTGGTCCAAGGCGATCGAGGTGAGTCCCACGCCTCGGGAATTTCTGCTGTATGCCGCCGAGATTCGCCGTTTGACCAATTAGACTCCGCAGCCCGGTTGAGTCCTGACGCCGGAACGCTGGCTCTTGACGCGGCCGCTGTTTCGATATATCTTACGATACATGAGTCGACAATTTTTTGGCGGATCGTACAACCGGGACCGTGGCTGGAAGTGGGGCTGGCAGAACCTGGAGGAGGCGATGGGCCTCGGCTATGCTTTTCCAAAATATGGGCGGTTTTTCGATAATGGCGAGGTCCGGCTGGTGATTCTTTCGCTGTTGGAAGACGGCCCCAAGCACGGTTATCAGCTCATGAAGGAGATGCAGGAGCGGTCCGGCGGGATATATCGCGCGAGTGCCGGAACCGTCTATCCGACACTGCAACAACTGGAAGACGAGGGGCTGATCGATTCGGAGAAAAAAGACGGGCGGCGGGTGTATTCGCTGACGGAGGCCGGACGGACGGAGTTGGCGCGCGATCCGGAAGCGGTGAAGCGGATTTGGGAACGCGCCGAATCCTGGGGCGATTGGGCCGAGCATCTGAGCGGCAAAACGCTGCTGATCATGGCCGGCAGCATCAAGAAACTCACCAAGTCGGCGCTGCGGGCGGCGCATTGGGCGGAAGGAAACGAGCGCCGTCAGGAGCAGGTGAAAAAAATTCTGCGCCGCGCCGCGGAGGATCTGGACGATCTGACGGAGGAAAAATAGATGGGCGCCGCGATTCGCACGCGCGAACTGCGCAAAGTGTATACGTCGCCGCCGCCGATCGCCGCGCGCGGGGCGGCGTTTTCAGGCGGGTTCGCGAGAAAAAAGAAAGGCGCGAAATCGCCGCAGGTGCTCGCGCTCGACGGGCTTTCCCTCGAAGTGAAGGCGGGGGAAATTTTCGGATTATTGGGACCGAACGGCGCGGGAAAATCGACCACGGTGGGAATCCTGACCACGCGGGTGCGGCCCACCAGCGGCGAGGCGTTCATCGGCGATTTCGATGTATGGAAGCAGCAGGTCGCGGCCAAACGGTTGATCGGGGTGGTGCAGCAGCGGCCGAATCTTGATTTTTCGCTGACCGCGCGCGAAATTCTGATGTTTCACGGCTCTTATTTCGAGATGTCCTCGGCGGACCGGCAGCGTCGCGCGGCGGAATTGCTGGAGCAATTCCAGCTCACCCCGCGCGCCGATGAACTGACGCGCGGATTTTCCGGCGGCATGATGCAGCGGCTTTCGGTGGCGCGGGCGCTGATGCACGATCCCCAGGTTTTGTTTTTAGACGAGCCGTCCACCGGCCTGGATCCGCAGACGCGCCTGCTGTTGTGGGGCATCATTCGCGAATATAACGCGCAAGGCAAGACCATTCTGATCACCACCCACAATATGGATGAAGCCGACGCATTATGCCATCGCCTGGCGATTGTCGATCACGGCAAAATGATCGCGCTGGGGACGCCGGCGGAATTGAAGGCGTCGATTCCGGGCGGCTATCTGCTGCAACTTCGCTTCAGCGCTTCGCCGGATGGGCTGATCGGCCGGCTGAAGCAGCTTTCTGGTGTGACCGAAGTCCGCGCCAACGGCCCCAGTGTCGACGTTTACGCGGACCGCGGAGGGTCGCTGATTCCCTCGATTGTGGCGGAGGCGACCGAGTCGTCGATCGATCTGCATGACGTCCACATTTCCGAGCCGAGCCTGGAAAATCTGTTTCTGCACCACACCGGAAGGAGCCTGCGGCAATGAACGCCAGAACATTTTTCGCTCTTTTTGCCCGCGATGTTCATGTGGCGCGGCGCAACATTGTGGCCACGCTGATCCAGACCATGCTGCAACCGCTGATGTTCGTATTCGTGTTCGGGCAGGTGCTGACGCGCAGCGGCATGATGGCGGCCAGCTACAAAGGCGTGCTGCTGCCGGGGATCATCGCGATTTCGATGACCATGACCGGCGTGCAGGCGGTGGCCATGCCGCTGATCGCGGAGTTTCAGTTCACCCGCGAAATTGAGGACCGGCTGCTGGCGCCGATCCGGACGGAGTGGCTGGCCATCGAAAAAATTTTGTCGGGCGTGGTGCAGGCGCTGGTTTCAGGATTGGTGGTGGCGCTGCCGGCGAAATTTCTGCTGGGGCCCGGTCTGGGGATTCATACCGATCATCTGGGGCTGGTGGTGCTGATCGGGGTGCTGGTGGCGCTGTTTTCCGCCGCGGGCGGGTTGACACTCGGATGCTCCGTCGGGCAGACGCAGATCGGGCTGATGTTCAGCATCATTCTGGCGCCGATGATGATGTTCGGATGCACCTATTATCCGTGGGCGGCGCTGGCGAGCTTTCCGATTCTGCAAAAACTGGTGCTGCTGAATCCGCTGGTGTATGCGAGCGAGGGGCTGCGGGGAACGCTCGCGCCGCAGTATCCGCATATTTCGACCACGATCATTATCGCGGTGCTGACGCTGATCGATGCGGGGTTGGTGATCGCCGGGTTACAGAGGTTCGAGAGTAAGTCGGTGAGTTAGAGGTGTTGGCAGGCTCGCAGCCTGGCTGGCTCAGGAAGAGGCGGCCTCAGAGGCCGCCGCAGGCCGAGGGCCTGCCCCATACCGTTATTTGAGGATTTCTTTTTCCTTTGCGGCGTCGGCGGAGGCGCCGACAGTGTCACCGGAGGCGCGGCGGGCTACGCTGCGATTGTGATAGGCGTTCACGTATTTCGGGTTCAGCTTGATCGCCTGATCGAAATCGGCCAGGGCGTGGGGATAATCGCGCTCCAGCAGATAGGCGAAGCCGCGGGCGTTCCAGGCGGGCGCCAGGTTCGGCTGGGCCGCGATGGCTTGGTTTAATTCCTCGATGGCCTCCGCGTATTTGTGTAGATTGATCAGGTCGCGGCCACGCTGGTTGTGGTCGGCGGCGGATTCCGGGGCCTTTACGGGAAGTTTCCTCGGCAGCGGCTCCGGCGCCAGGCGGATTTCGGCTTTGGCCGTTTCGTCGATGAGCGTCTGCGCTTTCCCGGGCACGGGCGCCGCCGCGACTGACGGCGGTTTTTCAGGCGCGGGCACGGGAGCGGGTTTGGGCGGCGCTTCCGATTTTGCGATCGCTGCTTCCGCCTTCGCCAAAACCTGCTGCGCGTCGCGATCATCGGGCTTTAATTGCAGCGCCTGCTTCAAATCGGCCGCGGCCTTTTGATCATCGCCTAACAGAAAATAGGCGTTGCCCCGGGCGCTCCAGGCCAGCTCCAGTTTCGGATTCAGGCGGATCGCTTCGCTGCGGTCGGCCAATCCTTTTTCGTGCATGCCGAGCTGATGATAGGACCCCCCGCGCGCGATATAAGCTTCCGGCGAACTGGGATTGAGATGCACGGCTTCATCGCGATCGGCCAGCGCTTTTTGATGCTCGCCGAGAGACGCGTAGGCGGTGCCGCGCAGCAGATAAAGCTGCGCGTTCGACGGGTCCAGCCCGATCGCGGCGGTGAAATCGCCGACGGCCTTGTCGAACTGCGCAAGCGCCAGAAAACAGCCGCCGCGCAGCATTCGCGCGCGAGCGTTCACCGGATCAAGACGGAGCGCTTTCTCGAAATTGCCGAGGGCTTCGGAAAATTCGTGCAGCTCCGCATAATCGTTGCCCTGCTCGATGTAGACACTGACGGCGTTGGGATTGAGATGGATCGCCTGGTCGAAATCGTCGATGGCGTCGCGATATTTACCGAGCGCGGAATAAGCCATGCCGCGGCCGGTCCAGGGCGCGGGATCGTCCAGGCGCAGGCGGATCGCGATAGTGTAATCGGGCACGGCCAGATCGGGATGGCCCAGCTTCTGATGGGCGGCGGCGCGCAGAGCGTAGGCGGCCGAAGTTGCAGCGCCGAGGTCGATCGCGCGGGTCGCGTCCTGAATCGTCTTGCGGGCGTCGCCGAGCTGGAAGTCGATTTCGGCTCGCGCGCGGAAGGCTTCCGGATCCTCCGGCGCGAGACGAATGGCTTCGCTGAGATCGTCGAACGCCTTTCGCGGCAGATGCAGGCTGGCGAGCGCGCGGGCGCGATGCAGATACGCCGCTTCGGCCGGTTTGGCGGCGAGCGAGGCGGAAAAGGCGTCCAAGGCGGCTTGCCATTCGCCGCGCTGTTCGTAATCGACCCCGTGGTCGAAATCGGTTTGGGCGTCGGCCGCCCCGCCGGGCGCGGCCAGCAGCAATAGAATCGCTAGCGGTTTCACCGTACGCCTCCCGTGAAACGATCGGTAGAACGCCTTAGAACCTTTATCTCACCTTAGCGCAGGGACGGACCACTCTGTCGACGGCCCGTGCGCTGCGCCGGAGGCACAACTTCTACGGGGACAGCGCCGTCTGTTTCCTTTTTCAGCAAACTGCTAATGTACACTGGTTTTTCAGACGATTTACGGGTCGGGAGAACGCAATCGCATGCGCCTTATCATCGCCGCCGTTATTCTGAGCATCGCCAGCCCGGCTTTCGCGGCGAGCCGAAAAAGCCAGTGCAAGAGCCGGTGCGACTCGACTTATCAGTTCTGCATGAATCGCGCCCGCACCAAGCAGCAGAAGAAATCCTGCAAGGCGGATCGCAAGACCTGCAAGTCGACCTGCCGGTAGGCTGTTCGCCCTGGGCGCAGCCGATCGGCTGAGCAAGCGCGCCGGTGGTATGCTCGGTTTGAGAGCCGATGGTGTCGCGCAAAGCATTGTGGACGCTCTGCGGAGCGCTGGCGATCGCCGGTGCGGCCTACGCTTTCCAGCGGCCCTTTAAACAATATCCGGGCGTCGAATATTTTGAATTCGAAGTGCCGCCGGATTATCAGCAGCCGGCCGAATTTGCCTTCGCGCGATTGATGTATCCGCCAGGACCGCTGGACGGGTATTATCCGCGGTTTCAGGGCGACTGGCACAAGGGATTGTCGTTGTGGACGCAGGACTATCCGCGCGCCGACCGGCATTTTTCGCAGGCGCTGCGGCGTCTGACGCGGCTGAGCGTGCGCAGCGTCGAACAGTCGGTCGAGCTCGAAGACGGCGACGAGGTTTTCAACTGGCCGTGGCTTTACGCGGTGCAGGTGGGCGAGTGGGGATTGAACGAAGACGAAGCTCGAATCCTGCGCGAATACCTGCTGCGCGGCGGATTCTTCATGGCCGACGATTTTCACGGAGCGGCCGAATGGGGCGAGTTTCAGAAACGCATCCGCTTCGTTTTTCCCGACCGGCCGATTGTCGATATTCCCAATAACGATCCGATTTTTCACACGGTTTACGATCTGGACGACCGCTTTCAGGTGCCCGGCCGCGACCATCTGCGTTTGGGATACAAGGATAATGGCCCGGACAGCATCGGCGCGCACTGGCGGGGAATTTATGACGACAAGGGCCGGGTGATGGTGGCGATTTCCTATAACTCGGATTTGGGCGACGCGTGGGAGTGGGCGGACAGTCCTTATTACCCCGAAAGATTTTCGGGACTGGCGATTCGCGTCGGCGTGAATTACGTGATCTACGCGATCACGCATTGACTAATAAAATTGCGTCCGCGGTCCGGTTGGTAACCATGCACATCAATGGCGTCGCCGAAACGGCGATTTATGTCGAAAACGTGGCGCGGTCGACGGAGTTTTATCAGCGGCTGTTCGGGCTGCGACGGCTGCTCGGCGACGAGCAGTTCAGCGCGCTGGAGGTTCCCGGCCCGGCAGTGTTTCTGTTGTTTCAGAAAGGGTCGCGGCGCGAGGCGTTTTCGACTCCCGGCGGCGTGATTCCGGCGCACGGCGCTTCCGGCGAGATTCATTTCGCCTTCAAAATTTCGCGCGAATCGTTGGAGGAATGCGCGCGCGAATTGGGCGATCTGGGCGTCGCGATCGAGAGCACCGTCGAGTGGCCGCGCGGCGGCAAAAGTTTGTATTTCCGCGATCCCGACCAGCACCTGGTGGAGCTGATCACGCCGGGCTGCTGGACCAATTATTAATGCGTTTACCCGACGGGTTCTAAGCAACGTCGCCTAGCGGTCCGGGACTATTTTCCTATTGCGACTCCCCCCAAAGCGCACTTAGTGTTGGGAAAGAGGTACCAGGACCATGAGACTATCTTCGCTCGCGTCGCTTGTACTCAGCGCCGGGTGCGTGGCGAACCTGCCCGCGTTCGCCTTCGACGGCAACCACCGATCGCCGGAGATGAATTCGATCTCGGCGGACACGGCCAGACCGGGGGACACGCTGATGATCTCCGGAGTAGGGCTAAACTCGAATAACATCGACGAGGTTTACCTCACCGATCAAAAATTCGACATGCAGGTGAAGGTGCTCGAGCAGAAGGACACCTACATCAAAGTGCGTGTGCCTCCGTTCGCCAAACCGGGACGAATGCAGATCCTGTGTCTGACCAAAGGCGCCAATCCGACGCTGCTGGAGCAGCCGCTGTACGTCTTGATCAAGGATCCGTCGGACAACAGCAAGGATGGTCCGGCCACACCCGCGGTTGTAACCGTGCAGATGAAGCCGGAGGATCTGCCGCCGCCGGGCACGCCGATCTCGATTCCGATCGTGGGCGCGGCCACGCCGCAGGTGGCAGCGAAGAAAGCGGATCCTCCGATGATCCCGGTGAAGAAGACGGAAGCGCAGAAGCCGGTGGCGGTGGCGAGTAAGCAGTAGCGGGTGCGGCAGGCTTGCGTTACTTCTCTCCCGCGCTGGAGATTGCTTTGAGAATCGATTCGGCGGGGCTTTCGCCGCTTTCCGACCATAAATGACGCCGCTCCAGCGGCAGGACGCGCTCGATTTCATGCACCAGGTGCACCAGGCTCTTTAAATTCGATTCGCCCATGCGCAGGCCGCCTGCCATGCGCGGATCGGGGAGATACAGCGCGTCGTTGCCGAAGTCGATGCGGAGCTGATCGCCCAGCTCGTTTTCAAACTGCGGGCCGAAACACGATAGCGTCACGGCGGCGGGCGCGAGTCTCCATTCGCCATCGTACTGAAACAGATCCCAGGCGGCGTCGATTTCGGCCAGACAATCCGGCTGCATGAATTCGCGCGTGGCGGCGACCAACTCCTGAGGGTCGGTCGCGGGCGGGAACTCGCGTTCGAATTGCGGCGGCTCACTATGCTCGATGGCGTAGATGCGGATTTGCGGACCGCGCGCGGCCAGCTTCGAAAAAGGAAACACGCCGAGCATTTTTTCGAGAGAGCGCAGATTCACGCCGACAGCACCGTTGCGCCGCGCCAGCCAACAGGAAAGATAGAGACGATCGGCCATAATTTTTTTAAAAAAAACGGCGCGCGCGCCTGACGCGATTGTATCCTACAAGAGAGGACGAATGATTACGGACCTGGTGCAGATCCGGCGGTTGGGCGAAAAAAAACACGCGGAAAACGAGCGCTTCCGCAAGCATCTGAAAGCGCGCGGATGGGCGGAAAAACGGCTGCGGCGCGCCGCGCTCGAAACTCAGGAGGCCATCGATTGCCGCGCCTGCGCCGAGTGCTGCCGCGCGACCGAGGTGGAGCCGACCCGGCGCGATATCGAGAAGCTGTGCAAATTTTTAGGACTGGGCCGAGAGGCGTTTCTCGAAAAATATACGATGATCGCCGAAGACAAATCGCGCATTCTGAAGCGCAGCGACAAAAAGGGATGCGTGTTTTTGAACGGCAACGATTGTACGGTGTATGAAGCGCGGCCGATCGACTGCTCGGGTTTTCCGCATTTGGTGAAGGGGGCAGGATCGATTCCCGCGAAAATGTGGGCGTTCGTCGAACGCGCGGAGTTTTGTCCCATCGTCTACAACTGGATGGAGACGGCCAAGGAGTTGACGAATTTCGGCGGGAAGCAGGGCAAAGCGAAGCGGTAGCTTTTTTCAGCACCCTGGTGAAAGTTGTTCTGCCGCGCGCGACCAGGAGCAGTTTCTGTGGCGTAAGCCGCCAGGCTTGCGCCGCGCGTCTCGATTCATCGGCCGCGAATCACACAAGCCTGGCGGCTTATGCCACTTGCCTTCAGATTAATGCGCTTGCAGCGATTTGCCCGACGCGATCTGCGCCACTTGGGCCAGCAGTGCGTCCAGAGCTTCGCGGCGGTAATAGCGGCCGCGCAGAACCACGGCTTCGATTTTTTCGGTGTTGCGAATATCGATGAGCGGATTGGCGTCGAGCAGCACCAGATCCGCGGATTTGCCCACCTCGATGGTTCCGAAATCGGGATTGCCGAAATAACGGGAAGCGTTGCGCGTGGCGCTTTCGAGGGCTTCGAGCGGCGTGAGGCCGGCTTTCACCAGCAGCGCCAATTCCTCATGCAGACCGAAGCCGGGATAAACCGGATTGGCGCCGTTGGCGTCCGTGCCCGCCAGAAATTGCACGCCGGCGCGATGCATGTCGCCGACCAGTTGTTCATAACGGTCGAGCAGCGCGTGAATGCGCTGGTTCAGAGCGCGATAATCGGGCGGCGCCAGATCGCGCAGGAAAAAAGTCTGGCGCGGGTCCCACTGCGCGCGCCAGGCGGGCGGCAGATATTTGCGGCGCGGATCGTCGATGAAATCCTGGTCGGGCATGCGCGCAAATCCTTCGAGCAAAGAAAGCGTCGGCGTCTGCCAGGTTCCGTTCTGCACGAATTTCTGAAACAACGCGGCGCATTTTGTTTCGCTGTAGGTGTCCAACAGGCCCGCGGGATTGGGAAAGGCGAGTTCGCGCATGCGCGCTTCGCCCGACATTTTCTTATCGAGCATCAGGGCGACGCGGGCGGCGCGCAGCGCGCTTTCGTTGGTCGAGCACGCTTCCATAATTCCGAGAAGATGCTCCTCGCTGCGCTGGCCGGCGTCGGAGGCTTCGGCCGCGCTCACCGCTTCCGGAACGTGGCCGGCGAAGGGAATGCCGATGGCGCGCGCTTGCTCCGCGGCGGCGAAATACGCTTCGCGCGGAACGCTCGAATAAATTTTCAGAAAATCGACGCCGGTGGCGGCCAGCGCCCGCACGCCCGCGCGGCCATCCGCGGCGGTGGCGACCGCGATTGCGCCCGGCGGCGCCGGACCGGCCCACAGCATCGGCGGACCATCCAGAAATCCGGGCGCGAAAATTCGCGGCACATCGGGGCGCGAGCGCCAGGTGTTGATCACCGGCAGCGGAATCCCGGTGAACATTTCGCGCACACCGGTGATGCCATTGGCGATCAGCAGCGGGAAAAAAATGTCCGGAGGCCCCAGATGAATGTGCATGTCCCACAAACCGGGGATCAGGAATTTTCCCTTGGCGTCGATCACCTGGTCGCCGCGGCGGGTGTGGATTTTCTTGGCGAGGGCCACGATGCGGCCGGCGTTGATTTGTAAGCTGGCGCGATGCGGCGCGGCGCCGGTCGCGTCGATCACCGTGACGTTTTTAAAAATCAGCGACTGCGCGGAAGCCAGCTGCGCCGCGAGAAGCCCCGTCAGAAAGAACGGCGCGAAGCTCAAAGCAGCTTTTCGATCGCCGCCTGAATCTGGGCCACCGGCGTCTCTCCGATGAACGATTTTACTTTGCGCCCGCTGCGGTCGTAGAGAAACATGGCCGGTACCGCGCCGCCCCAGTCTTTGTCGATGGCGTCGTAAAATTCATCGTCGTCCGCGGCGTTCTTGATGTACGCCGCGCCGGTGACGTGATCTTCGCCGAGCACTTTTTCCGCGGCCGCCCGGTCCGGGGCTTCATCGATCGAAATGGTGATCAGCTCAAAGCCGCGCGCGTGCAATTTCTGGGCGAGCACGGCAAGCTGCGGCGTCTGCGCGCGGCACGGCTTGCACCAGGTGGCCCAAAAATCGACCAGCACGATCCTTCCGCGATGCGCGGCGATCAATTTCGCGTAGCCGGAAGGAGCCACCGGGGTGAGCTTCGATTGCGCGGTGAGCGTCAATCCGGCGAGCAGCAGTGTTGCGGGCCATCGACCGCGCAAGCCTCGCGGCTTACGCGACTTGCTTGAGGAAAAAATCATTTTTTCTTTTCCGATTTGGCTAACTTCAAATTGATCACCGGCTCTTTTCGCGTATCGAAGACGCTCAGCGTTTTCCAGCCGCTGGTGGAGCTGTTGTAGTCGGCTTTCAACTGGTAGTCGTTATCGATTTTCAGGCCGGAAAAATGATACTCGCCGTTCACCTGGGTGATGAAGCTGCGCACCTCCAGGCTGCGCATGTCTTTGAGCATCACCACCGCGCCGTTTACCGGCTTGTCGTCGGGATCGGTGACGCGGCCCTCAACCACCCGCTCCGTCGCGGCCTCGCGCTTTTCTTTTTTGCTCAGCTTGGGCGTGTCCTGCGCGGCGAGCGTCATCACGCACAAAAGAGCGGCCGCGCATTGGAAACAAAATCTCATTTCTTGACCGGCGACAGCACCAGATTCACGTCGATATGTTCGTTGGCGCCGTGAATGACGCCCTCTTTCTGCTGCGTCCCGTACCCTTTCATCGAAGCGATCAGCAAATAGGTGGATTCGACGCCGGAAACGCGAAACAGAAATTCGCCGCGATCGTTGCTTTCGGTCTGCTGAAGCTTCTTATTCTTAACGGTGCCTTCGAGAAACAACACCACTTTGGCTCCGGGCAATGCCAGGCCCGGATCGCGAAACACCGTCCCGCCGACCTCGGAGTAAGATTTCCGGGCCGCACCCGCGGGAACGGTGGCCAACAGCGAAATCAGCGCGACGCCCGCCGCCGCGAGTCTACTTCCATTCATCCTCTTCCTCGTCTTCTTCTTCCTCCTCCAGATCGTCTTCCTCGTCGTCGTCGTCCTCGAAATCCTCGTCCTCGAAGTCCTCGTCGTCGTCGTCGTCATCGCCGTCCGCCGAAAGCTCCAGCGGGGAAACGCCGCTGACGCTCAGATTCGCGCCGCACTCCTCACAAATCAGAGAATCGCCTTCGTCCAATTCTTCTTCATCGACATCGATCACCGCGTCACACATGGGACAGTTGATCATCGTTGCCTTCCTTCCATTCTTCAGGCCCTCCCAATACCGGCGTTCCATTCCTTTATGTATCACGCCGCCACCGGCCGGAAAGTTACACCGGCACGCGGGTTGAAGCGGCCCGTTCCAGGTCCTGCGGCAAAAGGGTGACCAGGGTCTTCTCCAAATCCTCCCCCGATTCGATCATATACTTCAAATGCGTGGCTGCGAGCTTCAGGCACCAGCCGTCGGTCAGCTCGTGCTTGGTTTGTTCGCTGAGCGCGAGCAGCGCCGAATGCGGCAGCGCGAGCACTTTTTCCTGTTTGGGTTCGTCGCGCGTCCAGATGACGAATTTTACGTCGACGGTATCGGAGTGACGGATCGAGATGGCGGTTTGAAGCCAGCGAAATTCCACCTGCCAGGTGCGGCCGAAAGGGTCGGGTCCGGCCTCAAAAAAACGAAAATTTTCGGGCATCGATTTCAGATTAGCAAAGTGCGTAGCGCGGACAATCGGCCCTGAAGCTTGGAGAGCCCCCGCCATGACTGGCGGGGCAATA
>Ga0335073_10011197_pt1 | contig 12600 bp, 11 predicted proteins | sample Lox_Sample_22_FD_207093 | JGI IMG/M metagenome (GOLD analysis project Ga0335073, IMG submission 207093) | Soil microbial communities from Loxahatchee National Wildlife Refuge, Florida, United States - Lox_Sample_2.2 | ecosystem: Environmental > Terrestrial > Soil > Wetlands | place: USA...
ATACTGCTACCAGCTGAGCGGGAGTAACTCAGTGGTAGAGTGCGACCTTGCCAATTCTCCCATATCTAATACTTCCAACAACTTAACAGGCTTGCGGGGACTGCCAAGTACTTGAAAATACGTGGTAGGCGTGTGTCTGAGCGGGTGCGAATGCGGGTGCTCCGAAAAAGCGTGAAGTCGCACTCTAAGGTACGACCCAGTTTGGTTCGCACTCTGCACGCACAAGCACCCGCTTCATGCAGAGCAAAGCCCGCCGATGAAAGCGGGCCTCGCGGTGAAGTGATCTTCAATAGCAGCCCATCGTCGATACCTCGAAAGAGATCGAACTTGAAGGAAGCGGTAACGGGAAGAACTGTTCAAACCCCTCGCATCCGACGTACAAGTTGGAGGCTGCGCTCGGCGTCGGAGGAGTCCCGCTCTTCTTTCTAATCGCTACCAAGTTGAAGCTCTTGCGCTTCTTGTAAGGCTTCCTCTGCCTCGGCACGGGATTTCCGCTCAGAAAACTGTCAGCCAGCAGATGCAGACGATTGCGCGTCCGAGTAAATTGGCTGTCCGTCATACCGAGGGAATCGGCAGTCGTTCCCTGCGCTCCCGCTACAAGCAGCATTTCGATTGCTGGTGCGGAATTTGGGTCTTCTCGCCGCACAAAATCGACGAACTCGCCGAGAAAAGCTCTATCTCGATCTCGCTTTTCGGAAGCATTTGCAGTCCTCCGCAAGTATTCCGAATGTGAATGGCAATACTCATCATCGACAGAACAGGGATCGTCCCATTCCATTTGTGTATCGAGCGACAAATTCCGTGGGTTCGACAGCGCATCTTTCATGCGCTTCGAGTGGAGACTCCTGAACTTGTTGACGAGGCAAAGATTGATGTAGTTCTGGAACCGAGCTTGGTTCGCGCCGTAGTGCTTGGCAGGATCGAACGTCTGCACGATGTCCTTCTTGCCAGCCTCTCGGTGCTTGGACGTGGGCGGCAGATGTTGCAAATGGATCAGCAGGTCTTGAGTCCAGTCCTCCAAGTCCTCGTTCTGGGCTAATTTGTCCGCCTGCCTCCTGACCCAATTTCGGACGTACTGCGGAAACCGCTCGTGGAACTCGTCGAAGTTTTTCGGAACAACGAACCCGTCGTGACCGATGTACCTACCGTCTCTTATCGCAAAGGGATCGGAATGGTAGGGCTTGTTTTCAACAGGAAAACTGGTGAAATTGATGGGTTGATTTTCAACTGCGGCGGTATTGCTCTGCATGGAGACATCTCCTTAGAGAGGATCTGAACTGCATGCGAGCAAGCGTAGGAGGTCGAGACGAACTGGCGACGAGGGTTCAGCAGGCGTTGATGCTGCCGACGAAGAAGCAGGCCGAGCAGATTGTAAACGTGGTAATCGGCAGCCGGTCGCACGCTTTGCAGAAATGGGAGCCGAAATCCGCAAACTGGGCCTGCGTGTCGAAAGCGAGCAGATGGAGGCTGAGGACGTAACAAGGCAATATATCGACGAGCAAGCCCGCTTGCGTAATCTACATGCTCAGGAAGCCCAGTATTTGACCATTCTCAAGCAGGCGAAGACCGTCAAGGACACACTGGAAGTCAGCGAAAAGTTGAACGGAGTCAGGGGCGAGATCGAGCAGCAGCAGGCGGAATTCGAAACGCTCTCCAAGCAAGTGGCGACCGTTGCGATAACCGTGTCACTGCGCTCCCAAGCAGAAGTAAATGTATTGGGACTTCAGTGGCGACCTCTATTTGAGATAAAGCTGGCAGCAATGCAAGGTCTTGAGGGTTTGGCTGACTATGCTTCCGCCATGTTCTCTTTGGTCTTCTATCTCCCTGCAATACTGCTGTGGCTGGCGACCATTCTTGCCGGGGCCGTCTTGGGCTGGAGACTGCTGCGCCTCGGGGCGCGAGTGTTGTTCACAGCGAAACCGCCCGCAAGTGTACCTGTGGTTTCGTCATAGTGCGCTTTAGCGAACTGAAAGCTCCATGTACTCATCCGCACCGACCATCCCCAACACGAGCCGCACCGGAATCGGGAATCGTCGCCGCGTAGGATCGTGAACGACCTTCGGCGTGGAAAGCTGATATTTCTTCCCGCGATTTTGGAGTTCACACCCGCCCGCCGCAAGGACGTTCTTCGCCCACTCAGATTGGCTGCTGTACGTGAGCGCGATGATGAAGCCATTCGACGCCCGAAACACGTTCACTGGGGTTCGATAGTGCTTGCCGGACTTTCGGCCCACGTGGGTCAGGATGCCGAAGCCGGGAAGCCAGCCTGCGAACAGCCCAGTGATCCGGTTCGTGAAAGCAATATTGATCGTCGCCAGCCATCGCTTGCGAAACCGCATCATGAGAACACCTGAGGCGGCGATGACGCCGATTATGATGGCAATCACCGCTCCGGCGCTCATTGGTCGCGATTTCCTCCAACGCGGCGGCGATTGGGTGGGCTTTCTCGCCGAGCGGAAATCCGTTTGGCTTTCACCTTAAGCTTCAATTCTGCACTGGCCTTGCTCGTCTTCGACGCCAGCACGCCCGACAGTTCATACGCTTCCCGAAGCCAGTCAGTAATCGGTGCCTCGACTTCATCGCGGTGCTTGATCTGAATGATGTGATACACCTTGGACTTCGATGCTGAGTCGCTCCGTCGCACTTGGGGAGCGTTGAGCGTGCGCCCGAGGAATACGCAGAGTTCGAGAAAGTTTTTCTTCGGACGCACGAAGAAGTAGCAGGTCCTGCGCGAGAACATGATCGACTTATGCGAAGCGTAAATTCTTTGATCGCCGAAGGAAACGGCTGTCTCTCGCAGCCGCTCCCAAGCATCCAGCAAATCGTCGGAGAGTTCCCGCGTCAGAGCCGCTTCGGTGGTCGTCCAACAATCATGCTCTTCCCCATCCTCGATCCACTTCTTGCAGTGGTAGCACTCTCGACCGGACATACTTCAAAATTGTACGGGGAATATCTACAAACTGGTCAAGGCTACCCTGCTCGTGAACTGATGCTGGAGGAAGTTCATCGAATCAACCTCTGGTCAGAAAGGCTTCCGCCACAGCGCCCGCAAACGGCTGAATCCATTGATTCGAAATTTTAGATTTTGATGGTTCGCCCGGTATACCTTTTGAGCCCATTGAAAAGAACACCCTAGTTCTCAATTCGGCTCCGTGCCAACGGGCTGCTGCTTTGGCATCTTCCTTCGCATGTCCGCCAAGAACTTATCCCGAATGTGAGAGAGTCTGCCCCGGAGGACTGTCCCGGTCTCGCGACGGCCATCTCCGCCCGTATACGAGAGCCAATTAAAGCTGGAGTTCGCAAACAGTAGATCATCCACGATGAGAACTTTCTCGTGGGTTACCATCTCCACAAGGTGGAGCAAGCCGGACTTTTCTCGCTCCTGCAAAGCCCTTATCGCGTCTATGTCCGAAGCGTCCTGATGGTGCCTACTTTTGGGCATTCCATAACCGATCCATACTTCGCACCCTCGCGCAAGAAGAGCGTCTAGGTCTGGAAGCAGCGGGCGCAAGACTCTGATCTTGATCCAAGGGGAGATCACCACCAAGGTTTGTTTTGCGTCTTTGAGCGCCTGCGCGAGCAAAGGGGGATGCTCCCGAGACTCTATGAGTTCAGATGTGGGCATCACTGCTATTTTGTCGATCAGTTGCTGACGTTCGGCATCCCGAACGGTGATGGCTTCTTCATACTTGCGAAGCACTTCTTCGTTTTCTCGAAGTTGAATTGAGTAATCACCAGATGCGAGCCCCAATTCACGAGACATGATCTGCAAAAGGGCTGCTAGCCTGTCTGATGTTAACTTTCGGTCTGCATCATTCGTGGTGGACGAACTGATACTCGCTTCGAGTGTCCGAGCAATGTCTCCCAAGCGGTCGCATTGGTCGCCTGCAATAATTGCCTTTTCTTTCAACTGTTCGAGAGCATCGAAGTGACTCGCTTTCTCCGTCGCCAAAGACGCTCTGGTCAGAAGCCACTTTAGTAGCTCGGTGAGGGCGTCGAACACCGCCAACAACGATTCACCTGAATCTGTCTGCTTTGCAATTCTGAGGGCGTCGAGGAATCGTTTATTGCATTCAGTGGCCTTCTCGATGTCTTCGTGCTTCATTTTGAAGGTTCGGAGTTCCTGACGTGTCTCATCGAGATCGTTTTCGATCAAAGAGAGGCTTTCGCGAGTCACGAAGCCCTCAATTGGCGTCCTGAGCGACTCCCAGAAAGATGTACCTGTCCCAAGGGAGTCGTCCGGAAAATAGAGGGGGACGAGTCCATCCCTGAGTTGCTGCTCAAACTGAAAGCTGAGGTCGTCCAAGGGCCGATCCTCCGAGTCAGGGTTCAGTAGCAGAATTCTTCCAACCTTCTTGTCAGAGGACTGGAAGTAGAGTAGGCGCAGCGCGACCCATCCAAGTTCGCCTGATCGCGGCACCGTATAACTGTGTACCTCAACATCCTCGCCGAACCGGGATAGCGCCGTTCGGCAAACATCTTCGAACTCCTGATGCCCCGTATCAGGCTCCACCAAAGTTCCAAGCCAGCGACTTGGGGAGATTTCCGAAGTCGGACTTTCGACCAATTTGAACTGCTCATCTCCATGACTCAGCCAAAATCCAAAAAGGCCATCGCGGAGCAGGTCACGATCTTCTGCAACTAAAACAATTCTCTCGCCAGCGGCGATTGCAGTTGCCGTGGCAGGAGTGGGCGACAATGTCTCGCCAGTCACCTTGATGTACGGAGTTACTCCCACCCTCAAATACTGTGCCATCGTGTCAACGTAGGCTCGGGAACAACCCAAGAGCCTTGAAACCTCGTTCGCAAATGAAACGCCCGCCTCAACCAGCCGAAGGAGCCCCTCTTCGAGAGCGTCCAGTCCAGTTGTTTGTCGGAGGTTGGCGGTCAACACGTGGCGATACACGGGCCAGTAGATGTCCTCTACAGCGGCTAAATTAAGCCCTTCGAAGAACGAACCGTACTGTTCGTGCCACGTCCCGAGCGTGTCAGTCTGCATGGTGTGTTTCTCTAGTTGCGTGATTTGCCGCAAGGCAGGCATCGAATAAAAACTTCAATTCATTTAGCGGATTGTCTATAGAGCATCCTTCCACAAGCACTTTGGCTTTTCGTCCGAGGACATCAAGGCCACCCACGATGACGAGCAACTCCCGCGCCCGAGATAGTGCCACATTGAGACGTTTACGATCATAGAAAAACCTGAGTTTATTCGGGTTCGTTTCCACAAAGCTAACGATGATCGCGTCTTTCTCGCGCCCCTGAAACGCATCGACCGTGCCGACTTCAATCGCGAGCCTATCTTTGGGGAACTGTTCTCTTAGGACGGCAGACTCCAAGGCAAGTGCCTGTTGCATATACATCGCGATGATGCCTATCTCGTAGGGAGTCCCCTGTTTGCACTCTTGGAGAAAACGTAAGAACTCTTCTGTCCCGGAGATTAGGATAAGGCGACTGAGAAACTGTTGGATTGCCTCGATTTCTGCCCAGTTGCGAATACCGTGTCCTATCGTCTCAGCCCGATTCTTGTTTCCTTCACATTGAATCCAGTGAATCGGAGCCAGATTCTTGAATGGGTGCTTGCGCGTCAGAGCAGCCCCTGTGGTCTCGATGGCTAGTTCTCGATACGAGATTTCCCGCACAACATCGCAAATTGCATCCACCATTCGGTATTGCTTTCGCAACGCTTCTTTGCGTATCTTGGGCATTCCGCTAAATAGGCGTTCGAACAAGGTAAGACGGTAGTCACCATTTACGCCCCCCTCCGGATCGTTAGCAAGCTCCTTCTCAACCTCTGGGTTGAGAAGGGGTGGAAGCTGCTTGTGGTCTCCTACAAGTACAATCGATCTTCCTCTAACCATTGCCATTAGGAGATCGAGTGGTGTCGCTCTTCCGGCTTCGTCGATAATCACCCAGTCAAAGTCTTCCGCAAAGTCTGCGCTGCCAGCAATTCCGCTGCACGTTGCGCCAACCACGTTCGCTTCGGCTATCGCAGCCCTCGACAGGTCTACTGTTTCCTCTGACAATCTGCCGTGATAGGCTGCCAACGCCGAACTGATGTCGGGCCACCTCTCCTTTCGTTTCCGAATGCTGGCGGATCGAGCCCGGAATTGTTCGGCAAGTCCCATCAACGTCTCTTCACTTGCGTTTCGCAATGACAACGGAACTGCGATGTCCAGCACCCTACAGCCATCACTCAATTCCTTTATGCCGGGCAGAGACTCCGCCATTGCGCGAGCGATGTTGTCGAGGCTCGCCTCGGTAGTGTTCACTCTCTCGATTGAAGTTCGATCTTCCTCGATTGCATGCTGCAATTTGCTCCACGCTTGAGTGATGGCAGTGGCACTTCGCATGTTCTTGGCATATGCGAGCCCGTTCACACCGATCAACGCGTCAGCAATCGCAAGGTCTGATTCAAGTTCGTGGATGTTTTCTTTTAGCTCCCGCAATTCTTGAGGCCGAGCCCAGAGGGACTGGCTTGCCTCTTCTCGCCCTTTACGGGCCTCCAGCACAGCCTGTTCTGCTGCGAGTCTTTCCTGTATCGCACTGGGTAAGAGATTCTGTGCTTCGGGGGAATCGAGTTGCTGAATCTCTCGTCGCAACGGCTCCAAGTCGTACACTTGGTCGGCTAGATAAGACCCTATTTTTCGCCAGAACCCCGCCGTTCGTCTCTTGTGTTCAATCAGGTTGTTGTGTGATTGCTGGCGCTGTAACTCTCTTCCCCTTTCTTCTGCCAAAGAGATACGGGTTTCTAGGTCACTGACGCGCTTCCGGGCGCTCACCAGCCTATCCTCGCAAGCCTTCTCTGCATTCATCCTGCTCTGAACTAGATGCAACTTCTGACGGCAATCGGGAGCCAGACTGATGCTTTTCGAACGTTCGGCGACGTGCGTCGGATTCACGGACATCCGCTTCAGTGCTGACGCGCAGTCTAGGAATATCGGCAAATCCGATGTCGTCAGTCCTTCATTCCTGAGCGTTTGCTCAAGTCCTGCCTTGCAGGAATCCAGATGTGCCTCGCATAGATTGCGAGCCTCACGAGCAAACGCTAGCTGCGCCGATGATCGTTTGTGGTTTTCACGGAGCTTGGTAAATGTCTGGACTTGCGAACAGAGTAGATCGACCTCGTCAGATGACCTGACGGGCGTAGATGCCATTTCGCTTTCCACTTCTTGAACTGCCCGCTTGCTTTTGTCCAGCAGCATTTGGCGGTAACGCTCTGATGCTCGCTCCTTGAGCAGGTCAGCGTTGAACTTCACCGACTCAGGACGGCCAACACGAATTCGGAAAATTCGATCAGAGTCCAACACGCGCTCCAGTGCATTGTCTACGGCGAGGTTCGACTGAGACGAAATCAACACTCGCAGTCCACGAGATGCCAACTGTGAAGCAATCTCCGCAATCACAGAGGTTTTGCCAGTTCCGGGTGGGCCTAAGATCGCCGTGATCGTATTTGCAGACAATGACTTGGCGATAGCGGAGGATTGCTCTTCGTTGTAGTCCTTGCCCAAGAGCGGCGTGAAAGAAACAACGTCACCTAGGAGTTTTTCCCCTGCGGGCAGGTAGCTGTTGAGGTTGGGCATTGCAGTCTTTCCCAGCCTCAATCGGTGAAGGGCATCCTCTCGTCGCTTTCTCTCAGACTCGACACTTATCCAATCAACTTTTACAAAGCCATCCTTCGGAACCTGATCCAATCGGCATTGCTGGAGCGGAAATGCGGCAATCCAATGTGTCCCAATGGGTTTCCTGAGTTCGAAGCGTAAGTAAGAGATGCGACCCTTTTCGTCTTTCTGACCGGATTGGATCAAAATCCTGCCAGAGCAGCTAGTCAGAATGTCAGACTGACTATCTGACACGTTGAAGTCTATGCACCCATCGAGTCCAAATCGACGCTGAGAGTAGCTCCAACCGGGGTGTTCTCGTTTCGACCTTGCCTGCTCTTTCTCTTTCGAAATGTACTCGCTCCAGAACTCCCAAAAACTCTCAGCATCCGCGCGCCCTGCGGTGAAGCTTCTGATCGGCTTCAGCAAATCGTCCCTTTGCGAACGAGCGGCACGCGAGTCCGCAGTCCACTCAAACTGACACACCAAAGAGAACCGCTTCTCCGCACGCCAACGTTCCAGCGAGTTTGTTTCAACAGAGGTTACAAGAACCGAGGTCTCGTCGTTTGCATCGGGGAAGAACCTGGCTCGTAGCCGGGGAGTTGACACGATAAAGTATTCGCGCCCTTCCTTGAGATTGTGCAAGATAAAAGACCGGTGCCGATCTTCTGTCAGGAGTTTCGCAAGCTGAGACGCTGGATTGACGCGCCATCCAAACTCAGTCGCCAGACGTAACGGCAAGTCGCCATTCGGAAGGAATCTGAGCCGAATGCACCGATGTAGATCAGCCTGTATTTCAGGAATGACGACAGGGAGAGGCTTCTGAGGTCTGGCTAACTGTGTGCTGGCAAGTCGCGAAGTTGGCCCTTCCACATCCGCGAAAAATCGCCGCACTCGATCAGCCTCCTCAAAGGTAAGAGAACTCGAATGAGTTTTCGGTTCCGATATGTTGACTTTCGTAAGGCAACTCAGGATGGTCTTCGACTTCGCGCCTAGCTCTTTCGCGAGATCGTTAATGCGGACGTGTCGGGCTTGTGGAGACATTAGATGGTGGAGCTATACGCGAGACATTGTAGAGTTGCTATCGAATCGGCCTTTGAGTCGAATCGTTCTTGCCTGTAATGCTGAGATGTATGTGTCCATGTGGGTCGCAAACCCATCGTGTGCATCAACCCTGCTGAAAGCCGTTCGAGCCAACACGCTTGCAGGCAAACCCAAGATGGGGGCTCCTGAGACAAGGATGGACACGTAAGCTGCCGCCCTGCACAGTAAAGCCCTCCAGCCACGTTTGATTCCGCTTCGGGCTGCTTCGAGGGCCGTTAATTGGCCTTTTCTGTACTGTCTGAAACTGTGGAGGGCAATGATCCCGAACGCAAGCAGCGGGACTTCGAACTCGGGAGTCATGTCGGCGGCGTGGATCTGATCGCGCACGTGGACGGTCAGATCATCGTCCGAGAAACTTGTGACAGTTACGTGGTCTGCGAGGCCGCTTTCATTGAGATGTTCAAAAACCTCGTGTGTTGCGACAATGTCGATATCTGGGTACGAAGCGAGTGCCTCTTTTATATACGCCAAACTTTCCGTCGCCTTTAGTTGAAGATGGTTGAGCACATGGCCATGCGAATCCTTGATGATGACATCCCAGCCCTCCTGCGTTGGGCTGGCTGCCAATTCAGCAACGGCTCCGGCTGGCAGGTGCCCTCCGTTCAACCAATTGACGTATTCCAGTTCAAACAGCTTCCCCTTTATGCCATTAACGATGCCAGCGATTGCGGCGTCATCACCAGAATGATCTCGTACGAAATCAACGAAATCGCCAGCATGGGGATATTGCAAACGAAATGCTCGAATAATTTCAGGATCGATATCAGTGGAAGAGACGTTTCCGTGAAGAATATCGGCAACGCTGTACCCGCCAAGAACGGCGGTGTCCACAAAATCACTGGGATCAGTCCGTCGCTGAATCAGGTCGCGTGGAGTCCTCAACCGCTCCGAAAACTTCGTTCCAGTGTCGGCGACGAATTGTTGAAGTACTTGGTTCATGATCGATTCAGCACTAAATATATGATGAGACCGATGCTCACCGCGTGAATAACAAGACTAACCAGCAACAATCTCGAATTCGCCCTTATCGTTTTTTCGGCTTTACTGACCCTGTCCTGAAGGCGATCCTCTCGGTCGAGCAAGTCGTAGATTCGGGTCGCCATCGCAGTGTTGACGGCATCACTTTCCTGAATATATGCGGCGACTTTTTGTAGGGCGGCTTTGCCGCTGACTGTGCTGAAGACAGATTCGGCTGACTGAAGCGCCTCCGATCCTTTCCCCTTCAGCCAGTCCATTGCGTCTCCTGCTTTATCCGAATACTTGCTCTGGCTATCAGTCTCATTGAGCGAAACTTGTGCGGATGCCTGAGTTATGTCTCCTGCCATTGATGCGCCTCTCAAAGCAAAAATACTCCAGTTTGTGATGCTTGCAGCAAGAACAGTAGGACTTCCGTGATACCAGTCACGCAAGTTGGTGATCGGCCAGTTATGGAGAAGGGGAGGCCGAACGAAAAAAACGCCCCCAGACTTGTTGCGTCTTAGGGCGTTTGGTGAACAGCCCTCTCCCCCGAAGTCTGTCCGCCCCCAGCCTAAGAGCTTTGGTTGTGCGCGGGTATGGCTCTGACGTGCCACTGTCGAAAATGGATCGCTGGCGTATCGTTTCCAGCTATGTCGCGAGCGCCAACGAAGGGAGTTATCAATGACGATGTTGGATGGTCTGGATTATTACAAGACATACTCGGCCTCCGATTGGACGTTCACCCTGAACGTGGAAACGCTGGCGCTCGAAATTCAGGATTTAATCTCGCGATGTGGTGACTCTCCGGACTCGCGGGCACTATCCGCCGCTCATAAGCTTTTGATCGAGATCGAAAAGTGGAAAGCGATGTGCCTCAAGGAGCGCATGGGGAATGCTGAACAGAATTCACCGCAGACGGTGTGGAATGCGTTTCTTGGAGCGCTAACCGCACAGAACGACCTTGATGCCATCCACTCAATCATGCGATTGCGCGGCTTTGGGTCTTCACGGGATGAGGAATCAGGTCAACGGCGAGCAAAAGTCGCGACCGCTGCGCTTCGGTTTCTTAAGCCGCAAACTTGGGGAGTTGTCGATTGGAGAACAGCGGCTATGCTGGGGCTTCTGGTCGAGACCAAAGGCGACGTAGACGCAGCATTGAGACTAGCAAAGAAGCACGATGCAAAAGAGCTACGTGAAGTGTATGACCTGATCGACGAGAATGGAGCATGCGCCTACAACCAAATGTACCGGGATATGCGAACATCTCCTTCGTTCCAGCGTGCCGTCGATGTTGAGATGGCTATCTTTGGCTTGTCGCTGATAGCGTGGAAAATGCCCAGTTAATTTCGTAATGTCCGAGGGAGTACGCCCCTTGTTCGAGTGCAACCTTTACCCGAATAGCCGATTTTGACCCTCGTCGATTTCAATGGGTTGCGAACATTCCGCATCATCGTTCGCCACGTGGTTGATCCGAGTGCTTACGGGATAGCACCGCATCAGCCGTGCATCGTAGGGCTTCAACAGATCGGACGCCGCAGCCACATTTTGCATTCCGGGGTCGAGCCACAGGTCGTAGCGGTCGGGATCAAGAATAACCGGCATTCGGTCGTGGACGGCTGAGGTCACAGCATTAGGGGTCGTGGTCAAAATCGAGCAAGTCTCGATCCACTTGCCGCTCGGGTCCTTCCATCGATCCCATAATCCGGCGAACGCGAACAACTCCCCATCGTTCACTTCAAAGCAAAATGGCTGTTTGATTTTCCCATCCCGCTTCCACTCGTAAAATCCATCAGCGGGAACCAAGCATCTGCGAGATTGCAGCGGCTCGCGGAACGCAGGCTTCGTTGCGGCTGTTTCTGATTTTGCATTGATCGTGCTCGTCGCGATAGACGGGTCTTTCGCCCAGTGTGGAATTAGTCCCCAGCGCATTAGCGATATTTCGCGGACGGGTTCCTTCGGATGTTGGCGGATGACTGGGATCGGCTGGGTTGGGGCGATGTTGTACCGAGGACTCCAGTCTTCATCTCCAGAGCCGCTGTCGAAGTGCTCCTCGATGATTTGCTTTCGCCGCGAGAGTCGGTAGCGTCCGCACATAGAGTTCCTCAGGCTGGCTTCGGCCACTCCTTCCTCAGTTCGAGCAGGACGGACCGTAACAGGATGTAAGACGGAGTGTCCGCAAGGAAGGCAGCTTCCGCAACTGCCCGCATGAAACTGCTTCCATGTTCTTGTTCGAAGTAGAGCCAATCGAGCAATTGCGTGTCGGCGTAGACAGAGTCAGGCAATGACGGCCTCCTTAATCCCTGACTGCGGCAGGGTCTTGTTGGACACGACGGCGCTACGATTTTGGTAAACGACCATAGCCAGAACGCAAGATTTTTGCTCCGATCTTCTGCTCTCGTGTTCGAGGCCCAGGCTTGCATTTGGGCTTACAGCCTTTTGCTATGGCGTGCAAGGACTCGGACTTTTTGTTCCCATCGTTCAAGCTGCACGGCAAGCAACCTCGAATCGGCAGCATGATCGTACAGGACTATGTCAGACCTGCGGCTGTCGCTGCTGGAGTGATCCCTGAGGATTGCCCGAGATTTGGGTTTCACAACCTGAGGCACGGGCTTTCCACTATCCTAATCGAAAACGGACACGATCCAGTGGTCGTGCAGCGTATGCTTCGTCAGTCGCATGTGGACATGACGATGCATTACGTGCACAACAGCCACAAGGCGAGGGATGCCCAAGCTCAGTTCATCGAGCGTTTCCTGCCAAACAGTGGTACTGTGGCGGATGTGGAAGTGCCGAATGAAGAAAAGCGGGTGCCATTGCGGGTGCAGTGAATTGTCACGAAATACGCAAGTGCTGTAGAATGAGAGAACGAGCGGGAGTAACTCAGTGGTAGAGTGCGACCTTGCCAAGGTCGAAGTCGCGGGTTCAAATCCCGTCTCCCGCT
>Ga0335073_10011198_pt1 | contig 12599 bp, 9 predicted proteins | sample Lox_Sample_22_FD_207093 | JGI IMG/M metagenome (GOLD analysis project Ga0335073, IMG submission 207093) | Soil microbial communities from Loxahatchee National Wildlife Refuge, Florida, United States - Lox_Sample_2.2 | ecosystem: Environmental > Terrestrial > Soil > Wetlands | place: USA: Florida...
GCACCATTGTGGTAGGTTACGATAAGTGGTTTGTAAAGGTCGGCCTTGAGTAATTGATCAGTAGTATTGATAGTCCAGGTCTGATTCGCGCCGGAAAATTCTCCCTTTGGACTGTTGACGTTTGCGTCGCTGAGGACGGTGCGGATTTGCTCGAGTCCAACGCCGTATTTGTTGAGCGTATTGGGATTTAATTCTACCCGCACACCCGGCAATGCGCCGCCGCCAACTGTGACTTGACCGACTCCGGGCATTTGGGAAAGTTTCTGCGCGAGAATCGAGTCGGCAGCATCGTAAATCTGGCCCATCTTCAGCGTATCGGAGGTGAGCGCAATTATGAGAATCGGCGCATCCGCAGGATTTACTTTACGATAAGTGGGATTGCTTTGAAGCGTCGTAGGCAGTTGGCTTCGCGCGGCGTTGATCGCTGCTTCGACATCACGCGCAGCGGCATCGATATTCCGATCGAGGCTGAATTGAAGGACTATGTTGGTAGTGCTAAGCGAACTGGTGGAGGTAAGTTCCGTTAGCGACGCGATCCGCCCAAACTGCCGCTCCAGCGGCGTCGCCACAGAGGACGCCATGGTTTCAGGAGAGCCGCCGGGGAGCGTTGCCTGGACCTGTATCGTCGGGAAATCAACCTGAGGCAACGGAGCGACCGGCAGCAGACGAAAAGCTACGATGCCTGCCAGCGCTAGCGCAATAGTCAGAAGAGTTGTTCCTACCGAGTTGCGGATGAAGGGTTCGTAAATGGTCATGACGCACTGGCGGGAACCGAACCAGGGTACTCCGATTTGCCTTGATGTCCGGCGACGCGTTCGGCTAATCGTTCGAAGGCGAGAAAGATCACCGGCGTGGTATAAAGGGTGAGAATCTGGCTGATGAGCAATCCGCCAACGATCGCGATTCCGAGCGGACGCCGCAACTCAGACCCTGTTCCGCTGCCCAGCGCAAGAGGTAAGGCTCCGAGCAAAGCGGCCATGGTGGTCATCATGATCGGCCGGAAGCGCAAGAGCGACGCTTCATAAATCGCTTCGTGTGCGCCTTTGCCCTCGTTCCGTTGAGCGTCGAGTGCGAAGTCGATCATCATGATGGCGTTCTTCTTAACAATACCAATTAACAGAATGATCCCGATCAGAGAGATCACGTTGAGGTTATCGCCGCAAAGCATCAACGCCAGAAGAGCACCGACGCCGGCCGAAGGCAGCGTTGATAGAATGGTTATCGGATGAATGTAGCTCTCATAGAGTACGCCCAGAACGATATACACGGTAACGAGCGCCGCAAGTATCAACAGGGGTTCGTTTTTTAATGAGGCTTGAAAAGCAGCGGCACTGCCTTGGAAGGCGGTCTCTATACTGCGAGGCATATCAATAGATTTCACCGTAGCATTGATCGCATCGACGGCGTCGCCGAGCGAGTAACCTGGAGCGACGTTGAAGGAGACCGTGACCGATGGAAATTGACCTTGATGGTTGACCAGTAGCGAGGTGGTTTGAGGGATGAAGTGGGTAAATGTGCCCAGCGGTATCGCCGCGCCATTGGTTGCCGGCAGATATATATCGTTGAGAGATTTTGGACTTTTCTGATATTTAGGATCCACTTCAAGTACTACGTGATACTGATTTAGCTGGGTGAACATCGTCGAGACCTGACGCTGGCCGAAACCGTCATACAAAGTGTCGTCGATAGTTTGCGGGGTGATGCCAAGCCGTCCTGCAGTGAGCCGGTCGATGGTAAGCTGAGCGCCAAGACCACCGTTTTGTTGGTCCGTTGAGATGTCTTGTAATTCGGGCAGCGTCTTGAGCCGATCGATCAAATTGGCGGTCCAAGTATTTAGTTCGGCAGTGCTCGGATCTTCGAGACTGAACTGATATTGAGCGGGACTCACGCGGTCATCGATGGTTAGATCTTGAACGGCCTGCAGGTTAGCTGAGATTCCTTTCATCTTGGCGAGATTATTTTGCAAGCGATCGATGATGTCGCCGATGTTACTATCACTGCCGCGCTCATCGAGCGGTTTCAGGTTAATCAGAAAACGGCCGCTGTTAACCGTCGCATTGGTACCGTCGATGCCGATAAAGGAAGATAGGCTATCGACCGCAGGATCCTTGAGCATGACGGCGGCGAGTTGTTGCTGCATTTTGACCATTGCCGGAAAGGATACGTCGGCAGGAGCTTGCGATGTCGCTTGGATAACTCCGGTATCCTGTACGGGAAAAAAGCCCTTGGGGACGATGGTGTAGAGAATAATCGTCAAAATGAGGGTTCCGATGGCCACCAACAAAGTGAGATCTTCATGCCGTAGCACCCATCGGAGCGTGGTTCCATAATGCGCAATGACCGATTCGAACCCGCGTTCGCTGGCGCGATAGAAACGGCCTTGGCGGGATGACGGAGTATGACGCAGCAAGCGCGAGCACATCATGGGGGTCAGCGTGAGCGAAACCACCGCAGATACGAGAATCGTTACGGCTAGAGTGACTGCGAATTCGCGGAACAGGCGCCCGACGATATCGCCCATGAAGAGTAGTGGGATTAAGACAGCGATCAGCGAAATCGTGAGTGAAACGATTGTAAAGCCGATTTGCCGCGATCCTTTGAGCGCTGCTTCAAGAGGGGAATCGCCTTGCTCAACGAATCGCATGATGTTTTCGATCATGACGATCGCGTCATCAACAACGAATCCGGTAGAGATGGTTAACGCCATCAAAGAGAGATTGTCGAGACTATAGCCGAGCAGGTACATCACGCCGAAGGTGCCAACGAGAGAGAGAGGCACGGCGATGCTCGGGATCGCGGTGGCAGCCAAATTTCGAAGGAATAAGAAGATGACCATCACGACGAGCGCGATGGTCAGCAACAACTCAAACTCGACGTCCTTGACTGAGGCTCGGATGGTAGTAGTGCGATCGGTAAGCACAACTACCTTCACCGATGCAGGCAGCAGCGATTGCAACTGCGGCAGGATGGTCTTGACGCGATCGGCTACGGCAATGATGTTGGCCCCGGGCTGTCGCTGTATATTAAGAATTACAGCCGGAACTGTGTTCATCCAGGCGGCTTGCTTGGTGTTTTCGGCACCGTCGACGACATTGGCGACATCCGACAGGCGGACTGGCGCGCCATTGCTGTAGGCAACAATTATTGGCTTGTAATCATTCGCGGTAAGCAATTGATCATTGTCGCCGATCGTGTACGCGAGGCTGGGTCCGTCGAAGTTGCCCTTGGCTTCGTCCACGTTGGCATCGGCAATTGCAGTGCGTATCTGTTCGAGGCCAATACCATATGAAGAGATGGCGGTAGGATTGACCTGAACACGAACGGCGGGCTTTTGTCCGCCGCCGATACTTACTAATCCCACGCCGGCAACCTGAGAAATCTTCGGACCGAGCCGGGTGTCGGCAAGGTCCTCAACCTGAGATAGCGGGATCGAGTTGGAAGTAAGGGCGAGCGTCAGAATCGGTGCGTCCGCGGGATTGACCTTGTTGTAGATGGGCGGTGTAGGCAGGTCAGTAGGCAAGTAAGTAGAAGATGCGTTAATGGCGGCCTGCACCTCTTGCTCGGCAACATCGATATTGAGGCTCAAGACAAACTGTAAGGTGATGACCGAACAGCCGAACGAACTGCTCGAGGTCATCTGATTAAGTCCAGGAATCTGACCGAACTGCTGCTCGAGCGGGGCGGTCACACCAGAGGCCATGACGTCCGGACTCGCTCCAGGATAGAAGGTCATGACCTGAATCGTAGGGTAATCAACTTCTGGCAGAGTTGAAACGGGCAACTGCTGATAGGCGACTATGCCAGCCAGCATGATCGCGATCATCAATAATGTGGTCGCGACCGGGCGCTCGATGAATAGGCGTGATGGATTCACTGATTATTTGTGGAAGGGCTAGTCTGGGCCATCTGGAGCACGACTTTGGACCCCTGATGCAGCCGATCAAGACCGCTCGTAACTACCACGTCGCCATCGGAGACACCGGTCTTAATAGCGACAAGTCCACCCTCCGTACTTCCCGGTGTCACAGTACGAGTTTCGACACTATGGTCTGGTTTAACTACATAGACAAAAGTGCCTTGAGGGTTGCGCTGGAGCGCGGCTACTGGAATCAAAATCGCATGGGGCTCAGTGCTGGTCAGCATCCGAACATTAACGAATTGGTTGGGAAATAGTTTATTGTCCGTATTATTGAACAAAGCTTTCAATTCGAGGGTACCGGTCGTCTGGCTGATCTGACTATCGAGTGCCAGCAGGGTCCCGGCCGATATCTCCTTATTAAAACTACGATCGTAAGCGGTAACGACCAGTTTGGGATTCCGATTCATTGCCGCCATCAGTTCTGAGATATCATCCTCGGGTATCGAGAACGTTACTGAGATTGGCTGGACTTGCGTTATTACCGCGAGGCCGGTGCTCGTGGGCTGGACGTAATTCCCAGGATCGACCAGACGCAGGCCGATTCGCCCGTTAATAGGTGACGTAATTCTGCAGTACACGAGGTCGAGTTTTATGGCGTCCGCGGCCGCCTGATCACTAATTATCGTCGCCTGATCTTCTTTGACCGTCGCAGCCTCCTGGTCATATTGCTGGCGGGCGATTACCAGTTGTTGGACGAGAGTCTTGTAACGTTCGAGAGTAAGGGTGTCTATCTGCAGGGTTGCGCGGTCCTTGGCGAGTTGACCATTAGCCTGTTCCAGTTGAACTTGATATGGCCGCGGGTCGATTTGGATGAGGAATTGTCCTTTTTGTACGTACTGGCCTTCTTTGAATCCAACGCTCATCACCTGGCCGGCGATTCGGGGGATCAGCGTGACCGTGTAGAAGGCCGTAACCGAGCCAAGTGCCGTGATGTAATGATTGAGGTCCCCCGTAGTAGCCGTCGCAATTTCGACCGGGACCGTCGCTTGGTGCGCCGAGGCTGCGGTTTCCGCAGCCGGCGCGCGGCCGTCAATGCGCCCAAAGACGATATAACCGCCAACCGCGAGCATCACAATGAGGACGAGCCAAAACCACCGCCGTGACATCGTGACCGGACGATCCAACTCGGTGGATTGCCGTTCGGTGGGCGGCGTATCCAAATTCATCAATTCCCTCCAGTTCCTGTCTAATAGTTGGCGGACTAAGCTAATCTCGTGCCTATCCAGATAAGGACGAGTGCGCCAACCAGATGGTTACGAACTAGCGAACGGTTCATTCACGGGAGGCGTGAAGCGGTTCCGCGAGCACTGAATATTGGGCGAAGCCACAAGCCTGAGCGCCAATTATCACAGATTGTGGACTGGCTAGTCCAGATTTAGTTAGCCACCGCATAAAGCCGCTTTACCCGGCACTCGGCCGCTCGCCGCCTCATCATGCAACCTTAGTCCGCTAGTCAGCGTCAACCAAATGACTGAGATGCTCGTCTGGAAAGGCAGAACAGTGAATCAACGGCCAACGTTCTTGCATAGCGAGAATTATAGACAACCAGATCATGATGCGATTTTCCGCGCGCATCGCCAACGGATTCTCGGCTTATGCAGATTGATGCTGCGCGAGAACGAAGAGGCCGAAGATGTCACTCAGGAAGTTTTTATACGTGCGTTCGAGCATTTGCGAACCGGAGAACCACCCGCGGTAATGGAAGCCTGGCTGGTACGAGTGGCGGTCAATGCTTGTCGCGACCGTCAACGCTCAGGTTGGTGGAAGTATCTGCGCAAGCACGCCGATCTCGATGAGGTCGCTCCACCAGCAACGCGGTCGAGCGAGAGCGAAGCGATCACGCGCGAACGCGAGAAGCGAATTTGGCGGCAATTAGGAGCACTGAAGCCGCAGCAGCGCAACGTCTTCGTGTTGCGTTATATCGAAGGATGGTCAACGGCCGAGGTTGCGAAATCACTCGGCCTCACCGAAGGAAGCGTCAAGACGCATCTGTTCCGCGCCGTACGCCATTTGCGCAAAGCTCTGGAGCATTCGCTATGAAGCGGTGTCTAAACGAAAAGGAATTGTTAGCAGTCCACGCGGGTGAGGGTTCCAATGAAGCCCGGTCCCATCTCGAAAGTTGTCTGAGCTGCGCGCGGGAGTATCGCGTCCTCCAGGGTGACATGGAAACCCTGATCACGGCATTGAAGCAGCCTGGTCCGTACGCGATTCGGCCGCGAGCATTAGCTTTTCCTAGTGCATGGCCGCGAGGGCTGGGATGGTCACTGGCGGCGTCGGCGGTGGTAACAGCATTCGTATGCGGCCGCGTGACCGGCCTTGATGCGACAGGCTCGGCATTCCGCTCATCTTTTTCGCCAGCAGTAGCGAGCATTCAGAGTTCGCCTCGCAGATCCGGTACGCAAGTCGCGATGGTGGATGGTGAGGGCTCGCAAGCTCCCGCCGCCTACGGTCTCTACATCGATGACTTGATGGATTCGGACGTGAGCGATCAAGGGCAGGCGACTGACGACCAGGATACGGACGAGACTGACGCGGATGCGAGCTCATTTTAACAGGTTTTAAGACTGGATGTTTTGGGGACGCGGTTCATTTACGCGGCCTCTTTGAAAAGAAGGAGAAAGTCAAAATGAAGAAGGTAGTCAGCAGATTTATGGTGGTTGGACTCGCGACAGCGGGATTGGCTACCGCCGGGATAGCCTATGCTCAGGGCTTTGGCCATGGGCATGGCCATGGCCACGGTGGGTTAGTGCCTATGATCGTTCGCCAATATGTGACGCATGATCAGTTCAAGGCGGCTTACGAAGCGAACGGAGCCGCGCTTAAGAGCGACTTTAGCGCAGTCAAAACAGCGCGCCAGCAGCTCGAGACTGATCTGATCGCCGGCAACAGTTCGGCTGTGCAGACTGACGTGCAAACGCTTGAAACGGCGCAGAATAACCTGTTGCAGCAAAAGGTCACCGTCGCCGAGGCTATACTGGCTAATTTGAGCTCGAGCCAGCGGACTCAGGTGGGTAATTTCGTGACCGCCTATCGTTCGATGGAGGAGCAGAACGCGGCAAGCCGTAAGGCGTTGTTCCAGCAGTACGGCATCGGTTGGGGCGGAAGCAGCAGCTCCAGCACGACGACTTCGTCAGAAACCGCGGAATAGCCGCTGATTTGGCTGTAATAGCTGTAATAAAGGAGGCCCGGCGCAATCGCGCTGGGCCTTTACTTTTGCTTCAATTAAGGGGGCTCTATTGAGGACTCAGGGCCGAAGCTGATTGGAAGCTCGGAACTGCTAGCGCACCCTCAGCAGGGGCGCGCCGCTTCAGCGCTGACTCGAGAATCGCGAGGTTAGCCTGAGCCGGAGCGAAGTTCGGCTCAGAGCGCGTCAACTCAGTCCAAATCTTCTGGGCACCCAAATAATTGCCTTGCTCGGCATCAACGAGCGCCAGCATATTTCGCGCGTCGCTCTGCGATGGGTCCAGAGTCAGCGACTTGTTGAGCTCAACGGAAGCAGCATCCAACATTCCCTGCCGTTCATAGGCGAGCCCGAGATTGAAATGGCCTTCAGGGTGATCCGGTCCGAGCGCTACCGCCGTCTGAAAGGCCTGGGTCGCAGGTCCGATACGTCCTTGTTCCAGATAAACTCGACCCAGGTTGAGATAGAGGTCCCAATCCTTGAGGCCGAGGAGCGCTGCGGTCTGATATTGTTCAAGCTCGTTACGGGTTTGGCCCATCATGCCCTCGGCGTAACCGAGATGATAATGAGCGAGGGCATCATTGGGACGTTGTTCAACAATCAGGCGATGCAGGCGGACAGCTTCGGGATAGTCGTCATTTCCGAGGAAGTAATCCGCGGTCGCGTCGCAAATCTGGCTATTCTCAGGGTCGGCGGCGCGCACGAAGCCAGCGTTGCCGATTATCAGCATCGAGGTCAGGAGGACGGTGACAGCGTAGCTTGCGCAGCCACGCGGACTAAAGCATCTCATTTGAGCCCACGACACGCGCGTTGAGAAATCAGGCGGTCGTGGGGTGAACCCGAGCAAAACCGATACCACGATCCTCGAATGGTTTCCAGAGACAGTCGAAACCCCGCGATTCGCTTGAAGAAAATCTAAGCGATGGGAGAAATCAAAGAATGTTAAGGCTGATTTAGAGCCGCAAAGTTCTTCTCAGACTGCAAAGAAAACCTAGCAGTTTGTCACCGGACGGTACACTCGATGGTGCGTTAGAAGTCACTGATCGTCTGAATTGAAACAGCAATGATGTGCAAGGCAGGCTGCCGCCCACCTCGCACGTTCGCGGCTAGAGCGTTTCGAGGAAGCTCACGAGGTCTAGCTTCTGCTCGTCGGTGAAGCCGATATTAAACCGGTTGTCGTAGAAATTCACGACATCGAGAAGGGTCGGCGCCGAGCCGTTATGGAAATACGGCGCGCGCGAGGCCAATCCGCGCAGGACCGGCACTTTGGTCTTGCCTATATCGAAGCAAAGGCCGCTAATCGTCGCTACGCCTGGGTCGTTGGTGATGAAGGTGACCGGCGTAGTTACGTCCTGAATACCGGTCTCGGTTTCGTATTCGCCGCTGGTGCAGGTCAAGGCAAATAAAGGCAGGTCCGGCGTCGGCGGCGCGGCATCAGGATGGTCGCCGGTCAGGCCTATATTGTGTTCGGCACCCTTCGCGCTGTCGCTGCCGCTGTAGACCTGGTTATGACATTCCGAACAGGTGCCTCCGATCAGAGGCCCACCGTTGGGTTCGGACTTGCGCGAGACATCATTGAGGCCGGCAACACCTGAAATCGTGAATTCGAAATTGTTGAAGATATCTTCGCCTGCTGCAATCGCTTCGCGCTGCACGTCGACCGGGTCGGTTGCAGTAATCAATGACCACGGCTGGTACATCGTAAAGACATCGTTGTCAGGGGAACCGGGATCTCCCTTCAGGCCCGTCGGATCGGTAACGAGCGGTATCGGGCCGCCGGTCGCGCCGTCATACGAAGTCAGGTTACCCGCGGGCAAGTAGGTGTTCTGAGCGGTAAAAACTCCACCACCAGGGAGGGTGGGATCACCGCCTTCAAATTGCACCATCTGGTCGATTTGGGCGGTAGTCGGCGGAGCTGCTGCCTGGCCGTGAACTTGAGTTGCGTCGCTCGCCTGAGTCTCGAGGGTCGCCTCTCGGCCATCCCACATGATATTGCCAGCTGCGTTGGTAACGAACCTGAGATTCGTCGAGGGCAACGGGCGCCGATAGACGGAGATAATAGGAGTCGAGGCGTTTACGCCATAAGTGGTGCTGTTTTCGCATCCATAAGGATCGTTGAGAACCTCTACGGTAAACTGCGCCGGGGCGCCGTTGGTGCAGGTTTTGAAGGCGCCAGGGGTGCAGTCCTGTACCGTCGGAACCGGCAAGAAGATCCGGAATAACCCCTTGTTGAGCAGCAGGCTGGAAGCCGCGGCTTTGGCGGCCGGCGTGGTGGCCGTCGCTGCATCGTCGGGGCAATTCATGCCATCAACCGGAGCGAATACGGGGTCGGTCCCGTTAGTAGCGATGAAACGCTGCTTGATATTAGCCGGCGTCACGCTCCATCCGGTGGGTGGCTGATGGCAGGTTATACAGGAGCGTCCGTTCGCGGTGATTCCCGCGGCGGTGAAGAAAGCGTTGCCAGTGGTAATGAACCCGTTCGGATTGTTCGGCAGATAGTTCTCGACGGTGCCGGCCTCGTCGAGGTCGATTTCTGTTTGTGGCAAGAACGTCGGTATCTGGCCACCATCGAAAAAGACGCTGGGCGGCAGGGTCACTTGAGCCTGCGCGATCGCGGCTTTAGCCCATGCCGGCGGCGGCTTAGGGTGTGCCTCGGCCGCCGGCGCACTCGCGAACACGATGGCAATCGTAGTGATAGCGGCGGAACTCAATCCCTTCAGCCAGAAACAGGCCAGTCGCGGGTCTTGTGACTTCTCTCTGGCCCTGGCCGCGTCTCTTATTCCAGGCCCTTCGCTCGCATCAGCGATCGCTAGCGTCCCTGCACCACACCACATTCCCCCCATTAAAGCCCCTCCTGTATGTAGAATCAGTCCAAGAAGCTATCGGCAGAAGGTGCACCGAGCAATCTACAGATGTAATGAGATGTAAATAGATATTATTATTACTAAATTATTGATAATTATCACTCTTTAACCTTAAAAATCCTTAGTAGTCGCTGATACTCTAAGGCGGACTAATTCCCTGTTGATAAAAGACCAGTCCGCGCCCGGCAAATTTTGTGTCGCTTGTATGGGGTCGCAAGCGAAGGCGATGCTCTAGTCGGCTTATCCCCATCACAGGTATCGGCTATCGTTGAGCCTTTCGATGGATGGAATAATTCTCGTTGACAAACCGATCGGTCCGACTTCGGCCGAGTTAGTACGGGCGGTGAAGCGGCACGTACGTCCTGCGCGCGTTGGCCATCTCGGTACGCTCGACCCATTCGCGTCGGGTCTGTTGCCGATAATGATCGGTGAGGCGACCAAGCTCGCGCCGTTCATTCAAGAGGGGCCCAAGGTCTATCAGGGCGTCATCGCGCTAGGGGTTGAGACGGACACGCTAGACTGTACCGGCACAGTCGTTTGCACCGCTGATTCGCCTGATCTAACTGTGGCCACGCTTGGGGAGACGGCGCGGCGCTTTACGGGCGCGATCGAGCAAATTCCTCCCATATTTTCGGCGATCAAGCGCGACGGCGTGCCGCTTTACAAACTCGCCCGTAACGGTGAAGACGTTGAGCCGCCAGCGCCACGGCGAGTCGAAATTCATCGACTGACGCTTGAGACGGACGAGCCGTCGGCTTTGCGCTTCACGGTTGCATGCTCGACCGGCACCTACGTCCGCTCGCTCGCACGGGATATCGGACGGGCGCTCGGCACCGTAGGGCATCTAAGCGAGTTGCGGCGACTGAGTAGTGGTAATTTTACACTCCAACGGGCGTTTCCGCTCAGTGAGGTTCTCGACGCTCTCGAACAGGGCCATGCCGCCAACATAACAATAGGGTTGCGTGAGGCCTTGACCGATCTGCCCGAGGTCACAGTGGAAGGGACGATCGCGCAACGCTTGCGGAATGGAGATTCGCGAGCCTTGGATTTTCTCGCGCCGCCTCAGTCGACCTTGTTTAAGGTGATCGCTGACGGTCATCTGTTGGCCGTTGCTGAAGCGGTTTCGCGAGCCACCGCGCGAGTCCTGCGCGGCTTTAATCATCCGTAATCGAGCTCTAATTCCGTCCGATACGGTTGTCGGAGGGTGACTTTACTGTAGGCAGGGGGTCTGCTACTTTGGCGAGTCAAGTAAAAGGAAAAGGGAAAAAGAAGACCTGATGCCCCTCGAGGCCGCCCGCAAGCGGGAAGTAATAGCCGCAAATGCTCGGACCGCTGGAGACAGTGGTTCCTCCGAAGTCCAGGTAGCCATCTTCACCGCACGGATCGAGCAGCTTACGCAGCATCTAAAGACCCACGCGAAGGACCATCATTCGCGCCGAGGTTTGCTGCGGCTGGTTGGCAAGCGCCGCCGCCTGCTCGACTATCTGCATTCGCGCGATTTCGACCGTTATAAAGGGCTGATCGAGAAGCTCGGTATCCGGCGCTAGCTGGAAGCTTGTGAGCGATATCGGCGTACGTAGGCCAGGCTGAAGCTAGGAGGCCTAGCAGACGCGAGTCTGTGAGTCCATCGTGGTGATTCACGCCTGGATCGGTATGCAGTTTGGGGGCATCGGGAATGAGCTCTGCGGATTCTCCGCAAACTCAAAAGAGCTCACTCCCCGGTAATGTATCAATGTACAGAAAGTTAGAAATTCAGTTCGCGGGACGACCACTGTCGCTCGAGACGGGTCGCCTTGCACGTCAGGCCCATGGTGCGGTGCTCGCCCAATATGGCGACACGATGGTGCTAGCGACGGTCGTCTCGGCGTATCAAGGGCGGGACAAGATCGACTTCCTGCCACTCACCGTCGATTATCAGGAAAAGACTTATGCCGCCGGTAAGATTCCAGGCGGGTTCTTCAAGCGTGAGGGGCGGCCTTCGGAAAAAGAGATTCTGACCTCTCGCTTGATCGATCGTGCGATGCGTCCGCTGTTTCCCAAGGGTTACGACCGGGAAACCCAAATCATCGTCAATGTGCTATCGGCCGATCGCGATTGCGATCCAGACATGCTCTCGCTGATTGCCACGTCGGCCGCGTTGGAAGTTTCCGACGTACCACACAAGGGCCAAGTGGCAGCCGTCCGTGTGGGGAGGATTGACGGAAAATTCGTTATCAATCCGACCGCCGACGAGTTGGAATTCAGCGATATCGCTATGGTCGTTGCGGCCCAGCCGGACTCCATAGTGATGCTCGAGGGCGGAGCCCAGATCGTCGACGAGGAGGCGATTCTCGAAGCGCTCTTCTTTGCACATGAAGAGATGCGTCCGATCTTCGAGATGCAGGAGCAATTGCGCAGCCTTGCCGGCAAGCCAAAGCGTGAATTCAAGCCCAAAGTGCTCGATCCCGAGGTATTGGAAGCAGTCCGCGGCCGCGTCGCCGCCGAACTCGAAGAGGCGCTGAAAATATCCGGCAAGAAAGAACGCAACACTGCGATCTATAGTCTTTCCGATCGCACGGTAGCCGAACTTGCCGAGCGTTTTCCGGATCGCAAGAACGAACTCTCAGAAGCGTTCGATAAGGTGCTACGCGAGCGC
>Ga0335073_10011200_pt1 | contig 12599 bp, 12 predicted proteins | sample Lox_Sample_22_FD_207093 | JGI IMG/M metagenome (GOLD analysis project Ga0335073, IMG submission 207093) | Soil microbial communities from Loxahatchee National Wildlife Refuge, Florida, United States - Lox_Sample_2.2 | ecosystem: Environmental > Terrestrial > Soil > Wetlands | place: USA...
CGGCCGCAGCCTTCCAATGGCACTGACCAGCCGGCGGATGTCCCCGGCCGCGCGGCCCTGGGGCTCGAGCTCGCCGGCCAAGAGCCCGCAGCTCAAGCACTCGGCGAACAGCACTCGCTGACGCACCTCCACGGGGAGCCGGCCGATCTTGCTCCGGAACAACGGCTTCGCCATCGCCCGGGCGATGACCGTGCCGGGGATGACCCGGTTGGTCACGAACGCCGCGGTGAGTCGGGGCTTGAAGACCTGGACCTGCTTCACGAGGTCGACGATCTCGTGGCGCGTCCAGATATCGAAGGGGCCGGGCTGTATCGGAATGACGACGCGATCCGCAGCGACGAGCACCGCATGCGTCAGCCCCGCGGTCCGCGGGGGTCCATCGATGATCACGTGGTCGTTCGCGCGGGCGATGTCCGGCACTTCACGATACAAGGTCTCATGCGCGAGGCCGATGACCGCGAATCGTCGGGGGCGCTCACTCCAGGCGCGCGCCCACCCCAGGGCGGATTCTTGCGGATCGGCGTCGATGAGGGTGACCCGCTCGCCGCGGCGAGCGAGCTCACCCGCCACATGCAGCGCGAGGGTCGTCTTGCCCACGCCGCCTCGCTGGCTCGCGAATGCAATGATCATGGATTCGGGCTCCTCATGATCCAGCCTCGCACCCCGGTAGATGACTCACCCGATCAACGCTTGGGCGCATACTGCGGATCAGACGTGCTCTCGCACGCGCGCGCATCCGCCCAGGCCTCGAGGTCCCCGACCGCGTAGACGATGCGCCGCCCGAGTTTGCGGAACCGTGGTCCGTCACCGATCACCCGGTGCTTCTCCAGGGTCCGTGGCGAAAGACTCAAGAACCGCGCGGCCTCCTCGTTGTTGAGGAATAGCTGGCGCTCCGGTCGGGCGCTCGCCCCCGCATCCGCAGGTGTGTCGGAGCAGCGGGAGCCGGCCCGCACTGGCGATGTGGGCTGCGAACTCGAGGGCATGCAGGCGTTCTCCGGGGCAGTTCCAGGGCCGGTAGCCAACTACCGGGTACGCGCGGCAGTCTCCGCAAGATCGAGCGCTCTGGGGAGGGAGAATCTGACACGTCCGCGGAATCTCCCTTCCCAGCCGTAACCGTTAGAGATAGGCGAGCTTTTGATAACCGCTCTCGACGAGCATGTGACCCCGTCGCAGGAAATAGCGAATGCGTGCGCGCAGCTCCCCGTCCGATGACCACCGATCCAGGACTACTCGCTTGCCGAAGATCGCTGCGGCAATGTCCCGATGGGAGGCGCCGGCCGCGGCGCCGTCGAGGGCCTGCAGGATGGCTCGATGGACGACGGCAGACCGAGTGAGGACGTTGGCGGCTCCCGACCGAGCGCTGACTCGGCCCGATACAGCGCCCAGGAGATCGCGCGCGGCGCGGAGTCGGCGTGACGCCAGTGCATCGGTCGAGATGACGAGCGCGACATCATCGTCGGCGTGCAGCCCCTTGGCGAGGTGCAATCGCCAGCTCCGCGACGCCACCGTCGCCGTGCAATAGACGCCCCCCGGATCGCGGACGCCTTCCTCTCCCACCTCAGCGACGAGTTCGCGGAGCTTGATGCCGCCGGCGCCCGCCGTCGGCATGCGGATCACGCGGATCGTCGTGGGTGGATCAGGTTGCCAGATCGGTCGTGCCCGGCGCCCGTCGAGCGCAGGGTTGACGAGGCCGGAGTAACCCCCAGACGCGGCGGGCGGCCTCCGCGTTCAGGTGCGTGCGCTGATCCCAGTCCGCACCGTATCGTGCATTACGACGCAAATATTCCCATGCCAGCAGCGGTCCGTCGAGAGACGCTACATACTGATAGGCCTCGCGAGGTCGCCACTCGGCCCTCGCCCCTGCCATGCGTGGTTCTCCGGGATTCTTTTAAGGGATTCTTCTAAGCCCTCCACTCACGGAAGTCGGAATCTATGCAGTCTCGCCAGCACGGCCGAGTAGGTCTACTCGCACTCCTACCGCGTTTGTGCCGCGGACGCAGCCAGCGGCGGCAGCACTTCAAGATCGAAGGTGATCGTCGTGACCTTCGCATCGAGCCCTCGCGCGAGCATTGGCGTCAGGTCATTGCTCATGTTGCCGCCCAGCACCGAATTGCGATCGATGATCGCCCGTGGGAATACAGCGGCAATGTCACGCATCCTACCGAAAGGGCGGCGAGCGTCTTGCTGCCATTGATCCGCTCATTCTCGCGCCCCAGCGATCTCGTCCTCGATCCCTTCAGCGGCTCCGGATCGACGCTCGTAGCCGCGGCTCTCTCGGGACGGCGGGATTACCTCCGGATAAAATCCAGAAGGTCTTTGTTGATAACGTCGGCGTGAGTCCTCGAGCGGCTTTGCGCCGGATCTGTTGAACCCATAGAACGGGCGGGCTGGAACGTCCCGGTAGAATTGTGCGCGGTTGGCCGCGAGCGCCGCAGGGAAGCCATCGAATACCTCAACAGGCGTACCGTCGGGGTTGTTCGGCGTTTTCACCATGAGCGGCGTTACGGCGGACATCAGCGCTGCCCTTGGCCACTCGCTTCAGAGCGGATAGTCATCGACACGACCTTGGGGCGCACTTCTGTCTGCCAGACCGCTCCCACAGGTCCGTGCCGATTATCCATGGTCATGCCATCCCCCGCCGAGAGCCTTGTAAAGGCGTACGAGATTCACGGCGACAGCTTGACGGCATTGAATGAGCTCGTCCTCCTCATCATAGAGCGATCGCTCCGAATCCAGAACGGGCAGAAAGCCGACGAGGCCGCCGGTGTAGAGCTGCTCGGAGAGGTACAGCGCCCTCCGATCCGCCCGCGTCAGTCGAGCAAGCGATGCGCAGCGATCCTGCTCGCGGGCATAAGCATCCAGGGTGTTTTCGACGTCTTCCAAGGCATCGAGAACGATTTGCCCATAAGAATGCATAGCCTCTTCTTCGCGTACCGATTGCAGGCGGACGTTCGCCCGAATGCGGCCGCCCTCGAAGAGCTGCCATTCAACCGTCGGTCCAATGGAGAAAAAGCGGCTGGAGAAGTCCAACCAATTGGCCGACGAGGTACTGGTCAGCCCCGCTTCTCCGGTGAGGGAGAAGGATGGAAAGTAATCAGCCTTCGCTAGCCCGATGCGAGCGGTGGCGGCGGCAATCTTGCGCTCCGCCTCGCGGATGTCCGGTCGCCGCTCGAGCAGATCCGACGGCAGTCCTACCGGAACCACGGGTGGGACGAGCGGTATCGGTCGCACAGCAGACATTTCCCGAAGAAGCGCATCGGCAGGGCGACTGAGGAGTGTTGCAAGCTCGTGAGCCGATGTGTCAAAGGCGATTTCCAGCGTCGGGACCTGTGCCTCGGTCGCGGCGAGCGCGGCAGTCGCCTGCTCGACGTCAAGTTCGCTGCTCAAACCATTCTGGTAGCGGCTCCGGGTGAGCTGAAGAATGCCCTGCTCGGCCCGGATGTCGCGCCGCGCAAATTCGAGCCGCTGCTGGGCACCGCGTGCCGCGATGTAGTCCCGCGCGACTTCCGCAAGCAAAGTGACGAGAACGTCAGTGCGATGATATTGTGCCGCTTGAAGCGTCGCCGTCGCAGCCTGAATGGTGTGACGAGTACGGCCGAAGATATCAAGCTCCCAGGAGGCGTCGAATCCCACGTCATAGAGGTTGTAATTGAGCGGGACTGTCGGCGGCAGCGGCGGAAAGGCGTGCTCACCGTAGCGCTCGTGCGCGTATGCACTGGAAGCCTCGACCGAAGGCCACTCGCCTCCTACCGCAATGTCACGTTCCGCGCGCGCTTCCCGTACCCGATCCTCGGCAATCCGCAACGAGAGGTTCGACTGCACGGCGCCCACGATGAGCGAATCCAGCACCGGGTCATGAAACCCGCGCCACCAGGTGGCAAGGCGAGCACGCTGAGCGATCTCGCCCCCTGACATCGGCGTCGCCCAATGCGCCGGCACCATAGCCTTCGGTTCCCGAAAGCGTGGCCCGATCACGCACCCGCCAAGAGCAACCGCAGTGACTGCGACCAGAAACCAGATGCGAGTCATGCGGGCGTACCCGACCCATGATCGCCAGCGCTCAGAAGCAGCTGCAGGATCGCCTCGATTACGACCTGATCCCCCAGATCGGTATCGAACATCGCGTGGAAGAGACGGCGATCCGGCCATTCGATCCGATGGTAACGTCTGTGGAATACGCGGCGATCCTCGTCGATGGTATCCACCATCTCGGCGGCTCGCTCCGGGTCACCGCCGACTCGGGAGAGGACTCTCTGGAACTTGAGCTCGCGCGAGCCATAGAGAAAGACCGCTAGCCTGTCGGTGCGCGCATGCAGATAGTACGGAGCACCTCGCCCAACGATAACGCATGGTGCAGCGTCGGCAGCTTCTTCGACTACTCGTCTGGTCAATGCGACCAGCCGGTCGGTATCAAGGATGGCGAGATGCGGAGGCGGTATGTTGCGAGCGAACGAGCCCCGCCAGATGATATTGACGAGGCGTTTGAGCAGGGGATCGGCATGCTCTTCCATTCGCTGGCACATATCGACGGGGATGTTGGCGAGGCGCGCGATTTCCCGGGTCAACTCGTCGTCGAACAGCTTCCAGCCGAGCCTTGCGGCGAGTCGAGCCCCCAGCGTGCTACCGCCGGCGCCGAATTCGCGATCGAGAAGCAGGATCTTCCGCATGAATCTACTCGGACATCGCGACGGCGCGCTGCTGAGCCGGCCGCCGGAATATCGGCACGCACAGGACGGACACGATGCAGAGGCAGGCAACCACGTAAAAGACGTCAACGAACGCCCAGTAGCTCGACTGGCGCAGTAGTAACTGATAGAGCAGGTCACGCGCCCTCGCAAACGTATCGGCGCTCGTGAAACGCTGCTCCAGAAGTCTTTGCACAAGGCCGAAGCGCTGCAGGTACTGGGGATTGAGCGATGAGAGGTGCCGCACCATCATCGCCTGGTGGACCTGTGCGTAACGCTGCAGCATCGTTGAGGCATAGGAGAGACCGATGCTTCCGCCGACATTGCGCACGAGATTCTGAAGACCCGCGGCATTGCCGATCTGCTCATTACTCAGCGTGTCGACGGCCAAAGCGGTGAGGGGCACAAAGACGCAACTCGTTCCGAAGCCTGAGATGAGGTTTGGGATCACGATGCTTGTCAAGGCAATCTGCAGCGTCAGGCGGCTGAGGAGCAGACTCGAAAGGCCGAGCATCGCAAAGCCGAACGCCACTAGGATCTTAGGATTGATGCGGTTTACGAGCACACCGACCACGGATATCGCTACGACGGCGCCCAGTCCTCGTGGCGTGACGGAGAGCCCAGCGTCGAAAGCCGTGTAACCGAGGAGGGACTGAAGGAAGAGCGGCTGCAGTGCGATCAAGGCGTAGAGCGCAAGCCCAAAAACCGCGAACAGCGCGGTGCTCAACGCGAAATTGCGGTTGGTGAACACGCGCAGGTTCACGATGGGCTCGTCCGCGAGCAGCTCGCGAACGACGAACCCGACGAAGCAAGCGAGCGAGAGCACCGCGACCCAGCGTAGCCACACAGCCGAAAACCAGTCCGCGTCCTGGCCCTTGTCGAGGACGAGTTGCAGCGCCCCGAGAAAGATCGCCATCAGTCCAAATCCCAGGCCATCGATGCGCCGCGGGCGGGCCGCGCGAATGTAGGGCGGATCCTCAAGCACAAGGAGCATGAGAATGACCGCTGCGATCCCCACTGGAAGATTGATGTAGAAGGTCCAGCGCCAAGAGAGCTGGTCGGTAAGCCAGCCGCCGAGCGTGGGTCCCACGATGGGAGCGACAACGATGCCAAGACCGAAAAGCGCAGTGGCTGTGCCTCGCTGATCGGGCGGAAAGCTCTCGAGTAGGATCGCCTGGGAGAGCGGCTGCATCGCCCCACCGCCCACGCCCTGCGCGACGCGGGAAAGGACCAGCATGGACATACTGGTTGCGAGTCCACAGAGGAGCGATGAGGCAGTGAAGATCACCGTACAGGCAACGAGGAATCGCTTTCGACCGAAGAAACTCGAGAACCAGGTGCTCGCGGGCAGGATGATGGCGTTCGAGACTAGATAACTCGTCAAGACCCAGGTCGACTGATCTTGTGTCGCGCCGAGGTTTCCGGCGATGTACGGAAGCGCCACCACCACGACGGAAGTGTCGAGCACGACCATGAACACGACGAGCATCACGGGCACGGCGATCGCCCAGGGACTTGCGCGGGGACGCCACGCGATCCCGTCGCCTTGAGCAAGAGCGCTCAATGCACCCTCACCTTCGGCTCGACCGACATTCCGGGGGCGATGTCGAGGTAGTCCGGTGGCGGATCATCGAAGACGATCTTGACCGGAACGCGCTGTACTACCTTGACGTAATTGCCAACCGCGTTCTCGGGCGGCAATAGACTGAATTGTGCGCCGGTTCCGCCCTGCAAGCTGTCCACGCGTCCTCTGAGGTCAAGATTCGGGTAAGCGTCGACGCTGACAGTCACCGGCTGTCCGACCCTCATGTCCGTAATCTGAGTCTCCTTGAAGTTCGCCGTGACCCAGACCTCCTTTGGGACCAGGGCGAGCAATGTCTGACCGGGCTGCACGTAGTTGCCGATCTGAACCGTGCGCTCGGTGACACGACCTGCCAGCGGAGCAGTGATGGTGGTATATGAGAGGTTTAGCTCGGCTTGCCTCAAGCGGGCCTCGGCCTGCCCGACCGCGGCCTGCGAGGCTTCGACGACGGCCCTGCTGAGCGTCACCGCGGCCCTTGCGGCTTTAAGGAGGCTGCGTGCGGCCTGCAATTCGGCCGCGGTCGTGCGGGCTGAGGCCTCGATCCGATCGAGCGCGGTGGCAGAAACCGCCTCTCGTAGGACCGACCGGTACCGCCTGAGATCGTCTCTCGCCCGTTGCCCCTGCGCCTGAGCCGCTGCGACGCCGTCCTCATCGTGTGCAACATTGGCTTCGTTCACCGCGACCTGAGCTCTCGATGCCGCGAGACGCCCACGTGCGGCTGAGAGATCCGCCTGTGCCAGGGCGAGGCTCGCACGATAGAGACTCGGATCGATTTGCAGCAGCACCTGACCGCGGCGGACGAGCTCGTTGTCATTGATCAGGAGCTCTGTGACTTGCCCCGCCACCCGGGGACTCACCAATGTGACATTCCCGGCTACGAAGGCATCGTCGGTCGACTCGTACGGCGCAATGAAGCGTAGATAGTAGAACGTCACTCCTGCGACCGCGATCAGGCCCACAGCGATCGAGGTGAGCAGCCGTGCCCTTCCGTGCGGCTTCTTCGGCGGTGGGAGAGGCGCGACCTTTCCCGTGGCCGCTTCCGGCTTTGCGGCGAACTTTTCTTGCGTCATGTCCAAATCAGAACCTGTCCTGGCGTCCACGAGTTCACTGGACGGCCTGAGCCAAGATAGCGAGCTCGCCCAGCTTCGGGAGGCCAATATGCCTCAGGCGTTTCGTGAGTCTTGCCGCTACCGGCTGTCAGTTGCACGGGCATACGGCGGACCACGATCGCCCTTTGCAAGCTCGGAACCGCAAGGGACTTGGCCGGCGGATGACATCGGCCAGGAAGAGGCTCGATTGCTGAGGTGGCCTGCTCTCCGGGCTCCATCGAACCTCCCGCGGCGATCGATGAATTGCCCTATCGGGTAGGTCTCACACTGCCATTTCTAGGGTACCGAGCAGCCTTTGATCGGCGCATCATCCCCGGGGAAGCAGCGGCAGTCATGAGTAGAAGACGGTGTTCAGATCGCTATCGTCGGCTACCGAGCGAGTTTGGCCGCGAGCTCCGCAATCCGTCGACCTTGATGGTACGCACCGCCAAGCTCGTTCTCGGTTGGAGACCGCGACCCATCAGTGCCGGCTATCGTGGTTGCACCGTAAGGGCTTCCTCCGCTCACTTCCTTGATAGTCATCTGGCCCGCATAGCCGTAGTCGAGCCCGACCACCAACATGCCGAAATGAAGAAGATTCGTGATGATGGAAAAGAGCGTCGTCTCCTGCCCACCATGTTGCGTCGCAGAGGAGGTAAATGCGCTGCCCAGCTTGCCGTGCAGCGCGCCGCGCGCCCATAACTCCCCTGCCTGATCGAGGAAACTTGCCATCTGCGAGGACATCCGGCCGAACCGGGTACCGGTTCCGATCACGATCGCATCGTAGCTCGCCAACTCAGCCACGCTTGCAATCGGTGCCGCCTGATCGAGCTTGAAGTGCTGCGCCCTCGCGCGCTCGAGCGGTACTATTTCCGGCACTCGTTTGACGTCGACGATTGCGCCTGCTCCCTGGGCGCCTCGCGCGACGGATTCGGCCATCTTTTCGATGTGTCCATAAGCTGAATAGTAGAGAACGAGGATCTGCGCCATGCCGCCTCCGCCCGACTGAGAATTCGAACCAAGCGTTCGCGATGATGCACTTGTTTCGGGGCACGGGCTTGAAGCAGTGTCGGCCGCTTTGACGTTTTATCTTAACCTCTTCGGGTGCGCCGCCCGGTTCTCCCTGAAATTGCAGCGGCGCGCCACGACGCACCCCCGAATTGGCGGTCGCGGCGAGTTGATCCACACTCGAATCTGCGGCAACATTATTGCTACGAGACTCGTTCCACGCGCGCGCATGCGATCGACGCTTCGGGAGTAGCTTTACGTCCGACATCAAGCTCATTCGGGTACTCTGCGTCGACGACCACCCCTTGCTCCGCGAAGGAGTCGCCGCAGTTCTCGACGCGCAGGCGGATATGGAGCTCGTCGGTGAGGCTGCCAATGGGGCGGAGGCTATCGCGGGTTTCAGGACTCATCGACCCGATGTAACCCTCATGGATTTGCGGCTGCCCGACATGAGCGGCATCGATGCGATCAAAGCCATTCGAGCGGAATTTCCCGGGGCGCGGATCATCGTACTGACGACCTACGACGGCGATGTCCAGGCTCTGACGGCACTCAGGGCGGGGGCAGCGGGGTACATCCTTAAGAGAGCACTACGTACGGACCTGCTCGACACGATTCGCGCGGTACATCTTGGCAAGCGACGCATACCGCCGGATGTGGCGACCGGAATTGCCGAGCACGCGACCGAGGACGCCCTCAGTGCGCGCGAGATCGCAGTGCTGCAGAGAGTAGCCGCTGGCAGCTCGAACAAGATGATCGCCGAAGAGATCGGAGTTTCCGAAAGCACAGTGCACGCTCACATGAAGAACATTCTGGCGAAGCTCGGAGCTCGCGATCGCACGCATGCGGTCATGATCGCGATAAAACGAGGCTTCCTCGAGGTCTAACGCTCAGCCGACTGGAGTCGTTTTTCGTGCGCCCGAGAGCAGCCGGCGCCACCAGCTGAAAATGGTGTCGCCCGAGTCCGCGTAAGCCATTTCGGCCGGCAGGCGCAAATGCACCTCGGTCCCGACGCGCGAGTCGCTACGAATCGTGAGCTGTCCGCGAATTCTCCGGGTTCGTTCCCGCATCCCCACAATCCCCCAGTGCTCGGGCCTGCCGCCAGCATTGAGCACACCGCCCTCGATCCCCTGTCCGTCGTCGCGGACGCTCAGAAGGAACACTGCTGCTTCGTACGCCAGCTGTATCTCGATCTTGCGTGCCTTCGCATGGCGATAGGCGTTGGTGATCGCCTCGCTGCCGATGAGGTAGGTTTCTTCGCGCACGATCGGATGCAGGGCGCGTGGGCTGCCCGTTACAGTGACTGAATAAGGTACCGAGTGCGCCTCCGATAGGGGGTGGGCTGTTTCGGTAAACGCCACGGAGAGATCCCCCTCGCCGCCCAAGGGCACCCGCAAGTCCTTCACCCGGCTGCGGCTCTCTTCCAGCACTTGGTCGGCGCGCTCGAGCGCCCGCTCCATCAGGTCCCGTGCCGACTCGCCGGGAGGAATCCGGTCACTCGCGACCTGGAAGCGCAGAATCAAACCCTGGATGCCCTGCAGAAGCGTGTCGTGCAGATCCCGCGCGATGCGCTCGCGCTCGATGAGCCGCTCCTCTAGTCGGGCACGGATGTGGCTGCGAGCTTGGCGCATGCGGACTCTGTAGAACGTCCACAGGATCGCCAAGACCGTCAGCGCACAGAGCGCATAGAACCAGTCGGTCTGGTAAAAGGCGGGCAGGATCGAGAAAGTGGTCGTTGCCTCCCCATGAGACCACGCACCATCGGTATCCGTCGCGGAAACGCGAAACCGATAGGTACCCGGCGCAAGGTTCAGATAGCTGACCGGCTGTGCTTCCCGCGTCTCATGCCACCGCGCATCGAGCGGATCGAGCTGGTATCGGTAGCGGATAGCGGTCGGGTCGGAAAGACTGACCGCGGCATAGCTGAACTGTACTTGCGCTGTGTGCGGCGGAAATCGCGCGGAGAGCCCCGGTGTATAAATCCTTCCGTCGGCGGTGACGGATTCGAGCGTGATTCGAGGACGAAAGGCCACCTTTCCAGCGCTCGCCGGGTCAAGCCATGTGACACCGTCGGTCCCGCTAAACCACAGCCGGCCGTCGCTTGCTTCAACGGCACTCGGGAGAGGCCTTAACTGGTTGGGCATTCCCGGTGCACCCTGCCGCGGCCCAAAGTGCTGGGCTGCGACGCGATGCGCCGGGTTCCTGAGGGCCGCGGCGATCTCCCAAGCAGGGATGTGCACGATTCCAGAGAGCCCGTTGAGCCAGAGGTCTCCGTTGGCCGTCTGCACGATCCCGGAGATACCCCGCAGCCACTCCTCATCCACCGCTTTGACCCTGCGGAACCGGTCATCCTCGAGCCGTTCGAGCCCAAACTCACCGCCGATCCAGACGGCATCACCCCGCCCCTCGATTGCTGTGATGTTACCTACCTCCACACCCTGCTTCGGACCCAAGACCCGCACTCTATTGCCATCGAGCATCGCGAGTACGTTGTCGACATAGCCGAACCATACCCTTCCGAGAGAATCGGTGAACTCGCTCACCACCCCAATCTTTGGCAAATTCTTGTGCCCGCCATAGGCAATCCAGTGGCCATCGGCCAAGCGGAAGAGCCCATATCGCCCGAACGAAAGCCATAGCCCGCCGCTTCGATCCTCTGTCATCGCCTGAGCATCAGTAAACTTCCCAGCCATGCCCGGCGGCGGCTTGATCTGCTTCCAGGTGCCGTCCGAGAAGTGCCAAAGCCCGGTGGCGTAAGCGACCCAGAGGGTGTTCTTCGAGTCCGCGAACGCGCATTCCAGCCAAACGGGCGTGCGTGCACCGTGTAACGGCCCGAATGGTTTGGGCAATACTACGGTCGCCCCGTGCGAGAAAAGCTGCAGTTTCGTAGATAGAGCGAGCCAAACTGCCCCATCATCACCAGCCGACACAACAGCTGGTCCGACCTGCCCTCCGTTTAAGACATGAAAGTCGACTCGAATCAAGGGGCGATAGAAGAATCGATAAACGGCATTCGTCTGTGCCACCCAGATGTCGCCCTCTCGGTCGACGAGATATGCGACTGAGCTCACTGCATGCAGGGGGTAGTCGTCCTCGCCTGCTTCCGGGATGCTCAAATCCGTCGGAAGCTTCTCGAACGGCTGAAGCCTCCGCATCATTCCCCACTTGGGGTCTCCATGAATCCAAATGCTGTGACTGCGATCGACGAACACCAGTGCGTCAGTCGCAAGGATCGGGCGTTCCTGCGGCGACGGCGGTTCCTGGCCGACGCGCGGCTCCGTGACCGGCTCCATGATTGCAATCCCATCGGCATTGCGCACGAAATATGGGCCATAAAGATCCGTCGCGACCGCCTGGAAGCGCTCGGCACCAGGAGCCTTATACAGGAGCTCTGAGGTCAGATAGTTGATGTCATGAAGTACCCAGACACCGCCCTGTGGGTCAAGCGCCAGCTCCGAATAGGAGACGGCGGCGGGGATATTCTGCTCGACCCCGAGCCGTTGCCAGTGTGAATGATCGAGCCTCCACAACCCGCTGATTGTGGTGGCCCAAAGAGTCCCGCTTTCGTCCTGGACGAACTCATGTACAGTTCCGGTCGAGGCAGCGAGCGCACCGCCGAAATTCATCACCCGTCCATTCTTGATGAAGCTGAAGCCCCCATATAGGTAGCCCACCCACAGCCCCCCCGTCCGCGGCGCGAACAGGGAGGATATGTAGGTCGATAGCAGCTTATCGCCCGAGGGGGGACGGAAGGGTTCAAATCTCTCTCCGTCGAAACGGACGAGTCCGCCCGGCCCTCCCAACCAGAGGAACCCGTCGGCCGTTTGTGCGAGCGCAACCACCCCTTCCGGTGCGCCCTCCTGCGCGGTCCACATCTCCTCGCCCACCTGCAGTCCCCCCGATCGGACCGGCTCTGCGAGCAGCTCCTGCCTTGGAAGCGATGCCGTTGGGAGCAATAGCGCCAGCGCGAGCCACCCGCTTCGCGAGCGTTGGGTCGCTCGAGTCCTCACGCAAGCCTCTCGATTGCAGAGGCCTTGGTGATGCGCCGCGCATCCGAGTCCGGCCTCGAAAAGGCGCTGCAGGACCCGGTGGCGAGGTAGCGGTCTCAATGCAATGCCCCACCGAAGAACAAGGGAGCGCAACCTCGAGCCAATCGGCATCGAAATGCGGGACGGGGCCGTCCATTGCGCGAGTTGTTCGCGCGTGATCGTCATTGATGGGGTGCGTTTCCGAGCC
>Ga0335073_10011201_pt1 | contig 12598 bp, 13 predicted proteins | sample Lox_Sample_22_FD_207093 | JGI IMG/M metagenome (GOLD analysis project Ga0335073, IMG submission 207093) | Soil microbial communities from Loxahatchee National Wildlife Refuge, Florida, United States - Lox_Sample_2.2 | ecosystem: Environmental > Terrestrial > Soil > Wetlands | place: USA...
CTTGCGCGCTTGTTCCAGCCATTCGGTTATGTCAACCAGAAGAGAACCGTATTCCTCCGTCGAGAGAGACTGGTCGTTATGTTCGGGCATCGTGACCGATTTTACTGCCTTAAGGAAAGTCATCGGATTGGTGGAATTGTCGCGGTGTGGCGACGATTCGCTACAAAACGTGTCATTTGCGCGGCTACGTCAAACGAGAAAGCGTATGGTGCATCCAGGTGGGATCGATTCGCCTTTTATTCGCTATAATCCACCCATGTTTCACGGACCAACTTCCCGCTTCATGACTTTGTCATCGCCTGCAAGGGCTGATGGGAACATATCGCTGCTCCGGTTGAGACGATGCCGGATACCTGGATAATCCACACCTGTCCGCTGTGCGGCGAACGCCGCCGATACTTCCGGCAGAGATTTTCAGGGGCGGCTATCGTATAGATACGAGGGATCTCATGCAGAGGAGGGGCTGTGTCTGTCCCTACCGGGACATGCCGCGCATCAATCGGGGGCATGGTCTATCTCTGGACGCCATCAGAGCAAGCTTCCATCGCGTTTTCGCGCAGATCGCGCGAAGTCCGCATCCGTGACTTGAATCTCCTGCTTGGCGAGATGCCGCGCGGTGTTACAGTGGGTTTCCTTCCTTTCGGCGTGACAGATATCCGGCTTGGATCAACGTTCGACGCGGACACTGGCTGCGCCCGTCCTGGAGTTCAGGCTGCGAGATTGCAACGTGTGCCGGAGTTGTGCGATGGTCCGGCCGCCGGCTGCATACCTTCTTGCCCATTCGACGGTGATGCACAGTTCGTTTCCACTGATCAGCTCCGCATCGAGCGCGACACCTGCGGCCTTGGCCTGTTGCCTTGAGGAACCAAAACGACCGGAGCTCGGCGAATTAAGGCACTATCAATTGTCTCAGCCTCTTGATATGCCAGCGGAGAAGGTGGCGTTATATTCGCCTGCTGGTTAGGTACTCAATGTAGGAAGCATCCGCTGAATCTTCGGCAGAGAGTGCTCCAAAGACATTCTCCATCCTCTCTTGGTCCTTTTCGATCCCTAAAATGCGAGCGTGCTCCGAGAATATGATCGGAACCGATAGAAACTGAGACGCGCATGAGCTACTATCTCACCCACATTACCTATCCGATTCTGTTTATTGCGGTGCTCGCGCGCCAGCTCTGTCTCCCCGTTCCCGCTCTCCTCTTCTTACTTTCCAGCGGAGCGTTGGCTGGCGCCGGCAAGCTGAATTTGGTCGGAGTCCTGCTCGTGGCTGTGCTGGGATGCGTGCTGGCTGACCTTGTCTCGTTCGAAGCTGGTCGTCTTCGTGGCAAGCGTGTGCTGCGATTGCTGTGTGCGTTAACGTCCGATCCCAGCTTCTGCATCCGCCGGGGCAAGGAAGTCTTTGCGAAGAGAGGTCTCCGGCTTCTGCTGATTGCCAAATTTGTACCTGGCCTTGACGGCATTTGCCCTCGTTAGCAGGAATGTTCGGCGCCTCGCGCACCGCCTTCCTCTTGCACGATGCCGGCGGGGCCTCCCTTTGGGCTGGCGCATACATCGGCTGTGGCTTTGTTTTCGCGCGTCAGTTGGATAAGGTTGCACAGCACATCTCTGTTATTGCCACCGCGGTGGTTCTGATATTCGGCGTTCCGCTTCTGATCTTCTTCGTCCTGAAACTTGCGCAGCTCCTCCTGATGCTCCGGTTGCTTCGACCGCTGCAGATCGATCCCGAATTGCTAAAGTCGCGACTGGACTCAGGGGAGAAATTTGGTGTCGTCGATCTGTTGCGCTTCGAGGAGGATCCCGAGGGGGTCGCAGCCATTCCGGGAGCAGTGCGCCTCGATCCGCTTGAGCTCCGGCGCAAGAAACGCATTGTCGTCCCCGACGACGTTAATCTGGTGGTCTACTGCAAATCACGGAACAGCTTTGTGAGTGCGCGTGTGGCCGTGGCATTGCGGAAGCACGGAATCCAAAACGTCCATGTCCTGGCGGGCGGTCTGGAGGCGTGGAAAGCACGCGGCGATGTTTATGAACCATTTCAGCAACAGCATCGCCAAGGTTCCCTATCATTTCTCAGCTCTCCGCCAAGGGGTGTGCCGCGGATTCTGACGACGGCTCATGAGCGGGGGTGGACGCCGCATTTGCGCGCGCTTTATCAATTGCTTTCGTTCATCGTGTTTAACGAGCCGGGTCACAATAGCAAAGAGCAGACCTGCGGAGACTCCGCACATCAGCACGCCAACAAGACTCTCCACCGGACCCAATAGTCGCCAGGTCCCCGGGAGAACAAGATCTCCATAACCAACCGTCGAAAAGGTGGTAGCTGAAAAATAAAAGGCGGATTCCCAGCTTGCAAAACATCTCCAGCGATAAAATGAGGCCCACAACAAAATCTCGGATATGTGCAGACAGACAATGAGGCTCGTGAATCGTACCACGAGCACAGCAGCACGTACGGGACCAAACAAGTGAATGCCCTGGGCCAAGTGAGCTCTAGCCCAGAATACGAGACCCGTCATCCCAGCGCTCTGCAACACAATTGTGAGCGTAACCAGGACGGTTGCTTCATAGAGTTCGTGTGCCGGCGCCATATTCAGATGACCCACATGCTCAGCCGTGATCCGGCGGTAGTGAACGCCTTCATCAATGACGTTCGAAGCTTTCGGACCACTAAATGCTTAATGACCTCAATCATGATGAAGCGCACTCGAATTTCCGGCGCTCGCTCTTAACAGTTCTCCAGTGACTGGCATGACCTGGTGGGGATGTGCGACGAAGTGCCCACTTTCAGTTCGGGGCAGGGCAGTACCAGCGGCAGGTTTTTCCAGCAACACCGTCCTGCCGTCTCTCGGAGGAGTGAAAACGTGTCCCGACAAAGCAGGCAAGAATGTCAACACACACAGTACAAACTTGAAACTCCACTTCACAATCATCTGTGCTCCTTTGCCGGATTGCTCAGCCACGGGGGTTGATCGCGAGTTCACCTGCGCTCAGAACGTCCCGGCGTTGTGTAAGGGAAGCAGATTCCGCTCATCGTCATTTCGAATCTCGGCCTGCAATCTCTTTCACAGCTAAAGGTGCCACGCTTCCATTGGGCGCGAGACAGTCGCCCAACGTAGATGGCATGCTCGCCGGCGTGGGACGTCATCATGCCGAGAGCGGATTTCAAGGCCACCAGGTATAAGGCTGTCCAGACCAGGAGCAGCATAACCACCATCCATGATTGACGATCTCTCATACGAATTTGGCCGCCTCCCGGGTCTTACATTCGAGCGGATTCCGAGGACCCCTGCTTTGATACCTCGTCATTTGCTTTGCACGTTTTCTGCTCGCCACGCAACGCCCCAAGCATGCAGAATGATGCGATCTTCAAGGGATAGTTGATTGGGGAATAAGGCCGCCTGATATGCGTAATGAACGTAAGCGTTTTGAGTAAAACACCAGGATTCGTGACGGATGATCCCTTCACAGTGATTGCACGCTGAGTCTGCGCTGTATCGGTTGCTGTGACTCAATGAGAACTGTTTGCGTATCGACATTGGCCATCTCCTTAGACCGAAAGCATGCCGGCTGGTTCGAGGCCCGTCGCTCTAGGCCGCGGATAAGTTGGTCTGCGTCAAAGTCGGCCGCAGGCGTGCTTGCCACTTTGCGTGTTCGGAATCAACTGTTGTAGCCGAGGGCAGGTCTCGATCCTAACCTTCTCATCAGCACTTGAAGGGCCAGAGTGTGTTGTTCGCAGTGGAGCACATCTATCCAGTTCACTAAGAAGCCGGTTAGTCATCCTGACCTAGCAAACAGACACTACCTACAAAGCAACATGTCAGTATTTCGACAGTTAGCAATACACGCCATCGCGGAGCCATGCAGCAATGCAGGGCTAGTCGAATGGCTGAACTCTGCTACCTGCAGTTAGAGACTCGGCCTACAGGAGGGTCAGCTTTACGGAAAGTGGGTAGTGGTCGGAGGCCGAGACTGAGTTGTGAATTCGCAGACCTGCAGCTCGAACAGATCCGCGCGCAAATATCCAATCGATAGGTCGGCCTCTGTCGAACAGCGAATGTGCGGGTGTCGTTCGCACGGGCTCTTTGGCGGCTGTGCCAAGAAACTGCGCCTGAGTTATGGCCTTGGCGGCAATACTTTGGGAAACGTCGAGATTGAAATCGCCTGCGAGAATCATCGGTGTAGTCGATTTGTAATTGCCAGCGTCTTTTAGGCACTCATCGAGTTGGGAGCAGCGCAATGCATCGTTGCCGCGGCTCTCAAGATGCAGGTTGTAAGTCACCAGGGTTCGGCCGCCGAAGCTCACCGTGCACACCAGCGCCATCCGTCCGCCAATTCTTTCTTGAAACGGCTCTATGTCGGGAAGGAACCAGCGTGGGTTCCAGAAGTTCGACTGCTGGCGGAACCGGATCACGCGGGGATTTGACAATGGCCACGGAGAGAATGTGGCCTGCCCGTGGAAGGCGGGAGAAGTCTGTGTCCCCTGGGTCAGTTCTTGGAACTCACGCCCGAATACATAGTTCAACTCCAACTTCTGCGCTATCTCTCGTGCAACATTCAGCTTGTGAGTTCGCCTTGCATTGAGATCGACCTCCTGCAGAAGAATTAGGTCGGCCTTTGTGCTGGCCAAGAAGTCTACAACGCCGCCCAGCTTGAGGCCGCGATCGATATTCCAGTCGACGACTTGAATCGCGCCGCCGGGCCTAAACCTCCGGCCAGTCGGTGAGAAGTTGCCGACCTCGATCTGCTCGGTGGAGCTCATATCCTGTCGTGATCAGAAAGGCGAAAGTGATGGCGCTCAGCATCTCGCCGTCTTCGAAAACCATGTAACCACATGCTTCCGATTTCAGGCAGAAGTTTCGGCCGAAACGGCAGACTCCCTCATCGGAGACCTGCGGGTGACCGCGAAGGCGCAATAGGAGTAAAGGGAGATCAACCAAACTACATTTGCGCCAATCGCCGCCAGAAAAAAGACTACCTTCGTGATGTTGAAGACAGCGAAGAACAAAAGAGCATACGGCATGAAACAGCGCCGGATAGTGAACTCCGCATATCGGCCAAAGTAGAGAATTGGATTGGATCGCCTGCTCTCCGCTTTCGTCTGCCAGATTCCCAGATACTGCTCGGGACGTGCACCGGCGAGATGATGCCGCCCAATGCCAGTGATCAGGAAGCTCATCACAGCTCCGAAGAGAAGCAGGATTCCCCATGCAAAATATATTCTCTGGTCCGAAGTTCGGATCAATCCTATGGCCATTCCGGCAAAGATGAACAAGTAATACAGATAGTCGCAGACTGTCTCTAACCAGCAACCGAAATCCGATTCCTGAAGTTTCAACCGTGCGACTTCGCCATCGCAGCCATCAAGAATGCTCGCCCAAACCGACAGCACGGCCCCGGTCAGCGTGGGCCAATAACCGCCCCACGCGAAGAATGTGCCGGCGGCGATGCCGACTCCAAGAGTCAAGAGGCTGACCATGTTAGGTGTGATCGGCAGCTTGATAAGTTGGCGGCTGATCGGCACCGAGATCCGGCGATTCATTCGTGCGAAGAGCCCGTCCGTGGGTTTTACCAGCCAGCGGTCCAGTTTCTCTTCCGCGACGATTCGATCTTCCGGAGTGAGCACCCGCTGCCATGAGCTCTGATCTACCGACTTGCATTCAACCGGGTAGGTCGTAAGCAGCCAGGCATGCAGCTGCTCAAGTTTGCAAATTCCCCGCGGGCACCGCGCTGCGGCATCGAGCGCAATGTCGGCGGAGAGCACGTAAATCCCAATGGGTTGGCTGTTGCAGGTCAACGCCAGCGCGCCGCTCCTATTACTCCATTCCTTAGCCTGGCGGAACAGCGCCGGGTAATACGTGCTGTTTCCCGCAACCAGCATCAGATGATCATTCCCCGAGGCATATGTAATCTCTTTCAACAGTTGACGCAGCGGTGTATCCGCGGCTGCTTTGACCCAGTCAACAGAATAAGGAAGACGCCCCGTACCCAGGAGACTGCAAAATACATCTTGGCTGGTGGCGCGATTCACGCAGACGACGGTTCGCGCCCCAACGGTCTTTTGTACCGAGAGGATGTCTCGGAGCAGGATCGGAAGCGTACCGACCCGCATAAGCGGTGATTTGGCGTCACTCAGTCCGCGGAAGGTGTTAGCGAAAATGACGGCTGTAAACGGCCGGCCGGATCCCGGATCCTCTATCCCGGATTCCGGGCTCTTCGCGATGTCTGGGGACCTAATTCTGTCGTATTTGCCATGGGCTCTGGACCTGGACAAGAAGAGCATGCAGACGGCGCCAACAGCCCCCCAGAAGGTTGCCCGCAATCGTCTGGTCACAGCGACTGACAACCCAACCGCGCCGGCGAAGCCGAGCATCTTTGCGATAAGCATATTCCCGCCCTCATAAGTGCCTACGTTTCCCGGATTGAATACGCCAACGATGTTTACCAACTTAGTCAGAGCTTCGGTTACGAGAGCGCCTAAGAGCCCGATCTTGAATCCCATCAGCCAGAGAACCAAAAAAACTTCCAACACTGCCATGCCATGCCACGCCAGATTGAGAGCCAGGCTAGCCCAAAATGCGCTGGGCGTATCGCGATGGAAATCGAAGAGCTTTTTCTCAACCGAATGAAGCAGCGGTCGCGAATTCTCGACCCTTTGACTTAGGAATTGAAGCCGGCCAAGGACCCGCGCGGATCGCGACACAAAGGGCCAGCGCTTCAGCATTGCCAGTGCGACCACAAAAAGCAGGCCGAACAGTATCACGGCGAACAGGACTGCGTACAAGCGCAGCGCATGGGTGAGCGGCAATATGAGCAGTGCCCCTACGGTTCCCACTAGGGCCACCATCGCCCCGGAGGCAATGAACATTGTGCGATCGAGGGTCACGGACGAAATACGGCTGTCGATAGGTATCTTGGGGCCGAGGGCAGAGACTCGCAGACCTTCTCCGAATATCTGCCCCAGGGCTCCAACCTGGCCGGCTGCTTCTGATGCCAGTCGAAGCTGGAGCATGCGCGCAAATGAAACCCTGCCTCTGCAGCCTGTGAGAGTCAGTCCCCAGGCCCAGGCTTTCACAACGTGCGCAATCCCGCCCAAAGCAATGATCAGAACGAGCCCCCATCCTAACGTGGAAATATTTTCCAGGAGATTGCCGGGTCCAACGCGCCAGATCAAATAGGCCAGAAGCGCAATGCCGGATACAGCCGCGATGGCGCGAAAAGCCTTCTGCCTTATCGTCGTCGGCTTAGACACTGCTGAACCTCCCCTCGGTAGGTGTTCGGCAGAACTGCTGGACAAAGATGCTCTCCGCGTAGGCCAACGCCTCCGGCGTGTCGACATCCTGCCACGCGGCATCCTCGATATCGAAGGCGCGTAGACTGCCGCTTCGCCCCAGGGTGCGCATGCCGTCAGATAATGAGCAATTACCCTCCTTTTTCACCGATTCGAGAACGTCGAAGAGGGCAGGGCTGCACAGGAACATGCCTGTATCGTAGGCGTCGTACTCGGCGATCTGCTTGCCGATGTCCACGATATGATCGCCGTCGCGTCTAACTTTTGTCGCGTCATCAAGATCGAAAATGCGATCCAGTTTAGGATCGACAGCGAGAATCACTTCGCCTGGCATGAGCGGTTCTGCGAGAAGCGCCTCGGCAGTTCGCGGTTCGAAGATGTGATCGGCCATGAGGAGCAGGAAGGGATCACTGATATGGTCCCGGGCCTTCAGCACCGAAACTCCATTGTCCTTATGGTAGTCAGCGTTCTCCACGACATCCACTGACACACCTGCAAGCCAGTTGCCGGCCAACCATCGGTGCATCGCATCCGCGCCGTAGCCCACGACAATCACAAACCTGTCGATTCCGGCTTCATGGGCACCGAGGATTACATGTTCCAGCAGGGACCTGCCATGCAATTGCACAAGAGGCTTGGGAGCGCCGCCGGAAGCTTTGATGAGCCGGCTGCCATTCCCCGCGGCCAAAATGAGACACTGATTGACTCTGGGCGTGCGCCGTCTCGCTGAACGATGTAGAGTTTTAATCTTTTTCATGGTGTAAGGCCTCCTCGCGGCGCCGCACTCGCCGTCTCCGGCATTTGTTGCGAACTGGGTGTGTAGTCGAAGTAGTGGATGGTGAGACTGGTCTGGCCAAAGATGCGCACTTCGGTGACACTTTCGGTGGAAACCGGAAACCAGAACGGACCGTTCTTCTCGTAGGTATGAACGAAGTGGACACTGCGAATCCAGAAGGATGGGTTTTTTGCTGGCTTGCCTTCAACTCTTGCCAGTGCGTAGTCCTGCGCATCAATCCAGATCTGGCCCTCGAAGAGATGCTCGTCACTTCGCCTGGGCTTGACATCGATGACGTACGTCATCCGATCGCCAAGCAATCCGGTTCTAGCCATATTGAATTCGTAATTTTCCGGGCTCAGCCGAGTCTTAAGGCGTGCCTCCGGGGAGGATGTGTCTGCTTCCGTTGCGAGCATCTTTTGCAAAACATGTTTTTGGGCCGAATGCCAGCCATCCTCGCTGACAACTTGAAAGTGCTTGGTTTCGTCCGCGTCGCCTTCTACGCGCACAAGCATCTCTGCATGCTTGTTCAGGCGATCATTTTCGAGAACATATCGCCGCATCCCGTGGTATCCCGCGAGTTGCATCTGTCGTTGGGCATTGTGTGCCAACATTCTGGCCACCACTACGTCTGCGCTGGGAAGAGAATCGCCGTCGGTCGCGCCGAGGGCTGTAGCTGTGAACAACAGAAGGAAAGCGCCGAAGATTGTTGGATTTCTCATAGTCAGAACTGGAACACCAGCTTGCCGCGATACTCGCGCCACGCGTCGTTGAAGAACTCGCCGAAGAGACTGCTCTCCTGGACGTTCTGCACATCGCGCGGGTTGAAGTGATTGAAGACGTTGTATACGCCGCCGCCGACCCGCACATGGAGGTTCCTGTCTCCTATATGCAGCGAAAGCGGCCGGGTTATCTGAAGGTCGAACGAAGAAAATCTCGGATAGTGCTTCATATCTCGTGGCCCGACATATTCCCGGTATTCGTTTTCGATGGAATATGGGAAGCCCGTGTGCAGGTCGTACACAGGAAGAAGTGTCAGCTTCAAAGGACCTTCGATATCGCCCCAGAACAGGATGCGGTTTGTCGCGTCGAAGGGAAGTCTTGCTCGCCCGTCCGGCTGAATGACGGCCTGGGGATAGTTTCCGAAGAACAACGAAGGATCATTCAGGTTCCCGTAAGCTCGCGAATGGACATACGAACCATTCAGCAGGACCCACGGGAGCTTGTAACGGCCAGCTATCTGGATTTCCTGGTAAGAATCCCGACCTGAGTTCGAGAGGGCGATGATGCCTGAGTTCCCCACGGAGACAGGTGAGACCACGAAGACCTTCGAGGTGTTGCGCTGCTCATAGCCGACGCTCAGCGTGAGCGATTCAAGTACCTGCCTGTCGAGAGCAACGTTCCACGCAGTGCTTTGCGGATTGTGAAGGCTGCCGGTGATCTGATTAAGATAAGAGACTGAACTGGACGTCTGCCCGTTGCTGTCAATCAGGGATACCGTCCGATTCGGCAGTTGATCAAAAATCGGGTCGATCAACGGTACGCGGTCGTAGAACATTCCTACGCCGCCCTTAAGCAGTGTTTTACTGTCGCCTGTCAATGCAAGAAGAAAACCCACTCGGGGAGCCGCATGCGTGGATCCAGTCACCGTATCGCTGTCGAAACGCATGCCGAGGTCGAACGTCAAGCGCTGAGACAGTGCCCATTGATCAGCCGCCCACCAGGAAGTCTCACCCTGATGAATGTCGAAAGATGTTGGATGGCCGAAGGTGATGCTCTCTACGGGCGCACCCGACGCGCCGATGATTTCGACGGGTAAAAAAACTTGCCGGCCAACATAAGAAGAGTAGGCATAGTTCAAACCGGCTCTCAACTGATGTGTGCCCAGAAAGTGTCGCGGTAAGAAATCGTAAGTCTCTGCCCATTCAAAGCGATAGGTCCGGCGTGCCTGCCGGTTGAAGTATCCTCCCTCTGTCGTATCGATCAGCAACTGATACGGATCATTGCTTTGGGGAGTAACATCGGCATCGTAGTTTTTGAAGCTGAGCTGTGAAATCAGGGCCCTGTCGCCTCCCGCCATATAACGATGCTGCCCGTAAATCTCAAACCCGCGCTGGTGGAAATCCGCGGTGGCTGGCTGAGGCGTAAAAGTATTCAGGCCCATGTACTGCAGCTTTTGTGGGTAGACTGCGAGCGACACCGTCGCCGTTTGTCTGGGGCTTAGATTCAGATCGGACTGGGTATAGGAGTTGTAGCCCTCCAGGGTAGTGTCCCGTTGCAGCGGCGGAAGGCTGTTCACCGGCGTACGCACGAAGCGATACTCAAACGATTGCGTGAAGGCAACTCGGTCCTTAATCAGCGGACCGCTGAAGGTCATTCGCGGTGTGGCAGCTCCGATGCCGACGATGTGCCCATCGCGGTCACGCCAGCGGGGAAGCACATTCTGAATTGAGAAGTGGTAGCCTTCGTAACTTCCCGTCTTTGTCTCGACCGACGAAACCGCTCCAGTGAACCTTCCATATTGCGGGTCGTAGGGATTCGACAGAACGTGCACCGACGAGACAACGTCGATGGGCAGGTTGATGGCCGGATTTCCGGTGGCCGGGTCTGTGACATTCGCGCTGTTTAGGAGCGCGCCACTCTGGGTGCTGCTGGACCCCTTCAAATTGATGTGTCCATCGGGTCCCCGAACGACGCCCGGGACGAGTGGGAGCAGTGTCTCGAAGCGCTCGTTTACATTCGGCGCGTCGCGAATTGTCTTCTCAGTGATGGTTTCTGTTAGGGATGAAGTCTTGGCGTCGACCGAACTGGCCGTGACTGTAACCGAGGTCTTGACTTGTACCGGTTTAAGTTGGAGAGGAGCCTGAACTACCTGATGGGCTTCGACAGTGACCGTCTCAACAACTTCGAGACCAGAATACGTAACTGTGACCGTGTAGCTCCCAGGAGGCAGCGCGACAAAGACATATTTACCGTCTGCATTTGACTCTGTTTCGATCCTTACTGGCCCGCTCGCTTGTACCTTCGCTCCGGCCGTGTAGGATTGCTGACCGCCTTCCCCGACAAAAACCGTTCCTTCCAGCCTTCCGGTTACTTTGCCATTGTCACTGGCCAGGGTGTAGGGAGCTAACCGAAGAACAGCAAGAACGAGGAAGACAGCCTTCTGTGTCCGCCAAGATCCCAGGCTCCAGAATCGAACGGTTATTCGATCTAGAGCCGGGTTTAGCGTACGTTCTGTTGACGTCTTCAGCACGATGTTCCTTTGGTGTTACTTGGGCTAAGGTTGCTCTCCTGGCTGTTCCACCGAGAGAAAGCGATTAGTTGCCTTTATTGGCAAAGCCATTCGCTAGCATCAGTTGCTTGACCGCGTCGATTGGCGTTTGCCGCGATGCTCGTAACAGTGCAATCTCGCTGCCATAAGTGCTGGCCGCAAGTTGTAAATGAAAAATCAGGAGGAAGACTGATAACAGGGGGGCAGTGTTGGCGCGTTAGCATACGCCAATTGGCTGGCACTCAGCGAACTTGCTATAGGCGCAGAAGCTATTCTGCTAACTAAGTCTGGGGCTCGCTCGCGAGTAAAGTTAGGGCTGGGTGAAGCGTGTTGCGAATGGCAGGAATCACGACATCACGCAAGAACGATGAACTAGTGTTTTATACATCGCGTGTTTCTGTGTGGTCAGGATTCTGACAGCAGAGCGTCACCACCTCAACACAATGCTCGGTTACGACCTACAGATCGGGTCCGGACGACCGGCGCGGCACGGAGCAGGAGTCGATCCCTTAAGGCGCAGGACGAAACGTGGGCAACGGTGCTCGGCGGCCAAACGTAACACGGATCTGCGCCGCCGCAGTTGGATGTGCTTACGGACTCTTGCCGAAACGTATGTGCTCTCTTGTTTCGCATCCCCGAAATGGTCTCTTGTGTGCTTACTCCACAGAAAGTCCGAGCCCGATCGGATCTGCAAAGGAGACGTGTCAGCGATGATAAAGGTAGTTGAGGAAATAGCTACAAATGCCAGCCAGGCGAGCATGCGCGAAGCCGAGAACCTGGCGATCGAAAGCTCGCCAGATAAGAGGAATATCCGGGCCTATGCGCAAGCGGTGATTCCGAACCTTGCGATTCAAGTGGAAACTGTTCAGCCCATGGCGGATCCAACCACGATGCGCATTCAACTGGACCTGGAAAGCCTCATTAAATATGCCAGAAATGAGGACGAACAGCTTGCGATCATTGCAGCGATCAATCGGTTCTACTCCACCATACTCCTCGGCTCCCCTGACAGGAGATACATATGCTGATGGCATCGACTGTGATGTTGATATGCGTCACGGCCATGTCGGCAGTTGCGCAATCTACCTCTCAATATAAGGTTGGAGCGATCACTGCCGTTCAACCACATCAGGACGGAGCCAGTTCGAAACCCTCCGCTGACAGCTATGATGTCTCCTTGAAGGTCGGCGATACGACCTATGTCGTCTTATACACGCCACCGTACGGTCTACAGACAGTCCGCTATGCAACGGGACGTGAGTTCCTCGTC
>Ga0335073_10011202_pt1 | contig 12598 bp, 9 predicted proteins | sample Lox_Sample_22_FD_207093 | JGI IMG/M metagenome (GOLD analysis project Ga0335073, IMG submission 207093) | Soil microbial communities from Loxahatchee National Wildlife Refuge, Florida, United States - Lox_Sample_2.2 | ecosystem: Environmental > Terrestrial > Soil > Wetlands | place: USA: Florida...
CGGCTTCCGGGTTCAGCGGACCGCATGTGAGGCACTATACTGCATTATCGCGGTCACGCAAGCGCCGAGTGCATTTTACTGCATACGCCCCATCAAACAATTGTGGCTGGCCCTCGACACGGCCCAGAACCGAGCCGGCGCGTCGAGGCGTCATGCAGGGAGCGCGGGGAGAGTATCGAGAGAGAGCATGGAGGCAGCGCGGGGGCGGCGAGCCGCGGCCGGCAGGAATGGCTGACCGTCGCAATACCGGCAGACCACTTACCCAGGCAGGCCAAGCGTGTTGCGCACCGCCGCGCGCAGCCGCAGAAAGGTCTCGGCCAGGGGCTGGGCACTGGTATCGATACGCAGATCCGCCTTGGCATAGAGCGCCTCCCGGCCCGCCAGGATGGTGCGCAGATCCTCCATTGCCTCGACGCTCGCTGCCATCGGGCGCATGTCACCCTGTGCCACCACGCGCTTCATGTGGTCCTCCGGCTCGGCGCGCAGCCAAACCGTGGTGCATTGCGCGAGCATGAGGTTGAAGCTGGCGAGGTCCGAGACCATGCCGCCCGCCGTGGCGATCACCGCTTCGGGGTAGATGCCGATCGCCTCCTCGATCGCGCGGCGCTCGTAGCGGCGATAGGCGTTCTGTCCGTACAGGGCCTGGACTTCGCCGATCGAGCAACCGGCCAGCGTCTCGATGTCGCGGCTAATCTCGATGAACGGATAACCGAGGTCCTCGGCGAGCATGCTGCCCAGCGTGGTCTTGCCTGCGCCGCGCAGGCCGATCAGGGCGATGCGGCAATCCTTGGGCCGCGCGCCGTCCTGCCGCGCGCGGCCCGTGCCGAGCAACTCGGCCACCGCGAGCCGGACCCGGTGCAGCGTCGCCTCATCGCGCTCCGCCAGCATGTCCCGCAGCAGCAGCCATTCGGGCGAGCGCGTCGTGACGTCGCCCATCAGCTCGGCCATCGGGCATTGCAGCGCGGCGGCGATCTGATGCAGCACCAGGATGGAGGCGTTGCCGATCCCGTATTCCAGGTTCGCCAGATGCCGCTTCGACACGCCGCTGGCCTGCGCCAGCGCATCACGCGTCAGGCCGCGCCGGGCGCGCAGGGTGCGGACGCGCTGACCGAGCGCGGCGAGGCAAGGATCCTTGGCGCCGTTGGCGGCCTGGTCCGCCGGGCCGCCGGCGCGGTTACCCTCCGGCGAGCGGGGGTCGCGCCAGTCGGCGGCGGCGCCGGGCGGGTTGGCTCCCGGCTTGCGCCGCGATGATGCAGCCGCCGCGGTGCGCCGCCCGCCCTTCCCAGGTGGCAAGATAGTGCTTGACATCGAACTCGCTCATAGCGTACGCGCGGCAGAAGCACAATACTGCATCCTGGTGTCCCGTGGAAGGCTACAAACCATGACCGCGCCGCCATCCGTCGCGCCCGCCGTCCCGCCGCCGCCCGATCGTTTCAATGTCGCGGAGCACCTTCTCGCGGTGAACGCCGAGCGTCCCGACAAGCCGGCGTTCATCGACGATGGCGGTACGCTGACCTATGGCGCGCTGGCGGATCGCGCCCGGCGCCTCGCGTCAGGCCTGCGGGATCTAGGCGTCAGGCGCGAGGAACGCGTGCTGATGCCGATGCAGGATACCAACGACTGGCCGGTGGCGTTTCTCGGCGCTGTATATTCCGGCATCGTTCCCGTCCCGGTCAACACACTGATGACGGCGGACGACTATGCCTACATGCTGGAACATTCGCGCGCGCAGGCGGTGCTGGTCAGCGGCGCCGTGCTGCCGCCATTGAAGGCCGCGCTGACCAAGAGCGACCACGAGGTGCGCAAGGTCATCGTTTCCCGGCCGGTCGCGCCGCTGGATTTTGGCGAGATCGCGTTTGACGCCCTCCTGGACGCGCATGCACCACGCGCCCGCGCCGCTGCGACACACGCCGATGATCCGGCATTCTGGCTGTATTCCTCGGGTTCCACCGGCCGGCCGAAGGGTGCGGTGCATTCCCATGCCAACCCATACTGGACCCTGGAACTCTACGGCAAGGGCATGCTCCGCCTGACCGAGGCCGATGTGTGCTTCTCCGCCGCCAAGCTGTTCTTTGCCTATGGCCTGGGCAATGCGCTGACCTTTCCGATGGGCGTCGGCGCGACGGTCCTGCTGATGGCGGAACGGGCGACGCCCGAGGCGGTGTTCCGCCGCCTCACCGGCAACGTGGGCGGGCTCAAGCCCACCGTGTTCTACGGCGCGCCAACCGGATTCGCCGGCATGCTCGCCTCGCCCGCGCTGCCTGCGCGGGAGGACGTCGCGCTGCGCCTGGTGTCGTCGGCCGGAGAGGCGCTGCCGGCCGAACTCGGCGAGCGTTTCCGGCATCACTTCGGGATCGATATCGTCGATGGCATCGGCTCGACCGAGATGCTGCACATCTTCATGTCCAATCTGCCGGGCGATGTGCGCTACGGCACCACCGGCTGGCCGGTGCCGGGCTACGAGATCGCGCTGCGCGGCGATGACGGCGGCCCGGTGGCCGACGGTGAACCCGGCGATCTTTACATTCACGGCCCGTCCTCGGCGCTGATGTACTGGGGTAACCGGGCGCGGACGCGGGAGACCTTCCAGGGCGGCTGGACCAGGAGCGGCGACAAGTATGTCCGCAATTCGGACGGAACCTACACCTATGCCGGGCGCAGCGACGACATGCTGAAGGTGAGCGGGGTGTATGTCAGCCCATTCGAAGTGGAGGCGACGCTGGTGCAACATCCGGCGGTACTGGAAACGGCGGTGATCGGCGTTCCGGATGCGGACGGCCTGACCAAGACCAAGGCCTTCGTGGTGCTGAAGGATGGCAAGCGGGCGGCCGAGGCGGAGCTGAAGGCGTTCGTGAAGGACCGGCTTGCACCTTATAAGTATCCGCGGGCGATCGTATTCGTTCCGGAGCTGCCAAAGACCGCGACCGGGAAAATCCAGCGGTTCCGATTGCGGGAGCGGGAGCGGGAGCGGGAGCGGGTGGCGGGTTGAGCGGGCCGCCGCCCAGCGGTGTTCGGCCAGCCCAGGCAAGCCACATCGGTCCCGCCACCGCGAAACGCTACGTGGTCACCATCCGCTCAGGACTACACGAGCTACGTCAACTGCTTCACCATCGTCACCGAGGTCGGTTCCGCGTACCCCGGGTGTGCCGTCCGCTGAGTCTCGACGAACCCGCACGCGGCGAACACACGCCGGTTGTCCTCCAGCACCAGTCGGGTCCCCAGATGCAGGAACGGCAGCCCGGAGCAACGTGCGGCATCCTCGGCCGCCGTCACTAACGCCCGCGCGAGCCCGCGCCGCCGAAACGCCGGCGCCACCGCGACGCGGCTGACATACAGCCCACCGTCTTTCTCCTCCCACAGCACCGACCCCGCCAGCGCGCCCTCAACCTCCGCCACGGCGCCCCGGCCGCCGCGTGCCAAATGCGCCGCCACATCCTCCGGCGTCACCCGCAGCGCCGAGGGCAGCGGGTCCGTCACCACCGCCTGAGCAGCGAACGCCATGCGGATCAGTGCCGCCACCGCCTCCGCATCGTCCGAAACCATCATCCGCAGCATCTCCCGCACAGTGGCACCGCGCCGGTTGCGCGCCTATCTTGGGGCGATGTCGCAAACTCCCGCTTTCCTGGATCCGGGCCGCCCACCGGTGCCGGACATCGTGGTGCCGCGCGGCGTCACGCCCTTCTTCCTGCCCCGCCGCCCGGTACGCGGCCGGCTGGTGCGGCTCGGCCCGCTCGCCGACGCGCTGCTGACGCGCCACGACAACCATCCCGTCGTCACCCGCCTCGCCGGCCAGTCGCTCGCGCTCACCGCGGCGCTGTCGGGCGCGCTGAAATTCCGTGGCTCATTCAGCCTCCAGGCGAAGGGCGACGGGCCCGTCCCCATGTTGCTCGCCGACTGCACCGACACCGGTGCGCTCCGCGGCTACGCCCGTTCGCATTCCGACAAGCTGGACGCCTTGCTCGCCACCTCGCCGTCGCCGGCGGCGGGCGAACTGCTGGGCGGCGGCTACCTCGCCTTCACCGTGGACCAGGGGCCCGACCAGCACCGTCATCAAGGCATTGTCACCATCGAGGGTGCCAACCTCGCCGAAATGGCACTGCACTACTTCCGCACCAGCGAGCAAATACGCTGCATGGTCCATCTCGCCTGCGAACCTACCGACGCCGGCTGGCGCGCTGGCGCGCTGATCCTGGAGAAGGTCGCCGGCGCCGGCGGCATCGATCCCACCCTGGATGCCGAGGCGCAGGAGGAAAGCTGGCGCACCGCCACCATGCTCGCCGCCACCCTCACCGACGCCGAATTGCTCGACGACGCCCTGTCGCCCGAAATCCTGCTGTATCGCCTGTTCCATACCGAGGGCGTCGCCGTGGACCGTGCCCGCGCCCTGTCCTACGGCTGCCGGTGCTCCCGCGCGCGGCTGTCCGGCATCCTGGAGAGCTTCTCCACCGACGACCTCGACCACATGGCGGTCGATGGCGACATTGTCATGACCTGCGAGTTCTGCAATTTCGACTTTCATTTCAACCGCGACGAGGTGCATGGCGCGGCCACCGCGCCACGACACCACTGAGCCGCGCACGCCGTCCCCCGGAGCCCTGTCCGTCATGCCCGACAACCGCCTGACCCGACGTGCCTCCCTGCTGCTGCCCTGTTTGCTCGCAGCCTGCGGCGGCGGCGAGCAAACTTTCCCGCCGTTGCGCTACAACTACCTGCCGCCGATCCGGCTGAACGTGGCGGGCATCAGCGTCGAGCAACGGTTCTACCCGTCGGGCCTGCCGCCGGACATTACGTCGCAGGACCCGGTGCATCCGGTCGAGGCGATGCATGCCATGGCTGACGATCGGCTGCAGGCGGTCGGCACGTCAGGCCAGGCGGTGTTCGCCATCACCAACGCCGCGCTGACCAAGCGCGGCGACGTCATCACCTGCGCGCTGGCGGTCGAGCTGGAGATCTATCCCACTCCCGGCGTTCGCTCCGGGTTCGCGCAGGCGGTGGCATCGCGCCAGCATATCGGCAGCGTCGATGACATGGCGGCCACGCTCTACGACGTGACCAAGAACGCCATGAATGCGCTGAATGTCGAATTCGAATACCAGGTGCAGCGCAACCTCCAGCCGTGGCTGGCGACGACCACAGCGGTGCAGCCGCCGGTGCAGCAGCAGCCGCTGGAAACGGCGCCGGCGGAACAGCAACCCGAGGCCCCGCCGGCGCCGCCAGGCGGTCCACCGTCCGGTATGCCGCAGCCAGGCCCACCGTCAGCGCCGCCGCAGACGCTCAATGCGCCGACGTCGGCGCCGCCCGCCGCCGCCCCGGGAGCGCCACCGCCCAGACCAACGTTGCCCGTCCTGCCGCCGGGCTTTCACTGAAGCCTGGGCTTCCTTGATGTCCCTATCCGGTCTGCGCAGGCTGCCCGCGTCACCGCGCGTTCGTACAGGCAGCAGAGCAATCTCTCTGCGCTAACCGGATGGCGACATCGAGGAGGCCGGGCTGTCATCCGAGCATGGCGTTCCCTGAGACCCCTATCCGGTCAGTGCAGGCCCCCCCGCCAAGCGCGGCGATAGCGACCGGACTGGTGGCCTGCCGGCGCTGACCGGATCGGGACCTCCCTGAGGCTTGGCCCGCCCTGAAACCCGGCTCTGCCGGACGGCGCGTTCAGCCCAGCAGTTCTTCCAGCGCCTCGGTGGCGCGTCCGCCAGCCCCGCGGATCTGGGCGAACAAGGTATCGGCTTCGGCGGCATCGTCGCGACGAGCAGCTTGCTCGACCGCGCGCGCCAGCGAGCTGACGGCACAGGCACCGCAATTGCCGGCGACCGACACCAAGTCGTGCGCCTCGCGCGCGGCTTGCGCCAGATCGCCGGCCGCCAGCCACGCGCCCAACCGCTCGATCAGCGCCGCCAGATCGCGCAACGATTCCGCGATGAACGCCGTGAACTGCGCGCCGTCCAGGAAGCCACGCAGGCCGGAGATCGCGCCCTGATCGACCGTCGGCACCGGCGCCTCCGGCCGGTCGCCTCGCACGATCGCATCCAGCGTCGCCGCCAGGGTGTCCGGCGATAGCGGCTTGCTCAGATACCCGTCCATGCCGGCACCGCGGTAGCGCTCCTCGGCGCCGCTCACCGCGTCTGCCGTCAATGCAATGATCGGCACCGCATTGGCCGGCGGCGGCAGGGCGCGGATGCGGCGCGTCGCACGCACCCCGTCCATCACCGGCATCTGCACGTCCATCAGCACCACATCGAAGCGGCCGCGCAGCACCGCCTCCACCGCCTCGCGCCCATTGCTAACCACCTCGGCGGTGTGGCCGATCGCCTGCAACAGCGCGGTCACCAGCCGCTGGTTCACCCCGTTATCGTCCGCCACCAGCACGCGCAGAGACTGCCCTGGGAGAGCGCTATCCATCGGGGTCTGGTCGTCGGTCGACCCCTGCGAGGCTCTTGCCGGTGCCAGCGGCAGCGCCACGCTGAACCGACTGCCCTGTCCCTGCGTACTGCTCACCGCGATCGTGCCGCCCATCAGGGTGAGCAATTCGCGCGTGATCGCCAGGCCCAGCCCGGTGCCCCCGAAGCGGCGGCTGATCGAGCTGTCCGCCTGGGTGAATTTGTGGAACAAGCGGTCCCGCGATGCCTCGCTGATGCCGATGCCGGTGTCGGCCACCTCAATTTCCACGCGGCGGCCGCGGTCGGGCAGCGGCTCTGGCAGCAGCCGGGCCGTCACCGTCACGCTGCCATGCTCGGTGAATTTGATCGCGTTGCCGAGCAAGTTCAGCAGCACCTGGCGCAGGCGAATGGCATCGGCATGGAAGCGCTGGCGGGTGCCGGGTTCCAGCCGCGTGGTCAGTGCCAGGCCCTTTTCCTTCGCCCGGGGCGCGAGCAAGGCCGCCGTCGCCTCGATGGTCTCGCCAAGGTCGAAATCAGACGGGTCCAACTCAATCTTGCCGGCTTCGAGCTTAGCGATGTCCAGCACGTCGTCGATCACCCGCAGCAGCGCCGCCGCGCTGTCGCGCACGGTCAAAGCGCAGTCGCGCTGGGTGTCGCTCAGCTCGCTGCGCAGCAGCAGCTCGTTCATGCCGATGATGCCATTCATCGGCGTGCGGATCTCGTGGGAGATGTTGGTCAGGAAGTCCGTCTTCGCGCGGTTGGCTTGCTCGGCCGCCGCACGCGCGGCTTCAGCCTGGGCATGCGCGGCGGTCACGCGTTCTTCCGCGGCCTTGCGCTCGGTCACGTCGGTGTAGGTGCGCACCACGCCGCCACCCGGCAGTGGCGCCGAGCGGATCTCCAGCACCGATCCGTTCGGCCGTCTGCGCTCGTAGACGTGCGGCTGGTCCAGGATACCGCCGGAGCGGATGAAGGCCTGCAGCCGCTCGGGGGTGAGGGCGAATTCCTGCGTTTGCCATTGGTGGGCCAGCACGTCGGTGAAATGCGGTCGCCCTGCCATCAGCGCCACCGGCAGGTCGAGCATCTGCATGGCGTGGGCATTGCACACCGCCACGCGGCGGTCCGCATCGACCATCATGATGCCCTGGTCCATGAACTCGAGCGTGGTCTGCAACGTGCCGGATTTCTCCGCCGCATCCGCCTGGCTGCAACGCAGCTCCTCCGCCTGGCTCTCCAATCGCGCCCGCACGGCCTCATGCTCGTGATTGCGTTGCGCCAGCGACGCCTCGGACAGCGCCAGGCGGCGGAACTGCGTCAACAGGGCGCGGAACAGCAGAACCAGGATGAGGATGATGGCGGTGGTGACGATGCCGATGGCGACGGCCTGCCGCCGCCAGGTGCCGAGCGCCGCCGCCTCGGAGAAGCTGACATCCACCGCCAGGTCGAACGACGGCAATGGGTGGACCGACACCCAGTGAGGATCGCCGGTGAGATCGCCTTTGGAGCGATACATGCCGCCGCCCGCCGCGGCCACGCCGTGCCAGGCCGATCCGCGTGGTATCTGCCGGCCGACATATTTCGGAAAATCCGGATACCGCACCAGGATGGTGCCGTCGCCGCGGGTCAGGTTGATCGCGGTGGCCTCGTCGCGCGCAACAGCGCGGTAAAGCTCCTCGAAATAGGACAGTGACAGCGCGCCCCCAACGAAGCCGATCGTCGAACCGTCAGGCGCCGCCACCCGACGAACCACGTAGAAGGTCCAGCGCTTCAGCAAACCCGCCTGCACCGGCGGGCTGATGAACGCAACGTCGGCCTTGTGATCACGGAACCAGGCGAAGAACTCGCGCGCCGACACGTCGTCCGTTTGCTCCGGCAGCCCGTTCGACGTGACCACCACGTGGCCATCGGCGTCCACCAGCGTGATGCCGGCAACCTGCGGCAGGTTGGTCAGGCGGTTGCGCAGGGCCTCGACCATGCTCTGGTTGGCAAGGCTGGCGTCGAACTCGGCGGCGTTGACGATGCCGGCCGCCAGCACCTGCGAACGCACGAGCTGCAGCGCGAGGTCGATGCTCTGGATCGTCCGCGCGGTTTGCTCGGCGAGGGCAAACCCCAGGTTGGTCTCGGTCTGCTGGTAGCGGGCGAGCGCCTCGCGCCGCATATGCCACGTGGCCAGCCCCGCGCCGGTCAGGCACAGGGCGATCAGTCCGGCGCAGGCAAGCATCAGCCAACGGCCGCTGCGGAGCGGCGGGTCGCTGCTTGCGGGGGCGGCAGGCACGAGGGACATGCGGATCACCGGCATCGGCTGGTGATCATACATTCAAGAGTTCGGGCTACGCGAAGGTTACTACCGTTGGCTGCGGCGGTGCGGCCGCCCGGCGGGCTTGCGGCCGGCGACCGAGAACGCCGCGCCGGCGCAGAGCAGGCCCAGCGAGGCGGGCACCAGCCACGCCGGCCGCACCAGCAGCGGCAACGCGACATCGGACCAGATCCAGTCGGCAAGGTGTTGCTCGATCCCGGTGTGCAGGGTCTCGGTCAGGTCATGGTCAACCATCAGCAGCACTTGTCCGAGCGGCACGGATGGCGGGCCGAGCGTCGCCAGGGCGACGGCCCCCACCAGCAGGATGGCGGACAGGACGGCAAGGACGCGTTGCAGGCTCACATGAACAGCTTTTCACCTTTGAGGCCAGTATAGAGGCTCGCGACCCACTCGCCATACCCGTTGTAGATCACGGTTGGCACCATTTCGTCACTGCCGAGCAAGCGCTCGCGCGCCTGGCTCCAGCGCGGATGGGCGACATCAGGGTTCACGTTGGCCCAGAAGCCGTACTCGTCGGGCACCAGGGCCTGCCAGAAATTGACCGGGCGCTTGTCGGTGAAGGTGATCTTCACCAGCGCCTTGGCGGACTTGAAGCCGTATTTCCAGGGCAGCACCAGCCGGATCGGCCCGCCGTCCTGTGGCGGCAGCGGCTTGCCGTACATGCCGGTCGAGATGAAGGCGACGTCGTTCATCGCCTCCGCCATCGTCACGCCTTCGATATAGGGCCAGGGGTAGAATGGGCTGTCCAGGCCGGGCATGAACTTGGCGCTTTGCTCGGTCTGGAACCGGATGTAGGTCGCCGAGCCCAGCGGCTCGGCCAGCTTCACCAACTGGCTGAGCGGGAAGCCGGTCCAGGGCACTGTCATCGCCCAGGCCTCGACGCAGCGGTGGCGGTAAATCCGCTCCTCGAGCTGCACCCGGGTCAGCAGGTCATCGATGGCAATGGTACGCGGCTTGGCGACCATGCCGTCAATCGCGATCGTCCAGGGACGCTGCGGCAGCTTCTGCGCCTCCTCCCAGACATCCTTGGTGTCGTTGAATTCATAGTAGTTATTGTAGGTGGTCGCGGCCTTCTCCGCCGTCACGGCGCGGTTCGGCGGATAGGTCTGGTTGAGCGGACCGCTGGCGCCCGCCGCCGGCGCCGCGGCCGGCGCGTCGGCCGCGCGGGCGGGACGGATGAGGGCCGTCGTCGACAATGCCAGACCGCCGGCCAGAATGCCGCGACGGCGCATGGCGACCGCCTCCGGCGTGACCCGGCTCTCCGCGATTTCCCAGCCGCGGCGTCGCATGATGCGCATCCCAGTCTCCATCCTCGGGTTATAACGTTGTTGCCACGCTTGGTGCTTGGACAAATTGCCGGTAATCCTCGGCACCGGGGCAGTGGCAATTGTCGGACGCCGCAGGATCGGGAACATTACACCCGTTCGCGGCGGCGACACCATTTTTCCGCCGCCGGCTTGCCTGGAGGCTCTGATGCATCTCGCCCGTTTCCCTCGTGTCCGCATGTTCCCCGCGCCGACGCCGCTGGAGAAGCTCGCCAACCTCTCGCGCCACCTGGGCGGCCCGGAGCTCTGGATCAAGCGTGACGACTGCACCGTGGTGGCGACCGGCGGCAACAAGGTGCGCAAGCTGGAATGGCTGGTGGGCGAGGCGCTGGCGCAGGGCGCCGATCATCTGGTGACGCAGGGCGCGGTGCAGTCCAACCACGTGCGCCAGACGGCCGCGGCGGCGCGCAAGTTCGGCCTGAAATGCACGGCGCTGCTGGAGCATCGGGTGGTGACCAACGACCGCGACTACCTCAACAGCGGCAATGTGCTGTTGGATAAACTATTTGATTGCGAAATAGAATACCGCCCCTCCGGCCTGGACATGAACGCCGAGGCGGTGGCCAAGGGCGAGGCGCTGAAGGCGGAGGGCGCCAGGCCGTACGTCATTCCGGGCGGCGGATCCAACCGGGTGGGTGCGCTGGGCTACGTGTCCTGCGCCCAGGAACTGGTGGCACAGGCCGACGAAACGGGGCTGCGCATCGACCGCATCGTCACGGCGACCGGCAGTGCCGGGACCCATGCCGGGCTGATCGTTGGGCTGCAGGGCTGCAACGCGAACATCCCGGTGCTGGGGATCGGCGTGCGCAACCCGCAGGACCTGCAGGAGGCGGCGGTGCATGCGCTGGCCGAGGCTACGGCCGACTATGTCGGCGTGCGCGGCGGCATTGCCCGTGCCTCGGTGGAGGCGAACTGCGACTACATCGGCGCCGGCTACGGCCAGCCGACCGAGGCGATGGGCGAGGCCGTGCTGCTGCTGGCGCGGCTGGAGGGGGTGCTGCTGGACCCGGTCTATTCCGGCAAGGCGATGTCCGGGCTGATCGACCTGATCCGCAAAGGCCGGTTCCGCAAGGACGAGCGGGTGGTGTTCCTGCACACCGGCGGCGCCGTCGGATTGTTCGGATATACCGGGTTCTTCGAGCAAGCGATGGGATAGCGGGGGAAGCCGGACCCGCGTCGCTTGCGCCGGTCCATGATCGGCAAGCCTTCACCTCCGGCATTGAAGGCCCGGTTCGCGATCCGAAGGCGCCGGCCGCACAGGATGCACGACGCAAGACCAACGCGCTGCCGGACAGTGCGCGACTGGTGATCGCGATGGGCACAATCGAGGAGCTGGTGGAACATCGCTGCGCCGTCGCTGACAACCGGCGGATGTCTCGCCCGAGTCCAACCGATGCTGCAAGGAGAGGTCTGCCCCATGCTGCACAGTGAACACCGGATCCTGACCACGCATACCGGCAGCCTGCCGCGCCCGTCGGCGCTGACCCAGCTCTACGCCCGCCGCGCCGCCGGCGAAACGGTGGACGCCGCAGCCATCGACGCCCTGGGCAAGGCGGCGACCCGCGAGGTCGTGCAAAAGCAGATCGCCGCCGGCATCGATATCGGCAACAACGGCGAGCAAATGCGGGAAGCCTTCTTCCTTTACGTTCGCCACCGCATGAGCGGCTTTGGCGGAAGCTGGAACCGCAAGCCGATGGCCGATGCGCTGCGCTACCCCGGTTTCCGTGCGTGGGCCGATTCGGCGAACCGGCCCTCGGTCAGCAACCGCGACGGCGTGCCGATGGCGGTCGGCGAGGTCCGCTATCTGGACCCCGCCGCCGTGCAGGCGGAATGCAGCGAGTTCCGTGCCGCGCTGGACGACGCCGGCGCGCCCGGTTTCGCCGAGGCCTTCATGACCGCACCCTCGCCCGGCATCATCGCCGCGGCGATGAGGAACGACCACTACGACACGTTCGATGCCTATCTGGCGGCACTCGGCGAGGCGTTGCGGGTGGAATACGAAGCCATCGTGGCCAACGGCTTCCTGCTCCAGATCGATGCCCCGGACCTGGCGCTGGAACGCCATGTCTCCTACCAGGACGAATCGCTGAGCGCCTTCGTGGATTTCGTGGAACGCGTCGTCGCGGTGATCAACCACGCGCTGCGCAACATTCCGCGTGACAAGGTGCGCCTGCATGCGTGCTGGGGCAATTATGAAGGGCCGCATGACTGCGACGTGGATCTCGCGCAGATACTGCCGGCGATCAGCCGCGCGAAGGTTGGCGGCTGGGTGCTGCCCTTCGCCAATCCGCGCCACGCGCACGAGTATCGCTGCGCCGCCGACCTGCCGCTGGATGACGGGCAGGTCGTGGTGGCGGGCGTGATCGATCCGCTGACGCAATTCGTAGAGCATCCCGAAGTGGTGGCCGACCGGCTGGAGCGGGTAGCGCGGGTGATCGGCGATCCGACCCGCGTCATGGCGGGCACGGATTGCGGGTTCGACACCTCGGCGGGCCGCGGCCGGGTGGCGGCCGACGTGGTGTGGGCCAAGCTCGCCGCCATGGCCGATGGCGCGCGCATAGCATCGGCGCGGCTGGGCATGC
>Ga0335073_10011204_pt1 | contig 12597 bp, 11 predicted proteins | sample Lox_Sample_22_FD_207093 | JGI IMG/M metagenome (GOLD analysis project Ga0335073, IMG submission 207093) | Soil microbial communities from Loxahatchee National Wildlife Refuge, Florida, United States - Lox_Sample_2.2 | ecosystem: Environmental > Terrestrial > Soil > Wetlands | place: USA...
GGCTTCGCCAGCATCCGTGGGACCATGCGACCCCGTCCGGACGGGGTCGCATGGCCCCACGGACGTCGAGCGCAGCGAGACCCAGAATCAGCCTCTGGGGACGTCAGCTGGGACGACTCCCCGCAGCCGGACTTCCTTCTCTCCACTGCCTTCGTGCGTCATCTCGGCGCCGTCGGGCTCGAAGCCATAGCGCGAGTAGAAATCGCGCGCTGGCTGGTTCTCGGCCAGCACCCACAACGTCACCCACTGCCAGCCATCCGCTCGCAGGTCCTCAAGCGCGACATCCATCAGAGCTCGACCGGCGCCGGTCCGCCATACATCCGGCTCCACGTAGATGGCCGCAATCTCACCGACGCCGTCCTCCGCGTCATCGTCGCGGCTGGGCGCCGCGACTGCGCAGAAGCCGACCACGGCACCATCGGTGACGGCCACGTATACCCCTGGACTGTCCTCGCCGGTCAAGGCCTGCTGCCACATCTCCTCACGTCGCTCGACGGACAGGCCATCAAGCACGTCATCCGGCATCAGCCCGCGGTACGCGACCTGCCAGGCGCGAACGTGAACGGCGGCTATCGGAGCCGCGTCATCGGGGACGGCGCGCCTGACCTCGACAGCCATCTCAGCAGGCTAGGCCATCGCACCGCATCCGAGCTCAAGTCCCCGGGGGAAAAATCAGCCGTAGCGGACGCCCGTAAGCGTCCTTAGCTTCGCCCGGTCGTGCCGGGCCGAGACCCGTCGCACGGTGCCCGACCGCGAGCGCATGACCAAAGACTCGGTCGTCGCGCCCCGGTCGCCCTGGTAGCGCACGCCCTGGAGCACGTCGCCGTCGGTCACCCCGGTGGCCGAGAAGAACACGTCCTCGCTGCGGACCAAGTCGTCGCAGCTGAGGATCCGCGAAAGGTCGTACCCCGCGTCAATGGCGGCCTGGCGCTCGGAATCGTTGCGCGGCCACAGCCGGCCCTTGAGCTCGCCGCCGATGCACTTGATCGCCGACGCGGTGATCACGCCCTCGGGCGTCCCGCCGATTCCCCACAGGATGTCGACCGGGGAGTTGTCCGAGACCGCGAGCAGCGCGGCCGACACGTCGCCGTCGAGGATCAGGCGAACCCGGGCGCCCGCGTCGCGGACCTGGGCCATCGCCTCGTGGTGGCGCTCGCGATCGAGCATCACCACCATCACGTCGCGGATGTCGATCTTCTTGCGCTCGGCGATCAGCCCGAGCGTCTCGGGCAGGGGGCGGTCGAGGTCGAGCAGGTCGGCGATCTCGGGACCGCCGGCGATCTTCTCCATGTAGACGATCGGGCCCGGGTTGAACATCGAGCCGCGCTCGGCCAGCGCGATCACCGACAGCGCGCTCGGCATGCCCAGCGCGGTCAGGCGGGTCCCCTCGAGCGGATCGACGGCGATGTCGACCTGGGGCGGCGAGCCGTCGCCGATGTGCTCGCCGTTGTAGAGCATCGGCGCCTCGTCCTTCTCGCCCTCGCCGATCACCACGATGCCGTCCATCGAGACGGACTCGAGCACGTGGCGCATCGCATCGACGGCGGCCTGGTCGGCGCCCTCCTTGTCCCCGCGGCCGACCATCCGAGCCGCGGCCAGCGCCGCCGCCTCGGTCACCCGGACCAGCTCGAGAGCCAGGTTGCGATCGACCCGCACGGGCCCGTGATCGAGGCTCATGGCAGCCCCGGAGGCTTGCGCACGCCCGCGCTCTGCTGCGCCCGCCAGACCGACCCGATCAGGATCAGCACGCCCCCGGCCAGCCCGATCCACCAGCCGTAGCTGATGCTGATCTCGCCGGACGGCGTTCCCGGCCGGTCGATCAGTCCGCGGAACAGCGTGAACGTGAGCGCCGCGATCGCGATGATCGCGGTCATCTCACCCCGCGGCCAGGACAGGGCGTGGCCGCGCAGGATGATCCAGGCCAGCACCGCCGGTGCCACCGCCGCGATCAGGAGCAGGAAGCGGAGGATCACCAGCGCCTTCCAGCCCGTGCACGTGCCGTTGGGTCCTCGGCAGGTGTTCAGGACCGCGAACTGGTCGCCGAGCTTGTACCAGTCGAGGAACAGCGACACGCCGAGGGCCAGCCCACCGAGGACCGCGATGAGCTCACCGCGATCGAGCTGCCTGAATTGCATCGGCGGCCAGCCTACCCACTAGAGCGCGGTCGTGACGAAGTTGAGCGCCGGGATCCCGGTGGCCGAGGCGGCGCGGTCGGGCTGGGCGATCCCGGTGGTCGTCGCGGCGGTCCTGACCGCCTCGGCGACCGCGTCGTGGACGGCCTGATCGAGCGCGTTGGGGACCAGCTCGCCGGGCGGGGCCAGCGAAGCGATGGCGCGCGCCGCGGCCAGCTTCATCTCGACGTTGATCCCCGCCGCGCCCGCCTGCAGCGCGCCTCGGAAGATGCCTGGGTAGCCGACCACGTTGTTGACGCTCCGCCCATCGGCGGCGAACGCGGCGCCTGCGGCCTCGGCAGCCTCAGGCTCAATCTCAGGCTCAGGGTTGGTCAGCGCGAGGATGACCTGCCCCGGCCGGATCATGCTCGGGTCGATGAGACCCCGCCGTCCGGTCGTGGCCACCACCACATCGGCCTCGGCCAGGACCTGCTCCATGCTGACGATATCCACCCCGTGCGCCCGCGCCCGCGCGTGCGAGGCCTGGAGCGGATCGAACGCGATCACCCGCTTGACACCCCCGTCAACCATCAGCGCCGCGATCCCGTACCCCGCCGCCCCGAGCCCGAGCTGGCCCACGGTGGCCGCGCGCAGCTCGACGCCGGCATACCGGCAGGCGACGATCGCCGCCGCGAGCGACACGACCGCGGTGCCGTGGACGTCGTCGTGCATGACCGGCTGTGGCAGCCGCTCGATCAGCCGGCGCTCGATCTCGAAGCATTCCGGCGCCGAAATGTCCTCGAGGTGGATGCCCCCAAAGGTCGGCGCGATCCGCACGACGGTCTCGACGAACGTGTCGACGTCGTCGGCGTCGATCAGGATCGGCATGGCCGAGATGCCGGCGAACTGGTCGTAGAAAACCGCCTTGCCCTCCATCACCGGCATCGAGGCGACGGCACCGATGTTGCCCAGTCCAAGCACGCGGGTGCCGTTGGTACAGATCGCGACCGTGCGCGAGATCATCGTGTACTGCGCCGCCAGCTCGGGCTGGCCGGCGATCGCCGTGCACACCCGAGCCACCCCCGGCGTGTACACGTCGCGCATCTCCTGGACCGTCCGGACGGGCGAGCGGGCCACGATCTTGAGCTTGCCGTCGGTGTGCCGAAGCAACGCCCGGTCCTTGTGCCAGAGCACGTGCACGCCCTCGAGCGCCTCGATCAGGTCGGCGATCTGGCTGGCTTGCGCGGTGTCGCGCACCTCGATCGTAATGTCCCGGACCGAGTCCTCGCGGCCCAGCGATACCGTGACGACGTCCCCGATCAGCCCCTCGCCGTCGGCGATCGCCTGGGCGACCCGCGCCAGCTGTCCGGCGCTATGGGGTATCTGGACGCGATAGGTGCAGTCGAGCATCTCGTCTCCCTCTCCGAGCGCGGTTGGCTCCGGGGGTGTATTTATCACGTCGTGACCCCGGGTCCTCCCAGCCCTGACCCCGTTCCGCCCCTGCACCAGCTCTACCCCGAGCAAAGGCTGATCGCAGTCCGCGCCCTGCTCGAGGAGCTGAACCTGACCGCGAAGGCCCCGACCGAGCGACCGTACACGATCGCCAACTTCGTGGCCAGCGCTGACGGGCACGCCGCCTACCGGGGCCGCTCGCGCTGGCTGAGCGACGACGCTGACCGCGAACTGTTCCACGGGCTTCGCGAGCACATCGACGCGATCCTGGTCGGGACCGGGACGCTGCGCGTCGAGCGCTACGGACGCCTGATCCGCGACCCGGAGCGCCGCCACCGCCGGGCCGCGTCGGGGCTCGCGCCCGACCCGCTGGCCTGCCTCTTCAGCCGCAGCGGCGACATCCCCATCGACATCCCGTTGTTCGCGGATCCGGCGTCGCGCATCGTCGTGTTCTCGCCCGCCGGCCTCGACACCTCTGGGCTGGGAGCCCAGATCGAAGTCGTCCGGCTCGATCCCGGCGAGCTCACCCTGACCACGATGATGCGCCGGCTGCGCTCCGACTACGACGTGCACACGCTCCTGTGCGAGGGCGGACCGACGCTGTTCGGCGCGTTACTGCAGGAAGACCTCGTACACGAGTTGTTCATCTCGTTGGCGCCGAAGCTCACCGGCGGCGGTAACGCCCCCTCGATCACCAGCGGCCCCGAGCTGGCGTCGTTGCGCCACCTGCATCTCGTCTGGGTGCTCGAGCACGCGAGCGCGTTGTATCTGCGTTACGCCATCAGGTGAATCGGTTCACCTGAATTGGTTAACCGCTTCACCTCTACTGGTGAAGCGGTTAACTCAGAGGTCACTGTCAGAAGCTGACCGTAATTCACTTCGACTTAAGGAAGTGACCTGCCACAATGGCAGTAGTGACCGGGTCAACCGCGGCAGCAACCACCTCCCACGCCGCGGCGCGGATGGTGCGCGCGCTAGAGGAGGGACGGCGTCGTACGCTGGCGCTGGTGGCGTCCGTATCGGAGGCCGATCTGGAGCGCGTTCACAACCCGCTGATGAGCCCGCTGGTGTGGGACCTCGCGCACATCGCCGCCTACGAGGACCTGTGGCTCGCGCATCGCTACGGCGAGCGGCCGCTTCTGCACGAGGACCTCGCCGCCACCTACGACGCGTTCGAGACGCCGCGGGCACTGCGCGGTGACATCGAGCTGCTCGGACCGGACGCGGCCCGCAGCTATCTGAGCGACGTGCGGGCCCGAGTGCTCGAGGTGATCGACGAGCGCGGAGTGGGCGACGGGTTGCTGCACGAGATGGTTCTGCGCCACGAGCATCAGCACAACGAGACGATGTTTCAGACGCTCCAGCTGGCGAGCCTTCCGGACTACGAGCTCGCGGGTCGCCGGCCCGAGCCTGACTCGCGGTCGGGAGCACATACGGGCCTCGAGCTCGTCGAGGTGCCGGCCGGTCCCTGCACGATCGGGGCGCCGGCCGATGGTTTCGCCTACGACAACGAGCGCTCCCGTCACCACGTCGAGTTGGACGCATTCCGGATCGGGCGCACGCCGGTCACCAACGGCGCGTATCTGCGCTTCGTGCAGGACGGCGGTTATGAACGGCGCGAGTGGTGGTGCGAAGAGGGCTGGTCCTGGAAGGAAGAATTCGCGATCACCGGGCCGGGAGCGTGGACGGAGGACCACACGGCGGAGTCGAGGCTCGGACACATCGAGCCGCTCCATCCGGACCGTCCGGTCGTGCACGTCACCTGGTACGAGGCCGACGCGTTCGCGCGCGCCCGCGGCGTTCGCCTCCCCACCGAGTTCGAGTGGGAGAAGGCGGCGAGCTGGGACGAGCAGACGCACGCGGCCCGGCCCTACCCTTGGGGTCGCCGGCGCCCCGTGCCTGGGCTGCACGCGAACCTCGACCAGCGCGGCTGCGGCACCGTCCCGGTCGGCGCCTATCCGGCCGGTGCCTCCTTCTACGGCTGTCTGGACATGATCGGCAACGTGTGGGAATGGACTACGAGCACTTTTGATGGGTACCCGGGGTTCGTGGCCCACCCGTACCGCGAGTACTCAGAGGTGTTCTTCGGCGAGGAGTACCTCGTCCTGCGCGGTGGATCGTGGGCCACCCGGACGAGCGTCGCCACCACGACGTTCCGCAACTGGGACTACCCCCAGCGGCGCCAGATCTTCGCGGGCTTCCGGGTCGCGAGCGACGCGTGAAGACCGTCACTCGCAGCCCCGAGATCAGGATCGACTCCTATCTCGCAGACGGGGATGAGCGATCGCTCGCCTACGACGTGCTCGACGGGCTGACCCGCCCGTTCAAGGAGATCCCGCCCAAGCACTTCTACGACGCGCGGGGCTCGGAGCTGTTCGAGCGCATCTGCGAGCTCCCGGAGTACTACCCGACCCGCACCGAGCGCGAGATCCTGATCGCCAACGCCGAGGAGATCGTGCGCTGCACCGGCGCCGGCGAGCTCGTCGAGCTCGGCTCGGGGTCGGCCGAGAAGGCGCGCATCCTCCTGGGCGCGATGTCGAGCGTGGGAACGCTGCAGCGCTACGTGCCGCTCGACGTCTCCGAGAGCGCGCTCGAAGCGGCGTCGATCGAGCTCGTCGACGAGTTCGACGACCTGACCGTGCACGGCGTGGTCGGCGACTTCGAGCGACATCTGGACCGCGTACCCAAGCGAGCGGACGGAACGCCGCGCATCGTCGCCCTGCTCGGCGGCACGATTGGAAACTTCCTACCCGGGACGCGGCGCCGCCTGCTGCGCTCGATCGGCACCCTGCTCGGTCCCGACGATCACCTGCTGCTCGGCACCGACCTGGTCAAGGACCCCGCCGTGCTCGAGGCCGCCTACGACGACTCTTCCGGGGTCACCGCCGAGTTCAACCGCAACGTGCTGCACGTGCTCAACCGCGAGCTCGACGCGGACTTCGCGCCCGACGCGTTCGAGCACATCGCGTTCTTCGATCGCCGACACGAGTGGATCGAGATGCGGCTGCGCGCACGGCGGCCGTGCAGCGTGCTCGTGGCGGCGCTCGGGCTACGGGTCGAGTTCGCCGCCGGCGAGGAGCTGCGGACCGAGATCAGCGCCAAGTTCACGCGCGCGCGCGTGCAAGAAGACTTGCACGCCGCCGGCCTGCGCCTCGAGCAGTGGTTCACCGACAGCGACAGCCGGTTTGCACTGTCGCTGGCGGGGCCGCAGTAGCCTTAGCGGCTGCATGCGGATTGCCGAAAGCGGGGCGATCGTCGGTGGTGGCGCGTCGGGGCTGGGTGCCGCGACGGCGCGGCGGCTGCATGCGCACGGCGCCCACGTCGTAATCGCTGATCAGAACGCGGAGCGGGGCACGATCCTGGCCGACGAGCTCGGCGAACGCGCCACGTTCGTCGCGGCCGACGTCACCGATCCGGATGCGGTCCAGGCGGCGGTGGACGTCGCCCGCGCGCATCCGGTCCCGTTGCGGATCGCGGTCTCGTGCGCCGGGATCGGCTGGGCCGGGCGAGTCGTGGGCCGCAAGGGCGCGCACGCGCTCGAGACGTTTGAGACGGTCATCCGCGTCAACCTGATCGGGACCTTCAACGTGATGCGCCTGGCCGCCGCGGTGATGGTCGAGAACGAGCCGATCGACTCGGGCGAACGGGGCGTATGCGTCAACACCGCATCGATCGCGGCCTTCGACGGGCAAATCGGCCAGATCGCCTACTCGGCCTCCAAGGGCGCGATCGCCAGCATGACGCTGCCGGCGGCGCGTGATCTGGCGCCGGTCGGGGTGCGGGTGTGCGCGATCGCGCCCGGCACGTTCGATACGCCTCTCCTCGCGGCACTGCCCGAGGACGCTCGCGAGGAACTCCGGCGCGTGGTGCCGTTCCCCTCCCGGTTCGGCCACCCGGACGAGTTCGCCGCGCTCGTCCAGCACATCGTCGAGAACGAGATGCTCAACGGCGAGGTGATCCGACTCGACGGCGCGCTGCGTATGCCTCCTCGTTAGTGACCAACCCTACACATTTGTTCTACCCCTGGAATCCGGCCGTAAATTGCGGGGTAACCTTGCGCCATCCAGGAAGGGAGACCCAGTTGGCGCTCACCAGGCAGGGTGGTGAACGGCGACTAGCGTCCGTTTTTGCGACGCCGCCAGGCCGACCATGATGGAGCGGCCACCTAAACAGAACGAATACGAGTACGGCGGGGGATTCGGCAGCTTCGAGCTCGATCTGACGACCGGAGAGGCCCGCTATTCGCCGGGCCTCCGGCGGATCCTCGCCGCGCCCGAAGACGCCGCGCTGACCTCCGGACTCGTGCTCGAGCGCGTGCATCCCGAGGATCGCGAGGTGGTCCAGCGCGCGCTCGAGCGCAGCGATTGCGGGGACGAGCCGCTGCGCTTTGAGGTCCGCGTGCGGCGCTTCGACGACGTCGAGCGCGTCGTGCGCGCTTGGGGCGAGGCGGTGAGGACGCCGGGAGGCGAACCGATCCGTGTGGTCGGCACGCTGCAGGATGTGACCCAGGAGGCCGAGGCGCGCGCGGCGCGCGATCTGCTGAGCTACGTCGTCCAGTCGACCGGCGACGCGATCATCACCAAAGCGCCAGACGGAACGATCACCAGCTGGAACCGCGGCGCCGAGCAGCTCTACGGCTACAGCGCGGAGGAGGCGATCGGACGAGCCAGCGGGATGACCGAGGCGCCCGAGCGCGCCGGCGAGTGGCAGAAGCTTCTGCAGACCGTGTTCGCGGGTGAGTCGATCGACAACTTCGAAACCGAGCGGGTGCGCAAGGACGGATCCCGGATCGCCGTGTCGCTCACGGTCTCCCCCGTGACCGACGCGAACGGGCGCATCGTGTCGGCGGCGATCATCGCGCGCGACACCACCGCACGCGTTCGCTACGAGGACCAGTTGCGGCACATGGCCGACCACGACCAGTTGACCGGCCTGTTCAACCGCCGGCGTTTTGAGGAGGAGCTCAAGCGCGAGCTGGCGCGCGCCGGCCGTTACGCCGCCGATCAAAGCGCGGTGCTGAGCATCGACATCGACAACTTCAAGGGGATCAACGACTCCGCCGGCCACGCCGCGGGCGACGCCGTGCTCGCCCACGTCGCGGGCGTATTGGCGCACCGCTCGCGCGCCAGCGACGTGGTCGCTCGCCTGGGCGGCGATGAGTTCGCGGTCCTGCTCTCGTCGGTCGGCGTGGACGACGCGCGCACTGCGGCCGAGCAGCTGCTCGGCGAGATCCGCAGCTCGCCGGCCATGTACGGCGGCAAGCCGTTCCGCGTGACCGCGAGCATCGGCGTGGCCGCGTTCGAGTCAGACGACGCCACCGCCGGCGAGGTCATGGTCAACGCCGACCTGGCCATGTATGCGGCCAAGACCGCCGGGCGCGACCGCGTCGTCGTCTATACGGCCAGCGAGGCCCGGCGAGCGCGGGCGGTGGCCAAGCTGACGTGGGCGCAGCGGATCCAGGACGCACTCGATAACGACCGCTTCGTCCTGCACCTCCAGCCGATCCTCGAGCTCGCCACGGGCCAGATCAAGCACGGCGAGCTGCTGTTGCGGATGCAGGGCGACCGCGGCAAGCTGATCGCGCCCGGCGCCTTCCTGCCCGCGGCCGAGCGCTTCGGCATGATCCACGCGATCGATCGCTGGGTGGTGGGGCAGGCGATCCAGCTGGTGGCCGAGGCGATGGACCGGGTGCCGCGTGTCGGGATCAATCTCAGCGGCGAGTCGATCGTCGGCGACCCTCACCTGCTGTCGATGATCGAGCAGGAGCTCGAGCGCTCCTCGGTCGACCCCTCCAAGCTGATCTTCGAGGTGACCGAGACCGCCGCGATCGCCAACATGCCCGAGGCCACGCGCTTCGCCCGCGGTCTGACCAGCCTGGGCTGCAGCCTCGCGCTCGACGACTTCGGGACTGGGTTCGGCTCCTTCTACTACCTCAAGCACCTGCCGGTGAGCTACGTCAAGCTCGACGGCGAGTTCATCCAGAACCTGCCGCGCTCAGAGGTCGACGAGCACATGGTCGAGGCGATCGTCGGCGTGTCCCAGGCGCTCGGGATCAAGACGGTCGCCGAGTCGGTCGCCGACGAGGAGACCATCGGCATGCTCCAGAAGCACCACGTCGACTATGCCCAAGGCTTCTACGTGGGCAAGCCGGCGCCCCTGAGCGTGGCGCTGTCCCAGCCGGGCTGGATCAGCCAGTCGCAGTCAGGCAGCATGCTCTAACCCCACCCCGCCCGCCCCCAGCCGCCCCGCCCCGCCCCGCCCCCGGACCCCAGCGAGGCTGGTCGAGAAAACGCGAAATACCGTGGGTTTCTCGACCAGGCCTCGCTTCCCGGGGTCTAGATGACCTTCATCCACGCGACCTGCGAGAACGGCTTGCCGTTGAAGCTGCCGGCGATCGCGTAGGTGGTCGGCTTGATGCCGCGACGGATCGTGGCCTGGACCGAGTACTTGCCGTTGACGAGCACCTGCGTGCGGATCGACGGGATCCCGTTCACGTTCGTCTGCGAGGCGAACGCGTCGGACATCAGCGTGATCCACTTGCCGCTGCGGGCGTTGGTCGGCGCGTCACCGGTGACGGTCACGTGGGCGCCGGGGCGCACCGCGTGGGCGCTGACGCTGATCGTGCTGTCGAGGCGCGGGGCGACCACGTTCAGCCACGCAACCGTGTCGAACCCGACACCGTTGTACATGCCGAGCACCGCGTAGTTGGTGGGCTTCAGGCCGGAGCGGATCGTGGCCTTGACCGAGTACTTGCCGTTGACCAGGATCTGGGTACGTACGGCCGGGATGCCGTTGACGGTGTGCCCGGAGGCAAACGCGTCGGAGAGCAGCGTGATCCATTTGCCGGCGCGGGCGTTCTGGGGTCCGTTGCCGGTGATCGTCACCCGCTGGCCGGCGCTCGCCGTCCCAGGTGCCACGTTGACGGTGCTGTACGGGGTGGCCGCCGTGTGGGCCGTGGCTATGTGCGCCGGCGCAGCGGCCCCCGCGGCAACCGTGTCGGCGTGCTGGGGCGCGGCCGTCGCCACGGCTGCGCAGGACAGCATGGCGGCGGCGACTCCGGCGCCGATACCGCCGCGCATCAGGCGGCTGCGCGTTGAAGCTGCCGGGCGGTAAGTGTCGTGTGCGGTCATGTCGATGCTCCTTTGATCGATGTCACCCGGCCCGCGTACAGCGGTGCCGGTCTGTGTGACGCACACGGTCCCAGCGCGACCGCGCCGGGTCGTCCGTATCCCGCTACTGCATTTACGCGCTGCGGATTACTTAGTTCAGGCGCTCGATCAGCATCGCCTGGCCCATCCCACCGGCGACGCACATCGACTCGATCCCGAGCGTACCGTCGAGCGCCCGCAGGCCGTTGATCAGCGTGGTCATGATGCGCGCTCCTGTCATCCCGAACGGGTGACCGAGCGCGATCGCCCCACCGAACGGGTTGAGTTTCTCGTCCGCGATCCCGAGCTCTTCCTTGCAGGGAACGATCTGCGCCGCGAACGCCTCGTTGATCTCCACCACGTCGACGTCGTCGATCTTCACGCCGGCCTCCTTGAGGAGGGCCTGGATCGCCGGGATCGGGCCAAGGCCCATGATCTCGGGCCGGATCGCCGCCACCGTCGAGGCAAGGATCCGCGCCTTGGGCTCCAGCCCGAGCCGCTTGGCCTTCTCCTCGGACATGATCAGCACGGCCGCCGCGCCGTCGTTGAGCGGGCAGGCGTTGCCGGCGGTCACGGTGCCGTTCTCGCGGAAGGCGGGCTTGAGCTTGCCCAGCACCTCCATCGTCGTGCCCGCCCGCGGGCCATCGTCCTTGGTCACCACCGTGTCGGGGACGTCGATCTCGTTGCCCTCCTTGTCGGTCTCCTTGTGCGCCGCCACCGGCACCGGCACGATCTCGGCATCGAAGTGCCCCGAGTCGCGCGCGTCCACGGCGCGGTTCTGCGAGGTCACCGCCCACTCGTCCTGCTGCCCGCGAGTGACGTGGCAGCGCTCGGCCACGTTCTCGGCAGTCATTCCCATGGGGATGTAGACGTCGTAGGCGGACCCGTTCGAGCCGTTCAGGTAATGGTTCTTGGCCTCCTCCATCATCCCCGCGCCGAGGCCCGCCCGGGACACCGCCTCGACGCCCGCGGCGATGTACTGATCGCCCTCCCCGGCCTTGATGGCGTGGAACGCCATCCGGATCGTCTGCAACGACGAGGCGCAGAACCGGTTGACCGTGCACGCGGGGACGTGATGGTCGATCCCGGCCAGCAGCGATGCGTTGCGCCCGACGTTGTAGCCCTGCTCGCCGACCGAGGAGGCGGCCCCCATCATCACGTCGCCCGTCTGCCCGAAGTCGACGCCGGGGTTACGCTCGATCAGCGCCCGCAGCGGTATCGCGGCCAGCTCGTCGGCGCGAACGGTCTTGAGCGACCCCTTCCCGGCACGGCCGATCGGGGTTCTGATGGCGTCGACGATCACGGCTTCTGGCATCTCGCGGGACTCCTATTCGGTCTTAGGTCGGGCGGCCTGATGCTAGGGACTGCCAGCGGCGCCCGCTCCAGCCAGGGCAGCGGGCCGCGGTTATCCGCCCAGCTCGGCCAGCCGCTCCGCGAGGACGATCCGGCCGGCCGCCTCAACCGCGGCCAGGTGTGAGAACGCCTGGGGGAAGTTCCCAAGGTGCCGCCCGGTTCCCGGGTCGAACTCCTCGGCGTACAGGCCCAGCGGCGACGCGACCTTCACCAGGCGCGTCATCATGTCGCGCGCGCGTTGCATCTCGCCGATGATCGCCAGCGCCGACACGAGCCAGAACGAGCAGATCACGAACGTACCCTCCTTCCCCGACAGACCGTCATCGGTCTCGTCGGTCCGGTAGCGCAGGACGAACCCGTGCTCGGTGAGCTCGTCGGCGATCGCCACCACACTCGCACGCAACCGCTCGTCGTCGCCCGGGAGGAAGCCGAAGATCGCCGCCAGCAGCGTGGAGGCGTCCAGCGACTCGGTGTTGTAGTGCTGCACGAGCACGCCGCGCTTATCGACCCCGTGCTCGAGGATGTCGGCCTTG
>Ga0335073_10011207_pt1 | contig 12595 bp, 9 predicted proteins | sample Lox_Sample_22_FD_207093 | JGI IMG/M metagenome (GOLD analysis project Ga0335073, IMG submission 207093) | Soil microbial communities from Loxahatchee National Wildlife Refuge, Florida, United States - Lox_Sample_2.2 | ecosystem: Environmental > Terrestrial > Soil > Wetlands | place: USA: Florida...
ACTGTTCCGTTGGAGCGCACGATGACCTTCGCGTCTTCGTCCGGCCCAGTCTTCCGAGTAATCGAGTCGGTCCCGATCTCCGTAAGTATTCGGTCGGTGTCGTCCTCAGAACCTGGGTGCCCCGTTCTAGCGCCTTCTGTTGGCGCTAGGGCAGGGCCTGTTGCCGTACTGGAAAGATTCAGATTCTTGGGTCGCGTCATCACCCAACATCCCTTATTCTTACCCTCCGTCTCGTAATACAGCACTTCCTTCTGTTTCAGCAGCTCGAATGCCGCCTCCCAGAAGTGCAGGTGCAGTATCTCGCTCTCGCGCGGCAGAAAATCGTACTCGATCTCGAGCCGGTCCATGGTCTCCAGATGCCGCCGCAGCACGGCGACCGAAATCATCTCCGCTATTTCGGCCAGCTCATTCCCGCCCTGTTCGATGGCGTGCAGCGCGTGCGAGCGTGCCTTCAGGTGCTCCTTCTCCTGCTCGTACCATTGCGAGACGCGCGCGTACAGGTCCCAGCAGTAGTAGTCGAAGCGCGCTGTCGAGGCGATCAGCTCTGCAATCTCGGCCTTCGACTTCTTTTCCAGTTCAACAAATCCGACCACGACATCCGCCACCTGCACGCCGGTGTTGTCGATGTAGTTCTGCACATCCACCACGTGACCGGCGGCGCGCAGCAGGCGTACGAAGGTATCGCCCAGGATCGCGTTCCGCAGATGTCCGATATGCGCGGCCTTGTTGGGATTGATCGACGTGTGCTCAACGAGAATCTTTCCGCTAACGTTGGCCGCGCCCTCGCCCTCATGCCCGAGTGCGCCGACTACTGTTCCGCTCGCCAACGCCCGTGCCGCGACATCGCGCTTCAGGCGCGCGTTGATGTATCCCGCGCCGGCAACCTCCAGCTTCTCGAAGCCCTCGGGCAGCGACATCTGATTCGCAATCTCTTCCGCGATCTTGCGCGGCGGCTTGCGCAGCTTTTTGGCTAGCTCAAACGAGAGCGGCAACGCGAACTCGCCCATGGCAACATTCGGCGGTTGGTCGATGACGACGTTCGGCAGGTCAAGGTTGTACCTCTCGCGCAGAAAGGCGCGTACCAGCGCCGCGAGTTTTCTCTGTTGCTCCAAATACATGGTGCTGTACGCTCTTAGCTGCTCGCAGACTTGCGCTTCGTCGGGTGGAGCACCGCTTCAGCGGTGCAGATTGGCAGACGAGAAAAAGGCCGGCTTCAGCCGCTGCGGTGAAACACATTACCTGGGCGCTAAAGCCCGCTCTCAATGGAATGCACGCCTGAAGGCGTGCTCCACCCTTGGTTGTACCAACCTTCAGAATAGCAAAGTCAGTTCGTGATCAGCGTTCACTGTTTACGAGCCAAAGGCGCGCGGTGTTTGACGCTCTATTCCGCGTTACCTATGATGAAATCTTCTATCCCTTGAGCGTCTCCCATGCGCATTGCCTATCTCGATTGTTTCTCCGGCATCAGCGGCGACATGTTTCTGGGCGCGCTCGTCGATGCCGGAGTTTCGTTCGAGCTCTTCGAGAAGACGGTCGCCGACCTGAACGTTGGGGCGAAGTTGGAGCGCTCGAAGGTCACGCGCGCCGGCCTCGCCGCGACCAAGCTCGACGTGATTGTCGCCGGCGAAAAGGACATGCCGCGCGACGAGTTCTGGAAAAGCAGTGGTCAGTGGCCAGTGGTCAGTGGCCAGAATCAAGAGGCTGGCGATGCGGCAGCAAACAACGCGCCAGAGCCGAAAACTCCTGCTCAAGACGAGTGCGAACAACAGCATCGAGGTCCCAGCCACGGGGTTTCTTCTGATCCCCGGCCTCTGACCCCTGGCCACTCGCATCACGCTCGCAACCTGAGCGATATTCTGAAGATCATCGCTGCCGCGAATATCAGCGAGCGCGCCAGGCAACTTGCCAACGAAATCTTCCTCGCGCTGGCGACCGCGGAAGCCAAGGTACACGGCGCCGGCCTGGAAGACATTCACTTTCACGAGGTCGGCGCAGCCGATGCGATCGTCGATGTTGTCTGTGCTGCGGTCGGCGCCGAAGCGCTCGGGGTCGAGCGTTTCTTCTGTTCGCCGCTGAACGTCGGCAGCGGCACGGTCGCTTGCGCACATGGCGCGATGCCCGTTCCCGCGCCCGGCACGCTTGAGCTCCTGAAAGGCGCGCCGATCTACTCCGGCGACATACAAAAAGAGCTGGTCACGCCCACCGGCGCCGCAATCGTCAAGGTGCTCGCTTCGAGCTTCGGACCGCGGCCCACGATGCGAACCGAAGGCGTCGGATACGGCGCGGGCACGCGCGATTTCGATGGCCACCCCAACGTTCTGCGCATCAGCGTCGGCGAACTGGCGACGACCAACCTCGACGCCATCCTCGCCCGCGAAGAGAGCATTGCCATCCTCGAAGCCAACCTCGACGACCTGAACCCGCAGCTCATCGGCTACATCGTCGACCAGGCTTTCGCCGAAGGCGCGCTCGAGGTCTTCACCACTCCGGTACAAATGAAGAAGAACCGTCCCGGCACGGTGCTCACCATCCTCGTGCCGCCCGAGCATGAAGCGCGGCTGCGCGCGCTGATCTTCCGCGAAAGCAGCACGCTGGGCGTACGGGTGCGCCACGAGACGCGCTACGCGCTCCCGCGCCATTACGAATCTGTAGCTACGCGTTGGGGCGAGGTGCGCATAAAGGTCGCAGGCGTGAACGGCTCCGCATCGCAATACGCGCCCGAATATGAAGACTGCCGGCGCATCGCCGCCGAGCATCACGTCCCGCTGAAACACGTCATGCAGGAGGCCATCCGCTTATACCTGGATCGACAGCATGGATAACCCGGACAAGTTCTACATCACGACGCCCATCTATTACGTCAATGCGCGACCTCACATCGGGCATACGTACACCACCGTGGTGTGCGACGCCATCGCCCGCCGCCACCGCATGATGGGCATCGATACCTTCTTCCTCACCGGCACCGACGAACATGGCCAGAAGATCGAACGCTCGGCCGCCGCTGCGGGTTGCTCGCCGAAAGAGTTCGTCGACAAAATGTCCGGCGAGTTCCGCGCGCTGTGGGACCGCATGAAGATCACCTACAACGACTTCATCCGAACCACCGAGCCGCGGCACATGCGCGGCGTGCAGGCGCTGTTTACGCTGTTGCAGGAGCGCGGCTACATCTACAAAGGTTCGTACAGTGGCCAATATTGTGTGTTCGACGAGCTCTACGTTGATGCTGCCGGGCCGGGCGCGCCTTGTCCCGAGTGCGGCCGCCCCACCGAGACCGTTCACGAAGAGAACTACTTCTTCAAGCTGTCGGCGATGCAGGAGCCGCTGCTGAAGTACTACGCCGAGCATCCCAACCTCATTCGCCCGGAGACGCGGCGCAACGAAGTGATCGCGTTTGTGCGCAGCGGCCTGCGCGATCTCTCCGTCAGCCGCACTTCGTTCAAGTGGGGCATTCCTGTGCCCGGCGATCCCAGGCATGTGATCTACGTGTGGCTCGACGCGCTGGCTAATTACATGACCGCGATCGGCTACGGCTCCGACGATCCCAAAGACCGGGAAAAGCTCGAGCGCTACTGGCCCGCCGACGTGCACATGATCGGCAAAGAAATCGTGCGCTTCCACTGCGTCTACTGGCCGGCGTTCTTGCTGGCCGCCGATCTGCCGCTGCCGCGTTCCATCATCGCACACGGCTGGCTGCTGTTTGAAGAGAGCAAGATGTCGAAGTCGCGCGGCAACATCGTGCGCAGCGAGACCATCCTCGACACCCTCGGCCAGGATGCGCTGCGCTATTTTCTGCTGCGCGAAATCGTCTTCGGCCAGGACGGCTCCTTCAGCTTTGACGCGCTGGTGCAGCGCTTCAATGCCGATTTGGCCAACGATCTCGGCAATCTTTCAAGCCGCACGCTCAGCATGATTTCGCGTTACTTCGAAGGCGAAGTTCCCTATCCCTCCATCAGCGCGCGCACGGCGGCAGACGACGCCATCGAAAAGCTCGCGGCGCAAACCATCGCAGACTTTCACGCGCAGTTCGAGGCCTTCGCTTTCTCTCGCGCGCTCGAGACCGCGTGGACGCTGGTTTCCGCCGTGAATAAGTACATCGTGGAAAACGAGCCCTGGGCCGTCGCCGAGTGCAACGACAAAGATTCGAAGGCGCGCCTGGCGACCATTCTGCACACCGCGGTCGAAGCGCTCAGGGTCGTCACCGCGCTGGTGCATCCGGTGATTCCGGAGGCGACGACGCGCATCTGGACGCAGCTCGGGCTGGGCGACATCCAGCAGCTCAAGCTGCCTCAGCTCGCGTGGGGGCAAATTCCCGCGGGTACAAAGCTGGGCAAAGTCGAGCCGGTCTTCCCGCGCGCCGACAAAAGTATGATCGAAAGGATGCAGCAGATGGAACAGCAACGCGCGGCCGAAAGCGAACCCAAAGCTGCCGAAGCCCAGCCCACGGAAACGGGCACGACAGCCGGTGTCGGTGCTCCGCCCTTATCGCCTGCTGTCGGCGACGGGGCAGGTCCAGACAAAGCCGTATCCCACAATGTGGGAGACAAGATCAGCATCGACGACTTCCTCAAAGTCGAGCTGCGCGTCGGCGAAGTCAAAGTCGCCGAGAAGGTGAAAGGCGCGGACAAGCTGCTGCGCATGGAAGTCGATATCGGCAGTGAGACGCGCCAGATCGTGGCCGGCATCGCCAAAGCTTACGAGCCGGAGAAGCTCGTCGGCCGCAAGGTGGTGATCGTCGCCAATTTGCAGCCGCGCAAGTTGCGCGGACTGGAATCGAACGGCATGATCGTTGCCGCGTCATTGGGCGACGACGGCCTGCCCGTGCTGGCGGGATTCCTGGAGGACGTTCCCGTCGGGGCCAAGCTGAAGTGAGGCCGTTGGCGGTTAGCCGGTTCTTGGCTCTCAGCTGGCCGCGCAGCGGCGACGCAGTTCCAGGGACGACAGGTCCACCGAAGCGCATGGCAAAGCGATCCGGGTACCAAAGGCACGTGCTGCTGCTTCCAATGGTCTCTCGGCATCATATAATCACAGTATTGTTTCCGACCTCCGCGACCTAATGGAATACCGATGGCTGCGGCGGCGGTGTCCCGCTATTCTCTGACTCGCGCATTATGCACTGGACATCAGCTAGAACAGCGGGGCCGAGGGTGTGGAGGGAAACGTCCACGCCTCCCGTGCTTGGAAAGGAAACGCCAGCTGCGTTGCGTCCGCACGCCGGGGTTCCCCTTCACTTCCCTGCACCCTCGAAACAGCATCGCCAATCGCTTTTCGCCAGCTTGCTAAGAGCTAAAGGCTAGGAGCCAAGAGCCTCTGGCGAAAGCGAAGAGCCAATAGCGAAGAACGACGAACGTGCTTCTCCACGACAAACACGGCCGCCGCATTAGCGATCTGCGCATCTCCATTACCGATCGCTGTAACTACAAGTGCGTCTACTGCCGCTCGGGCAGCGACGGCCCGCAATTCGCCGAAATGCCCATCGCTGACTACCTGCGCATCGCGCATGTCTTTGTCGGGTTGGGAATCACAAAAATCCGTCTGACCGGTGGCGAACCGTTGCTGCGCAAAGGCCTGGTTGAGATGGTGCGCGAACTCGCGACTATGCAGACGAACGAGAGCAAACCGCTCGACATCGCGCTCACCACCAACGGTCACCTGCTGTCGGAAATGGCGAAGCCGCTGGCGGACGCGGGCCTGTCGCGCGTGACGGTGTCGATGGATGCGGTCGATCCCGAGCGCTTCGCCCGCATCACGCGGGTGCCGAACGGCTACGAGGGGGTGCTGGCCGGAGTGCGCGCCGCCCAGCAGGCCGGCCTCGATCCGGTGAAGATCAACTGCGTTCTGCTGCGCGGCTTCAACGATGACCAGATCACGGCCTTCGGCCGTTTCGCGAGAGAGACCGGCGTGGCGGTCCGTTTCATCGAATTCATGCCGCTGGAAGAAGATCGCGTGTGGTCGCCAGAGATCGTGGTCCCGCTGGATGAAATTCTGCAGCGCATGGCCGAGTTCATGCCGCTGCGCGAAGTGGGACAGCTCGGCAGCGAAACCGCACGCCGCTACGTTTTCGAAGATGGCGTCGGCGAGATCGGCATCATCGCCCCGGTATCGCATCCCTTCTGCGGCCACTGCAGCCGGGTACGCGTGACGTCAGACGGGAAGATTCGCACCTGCCTTTTCTCCGTGCGCGAGCACGATCTCGCGGCGCTGATGCAGGACGGCGCCGGCGATGACGAGCTCGCCGACTTCATTCGCGATGTAGTGGATCACAAGGAAGCGCGTCATCACATCGGCGAGCCGGGCTTTGTGCCGGCCTCGCGAACGATGGTGCATATTGGGGGGTAGCTCGCCTGCTTCAACTGGCGGGCTTCCATTCGATCGACGATAGCCATGTTGTCATCCTGAGCGGAGCGCCCGTCCCGGTTTTGGGCGGATGCGGAGTCGAAGGATCTGCGGTTCTCTGCCCTTGCTTATTCTTCACTAACGCGTAACAATACGGTTGTTCGATGCCTGTCACGGCCGTATGTGACTTGAACCCATCGCGTCGGCAAGGCGCGGTTCTCGTTTTTGTAACAAAAGCGGCGTCCGGGTCATCGAAAGAGGTGAAAGTACAGAAGCATCAACTTGCCGCTTCAACATCCCCGTAGGTCGGGCGCTTAGCGCAGTGGATCTACTGAAGCCGTGAGTCAGCTTTCAACATCCCCGTTCCGGGGCGTGAATCTCCGATTACAACGGAAATGCATGCGGCCGGAACTGAAGGCAGAGACAGAAAGATGGCTACAGCACCAGTTATAGCGGCAGCGTCCTGCTCGCTCGAAAACTATCTGGTTCTTCCCGACCGTTCGATGGATGAGCGCATTGCCGCAGCCAAAGCAGAGCTGGGCAACGAGTGCGTCATTCTCGGTCACCACTATCAGCGTGATGAAGTCGTTCGCTTCGCTGACTATCGCGGCGATTCCTATCGGCTTTCGCAAATAGCAGCGCAGGCTAAAGGCCGCTACATCGTCTTCTGCGGCGTGCATTTCATGGCAGAAAGCGCTGATATTCTTGCCCGTCCCGGCCAGGCGGTGCTGCTTCCTGACCTCAACGCCGGCTGCTCCATGGCGGACATGGCTGAGATCGGTCAGGTCGAAGATGCCTGGGAGCAGTTCGTCGATCTCGGGCTCACCGATGACGACGGCAACGGCATCACGCCCATCACCTACATGAATTCGACGGCCGCGATCAAAGCGTTTTGCGGCGAACGCGGCGGGATGGTTTGCACCTCGTCGAATGCCAAAGGCGCCTTCGACTGGGCGTTCCGCCGCAACGAAAAGATTTTCTTCCTGCCCGACCAGCACCTAGGTCGCAACACCGGTTTCGCGCGCGGCATTCCGTTGGACGAAATGGTGGTCTGGGACCCGTACCTGCTACAGGGAGGCCTGACCGTCGAGCGCCTGCGCAGGGCAAAGGTTATCCTTTGGAAAGGGCATTGCTCGGTGCACCAACGTTTTCTCCCCGAGCACGTCGATAAAGTACGGGCGGCCTATCCGGGAATTCAAGTTGTGGTCCATCCCGAGTGCCGCTGGGAGGTATGCCAGAAGGCGGACGACATCGGCTCGACGGATCACATCATTCGTCGAGTGGAGCAAGCGCCTACGGGATCGTCGTTCGCGATCGGAACGGAAATCCACCTGGTCAATCGCCTGGCCAAAGAACATCCTGACAAGCGCGTCATTACGCTGGACAATTCGGGATGCCTGTGCACGACCATGTTTCGCATTTCGCCCCAGCACCTGTGCTGGGCGCTGGAGAACCTGGTAGACGGCAATATCGTTAACCAGATCAAAGTAAAAGATAACGTAAAGATGTGGGCGCGCGCGGCTCTTGATAGGATGTTAGAGATACAGTGATTATCCGCAAACGTCCTCGTGAGAAGTTCCTGCGGCGCATCCCGCGGTATTGGTCAGACCTGCGGGCGCACCGTCGTCGGGTTTTGCAGCGCCTTACGGCTCGAACTCTGGCCAGCCTGGAAAGTGGTGAGATCGATATGGCCCGAACCTTCACCGTTGCTGAAGCTGAAACTCTGCTGCCCGTGCTGGAGTCGCTGCTGCGCTCCGCCATCGAGGCGAAAACGTTGATCGAAGAAGTCGATGCCGAGCAGCAGGCATTGGCCAACCGCATCTTCGTCAACGGCGGCACTCTGGTGGACATTGTGAAGGTGGCACGGCGCAAGGCCGAGCGCGAAAAAGCGCTGCAGAAAGCCAAAGACGCCGTCGCCGAGATCGACGCCACTGGCGTCCAGGTGAAAGACCTCGATATCGGCCTGCTTGATTTCCCCTGCGTTGTCGGTGATGACGTCATCCTGCTGTGCTGGAAGCTGGGCGAGAAGGGCATCACCCACTGGCACGGCATGGAGGAAGGTTTCGCCGGTCGCAAACCGATCGATGATCGCATCCTGCGCGGGCAGAAGAAGAGCAATTAGCTCGTTGTCATGATCCAGCTCTCCTCCGCCGGCAAGCGCTTCGGCCCCAAACTCCTTTTCGAAGAACTCGACTGGCTCATTACTCCCAACGAACGCGTCGGCCTGGTGGGCGCGAACGGCACCGGCAAGACCACGCTGCTCCGGGTGCTCTGCGGTCTGGAGTCGCTCGACTACGGCGGCATCGTCTTCGCCAAGAACACCACGTTCGGCTACCTGCCGCAGGACGGCCTGCAGCTCTCCGGGCGCACCGTCTTCGACGAGTGCATGTCGGTCTTCGCCAACCTGCGCGCGCTGGAGCAGGAGATGGAAGACCTGGCACACAAGATGGGCGAGCTCGACCACACCTCGAGCGAGTACGCGCAAGTCGCCGATCGCTACGAACGTATCTCCGGCGAGTTTCGCGTCAAGGACGGCTATGCGCTCGACGCGCAGGTCGGCACGGTGCTCGATGGTCTCGGATTTAAGAAGGAAGATTGGTCGCGCTACACCGAAGAATTCTCCGGCGGCTGGCAGATGCGCATCGCGCTCGGCAAGCTGCTGCTGGCGAAACCGAACCTGCTGCTGCTGGACGAGCCAACCAACCATCTCGATCTCGAAACGCGCAACTGGCTGGAGCAGTATCTGCTCGACTATCCCTTCGCCTATGTGCTGGTCTCGCACGACCGTTACTTCCTCGATGTGACCGTCGACCGCATGATCGAGATCTGGAACAAGCGCGTCCACTTCTACAGCGGCAATTACGAAAAATATCTCGCGCAAAAGCAGGAGCGCCGCGATTCACTGGTCGCAGCCTACAAGAACCAGCGCGAGCGCATCGAGCAGCTCGAGGCTTTCATTAACCGCTTTCGCTATCAGGCCACGAAGGCGAAGCAGGTGCAGAGCCGAATCAAAGAGCTAGAGAAGATTGATCGCATCCAGATCCCGCCGGACGAGAAGACCATCCACTTCACGTTCCCGCAGCCCAAACCCAGCGGGCGGCAGGTGGTCGAGGCCACCGAAGTCGCCAAGAGCTACGGCGCGAAAGAAGTTTTTCGCGATGTGAATTTCACCATCCAGCGTGGCGATCGCATTGCGCTGGTTGGCGTCAACGGCGCGGGCAAATCGACATTGATCAAATTGCTCGCCGGCATCGAGCCGCTGACCGAAGGCACGCTCAATCTCGGTCACAATGTCGAGCCGGATTACTTCGCGCAGGACCAGTACAAGGAACTCGATGCTTCGCGGCGACTGCTCGACGATCTGTCCGATGTCGCACCGCAGAAGTCGATTACTGAGTTGCGAGGCGTGCTGGGCTGTTTTCTGTTTTCCGAGGACGACGCTTTCAAACCGATCGGCGTGCTCTCCGGCGGTGAGCGCAACCGTTACGCGCTGGCCCGGATGCTGCTGCATCCCTCGAACTTTCTGTTATTGGACGAGCCGACGAACCATCTCGACATGCGTGCCAAAGATGTGCTGTTGGAATCGCTGGAGAAATACAACGGCACAGTCGTCTTCGTTTCCCACGACCGCTATTTCATTGACAAGCTGGCGACGCGGGTCTTCGAGATCGGCGGGGGCCGTGTCGAGGTGTTTCCCGGCAACTACGAGGATTATCTCTGGCAGAAACAAAGAGAGGATTCCGGCGAAGTTTCCTCGAACGGCGACAGAGCCGCAAGCTGGACTCCTACATTGTCGGATGTTCCTGGCTACGCCGAGCAGAAGGCGCAGACCAGGAAGCGCATCAATCCCATCAAGCTGAAGCAGATGCAGGACCGTCATCAGCAGATCGAAGAAGGCGTTGCCAACTTGGAAGCCGGAATCGCCGAATGCGAACGCGAGCTGCAATCGTTCATCAGCGTGGAGGAGACGGCGAAGTGGACCGAATTGCTGGCCAGGCGGCGCAGCCAACTGGAGACGCTGATGGGCGAATGGGAGAGCCTATCGCAGGAACTGGAGCAGGCGAAAGCCTGAGCCGAACTCTCTGAGAGCGACACAAGCAAGAGCGCTCGGCCGCTCTAACGATTGCCGTGGCGTATCTGCGGCTGTAACTCTCCGCAGCTTCCAAGCTACTTCACGACCCGCATCTTCGACCAGTCGTAATCAAAGTGCTTGCCACAATCCAGGCATACAACATAGGGGCCGGATTTCTCCTCGGAGATAGTCTCCCACGGCGACTCGGCGGAGGTTTTCCGCGGCGAGGCAGAGAACGGCAGCGACATTCGTCGGTGACGGCAACCTATGGGAAGGAGTTCCAGCAGTCTAGACCACATCAGCAACACCTTGGGCACTTAGCATTTAGCACTTGGCACTTAGGGTTGGCCATTCACCGACCTTGGGCGATGGCTCTCACGATAAGTGCTAACTGCTAAGTGCTAACTGCTGATTCGTTACGCTCGTGCCGCCGCGGCGTTGGGCGCAGTTTCGGTGGTCGCCGTCGCCGCGCCTTCCTTGGCTTCGCCGTTGGCCTTCTGGCCCGGCTTGCGAATGTCGATCCCGCCCTTGAAGTACGCGCCATCTTCAATGCTGATGCGCTGCGACACCACATCGCCGGTCAGCGAACCTTCGCCCCGGATGTCCACGCGGTCGCTGGCGGTCATGTTGCCGCGGACCTTGCCCAGCACCACGATCTCGCGCGCCGAGATATTGGCCGAAACCACGCCATTGCGCCCGACGGTCACGCGATTGCCGGGCAGATTGATGGAGCCTTCGACCCGGCCGTCGATGTAAAGCGACTCCGAACCCGTGACCTCGCCCTTGATTACAAGCGATTTGCCGAGGGTAGCCTGTTCCTGGGTGTTGAGGGCGGGGCTGGCGGGGCGCGGTGCGCTCAACGGCTCCGGCGTGGTGGGCGTTAGGTTGCGCTGCGGCTCGGGGGTCGGGATGGGGCTGGAGGTCGGGGGATTCGTAGGTTTCCACATGATGAATTCAAAATCCTTTCTGACTGCTCAGTGCTCGGAGCACTTGTTTTGCCAATCCACAACGCTGCAGCCGTTACCGGATAAACTGCTGGTTGGGCGCGGCGATTCTGGGCTCATCGCTCAGCTCGCACTCGATGCGCGGACCGGGTTGCGATGTAATTATTGCTACCATACAGCGACTTCTTATATCGGGGAATACCCTTACGTACTTTTTCTGTGAAAGCTAGTTGTCAATCGGTGAACGGATTACGGGGAACGGATTGGAAAAACAGTTGTCACTTGTCTCTTCGCCTCGGCTATTGTAGCTCGCGCGTGCCGACCGCCTGGCGCAATTGCTCCAGCGCCGTCATGTAAGACGCGAGCGCCTGGCGATAGCTCAACTCGGTGGAGCGGTAGCTGCGCTCGGCGTCGAGGAAGTCAAGCAGCGACGCCGCGCCGTGCTCGTAAGCGAACTGCGCAATGTCCAGCGACTCCTGCGCCTGTTGCAAATAACCCTTGTCGAACAGTTGCACGATGTCGCGATTGTTCAGCAGCGTCTCATAGGCATTCTTGACGTCCGTGAGCACCTGCTCGCGGGCGGCTTTCTCCAGAAATTGCGACTGCGTGAGCACGTAATAGGTGCGCGCCACCTCGCCCTGATTGCGATTGAAGATAGGCAGCGGGATGTTGAAGTAAAAGGCGCCGTTGTTGGCTGCGTTGACGTGGGTGTAGTCGAAGGTGACGTTCAGGTCCTGTTTGGCGTTGGCCTTGGCCAGCCCGATCTCGCTCTGGGCGGAGGTGATGCCGCGCCGGGCCGCTTGCAGGTCCGGGCGCAGGCTGAGCGCCTTGTCCCGCAACTGCTCGAGTGTCAGATTGACCGGCTGGTACGTAAGCTCGCCGGCGACGTCATACTTGCGCGGGACGGAGTCGAAGCCCATTAACTCGCGCAACGAATTCAACGCCTGCACCAGCGCGATGCGGTCGTTGGTGACATCGGTCTGGAACTGCAGTGTCTGGAGCTGGATTTTGAGCAAGTCGGCCTTGCTCATCGCCCCCGCCTCGTGCTGCTCCTGGCTGATGGTGACGGTGTGCTGATAGCTTGCGAGCAGCTGCTCGGCGAATTCGAGGTTCGATTTCGCCAGCAGCGCGGCGACAAACTGCTGGGCGGTGTTCGCGACCGTGGTGCGCTCGGCGTCGAACACCTGCGACTCGGTCACGGAAGTTACGTCCTTGGCCGCCTCCAATCGGTGCTGCCGTTTTT
>Ga0335073_10011210_pt1 | contig 12594 bp, 7 predicted proteins | sample Lox_Sample_22_FD_207093 | JGI IMG/M metagenome (GOLD analysis project Ga0335073, IMG submission 207093) | Soil microbial communities from Loxahatchee National Wildlife Refuge, Florida, United States - Lox_Sample_2.2 | ecosystem: Environmental > Terrestrial > Soil > Wetlands | place: USA: Florida...
GGAGCGAAGCTGCGCGGCGCCGAATGCGACGGCGCGCTCCGCCGGTGCGCCGCTCGATCTCAGTGGCCTTGAGCGTCAGTTGCGTCAGATCACGACAGAGATCGAGGCGCTGCGGCTCGACGGTGAACTCGGGACCGCGTTTCATGGACTTCATGCCGAGATCGCCGCGGTCGGTCGCTCGCTGACGGAAGCGTTGCCGCGGCGCGCGTTGGAATCGCTCGAGAGCGAAATCAAGGCGCTGGCGCAGCGCGTCGATCAAAGCCGCCAACCCAGTATCGATGGGACGACGGCGTTTGCCGACAGCGAGCACGGCTCGGCCGAAAGGCGCAGGGCATTAAGTGGCGAAAGCCTGGTCGGCTTCGAGGAAGAGTTCAAGGCGCTCGCCCAGAAAGTCGACGTGATCGCTGGCAGGGACGATCCGGCCGCGGCGCTTGCCGGCGTTGAGCGCGGCTTGGCCGAAGTGCGCGGAGCGTTAAGCGGTCTTGCCCCGGCCGAAAGTCTGGTCGGTTGGGACGAAGAGCTCAAGGCGCTCGCCCAGAAAGTCGACGTGATCGCTGGCAGGGACGATCCGGCCGCGGCGCTCGCCGGCGTTGAGCGCGGCTTGGCCGAAATGCAGGAGGTTTTAGGCGGACTCCCAAGCGCCGGAAGTCTGTCCGGCTTCGATGAAGGGCTCAAGGCCCTCAGCAAAAAAATCGACGCGGTCGTCGGTCGCGACGATCCGGCCGCGCTGCAACAGCTCGACGCAGCCGTCGATGCCTTGCGCGGCATCGTTTCCCATGTCGCCTCCAACGACACGCTGAGCAAGGTCGCCGAAGACGTGCGTACGCTTGCCGCCAAGGTGGACGGCCTCGCCGCGAACGCGCCCGCGGCTTCGGCGCTGGAAGTCCGCATCGATCGGCTCGCGGGTGCGATCGACGCCTCGACCGCGGCGGGCCATGCGGTGCCGCGCGAACTCGAGAAGCTCTTATCCGGGCTGATCGAGAAACTCGAATGGGTGCAACTCACCCACACCGATCACAGCGCGCTTGCCCATCTCGAGGACCGCATCGCGACTTTGGTCAAGCGGCTCGATACGTCCGACGCTCGGCTCGGTCTGTTGGAGGGTATCGAACGCGGGCTCGCCGATCTCTTGGTCCATATCGAGCAACTGCGCGGCAAAGGCGAAGCGGCTGAGCGCGGTGCGGCGGCGCCGGTCGCCATTGAAGCGATCGGGCAGAAGGTCGCCGAAATCACACAAACCGAACGCCACACCCAAGATTCTCTCGAAGACATGCACGGCACCATGGAGCATGTGGTCGATCGTCTGGCGATGATCGAAAGCGAAATACGAAGCGACAAAGCGATGCCCGCGGCCGCGGAGCCATCACTGATGCCGATAGATGCGATGCAAGCGCTGCCGGAAGACCCGCCCCACGCAGCCTCGATGCCGGTCGAGACCGCTCGTATCGAAGCCGGGCCGAACTGGCAGAGGCCGTTGCAGTCTGAGCCGGCGCCGCCGGCGCCAGCCCCGGCGCGTAAGCCGATCGATCCCGACCTGCCGCCCGATCATCCGCTCGAACCCGGCTCCGCCGCGGGCCGCTCGCGCCATCAGCCCTCGCCCGGCGAGCGGGTTGCCGCCTCGGAGGCGGCGGTCGGATCGAAGCCGCCCGTCATCCCCGATCCAGGCGGCGGCAAGCACGATTTCATCGCCGCAGCACGGCGCGCGGCGCAGGCGGCCGCTGCGGCGTCGGCGGCCGACCAATCGGGCGCCAAATCCGGCGCTAAGTCGGGCGCGGAGGTTGCGGCGCAAGCCAGGAAACTGACTGAACGACTGCGCACGATTGTCGTAGCAGTCGCCGTCGTCGCTATTGTCGTCGGCGGCATCCACATTATTTCGCGGCTGTTCGTTGACGGCGGGCCGAGCGCGCTGCCGCATACTCAAAGTCAGCCGCATATTCTGAAAGCGCCGCTGCCCTTGCCGTCGGAGCCGGGTGTGCAAACCGAGCCGATGCCGGCGCCCATCCAGCCGCCGCATGTGCAAATCGAGTCGCCGCCGCCCGCAGCCGCGTCGTCTGCGGAAAACTCCCGGGCCTTGCCGGCGGCAAATCCCGGCGCTGATCCGGCGCAGCATCCTTTGCCGCCAAATCCGCCAACCGGCGCCAGCCCCGGACAGCAATCCTTGCTGTATGGCGACACCGTCCGGACGCTGAGCGATATCACCGGGTCACTGCCGAGCCCTATGGTGCAAAACGCTCCGACAGCGCCGTTGGCACCGGCGCCGGTCGCTGACAACCTCCCTATCGCGATCGGCGGGCCGGCGCTGCGCGCGGCTGCACTCGCCGGCGACCCGTCCGCCGCATACCAGGTGGCCACACGCTTCGCCGATGGACGCGTCGTTCCGGCGAGCGACGAGCAGGCTGCGCACTGGTTCGACGTTGCCGCCAAGAAGGGGTTCGCGCCGGCACAATTCCGGCTCGGGACCCTTTACGAAAAAGGTCTCGGTGTGAGGAAAAACCTCGCTATGGCGCGCGATCTCTACCGCGCCGCCGCCGAAAAAGGCTACGGCAAGGCGATGCACAATCTCGCCGTGCTGTACGCCGAAGGAGTCGACGGCAAGGCCGATTACCGCCTGGCGGCGCAATGGTTCCGCAAGGCCGCCGACCGCGGAATCACCGATAGCCAATACAACCTCGCCGTCCTCTATGCGCGCGGCGTCGGCGTCGAGCAGAGTTTCGCCGAGTCTTACAAATGGTTCTTCCTTGCGGCCAAGGATGGCGACGAGGATGCGGCGCAAAAGCGCGATGAAATGGCCGCCCATCTCGACCAGCAGGCGCTCGAGGCCGCGCGTGTTGCGGCGGAGAAATGGTCGCCGTTGCCGCAGCCCGCGAATGCGACGACCGTGAAGGGGGCCTGGGACCCGCCGGCCAAGGGTGCGCACGTCGCCAGGTCGAACGCGCGCTTGGTGAAAGCCCCGCTGCCGATCGCGTCAGCCGGGGATTGACGCCAGCGCGCGATCAAATTCTGCGCTCGTCAGCCAAGGACGGTATGCCGCGACGCGCGGCGCGAGTAGAACGGTACCAGTCCGTATCCACGCGCCCGGCGGTCGAACGTGCAAATCTTCCTTCCCATCGCCGACATTCCGGTCAATGTCTTTCTTTTGCTTGCGATGGGGCTCGCAGTCGGGTTCATCTCCGGCATGTTCGGCGTCGGCGGCGGCTTTCTGATGACGCCGCTTTTGATCTTCATCGGCGTGCAGCCGGCAGTGGCCGTGGCAAGCGTCACGACCCATGTCGCGGCGGCGTCGTTCTCCGGTGCGATCGCCTATTGGCGGCGCAATGCGCTCGACATGACGCTGGCGCTCACGCTCCTTGCCGGCGGCATTTTCGGTAGCGCCGGCGGCGTCGCATTGTTCACCTGGCTGCGCGCGCTCGATCAGCTCGATCTGGTAATCGGGCTGTCCTACGTCATGCTTTTGGGCATCGTCGGCATCCTGATGGTGACCGAAAGCGTGCGCGCGATCGTGCGCAGCCGTCAGGGCAAGCCGGCCGAAATCCGCCGGCCGGGCAGTCATGCGTGGTTTCACGGGCTGCCGCTGAAGCTTCGCTTCAAGCGCGCGAAAGTCTATGTCTCCGCCATTCCGGTGTTGGCGATCGGCTTCATCATCGGGTTTCTCGGCGCGATCATGGGCATCGGCGGCGGCTTTTTGCTGGTGCCGTTGCTGATTTATGTGATGCGGGTACCGACCGCGACGGTGATCGGCACCTCGATGGTGCTCACCTTCCTCACCATGGTATCGGCGACTGTGCTGCACGCTGCGACCAACCATCTGGTTGACGCCGTGCTGGCGCTGATCCTGATGGTCGGCGGCGTGATCGGCGCGCAGTTCGGCGCGCATGCCGGAGCGCGCATGCGTGGCGAATGGCTTCGCCTCTTGCTCGGCCTTCTTGTGCTTGCCGTCGGCTCGCGCTTTGCCTTCCAGCTCGTACTGCGCCCGGAAGATTTGTATTCGATCCGGATCATCGGGGGCACGCCATGAATGACGTGCTTGCCGCGACGCTCGTCCTCGTTGCCTCCTTCGGCGCTGCCGGCCCGGCCGCGGCCGCCGAGCATCTCGTCGCCTCGCTGACCAATCATCGGGTGATGATCACGTCGAACTATACCGGTGTCGAGCTGGTGCTGTTCGGCTCGGTCGAACGCGATGCCGCGGCGCCGCGGCGAATCGCGCCCTACGATATCGTCGCTACGATAACCGGGCCGCGCGAGTCTTTACGAACGCGGCGCAAGCAGCGTCTGCTCGGCATCTGGGTGAACACCCAGGCGCGCACTTTTGTCGATCCGCCGTCCTATCTCGCTGTATTGACGAACCGCCCGCTTGCCGCCATCGCCAGCGCCGAAACTCGGCGCCGGCTGCAACTGGGCATCGCCGACACGCCGCTGCCCGAACTCATCCACAACGACATCGGCGAGGTAAGCAACGACCCGTTCCGCGCCGCGCTGATGCGGCTGATGCGCGAGCGCGGCCTCTTTAGCGAAGAGCCGAACGCCGTGACGTTCCTCACGCCGACTTTGTTCCGCGCCGCAATCCAGCTACCGGCACAGGTGCCGGTCGGTACCTACACCGTCGCCGTCAAACTGTTCGCCGACGGCGATCTGATCGCGCACACGGATTCGGCGTTCGAGATCGTCAAAGTCGGCTTCGAACAGTTTGTCGTCAATGCCGCGCGCGAGCACGGCCTGCTCTACGGCTTCGCCACGGCGCTGATGGCGATGGCGACCGGCTGGATCGCCAGCGTCGCGTTCCGGCGGGACTAGAGAATGCGCATAGTTTGGTGGAGCGCGTTGTTTTCGGAAAACCGGTCTCCACCCCGGCTCAAGTCGGGGGCAAGCTTTTGCCGAATCACGCTCTAAACTTCAATCCGGCAGACAGCGTTCGGCGGCGATGGCATAGAGCCGACGCTCGCCGAGCATGTGTGCGGTAAACGCCAGCGTGCCGAACAGCCGGAAGATCGCGCGGTCGCGCACATTGAGGCCGCCGGCGTAAGCGCCGAATGCGGGCATGACGAGGCGCTTGCCGTCACTGGCGAAGCAGCGCCGGCTCACGGCGCGGCCGCGTTGCGCCACCCGCGCCAGCGGATGCAAATGGCCGGCGATTTCGCCGTCATCGCCGTGCGTGGACGGCTCGTGCCGGAAGCTCAGCGGGCCGAGTGCCAAAGCGTCGGCGAAATGCCCGCCGACGCCATCGGGCTGATCGGGATCGTGATTGCCGGCGACCCAGACCCAGTCGCGTCCGCGTTGCAGCGCCATAAGCGCATTGCGGTCGCCGGCCGACATGCGCGACGCGCCGTCACCGTCGTGGAAGCTGTCGCCGAGCGCGACCACGAGCCGCGGCGCGTAACGCGCAGTGAGGCGCGCAAGCCGCGCTAATGTCGTCGCCGTATCGTAGGGCGGCAGCAAGACTCCGCGTTTGGCGTAAGCCGAGCCTTTTTCCAGATGTAAATCGGCGACGACGAGCAGGCTTTCGTCAGGCCAATACAGCGCGCCGGCCGGATCGGCGACGAGCGTCGCGCCGGCAAGCGAGATTGTTTTATCCACTCGTCGCTGCGCAAGCGGGGACCCGGCTGCTTTCTCCGGATTCCCGCTTGCGCGGGAATGAGCGGCAGAAGCATTACCCCTCACTGCATCGCCTCCTTCACCAGTTCATCCGCCGCCTCGGCGAGAAGCGAATCCGCCGCCTCGCCGTAAACCGTCTCGCGCCCGATCTCCAGCATGACCGGGACGGCGAGCGGCGACACATGGTCGAGCGCGTTATGAACGATTCGCCCCCGGATGCGCGAGAGCATATCGGCAAGCCGGCGCACGTCGAGCAGCCCGGTCGCGGCATCGGCGCGGGCGGCGCGCAGCAGCACATGGTCGGGCTGGTGGCTGCGCAGAACGTCGTAGACGAGGTCAGTCGAGATGGTGACTTGGCGGCGGGATTTTTCTTGGCCCGGGAAACGGCGCTCGATCAGGCCGGCGATGATGGCGCAATTGCGGAAAGTGCGCTTCATCAGCGCCGATTCGGCGAGCCAGGCTTCGAGGTCGTCGCCGAGCATGTCTTCGGCGAACAGTTCGGCGAAAGCGAGTTCCCCGCGCCTGACGCGCAACGCGACGTCGCCGAGGCCCCAGACCGCGAGTGCATATTCGTTGGCGACGAAGCCCATGGGGCGCTGCCCGGCGCGTTCGAGGCGCCGTGTCAGCAGCATGCCGAGCGTCTGGTGCGCAAGGCGGCCTTCGAACGGATAACAGACGAGATAGTGCTTGTTGGCGCGCGGGAATGTTTCGACCAGAAGCTCGCGGACGCCGGGCAGCCGTGAGCGCCATTGCTGGATTTCGAGCCACTCACGCACTTGCGCGGGAAGTGCGCGCCACGCTTGCGGATCGGCGATGATGTTGCGCACGCGCGCGGCGAGATAGGTCGACAGCGGGAACTTTCCGCCTTCATAGGCCGGCACTTTGGGATCTTCGGCAGTGGCGCGTGAAACATAAACTTCGTCCTCGACCAAAGTTTCGTATTGCAGAATCTCCCCCGCGAACACGAAGGTGTCGCCCGGCACCATGGTCTCGATGAAATATTCCTCGACCTCGCCGAGCAGGCGGCCGCCGCGCCGAATGACCTTCGCGGCGCGCGAGCGCACCAGTCGGACTTTGAGCATGTCGGCCTCGACAATGGTGCCGACGTTGAGCCGGTAACGTTGCGCGACGTTGGGATGGGTAATGCGCCATTGTCCGTCCGTACCCTGGCGGATGCGGGCGAAGCGTTCATAGGCCTTGAGCGCGTAGCCGCCGGTGGCGACGAAATCGACCACGGCGTCGAAGTCCGTCCGCGTCAGCGCGGCGTAAGGCGCCGCCATCGTCACCTCGGCATAAAGCGCATCGGCCAGGAACGGCTCGCCGCAGGCACAGCCGAGCACGTGCTGCGCCAGCACGTCGAGCGCGCCGACACGCAACGGCGGCGTGTCCTGCGCGTTCTCGGCGATGGCGTCGAGCGCGGCGCGGCATTCGAGCACCTCGAAGCGGTTCGCCGGCACCAGCACGCCATTCGACGGCTCGTCCATGCGGTGATTGGCGCGGCCGATGCGTTGGAGGAGCCGAGAGGCGCCCTTCGGCGCCCCGACATTGATAACGAGATCGACGTCGCCCCAGTCGACGCCGAGATCGAGCGAGGAGGTGCAGACGACGGCGCGCAGCCGGCCGGTCGCCATCGCCGTTTCCACCTTGCGCCGCTGCGCCACGTCGAGCGAGCCGTGATGCAGCGCGATGGCGAGATTGTCGTCGTTGATGTGCCAGAGCCCCTGAAAAACGCTCTCGGCCTGGCTGCGGGTATTGACGAAGACGAGCGTGGTGCGATGCGCCTGGATCAGCAGGTAGATTTCGTCGAGCGCGTGCCGCGCCGAATGGCCGGCCCAGGGCAGCCGCCCGCGCGTATCGAGCATGGTGACGTGCGGCGCCGCGACGCCTTCGGCGATAATGAGATCGGCACGCGCGTCGCCGGCCGTCGCGGTACGCTGCGGCACCATGAAACGCGCGAGGTCCTGCGGCTCGGCCACGGTCGCGGACAGGCCGATGCTGGCGAGATGCGGGGCCAAGCGAAACAAACGCGCCAAACCGAGCGCGAGGAGATCGCCGCGCTTGGACGTCACCAGCGCGTGCAACTCGTCGAGGATCACGCGCTTGAGCGAGCCGAACAGGTAAGGCGCGTCGGCGGAAGCAAGCAGCAGCGCCAGCTGTTCTGGCGTGGTCAGCAAAATCTCCGGCGGATCACGACGCTGGCGCTGACGCTTGGACGTTGGCGTATCGCCGGTGCGCGTCTCGATGCGCACCGGCAGCCGCATTTCGGCGACCGGCGTTTCCAGATTGCGCGCAATGTCGACGGCGAGCGCTTTCAATGGCGAGATATAGAGCGTGTGCAAGCCGCCCTCGCGCCGCAGGTTGCGGCCGGTGGACACAAGCCGCCTTTTTTCTCCACTTGTGCCCGCGGCGATCGCCGAAGCGCCGCTTAGCTCCACCAGGCTCGGCAGAAATCCGGCGAGCGTCTTGCCGCCGCCGGTCGGCGCGATCAGCAGCACCGAGCGGCCGGCGCGTGCCTTGGCTAAAAGCTCGAGCTGATGCGGGCGCGCAGACCAGCCACGGCTGGCGAACCAGCGCACGAACGGCTCGGGCAGCACCGCAGGGCGTTCGAGGATGGTCATTGCAGCGAGCTTACGCAGGTTGCGCGACGACGACGAGGCTATCGACCGGTACACTTTTTTCCGAGCGCACGGCGGCCGCAGCGATCGACGCAAGCGAAAGGCCGGCACCGGCCAACACGCGGCGGATATAGGGCGCGCCGTGCGCATAGCGTAAAGTCGGCAACAGCGTCACGCCGTCGCCCGCGTGGGTTTCGACCGTGAAGGCGAAAAATCCGTCAGGGGCAAGCACGCGCGAAAGCGCCGCGAAAATGGGCGCGAGATCGTTGACATAGACGAAGACATCGGCGGCAACGACGAGGTTGTATGTCGTGGCATCGGCCGCTTCGTCGATGAGAAACGCAGTGAGGTCGGTGGTGACGAGCCGGTCGTAAAGACCTTTGTTGGCCGCCTGCGCGACCATGGCCGGCGCCAGATCGACGCCGACCAGCCGATCGACCAACGAGCGAAACGCGGCGCCGGCAAGTCCGGTGCCGCAGCCGAGATCGAGCATGGCAGTAAAGTGCGGCGGTCGCCGGTCCGCAAGCGCCGCCGTCTCGACCGCAGCGAGCAACAATGCCGGGCCGCGATAATCGAGGCGTTCGGTGAGCGCGGTGTCATAGCGCGCGGCATATTGGTCGAACAGCCGGCGGACATAGGTTTCGGTCATCGGCGGGGCGGCGTCGCCGTCGCCGAGGCGCGCGAGCTGGAGCCGGGCCCCGTGGTAGTCCTGCGGGTCCGCATCGCGGGCTTTTTCGAAGGCGGCGATCGCGCCACAGCGATCGCCGAGCCGGTCGCGGATGGCGCCGAGCGCGAACCAGGCGGTGGCGAAGGCCGGCTTAAGCGCGACGGCTTGCGCAAGGATATCGGCTGCGCCCGCAAAATCGCCCCGCGCGGCTTGGTCGATCGCCCATTTATAGCGCCGGTCGGCGATCAGATCGCCGGAAGAGACGAACAGCGGCCCGGTCTCGGTCATGTGCGCTCGTGTCCCGCAGTGAAATGACTATTTATGACTCGCCATGCGTCCGGAAGACATCCTGGTGCCGACGCCGGCCGGCGTGTGCTGCAAGCTCGGCGCCTTTCACATCGATCCGACCCGGCCGGTCGAGCGCGCGCTGATCACGCACGCCCATTCCGACCATGCGCGCCCAGGCCACGGCGCGGTGCTGGCGACGCAGGAGACGCTCGATCTGATGCGGTTGCGCTACGGCGAAAATTTCGCCGGCACGACGCAAGCGATCCGCTACGGCGAAAGCGTCAGTCTCGGCGGCGCCGCGGTAACGTTCCATCCCGCCGGCCACGTCCTCGGCTCGGCGCAGATTGCGGTCGCGGCCAACGGTTTGCGCGTCGTCGCGTCCGGCGACTACAAGAACGCGCCGGATCCGACCTGCGTACCGTTCGAACTTGTACCGTGCGACCTTTTCATCACCGAGGCGACCTTTGCGCTGCCGGTGTTCCGCCACGGCGACGCCAGCGGCGAGATCAAAAAGCTGCTCGGTTCGGTCGCGCTGTTCCCGGATCGCGCGCATCTCGTCGGCGCCTATTCGCTCGGCAAAGCGCAGCGTTTGATCGCGCTGTTGCGGCAGGCCGGATATCAGGCGCCGATTTATCTGCATGGCGCCATGGAAAGCATCACCCGCTATTATACCAGCCGCGGCGTTCACCTCGGCGAATTGCGCACTGCGCGCGGTGCCGGCAAGGCGGAGCTTGCCGGCACCATCACCATCTGCCCGCCCTCTGCGCTGGGCGATCTGTGGACGCGGCGCTTTCCCGATCCGGTCACCGCATTCGCGTCCGGTTGGATGCGCATTCGGGCTCGAGCGCGGCAATATGGTGTCGCCCTGCCGCTCATAATTTCCGACCACGCCGACTGGAACGGGCTGACGGAAACAATCGCCGCGACCGGCGCATCCGAAATCTGGGTCACGCACGGTCAGGAGGACGCGCTGGTGCATTGGTGCGCCACGCACGGCCGCAACGCGCGGCCACTCGACATCGTCGGCTACGGTGACGAGGACGAGGCGGACGTGACCGCGGAAGGCGGTTCAGACACATGAACCGCTTCGCGGGCCTCCTCGATCGCCTCGCTTACGAACCGGCGCGCAACGCCAAACTGCGCTTGATGACGGATTATTTCCGCTCAACGGGGGATCCCGAGCGCGGCTGGGCGCTCGCCGCGCTTACCGGAGCCCTGAGCTTTCCCTACGCGAAGCCCGGCCTCATCCGCAGCCTGATCGCCGAACGCACCGACCCGGTGCTGTTCGACTTGTCTTACGATTATGTTGGCGATCTTTCGGAAACCGTCGCGCTGATGTGGCCTACGCCATCGCACATGCCGCGGCTGGCGAAGGTGGCACAAAATATTTCCTCCCCCGCCGAGGCGGCAGGCGACAAGGACGACCCGGCCGAACGGCAGCTGAGCTTGACCGCCGTCGTCGAAACGCTTTCCACGCTCGGCAAGGCCGAATTGCCGGCGCGGCTGGCGCGCTGGCTCGATGCGCTGGACGAAACCGGCCGCTGGGCGCTGATCAAGCTTGTCACCGGCGGTTTGCGCATCGGCGTGTCGGCGCGGCTCGCTAAGGCGGCGGTCGCCGCGCTTGGCGCGGCTGACGCACAAGACATTGAACTGCTTTGGCCGGGCCTGTCGCCGCCCTATGTCGAGCTGTTCGCCTGGCTCGAAGGCCACAGCGAGAAGCCGACGAGCGGCGATCCGGCGGCGTTCCGGCCGCCGATGCTGGCGCATGCGCTCGATGAATCCGATCTTGCTGCGCTGGCGCCGGCCGACTTCATGGCCGAATGGAAATGGGACGGCATCCGCGTGCAGGCCGTGACCGCGCGGCAAACCGACGAACACGGTGCAATGATCGCGCGGCTATATTCACGCACCGGTGAGGATATCTCCGATGGTTTTCCCGACCTCATCGATGCATTACGGCTTCCCGGCGCCATCGACGGCGAACTTTTGATCATGCGCGAGCGACGCGTTGCGTCGTTCAATGTGCTGCAGCAGCGGCTCAATCGCAAAACCGTCACGCCGAAGCTGATGACGGAGTTTCCCGCGCATCTGCGCGCCTACGATCTGCTCGCCGACGGCGAGCAGGATTTGCGCGAACTTCCGTTTGCTGCGCGCCGTGAGCGCCTCGAACAATTCATTGCGCGGTTGAACGAGCCCCGTGTCGATCTTTCTCCGCTCGTCACGTTCGCGACCTGGGACGATCTCGCGGTCGCGCGGAACAATCCAGCGACGGCCGGCGCTGGCGCCGATGCCGAGGCGGTCGAAGGCATCATGCTCAAGCGTCGCGACGCGTTCTATGTGCCCGGCCGGCCGAAAGGCCCGTGGTGGAAATGGAAGCGCGACCCGTTCATCGTCGATGCCGTGCTGATGTATGCCCAGCGCGGCCACGGCAAGCGCTCGTCGTATTATTCCGATTACACGTTCGGCGTTTGGACGCGCGGCCTCGACAGCGACGAGCTGGTCCCGGTCGGCAAGGCCTATTTCGGCTTCACCGACGAGGAGCTCTTGCAAATCGACCGCTTCGTGCGCCGCAACACGATCGACCGGTTTGGTCCGGTGCGCGAAGTGGTGCACGAGCCGAATGCGGGCTTGGTGCTGGAAGTCGCTTTCGAAGGATTGCAGCGCTCGAGCCGGCACAAATCCGGCCTGGCCATGCGGTTTCCGCGCATCAACCGGCTGCGTTGGGACAAACCACCTGGCGAAGCCGACCGACTGGAGCGGCTGGAGACGATGCTGGCGCAGATGGAGGCAGCGTCTTCGCCCGCGCGTCCCCGCGAAAGCGGGGACCCAGCCGGATTCCCGCTTGCGCGGGAATGAGCAGAGGTCCTACTTCGCTATGACCGGTTAGTCGCCTCTTCGAGCGGCCAACGTGCGCGCGGCGCGATGCTCATCGGATCGCTCAGTCCGAGCGCGAGCCGCTCGGCGCCGGCCCAGGCGATCATGGCGCCGTTATCGGTGCATAAGGCCGGCGGCGGCGCAACGAGCACGATGCCGACCTCGAAGGCGACGCGATGCAGCGCCTTGCGGATCGCCTGATTGGCGGCGACGCCGCCGGCGCACACCAGCGCCGTCGGCGCGCCGACGCGATCGCGGAACATGCGCAGTCCCGTGCGCAGCCGGTCAATGACCACCTCCGCAACCGCCTGCTGGAACGCGGCGCAGAGGTCGGCGACGTCGCCGTCGCTCAACGGTGCGACCTTTTCCGCTTCCAGGCGGAGCGCGGTCTTGAGCCCCGACAGCGAGAAATCGGCGTCACGGCGCCCGGCCATGGGGCGCGGCAACGCGAACCGCGCCGGGTCGCCGCGCGCCGCCTCTTTTTCCACCAACGGTCCGCCCGGATAGCCGAGACCAAGAAGTTTCGCGGTCTTGTCGAAAGCTTCGCCGATGGCGTCATCG
>Ga0335073_10011211_pt1 | contig 12593 bp, 9 predicted proteins | sample Lox_Sample_22_FD_207093 | JGI IMG/M metagenome (GOLD analysis project Ga0335073, IMG submission 207093) | Soil microbial communities from Loxahatchee National Wildlife Refuge, Florida, United States - Lox_Sample_2.2 | ecosystem: Environmental > Terrestrial > Soil > Wetlands | place: USA: Florida...
AGGTGAACCTGCCCGATTCAGTCAAAATCAAAATGTGAGTCTTAGAATTTCTCAAGAGGCGCGGCGCCGAAATTGGCGTTGAACCGTTCGCAATAGATCGAAACGGTTTGGAACTTGCTCAGATCGGTGCCCTTTGGGATGACGTAGTTCTGGTCGCCTTCGTTTCCCTTGAGCTTGCCCAGTTCCACGCGTTCTGTGTTGCTCTTGAGGAAATTGGCGTCGTCGTCTGCGTCCGTGGCCGCAATTAAAATCACGTGTACATCGGGCCCGTTGGATGTCTTGAAGTTTGTGAGCCGGAGGACCAGGCGCCCGTCCTTTTCCCGGTAGATCGTTGCACGGCCTGAAGTGCTGTGAACTTTCCCGTGGAAGGTGCCGGTCTCCAGCGTCTTCACGTTGCTGTCTTGCGCGTGCGCCGGCGGCTGCAATCCGAATGTAAACGCTAGCGCAGCGATTGCCACCACTGTTCCGATCTTGCGAACCATGACGATTTCTCCTTTTTGTTTTTCGGTGAGCACTCGGAGGCGCTCAACTCTCACGGGCGATAGGAGTCATCTGCCGCGCAAAAGTTGCATGGATGGGCGAAAAATCTGGCAATGAGTCGTTTTCGTTTTCCAGAGCGAAAGACAGGAAACCTACGAGAGAGTTAGAAGAGTGGAAGTGCGGAAATCACCGGATGAACCATGTCGGACGCCAAATTTCGACGGCGCATAAGCAGATTTGAAATCCTGGCTTGTCAGCTGCGGTCCGTTCGCAACTTCGCCATCACGCGATCGATGATTGGGTTAGACACGCTGTCCGGCAAATCGAATGAACTGCTTTCGGTCACGATCTTTATCGTTTTGAGGCTGGAATCGTACAACACGTGGCAAGCGCGGCACTGGGAGAGGTGCAACTCAAGCTCTTTGCGAACCTCTGGCGACACCTGATCCTCGAGGTAGTCTCCGAACTCGGCGAAAAATTCCTCGCATGTGATCACTGCGCTACCCCCCTGACATTGGCTGTAAAGTGAGGCGAGAGCCACTCCCGGAGCATCAGCCGGCCTCTCAGAAGGCGCGTCTTCACGGTAGGCACGCTTAACCCCAGTTGTTGCGCAACTTCCTCCGTCGAAAGCTGCTGGATATCGCGGAGCATCACCACCGCTCGGTAGTTTGCGGGAAGCGCCAGAATTCCTCTTTCAACGAGTTGCCGCACTTCCGATTTGGAATAAAACTGCTCCGGGTCGTCCTGCCAGGCCCTAACCTGACGAGGACGGAACTCCTCCTCATCGTTGTACGCGGCTTCATCCAGGCTTTCCACATTTTTCCCGCGCCGCAACCGCTGAAGCGCCGCATTTCTCGCGATACTCACCAGCCAAGTCGAAAACTTCGAGCGGCCCTGAAATCCGCCGATGTGTTTGAACGCGCTCAGCAGAGTGTCCTGCATGGCGTCCTGTGCGTCGGCCGGATTGCCCAAGATGGCTGCGAGAGTGCGATAGATCAACTGGCTATGCCGGCGGACCAACTCTTCAAAAGCCTCCAGGCTCCCGCCCTGCGCCTGGGCGACCCATTCAGCGTCTGGATCTGCTACCTCGATGAGATGCACAACGCCCTCACCCCCGATGGGAGTCTGGGCGGAATCGGAAAGGTGCACTTTATTTTGCTCGAATGCCGGAGGCGGCTCGAAATCGGGTTCGATTCCGAGTCCCATCTGAAGGGTATTCGCAAAGTTGTTGAGGGCAGTGACAACCTCGCATTCCAAAATCTGCTCTTCGCTGAAACCATATGTTCGAAGCGTGGCAACATCTTCGCGAGAAAATTCCGGACCACGCGTCCCCAATTTCACTGCAAAATCGAGTAACGCCCGATCAGCCTCCGACAGGTTGGACTCGTGATAATCCACCGCGATCTGGTCTCCTTCTTCCGACGGCATGCCCAATCCGCGCAGTAGATTGCAATGCATCGCAACACAATACGAGTTGAGATTTGCTGCCGACACGGCCAACAGAATGCATTCCTTCTGCACTCGCGTGAGGAGGTCTTCGGGTACCAGAATTCTGTCCACTGCCTGCAACTCTGCGTCCAGCAAGTCGGGCCGCAAGCTTTGAGCGCGAAAAAAATTCGGAATGAACCCGTGACTCTTCTTTACCACGTCAAAAGATGCAAACGTCTTCGGACTCAGGTATGGAGCGGGCACATAAGGCCCTTTTCCCTTAGCCGCGGCATGAACATGGGGCAGGCTGTCGGACGCTCCCTCATGCGGCAAACTAATTCTCTTCGCAGGAGGGGTCCGCCATGCGAAATCTGGCTCCGGCCCCAAACCCACAGATAGCGTGCAGCGGTAGATTGCCAAAGCGGTTGCGATAACGGCTTCGAATATCGCCTCGTCGCCAAATCCGCATGCGCGCAGAGCTTCAACGTCTTCTGAACTCACTGAGTGGGCGTGGCGCGCCAGTTTGAGGCAGAACTGCAAACAGGTTAGATCGGTCGCCGAGAGGTCCGCGTTGCGAGGGTCGTTCAAGAGCGAATCGATTTGCCCCTCGCTCGCGCCAAGAGAAGAGAGGACTTTGCTATCCAACGCGGTGCAATACGCGTCTCGCCGGTCCACTGCAATGCTTAGAAGGATGCGCTCCTTCTGCATCCGGGAAATCGCTCCTTCCTGTAGACGCACGGCGCCTTCGAGCTTCGCCTGAGCTTCAACGACGCGTGGCAACAATGTCTGCGCTTGCAATAGCCTGGGAACGAATCCAAACGATTCCCGAAACGCCACAAAGGGAGCGAAACCGTCATCGAGTTGGACTTCGCTGAGAAAACTCATTCGACTACCGTCCCCCGGCGCGGATCTTCGGTTGGCAAGTGTACTTCTTCGCCTTCCCGGCCCGCAACCGCAGGCTATCTCCAGTCCGGCGAAGCAAATTCTCTGCATCTTTCTTCTCGACCGTGCCGTCTCATCCAACGAATTCGGGATAACACATGCAAGATGCAGCGCACAAACGGGTGCTCATTCTGGGGGGCGGGTTCGCCGGGCTCACGGTCGCCATGGAGCTGGAGCGGAAACTCGCTCGGGATCCTTCCGTCGAGATCACCCTCATCAATCGTGAGAACTTTTTCCTGTTCACGCCCATGCTCCATGAAGTAGCGACGAGCGATCTCGATCTCACAACAATTGTAAATCCAGCCCGCAAGATGCTGCGGCGGGTCCAATTTCTTGCAGGAGAAGTCGAACAAGTCGACATTCAGGGTCGGAGAGTTGTCCTTTCTCATGGGTTCGATCATCACCGCCACACAATCGAGTTCGATTTCCTCGTTTTGGGCATGGGCAGCGTCACGAATCTGTACGGCATTCCGGGACTCCGCGAGTATGCGCTCACGATGAAAACGCTGGGCGATGCCATGCGATTGCGTAACCACTTGATTGCCCACCTCGAAGAAGCCGATAGCGAGTGCTGTAAGGTAAAGGGACCGCTCTTGACCTTCGTCGTCGCGGGCGGCGGTTTCGCCGGAGTCGAAACGGTCGCCGGAATCAACGACTTTGTGCGGGCCGCGATTCCTTCGTACCTTCACTTGACAGAGGATATGCTTCGAATTGTCCTCGTCCATTCCGGCCCGGTCATCCTGCCGGAACTGGGCGACCGATTAGGCGTCTACGCTCAGCAAAAACTCGCGGGCCGCAAAATCGAAGTTCGCTTGAACGCGAAGGTTGAAGAATTTTCTGGCCGAGTCGTGCGATTGAGCGACGGAGCCGCAATTCACACAAATACGCTCGTTTGGACCGCCGGAACTTCGCCGAATCCGTTGCTCGAAACAATTCCTTGCGCAAAGGAACGCGGTCGTCTGCTCGTCACCGAATCTCTCGAGCTTCAAGCCTGGCCGGAGGTCTGGGCCTTGGGGGATTGTGCGGCCGCACCGGATCGCCGGACGGGGGGATTTCACCCGCCAACCGCACAGCACGCGCTTCGTGAAGCCAAAGTAGTGGCTCACAACGTTATCGCAAGCATTCACGGACAAGAGAAGAACCAGTTCGATTTTTCGACGATCGCGCAGCTCGCCACGATCGGTCGGCGGACCGGCGTCGCAAACATTATGGGCGTCAACTTCTCGGGGTTTATCGCCTGGTGGCTTTGGCGCACGATTTACCTGAGCAAGCTCCCCAGATTTGAGAAGAAGCTGCGCGTTGCTCTTGACTGGACGCTTGACCTGATCTTTTCGAAGGATCTCGTTCAGTTCCTCGACATCCGCGCGCCGATGATCTCGAGCCCGGAGGTCGATTCGTCACCGAAATCCGAGGCCGCAGCCGGGACCCGTTGAGTGAGCTCGCACGTAACCCAAAGCCATCGCGCATTAGACGAGTGGCCTTTGCTGGCCAGAAACGGGGTTCCGGGAAGTTTGGGCACGGCTTGGCCTCCAGTCGGACAATCAGCGCGGAGCAGCGGCGGGATTGTCGGTGCACCAAGGCGATCACGCCGCTACAAAACCGGGCGCAGCAAGCAGCGCCCCCACAACCGACCTTCCGTCCGGCGTTTCCATCGACGCGTGCAAACGAGCGTTGCGCGAGCTACTCGTATCTCAAGGCGGCCATCGGATCGACTTTCATGGCGCGCCGGGCGGGCAGCCAGCACGCGCCAACCGAGACAGCCGCGAGGAGAACGACGACTCCAGCGTAAGTGACTGCGTCAAGCGGAGCGACTCCAAACAGCTGCGAAGCGATGGCCTGACTGGCCGCAAAGGCACCGCCGAACCCAATCGCAATTCCGAGCGCGGTCATCGCCATGCCCTGGCGCACGATGAGCGAAAGAATGTTGGCGCGCGGTGCGCCGAGCGCGAGGCGGATGCCAATTTCGCGGGTGCGTTCGACCACGCTACCGGAAAGGACGCCGTAAATGCCGACAGCGGCGAGAGCCAGCGCGACGATTCCGAAGGCCTCGAACAAAATCAGAGTGAAGCGGCGCTGAGCGACCGTAGCGGCGAGCAGTGCGTTCATCGTCGTCACGCGAACGATGGGCTGATTCTTGTCGGCGGCCCAAACGGCGCTTTTGATTTCCGGAATAAGCGCGGTAGAACTGCCGCGAGCGCGAGCGACCAGAGACATGGCCTGATCCGCATACCACGACTGCTCAGGCGTCATGTAGACGGCATCGAGGTGCGTTCCGGCCAGGGAGTCCTGGCGAACGTTTCCGACGACGCCGACGATGTTGTACCAGGGCCAATTGGGGAATCCGCCGATTCTCACGCGTTGGCCGAGCGGGTTTTTGTCGCCAAATTCTCCTTCGGCGAGTGATTCACTGATGACAACGGCGTGCGGCGCGGTGGCCACATCGGTTTCCGCGAGCAAACGGCCGCGGCGGAGCGGGATGAGCATCGTCTTGAAGTAATCGGGCGTGACCACGTAGCGAAAAGCGCCGTAGCCGCCGCCGAGCGGAGCGCCGCCGTCTTTTTCGAAAAATGTGCCATAGAGGCCCGTGATCGGATCGTCGGCGAGCGGCAGAAGGCTGGTGAATGCCGCCGATTCCACGCCGGGTACACGTTGCACGTTCTCGAGGGCGCGCTTGAAGAATTGCGCGCGATCTCCGGTTGGCGAGCTGCTGGTCTGAGCCGACGTTTGCACCTGCATGGTGAGCACGCTCGAGGTGTCGAAGCCGGGATCGACGGCAAACAGCCGCGTCAGGCTGCGCAGCAACAGCCCGGCGCTCACGAGCAATACGAGTGCCAGGGCGACTTCAGCCACAACCAGCGCGCGGCGCGTGAATTGGTGGCTTCCGGTTGCCTGCCGCGAACCTTCTTTCAAGTCGGACTGCAAATCGCCGCGCGAAGTGTGAACCGCAGGAATCACGCCGACCAGCAAACCGATGAACGAGGTGACTCCGAGGGCAAAAAAGAAGGCACTACGGTCCAGCCCAATGGCATTGAGGCGCGGGATGTTCGGCGGACTGAGCGCGACGACGGCTTGGACGAAGATTCGCGCCACCACAAGTCCCAGCGCGCCGCCGATGAGCGCGAGGAGCAGACTTTCGGTGAGCAACTGGCGAATGACCCGCGCGCGCCCCGCGCCGAGAGCCGCGCGCATCGCGAACTCGCCGCGCCGCTGGGCGCCCCGAGCGAGCAGAAGATTTGTGACATTCGCGCAGACAATCAAAAGCACCAGCATCGCAGCGCCCAGCACCGCGAGCAGCGCAGGCCTCACTTCACGCGTGATGTCTGCCTGCAGAGAGTCCACGACGAACCCGAGCCGTAGGGAGGCCCAGCGGGGGCGCGGAAACTCGGGCACAGGAATGCGCGCGATCGTCTCGATATCGGCTTTGGCTTGCGCGAAAGTGACGCCCGGACGCAGCCGGGCAACGAGGCTCAGATGATTCGCCCATTCCGAGGAGTTGGTGTCGTTGAGGTTCGCCGGATTGTACTGTTCCTGCGTCCATATCTCGGCGGCCGGATCGACCACGTTCTCGAAACCGCGCGGCATGATGCCGATCACGGTGTAGGCGTTGCCGTCGAGAGTGATTTGATGGCCGACCATCGACGGAACTGCGCCGAAGCGCCGCTGCCACAGGCCGTAACTCAGGATGGCGGCGTGGGGACCCTGATACATTTCATCGGATGGCTGAAAATCGCGGCCCAAGGCGGGCTCGATTCCGAGCGAGCGAAAGTAGCCATAGCTCACGCTCTGGCCTTCGAGCCGTTCCGGGGCGTCCGTTCCAACCATCGTTGGCTGCCACGGCTGGAAAATCGCCAGCGCATCGAAGGAGTGATTGCGCTGTAGCAGTTCGCGGTAGTTGAAGAAAGTGACCTGCGAGCGCGCTCCCTGAAAAATGCCCCAGATCATCATGATGCGCTCCGGGCGCGCATAAGGCAGCGGCTCGAAGAGAATCGGATTCACCGCGCTGAAGATCGCGGTGTTGGCGCCAATGCCCAGGGCGAGGGTAACGACGGCGACAGCGGTGAAGCCGGGGAATTTGCGCAACATGCGGAGGCCGTAGCGCACGTCTTGGACAAAGGTGTGAAGCCACGCGCCGGTACGCTCCGCGCGAACTCGTTCCTTCACCTGCTCGAGGCCGCCTAGTTCGATGTGCGCCGCGCGCCGCGCTTCTTCCGACGTCATCCCCTTGGCGATGTTCTCTTCTGTTCTTGCTTCGACGTGATACGCGAGTTCGTCGTCCAGTTCCTGATCGATTGCGCGCCGCTGCAGGAGCGAGCGCAACCAGAATGACAATTTCGTGAACCAACGCTCCGGTCGCATTGCGCCTCCTATCGCGCTCGAATTCCTTAAGCCTCTTTTAGTTTGACTACGCGCGAAATTGCGCCGGACAGCCTGCCCCAATTGTCCGCTTCTCTCTCAAGCTGTCGCCGCCCCAGTCGCGTCAGGGAGTAGTATTTTGCCCGGCGGCCTTTTTCGGAGATTTTCCACTCGGCTGTGATCCAGCCCTGCTGTTCCAACTTGTGGAGGGCCGGGTAAAGCGACCCGTCGCTCACCTGCAAGACATCGCCGGATACTTGTTTGAGGCGCAGGCTGACGGCAAAGCCGTTCATGGGCTCAAGGGCGAGAATTTTCAGCAGCAGCATGTCCAACGTACCCTGCACGAGATCGGAAGGTCTGCTCATATCGATGTCCTCGGTAACCGAGCCTAATGTACACGTTCTCCCCTCGGTAAGCAAGGGGAGACTAGATTCCCTCAGCGCGATGCTTCATAGGTCGCCCCGGAAATGATAGAAGACACGCATGAGGTTGCAGCATGGGGTGCCAACAGAAGCGCGGGACCGGCGGAAGGGCGGGGATTCATCCCCGCCATAGAAACGCTGGCGCGAAGCGCAGCACCTTTGCGCAGCTTTACCCGCAGCATGTTTGGGACTTCTCTCGTAAGCGCTCTTACCGGGATCTTAGAATCACAAATTTCAGTTTATAGTTACCAGATGGTTCGTCCTATCGCGCTCACGCCAGGGATGAAGGTCATGGGTGTTTTTCTGCTGTTCGGCGCTCTCATGGCGTCTCTAGCCGGCGCGACCTTCGTGTGGCGTGGTACCGCGCTTGATCGAATGTGGACTCTCAATCCGCGTGCTTATCGCCAGCTTGCACCGTTCGGAAAAGCGGTGGGAATCCCGTTCCTGCTGCTCGGCGTCACGCTTTGCGCTGCTGGCATTGGTTGGTTCAAGCATCGTCTTTGGGGCTGGCGGTTGGCTGTGGCGGTCATCGCGACCCAAGTTCTAGGAGACGCGGTCAATATGTTCTCGGGGCATGTCGTTGAAGGTGGAATAGGAGTGGCAATTGCGGGAGTTCTGCTTCTCTACTTGCTCAATGGCGACGTGAAGGCAGCATTTGGGAGCTCGGAACGCGGCTGAGTGCCCCCTCAGTGCCACCGACAATCCTGTCGGTGCTCTTTGACGTTGTCGCGCGTGGTGCTGACCGAAGCGCGGAAGCGCGGGACCGGTGGAAGGGCGGGGATTCATCCCCGCCATAAAACGCCGGCGCGAAGCGCAGCACCTCTGCGCAGCTTTACCCGCAGCATGTCCTGGTAGTTTGCCCGACGCGTCGACGAATCGACGCACCTGCTTCGCGTCCCCGGCTGTCACTCCGAGGGCCGGGGCTGCCTGCCAGCGGCAGGCGAGCCCGAGGAATTGCTCTTCCCCCACCAGTGGCACCGACAATCCTGTCGGTGCTCTTATGACGTCGCAGCATGTGGCGCCAACCGAAGCGCGGAAGCGCGGGACCGGTGGAAGGGCGGGGATTCATCCCCGCCATAAAGCGGTGGCGCGAAGCGCAGCACCTTTGCGCAGCCTTACCCGCAGCATGTCCTGGTAGTTCGCCCGGCCCGTCGACGACGCGACGCGCCTGTTGCGCGTCGCGTCTCCGGCGCTCGCAGCGGCCCTGGGCGTCGAGATCGCCCACGACGGCGCTCTCTCGTTCTGCGTCCCCATGCTCACCCTCGCCGCGACCAAACCTTCGGATCCGTGGCAAACAGCCGAGGAGGAGACTCCTCGCTCCCCCTCGCGCATGCGTGCGGCAAACAGGCCCGCGAAAAGCGCCGGGCAGCAAAGCTGAGGCGACGCGTATGTGAGCAGGCCTCGCTGCCCTCTCGCCCGGCCGTCGCGAGGGAAGACCCGTGCTGCAGGTTGCGAACGAGATCGACTGCCCGTGCGGCAGAGCAGAACACTATTACTCCGTGGTATATTTCGCCCCTAATCTTGGCGTTACGAGGGTTCCTTGGACATCAATCCGCAGAGACGAGACGCCGTCGAAAAAGCCCGACAGAGTTGGATCAAGAGGCTGATCGATCTGTCGCGTCGTAACAATCTCCTTTACTACCGACCGCTCAAGTGGGGGACAGTAAATCTTTCCCTTGAGGAGGCGGAGCGTTGGTCTAGCCTACTTCGTGGAGATTCCGTACCCCTCAAGAGCTTGGCCGGCAACCTACCCGACGAGGAGCTCGTTGGAAGAGCGTTGGGCATCTGGCGTCGAGCCCAGGAGAACCGGGAAGAAAAAGGCCTGGCCACCATGTTCGTAGCGATCGGCATGGCCACTTGGAAAGCCGCGGACGGGGGCAGGGATTCGGATTCAGCCGTCCTTCTGCTTCCCGTAAACCTCGAGATGAAGGGACACGCCGGAACCGCGCTTTCAATCCACCGGAGCGGCCCCGTTCAAACAAACCTCGTTCTCCTGCACGTGTTGGCTACAGATTTCGGGGTCTCGGTTTCTCCGGAGAAGGTACTCGCCCTTTTACAAGGGCGCGATGAAGAGGAAGTTTTTGATCCTTCTCTCGTCTACGATTTTCTCCGGGCCGAGTGCACTTCAATTCCAGAATTCAAAGTCAATAAAGGAGCCATCCTCGGCAACTTTGCATTTCAGAAGATGGCGATGGTGCGTGATCTCCAGGAAGGCGCGGAGACCCTCGCCTCCAACGATCTGATTGCCGCCCTAGCTGGGGACACGGAAGCAAAGCTGTCGGCTGGGGCCAAAGCCCAGACCCCCGACCCCAAAGAGATCGACAGGCTGCCACCGCAATCAGAGTTCTTGATTCTCGACGCCGACTCCAGTCAGCAGTCGGCGATTGCCGGCGTTCTGGCGGACCAAAGTGCGGTGATACACGGACCTCCAGGAACCGGCAAGAGCCAGACGATCGCAAACCTAGTCGCGAGTCTCGCCGCCAATGGCAAACGGGTACTCTTTGTTGCTGAGAAGCGGGCGGCTCTGCAGGTAGTCCTCAGGCGACTTCAACAAGTTGGGTTGGAGCGAGTCGCGATTGACCTCCACGGAGCGGACGTGTCTCCTAAACGGGTAATGGACCAAGTCGGCGCCGCTCTTGCCAGTGTACGGCAGGCGGCTCCGGTCGACTGCGATCGGATGCATCAACAGTACGTTGAACGCCGCGACCGGCTCAACCGCCACGTCCAGAGTTTGCACCGTAAGCGGATGCCGGGTGGCATGTCCGTCTACGAGCTGCAAGGGATACTACTTCGGCTGCGAACCGTTCAGTCCGATGCGCGATGGAGGGGGCCAGAACTGGCCAAAATCGAAAAGGCGGACCCGACTAGCGTCCGCGATCTTCTGAGGGAAGCTGAAGGCATGTCGGGCCTGTTCTTGAGATGTGACCCTTCGGCATGGAACGGAATCAGCATCCCCGACGGTCCCACGGCTCAGCACGCTATTGATTTGGTGGTTAGGCTGTCGTCCACGACTTGGCCCGAGTTCATTCGGTCGTTGGCCGAGATCTCGGAAAGTGCCGGACTCCGCGTTCCGAACACGCTGCGGGACGCCCAAAAGGTGTACGCCCTTCTTGCGGACGTAAGTGAGACGCTCGAACTCTATAAGTCGGAAATCTTTGGCCAAGACATCCCGAGCATGATCGCGGGCTTGGCGCCGGGCAAATCCGGGGGGCTGAAAGGAATCTGGACTTGGTGCACCAGCACTGCATACCGCCAAGCTAGGAAGTCGGCCCTCAGCTATCGCATCGCCGGGAAAGCCGCTGGCTCTCAGCTCTTCACCGAGCTAAGTTCGGCTCAGGATCAACGGACAAAGTGGACGGCCCTCAGCGGCCGACCGTCGTTGCCACGCAAACTAGAAGAATTTGCTGTGGGCCGCGCGAAATTCGAAGGAGCGTCCGGGGAGCTTGCCGCGCTCATCGCCCTTGTCCCGCGGAAGCAACTCGATTCGCTGCCTATCGATGACGTCGGCCACTATCTCGACAGCCTTTCGAAAGATCGTCTTACACCGATGAAACTGCCGCGCTTGTTCAACATTGAGCAGAGACTTGAGAAAAGTGGCGCCACGAGGGTGGTCGAAGAACTCAGGAAGAAAAGGCCCGCGCCAGGAACATGGGTTTCGTTCTTTGACCAGGCATGGTACAGCTCGTGCCTCGAAGCCGCTCAGGCGGAAGACCCCGAAGTGGCTGGCTTCAACGGCAGAACTCACGACGCATTCGTACAGGAGTTTAGGGACCTCGACCGAGAGCGCATTCGAGTCGCGTCCGCCCGTGTCCGCCGCGCATACGCAGAGCGGGCCATAGCGGCGATGAACGAGCACCCCCAAGAAGAGTACCTGATACGTTCCGAAGCCGAAAAGAAAAGACGACACAAGCCTCTGCGCTCGCTTTTTGCCGAGGCCCGTCACGTGCTGACGGCGGTATGCCCATGTTGGATGGCCAGTCCCCTTTCCGTGAGCCAACTGCTGGATACCACGAGATGTTTTGACTTCGTTATTTTCGATGAAGCCAGCCAGGTCTTGCCCGAGGACGCAATACCCGCTGTGATGCGCGGGTCCCAGCTCGTTGTGGCGGGTGACTCATGGCAACTCCCTCCGACCACTTTCTTCGCGGCCGCCGATGACGACGATTTGCTGGCCGACGAATCGAACGCGGCAACGGTCGGGTTTGAGAGCCTGCTCGACGCCACCAATGCTTTTATGCCCTCTTGGTATCTCGACTGGCACTACCGCAGTCGTGACGAATCGCTCATCAGTTTCTCAAATCATCATATCTACAAGGACCGGCTCGTAACGTTCCCGGGACCCGGCGGATCACCCGCGATTCACCATGTGCTTGTCCAGCAGACCCTAGGCGTGGACGGGCAGGAGGAGAGCTGCTCCGCGGAGGTCAGCAAGGTTGCTGAACTAGTGCTGGAGCACGCGGAGAAGAGGCCGCGAGAATCGTTGGGCGTTATCGCGATGGGGATCCGGCACGCTGATCGATTGCAGAGGAGCATCGACGAGGCCCTTGCGCGCAGACCCGAGCTTGCACACTTTTTCGACGCGAACGCGGAAGAAAGATTCTTCGTCAAGAACTTGGAAAGGGTACAGGGAGACGAACGGGATGCGATCATTTTGACGGTGGGATACGGAAAAGACAGGGCGGGCAACCTGCCCTTCAGGTTTGGCCCGCTCTTATCCTTCGGCGGTCAGCGGCGGCTCAACGTTGCGGCCACGCGTGCGCGCCAGCGCATGACAGTCGTTTCCTCTTTTGCCCATCTCGACATGGACCTGGCGAAAATCAAAGCCGGGACTGGGGTAGAGCTGCTGCGCCATTACCTAGAATACGCCGCAAGCGGCGGAAAACGGCTCCGCGACGTGAGCCTAACCGACTTTCCGATGAACTCTTTCGAGGCTGAGGTATTCGATGTGCTCAGTTCAAAGGGCATTCC
>Ga0335073_10011212_pt1 | contig 12593 bp, 23 predicted proteins | sample Lox_Sample_22_FD_207093 | JGI IMG/M metagenome (GOLD analysis project Ga0335073, IMG submission 207093) | Soil microbial communities from Loxahatchee National Wildlife Refuge, Florida, United States - Lox_Sample_2.2 | ecosystem: Environmental > Terrestrial > Soil > Wetlands | place: USA...
CTCTCCAAAGCATGTTGAATCACCTTTCGCACAGCGCTGCGAAGCATTTTGCAGTGCCTGTGCCGTTGAACTCCGTTAATGAGAGTTCGCCTTGCGGCGGTTTACGTTGAGCTGGTAGCTGGTGGCGGGTAGCAAAATCGCTACGAGCTACCAGCTTCCAGCTACTGGCTTACTTGCTGTACAGTTCGACGATCAGCTGCTCGTTGACGGGCAACTGGATGTCGTCGCGCTTCGGCAGCGCGAGAACCTTGCCGCTGAGCGTGTTGGGCTCAGAGGAGAGCCAGCCGGGCAGCGGATTGTGGCTGGCGTATTCGCGCGAAGTCTCGACGACGGTGAGCTTCGTGCTGTTGGGACGGATCTTGATCTCGTCGCCCACGCCGACCTGATACGACGGGATGTTGACCTTGCGGCCGTTCACCTCGATGTGGCCGTGGCGCACGATCTGGCGAGCCTGACGGCGCGACGATGCGAAGCCGAGGCGGAAGGTCACGTTGTCGAGACGCCGCTCGAGCTGCTGGAGGAGCAGTTCGCCGGTCACGCCGGGCGTACGCGCGGCCTTCTCGTAGTAATCGCGGAACTGCCCTTCGAGCGCGAAGTAGATGCGGCGCGCCTTCTGCTTTTCACGCAGCTGCAGACCGTAGCCAACGATCTTGGCCTTGCGGTCGCGGCCGTGCTGGCCGGGGGCAAAATTGCGCTTTTCGATGGGGCACTTGTCGGTGGTGCACTTGGTGCCCTTCAGGAACAACTTCATGCCTTCGCGACGGCAAAGGCGACACACGGCTCCGGTATAACGTGCCAAAGCAATCTCCTTAGTTCAGAGGCCGACCGGTTTACGTCCACGGGGGGACTTCGTCCCGGTCCCAAATACAGCGTTCAGGATGCAGCGTTCAGCGTTCGGAATAACACGCGAACTGCATCAGGAATCGCTGCTACGTAACTAGTTTAGCAGGGTTTAGGGTCCAGTACTACACCCTAAACCCTACCCCCTATACCCTGCGTCTCTTCGGCGGGCGGCAGCCGTTGTGCGGAATCGGGGTCACGTCGCGGATGGAGCGGACTTCGATGCCCGCCGCCGCCAGCGCACGCACGGCCGATTCGCGGCCCGAACCGGGGCCGGCAACGCGCACATCGACCGAGCGGACGCCGTGATCGCGCGCCATATTGGCGGCGTTCATGGCCGCCTGCTGGGCCGCGAAGGGCGTGCCCTTGCGCGATCCGCGGAAGCCGAGCGAACCCGAGCTCTTCCAGCTGAGCGTATTGCCCTGCTGGTCGGTGATGGTGACGATGGTGTTGTTGAACGAGGCCTGAATGTACACGATGCCGAACGGCACACTCTTGCGCTCGCGCTTCTTGAACTTCTTGTTGCGCGCGGCTTTGCCGGTCGCGCCTTTTGCTGGTTTCTGATCGGCCATTAGGTCTTCGCGCTCGCTTTCTTCTTGTTGGCCACCGTGCCCTTACGGGGTCCCTTGCGGGTGCGGGCGTTGGTGTGGGTGCGCTGCCCGTTCACGGGAAGGCCGCGGCGATGCCGCTGTCCCCGGTAGGACTGGATGTCGATGAGCCGCTTGATGTGCATCTGCACATCCTTGCGGAGATCGCCTTCCACGCCCGCCTCTTCCTCGATGACCTGACGGATGCGGTTGACCTCGTCTTCGCCGAGATCCTGGATCTTGCGGAACGGATCGACGGTGGCCGCGGTGAGGATTTTGAGCGCGCGCGGCTGGCCGATGCCGTAGATGTACGTCAGCGCGATTCTCGCCTGCTTGTTGCGCGGGAGATCGACGCCTGCAATACGTGCCATACGGTTTCCTTCGTGTTTGCTGGCGGCGGTGGATTGCCGTTTGCGGTTAGTCCGAATCGGCTTCGATCCGGAGCGTCGAGAGTTTGAAGTTGCCTTCGGGGTTCTTCGCAAACCTGACTTCGGTTAACTAGCCCCTGCCGCCGGAGCGGCAAACTCTCTGATGACGCCTGGGCTCTTAGCCCTGGCGCTGCTTATGCTTGGAGTTCTCGCAGATCACCCGCACCACCCCGCGGCGGTGGATGACCTTGCACTTGTCACAAATCTTCTTTACCGATGCACGAACCTTCATGGAAAACCTCAACAATTAGCCGTTGGCTGTTAGCTGTTAGCTTTATCGCGGCACCCGCGGGCGCCGATTGCACCGCAGCCCCGGCTAAAGGCTAACGGCTCAAAGCCAGCGGCTACTTGTACCTGTACACGATGCGTCCGCGGTTCAGATCGTAGGGACTCAGTTCCACGGCAACGCGGTCACCAGGGAGAATGCGGATGAAGTTCTTCCGCATGCGCCCGGAAACATGGGCCAGCACTTCATGGCCCCCGCTCTCGAGCTTCACTTTGAACATCGCATTCGGCAACGTCTCGAGAACCGTCGCCATGACTTCAATCGCGTCTTCTTTGGACAATCAGTATCCTCAGCCTCGCTGCAAATTGCCTACTGCGTCAGAACCTGGGCGCCGTTTTCGGTCACCACTACGGTGTGCTCGAAGTGCGCGCTCAGGCTCCCGTCTTCCGTAACCGCCGTCCAGCCGTCTTTCAGAACCTGGACGCCCGGACGTCCCACATTCACCATCGGCTCAATGGCCAGCACCATGCCGGCCTGGAGCTTCTGCCCGCGGCCGCGCGTTCCATAATTCGGAACCTGCGGATCCTCGTGCAGCTTCGTTCCGATCCCGTGGCCCACAAAATCGCGCACCACACTGAAACCCTCGGCTTCGACCACTTCCTGCACCGCTGCGCCCACATCGCCCAGCGTCGCGCCCGGCTTGACCTCGCGGATCGCGCTGGCCAGCGATTCCCGGGTTACGTCGAGCAGCTTTTGGGTCTTCGCCGCTACCTTCTTCCCTACCGCGACCGTTATCGCCGAGTCGCCGTAGTACCCATCCATCACCACGCCCGTATCGATCGAAACGATGTCGCCTTCGCGCAGCTTCCGTTCCGCCGACGGGATGCCGTGCACCACCTCGTTGTTGATGGAGGTACACAGCACACAGGGATACCCGCGGTATCCCTTGAACGCCGGGGTCGCCCCCAGCGCCTTGATTTTTGCCGCGGCCGCCGTCTCGAGATCGAGTGTCGTCGCCCCCGGTTTCACTGCCTCGCGGACGTGTTCGAGGATTTCCCGAACCACCTGCCCGCTGCGCCGCAGCTTTTCGATCTCCTGCGGCGTTCTGATCGTGATCGCCACCCGCTTAGCTCCTCAGGCGCGCCACAGCGGCCTCAATTCCGGCCGCAACTACGTCTACCGGCTGGTCGCCGTTTACTTCCTCGAACCGGCCGAGAGCGCGATAGTGGTCCACCACCGGAGCCGTCTGCGATTCGTAGGTCCGCATCCGTTCCCGGAAAACTTCCTCGGTATCGTCGGATCGCCGCTCCAGCGAGGCGCCATCACGGTCGCATTTTCCCTCGACCCTGGGCGGATGCAGGTAGATGTTGTAAATCGTCCCGCAGACTGGGCAGGTGCGCCGTCCGGTAATACGGCGCAGTAATTCATTGTATCCGACCTGGATACTGACAGCAATCACCGGAAGGGCTTTGGGATCAGCGCCGAGGTGCTGGTCGAGCCAGTTGGCCTGGCCCAGGGTGCGCGGATACCCGTCGAGGATGTAGCCGGAAAGCGTATCAGGCTGCCGCAGCCGCTCGGCGACCATCTCGTTGACCAGGCCGTCGGGGACCAGATGCCCCTGGGCCATGATCTCTTTGGCCTTCAGCCCCAGCGGGGTGCCGTGATCGCGGTGGTAGCGAAGCAGGTCGCCGGTGGAGATCTGCGGGATGCCCCACTTTTTGACGAGTTCCTTCGCCTGTGTTCCCTTGCCGACGCCCGGAGCGCCGAGCAACAAAATTGGTCCCGGAGTGATCTGTTTCTTCTGTTTCGTTTCCCCTTGCACATCGGCTGCCGCTACTGCCATTACCAGGCCCGCCTTCCCCGAACGCGCCCGCTCCTCGGCGAGAAGCCCTCATAGTGCCGCATGATCAGGTGCGATTCGATCTGATTCACCGTGTCCATGGCCACGCCGACCACGATCAGCAGTGAAGTTCCCCCAAAGTAAAAGTTGAAGCCCATGCCGTTGGTGACCCACAGAGGCAGGCGCTCAAAGAAGCCGCCCACCAGCCACAGGTGGTTCAGGTGAATACCGCTGATGAGCAACTGGGGAATGATCGCAACCACAATCAGGTAGATGGCGCCGACCAGGGTGATGCGGGTGAGGATCTCGTTCACGAAGTCTGAGGTGCGGCGGCCGGGGCGGATGCCGGGGATGAATCCGCCGTATTTGCGCATGTTATCGGCGATGTCGTCGGGCCGAAACACGATGGAGATATAGAAGTAGGCGAAGAAGATGATCGAGACCATGTACAGCAATTCGTAGAGGGGCTCGCCCGGCCGCAGGACGTCGAACGTGTGGGAGAGCCAGGTGCTGTTCTGCACGAATTTCGCCTGCGAGAAGAGCATCGGCGCCGACAGCACCGAGGCGGCAAAGATGATCGGCATGACGCCGCCGGAGTTGACCTTGAGCGGGAGGTGGGTGGACTGGCCGCCCATCATGCGCCGGCCGATGATCCGCTTGGCGTACTGCACGGGTATGCGGCGCTCGCTGCGCTCCACATAAACGATGAACGCCACGACCGCGATCATGAAGACGATCAGCAGGCCGATGGCGGGAATGGTGAGCGCGCCGAAGCGCTCGGATTTCGCCGTTTGCCAGAGATCGGCGATGCCGCGGGGCAGACCCACGACGATACCGGCGAAGATGAGCAGGCTCATCCCGTTGCCGATGCCGCGCTCGGTAATCTGCTCACCGAGCCACATGACAAACGTGGTTCCGGTGGTGAGCGTGAGAACGGTCATGAGCACGAAGCCCGGGCCGGGGTGGAGAACCAGGTTGCTCGACGAGCTTTGCAGCGCGATGGCGATGGCAGCCGATTGCACGACGCCGAGGATCACGGTGACGTAGCGGGTCCACTGGGTAATTTTGCGGCGGCCCAGCTCGCCCTCTTTCTGCAGCTTGGCCAGCGGCTCATAGACCACCGTCAGCAGCTGAAAGATGATCGAGGCCGTGATGTACGGCATGATGCCGAGGGCGAAGACCGTCAGCCGGCGCAGGTTGCCGCCGCTGAACAGGTCGACGAGGCCCAGCGAGGAGCCGGCCTGGTTGTTGAAGAATGCTTCCAGGGCCTGGACGTTTACGCCAGGAGTGGTGATGTGTGCGCCAAGGCGGTAGACGGCCAGGATCCCGAGCGTGAACAGGACGCGCCTGCGCAGGTCGGGGATGCGGAAGATATTCGCAAACTTCTCAAACATGGATTGATGTTCCCATCATACGCTGGCCTTCGCCAGCGAGCCTTGAGCCTGTCGCTCGCAGCTGGTAGCCCAGGTAGCTGGCTACCGGCTACCCGCTGCCGGCTTTGCTTCCCCGATCACAACTGCCTTGCCGCCGGCCTTTTCGATCTTTTCCTGCGCGGACTTTGAAAACTTGTGCGCATGCACGGTAACGGCGATCTTCAGCTCGCCGTTGCCCAGCACCTTCAGCAGCGGGTTGCGGCCCTTCACCAGGCCCAGATCGGTGAACTTCTCGAGCGTGAGCTCTTTCTCGCCCAGCTCGGCGAGGCGATCGAGGTTGAGCACGGTGTACTCGGTGCGGAAGATATTGGTGAAGCCGCGCTTGGGCAGGCGGCGGTGCAGCGGCATCTGGCCGCCTTCAAAGCCGCGCATCAGGCTCGAGCCCGAGCGCGACCCCTGACCCTTATGACCGCGGCCCGACGTCTTGCCGGTGCCCGATCCCATACCGCGGCCGATGCGCTTCTTGTTGCGGTTCGCCTTCTTCGGCGCACGCAGATTGGAAAGATTCTTCATGTTCTCCTCGCTCAACGCCGGCGCGGAATTTCACCGCGCCGACTCGCATGTTTGGCGGCCGGAAGCCGCGTGTGCCCGGACGGCTAGTCCACGATCCGCACCAGGTGCGGAATGGTCTTCACCATGCCCCGGATCGAGGGCGTGTCTTCGCGCACGACGATCTGGTTGAGGCGGGTGAAGCCCAGGCCCTTCACGACCTTCTTGTGCTTCACCGGCGCCTGGATCATGGACCGGAAATACTGAATCTGAATCGTGGCCTTTTCCGCGGCCTTTGCGGTTTTCTTCTGCGCCATGGTTAGATCTCCTGCGCCTGCTTGCCGCGCATCGCCGCCACTTCGTTCCGGTCGCGGAGCTGCACCAGCGCGTCGAACGTGGCCTTGATAACGTTATGCGGGTTGGCCGTGCCGAGGCTCTTGGTGAGCACGTTCTGCACGCCGGCCGAGGTCATGACCGCGCGCACCGCGCCGCCGGCGATAACGCCGGTGCCTTCGGGCGCCGGCTTCAGCAGCACCTGTCCCGAGCCGAAGCGGCCCAGCACCTGGTGCGGAATCGTGGTCTGGGTCAGGTTGACGCGGACGAGGTTCTTCTTCGCCGCCTCAATGCCCTTGCGGATGGCCTGAGGAACTTCGCGCGCCTTTCCCGAGCCGTAGCCCACCACGCCCGCGCCGGGATCGCCGACGACGACCAGCGCCGCGAACGACATGTTCTTGCCGCCCTTGACGACCTTGGTCACGCGGTTGATGGCCACAACCTGATCCTTCAGGTTGTACTGCCCGGAATCCAGTTTCTTTCTGAGTGTCGCCATGTGCTTAAAACTCCAGTCCTGCTTCGCGCGCGGCATCGGCCAGGGCCTTGACGCGTCCGTGGTACAGATAACCGCCGCGATCGAAGACCACCTTGCTGATGCCCTTCTCTTTGGCGCGTTCGGCGACCAGCTTGCCCACTTCTTTCGCGGCCGCGACGTTACCGCCGGTCTTCGCCTTCGCCGCGACCGTCGACGCAGACACCAGCGTGACGCCCTGGGCATCGTCGATGACCTGCGCGTAAATGTGGTTCAGCGAGCGGTAGATGCTCAGGCGCGGCCGCTCGGTCGTGCCCGACAGGCGACGGCGGATGCGCGTGTGCACGCGCTGCCGAATCTCGTTTCTCTTCCTCAGCGGAATCATTCTCGTTTCCCTTCCTAACAGCGAAGCTGCCCTGCAGCCTCGTTCGGTGTCTGTAGAGTTCCTGGCTCCTGGCGATCAACACCAAAAAACCGCAACCAGGAACCAGCAATTTACTTCGCGCCCGTCTTGCCGACCTTCTTCTTCAGCCGCTCGTCGGAGTAGCGGACGCCCTTGTTCTTGTACGGATCGGGCTTGCGCAGCGAGCGCATGTCCGCGGCAACCTGACCAACTTTTTGCCGGTCGATGCCGCTGATGGTGACCCGCGTCTGCTTGGGATCGATCGTCGCCGTGATGCCCGTGGGCAGCGGAAACTCGATCGGATGCGAGTAGCCAAGGGTGAACACCACGGTGTTTTTGCCCTTCAGCTCGGCGCGGTAGCCGATGCCGACGATGTCCAGATCCTTCGACCAGCCTTTAGTTACGCCATCGACGGCATTCGCGATGAGCGCGCGGGTGAGGCCGTGGATGGCCGCCTGCGAATCGCTTTCGCGCACTGCGTGGATGTGCCCATCCTGCGTCTCCAGCTTGATTCCCGCAGGAATCACCTGGTCCATTTTGCCCTTGGGGCCTTCGACCGTGACGAGGTTGCCGTGCACGGTGTACTTCACGCCTTTGGGCAGCTCAATCGGCTTTTTTCCAATACGCGACATCGTTCAATCCTTATTGGCTTGCGAGTCCCGGCGTCGCCTGCGCTCTGCCGTTCCACTGCAGCCGGTGCCGAACTCAGGTCCGGCAAACTGGTAGCGGGTAGCTACCAAATCTCACAAAGCACTTCGCCGCCCACGCCTTCCCTGCGCGCCTGACGGCCGGTCATCACGCCCCGCGGCGTGGTGAGAATGCTGATGCCGAGCCCGCCCTGCACGCGACGAATCTCGTCGCGGCCCACGTACACGCGGCAGCCCGGGCGCGAAATGCGCTCGAGGTCGCGAATCGCGGCTTCGTTGTTGGCGCCGTACTTCAGGTACACGCGCAGCACCGCGCGGCCGTTCTCCTCGGTGGTCTTGAAGTTGGAGATGTAGCCCTCTTCCTTGAGAATGCGGGCGATCTCCGCCTTCAGCTTCGAGGCGGGCACGTCAAGCTTCTGGTGACGCGCGCGGATGGCGTTGCGAATGCGCGTCAGAAAATCCGCTACGGGATCGGTCAAACTCATCGTTTCTCCTTCATCCCCCGTTCGCTCCGGTCCTGCTGGAGAACCAGCGGGGATGTCTCTTGGCCTTGGGTCTGGCGACCTTCAGCCGATCCTGGTTGTGCGCGCCTCAGCGCGCGTCCGCCCGACGCGGCCAGCGTCACCAGCTGGACTTGATCACGCCGGGGATTTCTCCCTTGAGCGCCAGCCCGCGGAAGCAGAGGCGGCACACGCCGAACTTCCGCAGAAACGCCCGCGGCCTGCCGCACAGCTTGCAGCGATTGTGCTTCCGGCTGCTGAACTTCGGCTTGCCGGCATCCTTCACTCGTTTTGCAGTGGTTGCCATCTTGTCCTTAACCCTCGATTTCCTTACGCGCCCTGCTGGCGGAACGGCATGCCGAACTGGCGGAGCAGCGCGCGTGCCGAGTTGTCATCTTTCGCAGAAGTGACGATGGTGATGTTCATGCCCTTCAGCTTGTCCACCTTGGAGTAGTCGATCTCAGGGAAGATGAGCTGATCGCGCACGCCGAGCGTGTAGTTGCCGCGCCCGTCAAAGCTCTTGGTCGAGACGCCGCGGAAGTCGCGCACGCGGGGCAGAGCCACCGAAATCAGGCGATCGAGGAACTCATACATCGTGTCGCCGCGCAGGGTGACCATGGCGCCGATGGGCATGTTCTCGCGCACCTTGAAGGCCGCGATGGACTTCTTCGCCCGCGTGGTGACCGGCTTCTGCCCGGCGATCGAAGCCAGGTCGGCCACGAGCGGATCGAGCATCTTCGAGTTTTGCGTCGCTTCGCCCAGGCCCATGTTCACCACGATCTTCTCGAGCCGGGGCACGGCCATCGGGTTCTCGAGGTTGAGCTCCTTCTGGAGCGCACCCTTGATTTCCTTGTGATACTTCTCTTTCAGTCTCGCTGCCATCTCTTCTCAGTTCCCTTCTCCGGGCTCGGAGTGGCGTTGCCGCCGTATACCGTTTCGGAGGATGCTCAATTTGGTGATCCGTTTTCAGTGGCCGGTGATCAGCCAAGGCTGACAACCGATCACTGGTTATTTCTTCTTCGCGGCAATGGTCCCGCCGCAGTGCCTGCAGACGCGCACTTTCGTGTCGCCTTCGAACTTGTGACCCACGCGGGTGGGCTGGTTGCAGCTGGGGCAAACCAGCATCACGTTGGAGCGGTGAATGGTCGCTTCCTGCTCCGCGATGCCGCCCTTGATGCGCCTCTGCGGATTCTCGCGAAGGTGCTTCTTCACCATGTGCACGTGCTCGACCAGGATGCGCCCGGTATCGGGGAAGACGCGGAGCACGCGGCCCTTCTTGTCGCGGTCGCTGCCGGAGAGCACCACCACCGTGTCGTTGCGCTGAATATCCAAACCCGCCATAATCTCCGTCCTTTGCCTCGCCTCTACAGCACTTCAGGGGCGAGCGAAACGATCTTCAAAAATTTCTTTTCGCGCAGCTCGCGGGCCACGGGGCCGAAGACGCGCGTGCCCACCGGCTCGCCGGCTTCGTTGATCAGCACCGCCGCGTTGGTGTCGAAGCGGATGTAGGTGCCGTCGCGGCGCCGCGTTTCCTTGCGGGTGCGGACCACCACCGCCTTGACCACTTTGCCCTTCTTCACCTGGCCGTCGGGCGAAGCTTCCTTCACCGCCGCGGTGATCACGTCGCCGAGGCCGGCCTTCAGGCCGCTCGCGCCGCCCAGCGGCAGGATCATCTGCAGCTTGCGGGCGCCGGAGTTATCGGCAACCTCGAGCATGGTTCTCATCTGCACTGCCATGGCACTCTCTCCTTCGTTCCCAGCGGATCCTTCCGGATCCGTCCCGGCGCGGTTACTTCGCGGCGGCTGCCGCTTCTGCTTCCTCGACCTGGGCCAGCGCCGAGCGGCGGACAATCTCCTCGAGGTTCCAGCGCTTCAGCTTGCTGAGCGGCCGGGTCTCGCGGATGCGGACCATATCGCCCACGCGCGCGGTGTTCTGCTCGTCGTGCGCGTAGAACTTGCGCCGGCTGCGCACAATGCGCTTGTACTTCGCGTGCGCCTTGCGCATTTCCACTTCCACCACGATGGTCTTCTGCATCTTCGTCGAGACCACCTGGCCGACTTTCTCGTTGCGGCGCGATTCTTTCGCGGTGTTGTTCGTCGTTTCGCTCATCGCTTCAGCCCTTCTTCACTTTGCCGGTGCGCGCCGCTGCCCGCTTGGTGGTGCGGCCGCCCGTTGACTTCTTCGCCGTGGACCGGCCCGAGGATTTGCGCCCGGCAGCCTTCTTCGCGGCCCTTTTGTGCGCCGGCTTCGCGCCCTTCTTCCGCGCGGTCTTCGCCGGAGCGCTCGACTCGAGCTTGTGCTCGGCGCCATGCACGTGCAGCTCGCGCTCGCGCGCGATGGTCTGGATGCGCGCGATGTCCTTGCGCAGCTCGCGCAGCTTCTTCACGCCCTCGGTCTGCCCGAGCTTCATCTGAAAGCGCAGGCGGAACAGCTGCTCGCCGGTCTTGCGCTCCTCGAGCTTCAGCTCGTCGTCGCTCAGGTTACGAATCTTCTCGACTTCCATCGCTTCTCTTCTCTCCGCGGCAACTGATCCTGGAGATCAGCGTCCCGCTAAAAATCACGCCGCTTACTTCGCGGCGACCGTAACCTTCACGTCGTGCCGCTGCACGAACTTCGTCCTGAGGGGCAGCTTGTGCGAAGCCAGCCGCATGGCTTCCTGCGCCATCTCCGGCGTCACGCCTTCCATTTCGAACAAAATGCGTCCGGGGCGAACGACCGCGACCCAGTGATCGGGAGCGCCCTTGCCCTTGCCCATACGGGTTTCGGCCGGCTTCTTGGTCACCGGCTTGTCCGGAAACATGCGCAGCCAGATCTTGCCGCCGCGCTTGATGAAGCGGGTCATCGCCACGCGGCTGGCTTCAATCTGCCGGTCGGTGATGTAGCCGCACTCCATGACCTTGAGGCCGAAGTCGCCGAACGACAGCTCGCCGCCGCGCCACGCCTTGCCCCGCATGCGACCGCGCTGCTGCTTGCGGTACTTCACTTTCTTTGGCATCAACATATCGAGTTACCTGTTCCCTGTAACCTGTTCTCTGTAACCTGCCGGTTTCGTTTAGAAAACTGAGGTGCCCACCGCGGACTGCGGCTCGCGCCGCCGCTGCTGATAGATGTCGCCGCGATAGATCCACGTCTTCACGCCGATCACGCCATACGTCGTGCGCGCTTCGGCAAACCCATAATCGATGTCGGCGCGCAGCGTGTGCAGCGGCAAACGTCCCTGCAGATACCACTCGGAACGCGCGATTTCGTTGCCGTTGAGGCGGCCCGACACGCGCACCTTAATGCCCTTGCAGCCGAAACGCAGCGCCGAATCCACGGCTTTGCGCATGGCGCGGCGGAAGCCGACGCGCTTTTCCAGCTGCAGCGCGATGTTCTCGGCCACCAGCTGCGCGTCCAGCTCCGGCTTGTTCACCTCGAGAATGTCGATGAACACGTCGCGATTGGTGCGCTTCTGCAGCTCGCCCTTGAGCTTCTCGATCTCGGCGCCCTTGCGGCCGATCACGATGCCCGGACGGGCGGTGCGGATCATGAGGCGCAGCTTGTTGCCCGGCCGCTCCACTTCGACGGAGCTGACGCCGGCAGCCTTCAGCTTCTCCTTCAGCTCGCGCTTCAGGTGAACGTCCTCGACCAGCAGCTTGTCGTAATCGCGGCTGACGAACCAGCGCGAGCGCCACGGCTTGTTGATCCCGACCCGGAATCCGTAAGGATGGACTTTCTGTCCCATAAATATCCTTTTCCTCTCTTCAGGGTTATGACGTCGCGCCTTCGGCTCTCGTCCTAACCCTCTGGCTTTGCGCGCGCCGTCTCAGCGCTCGCTTCGCCATTCACCCAACTACTTCTTCTTCGCGGGCTTTTTCGCCGCGGCTTTCTTTGCCGGCTTCTTCGCCGCCGCTTTTTTCGCGGGAGCTTTCTTCGCCGGAGCCTTCCTGCCCGCCGTCTTCTTCGCCGGAGCCTCTGCAGCAGCCGGCTCTTCCACGCGATGCACGAGGCCGTTGGCGTGCCCGCGCTCGGCAACCGACACGATGATGTGCGCGAGGCGGCGCTGGTAGCGGTACGCGCGGCCCATCGGCGCCGGGCGGATGCGCTTCATGCGCGGCCCTTCGTTGGCCACGGCTGTCTTCACGTAGAGGTTATCGACGTCGACGTCGAGCCCCTGCTCCTGGCTCAGGTGGGTGGCGTTCTGCAGCGCGGAGCGCAGCACCTTCTCCACCAGCGGCGCGACCGACTTCTTCGTGAAGGCCACCGTGTTCAGCGCCTCTTCGACGCCGCGGCCCTTGATCAGATCGAGCACCAGGCGCGCCTTCTGCGGAGACACCCGCTGGAACCGCGCTTCGGCCCGAAATTCCTTCGTCTGTGCTTCCATTCCCGACTCCAAACTTTCTCGCTCGCAACCGG
>Ga0335073_10011213_pt1 | contig 12591 bp, 13 predicted proteins | sample Lox_Sample_22_FD_207093 | JGI IMG/M metagenome (GOLD analysis project Ga0335073, IMG submission 207093) | Soil microbial communities from Loxahatchee National Wildlife Refuge, Florida, United States - Lox_Sample_2.2 | ecosystem: Environmental > Terrestrial > Soil > Wetlands | place: USA...
AGATTGGCTTCTGCAAATGATTCGCGTCGAATGCGTAGAGGACGGCGTGTTTGGTATCAGGGCCATTCCAAGTTTTGGTGGCAACGGCCCAGACAATAGCATTCCTGTTGCCGTCGGCGGAAATGGAAGGAGTTGCGCCGGGATCGACGAACTTCGTGCTTGATGTGGCGTGCAGCGTCAGGCGACCGTTCTTGATGGCGTAGTCTCGGAGAAAATCGTCGCTGGTGGCGAAGAAAGCGTGGCCGCTGAAGTAGGCGATGGCGCCCAAGCCGGAGCCGGCGATCTTGATCCTCTGGAGCAGTGCATCGTTATCGGGGTGGTACTTTCCCATATTGTCGCGATCAATGACGTAGATCGTCGAGTCTTTTGTCGGCTGCAGAAGCAGGTGAGGATGCGGGCCGGGCTGGTCCGGTACGAGCGTAGGGCCGCTCGATCCTACGTCGGTATCAGCCTTGCTGATCCGTTGCTGGTCGTGCGGGGTGAAATAGTCGCGGATGGCGAGGGAGGAGCTGTCGAGTTTGAGGACGGAGTCGCCATAGTCGCGACCGCCGCTAGCGGCGTCGAACGTGCCATTGCCGGTCGGGACGTAGAGATTGCCCTCGGCATCGATGGCAGGACCTGTGTCGCTGAGCCAGATACCGGCTTCCTTGCCGTCTGGGTCGACGTTGAGCACGGCTTTTTGCGTGAGCGTCTTGGCGTCGTAGGACATGACCCAGCCGTGGTAGGGATCGACGTCGCATGAGGATGCCCACTCCAGGTACACCGTGCTATTTGCAAGAGTGAGCGCGGCGCGCGGGTTTTCTCTGAGCGCATCGAACGCGACCTGACCCTTGCTGGCGCCGGCGCCCTTGCCCGGAACGGAAGCCGTGATCAGCTTCGGTCCCCCGAACTTCTCCACACCGGTTGTGATTGCCAGCGCATGTAAGTGCTGGAAATGCTCGTCGGCGCCGACCTTGTGCGCAATCATGGTGCGGGCGAGCACGTAAAGCGTGCCGGTTTTGAGGTCGATCACGGGCGTGGACGTGATGCCAACTTCCGGCCGGATAAACGGGCAATCCACGACGTCTTCGGAAAGTGTGGTGATGCCGCGCGATTTGTCGAGGAAACTTACTTTCCAGAGCGGATGGTCGCTGGGACGATTCGCGTCGAAGGCATAGACGCTGTCGTGCTCCGTCGCGGCGTAGAGGACATCGTGAGTTCCTTTTCCCGGAATCTCGACGGAGGGAACGAATAGAGGCTGCGCATAGACCGGGCCGTCCACCTTGAACGCGCCGAGTTTGCCGAATTGCCGGGAGTTTACGTTTTGCGGAGTCAGGATCTTCTCGTGGAGATTCGCGTTGCTGCGCGCATTGTCATACTGCGAGGTTGTGACTTGCGCCCGAAGGGCGAGGCTGGACAGAACTAAAAACAGAAGGCTGTATCTCATCGCAAACCCCAATCTGCCTTAGGCTGGTAGCGACAATATTAACTAAATCTGGCGATGTGCCCCGGAAAAGTCCCCATGCCCCGGCCGGGGAGCTGCGAAATCAGGATTACTCATACTTTAAATCTGCTCGGTTCAATGGTGGAGATCGCCGTGAAACAGTTTCCTTGCGAATATTATCCGGATCGGCCAGTGGCGGGAATCTGTCGTAACCGCGACGTCAGCTGAAAGGCAGGCAAAGACGCTCCTTTGTATTTTGCGGGTGAGTGAGTATCCTCGCACGCGGCTATGGGTTGATAGTCACGAACGCGGTCCCCTGTGTGGAATTGGCCAGGTTGGAGGCGACATTGATGATCTCCAGAGTGGATGTTGTCCCCGAGCTTGGCGGAGAGAACTGAACTGTGTAAATGCCACTCCCCGGAGTACCAGAAATCGCGCCAAATAAACCACAGTCGCTGCCGCAGTTGGAGGAACTGCTGACGCTAGCGGTAAGAACATCAATTGGATTGTCCTCTGTGACTGCGATGCTCAATGTGACTGGCGTGCCAGCGGCAACGGAAACACTCGGCTGCGTTGGCGAGATGCTCACGACCGGTCCGGCAGCAGGAGTAATCGTAAACGTGTCGGAGTCCGACGCTCCCGAACTGTTCGCGGCCGTCAGTGTGACGGTCACGGGACTCGGCGTGGCGGCTGGCGGAGCGAGGTAGGTTGCGGTCTCGCCGGTCAGAACCAGAGTGCCGGCTCCCGTCAAAGACAACGTGATCCCCATCTTCTGATCACCTTGCACGTTCGCCGTGAACACATAGGTCTGCCCGGCAGGCAGACTGGTAATTTTGTTGGTGATGTGTACGCTTGTGCCCTTACTCGCACATCCGGTCACTACGACCAAAAGAGCAATCAGAACCGAAGTGCCCAGGACGCAATTGACAGTCCGCCGTTGTCCGCACATAACGGTAGCCTCCTTAATCTCTTGATCTAGGGAGATCAGACAGCCCTCCCACAGAGTACGTGATGGCAGGGCGCAAAGCCGCTCTTCGGATGGGCAGGCTGTTTGCCTTTATAACGCAGACAGTCATCCACTTTATCGATGAGGTGAGCCACGCAGATTCTAGCTGTGCTTGAGTTGGCGCGGACACCGTCTTCAGACAGGCCATCTTTCGCGTAGTTGAGTGATCGGTCGAACATCTTCAGGATCGATTTTGTGGATCGCCAAAGGGTGCCGCTTCGGGCGGCCTTCCGGTAAAATCGAATCTTCCAGGAGATTCTCATGAATACTTCCTCTCTCGCTCCGACCGCTCCTGTTGTGCCTTCGACTCTCGAACGGATCACCGAACTCGAACGAAAGTACCTGCTGCAAACCTACAGCCGATATCCCGTGGTTCTGGCGCGTGGGAAGGGCGTGTTTGTGTATGACACCGAGGGCAACCGGTATCTCGACTTTGTTTCCGGCATAGGTGTTAACGCGCTCGGCCATGCGCATCCGCGGATTGTGAAGGCGATTCGCGATCAGGCCGCGAAGCTGGTGCATGTTTCCAATCTGTATTATCACGAATATCAGGGGCTGCTGGCTGAGAAGCTATGCACGCTCGCGGGCGGATCTTCCGGAGAAAAGTTTCGGGCATTCTTCTCGAACAGCGGCACTGAAGCGATAGAAGGTTCGATCAAGCTGGCGCGCCTGGCTGGACATCGTACCGGTGGGGACGCGAAATGCGGTTTGGTGGCTTTGGAGGGTTCCTATCATGGACGGACCTTTGGCGCGCTTTCGCTGACTGGACAAGACAAACATCGGAAAGGCTTTGAGCCGATGCTCGAGGGCGTGACTTTTGTAAAGCAGAACGATCTCGAGTCGTTGCGCGGCGCCGTGAATGACAACACGTGCGCCATCGTGCTCGAGCCGATTTTTGGCGAAGGCGGCATCTATGAATGCACGCCGGAATTCCTGCGCGAATGCCGCACCCTGGCCGATCGCCACAAAGCGGCGCTGATCTTCGATGAAATTCAATGCGGTCTCGGACGTACGGGAACGTTGTTTGCGTTCCAGAGTTTCGGCGTCACCCCCGATATCGTTGCGGTCGCGAAGCCGATTGCTGCGGGACTGCCGCTGGGCGCGTTCCTCGCCAAAGAAGAATTTGCCTCGGCGATTTCACCAGGGCAGCACGGGACGACTTTCGGCGGTGGTCCTCTGGCGTGCCGCGTGGCGCTGGAATTTCTCTCGATTGTGGAAGACGAAAAGTTGCTTGAAAACGTGAATCGCGTCGGAGCGTATCTCCACCAGCAACTCGAGGCCGTGGTGGAAAAGAGCGGGGCGGCGACGGGAGTCCGCGGACGCGGATTCATTCAGGGGATTCAGTTGGACATTCCGGCTCGTCCGATTGTGGATGCCGGACTAGCCGAGGGGGTTTTATTCAACAGCACACACGATACGGTGGTGCGCTTCCTGCCGCCGTTTCTGCTGGAAGAAAAGCACGTGGATAAGGGCATTCGGGTGCTGAAGAAGGTGCTGGGAAAGAAACGCAAAGCCGCAGCCTAGTGGAAAATCAAAATCCGCACCCTATCTGCACAAAAGCGCGGAGACAAGGGTGGGGCATCCGCTTTTTTGATTAAAAGAAAAAACGGGGAGCCGAAGCTCCCCAAAGTGAAGCGACAGAGGCGTTATTCACTTACATAGAATCCGGCGGCGGAGAAAAAGTTGTCCTCGCCCACAAGATTCCCGCCCGAAAGTAAGACCAAGGTAATCCAAACTCGTAACTATCGCGTATGAAGGAGGATACGAGAATTTCGGAGCACCCCGCACTTGGCCTGGCCGAGGCTGCCCGCGAATGCGGGATGGATCTCGACGGCGCCCGCTTGCGCTATTTGCAGGCAGGCTCGGGACCGCCGCTCATTCTGCTCCATGGGCTGCTGGGATATTCTTTCTCCTGGCGCTTTACAATTCCCGCCCTTGCGCCCTATGCAACCGTCTACGCGCCAGACATGTTAGGCGCCGGTTTCTCTGATCGTCCAGCAAACATCGATCATTCCATGCGCGGGACGGCTTTGCGCATCCTGCGCTTTGCCGACAATCTCGGACTTACCTCGTTCGACATGCTGGGGACCTCCCGAGGGGGTGCGGTCGCTATGTCGGCCACCGCGGAATCGATTAGCGCCAACAACGGCAGGCCCCGCGTACGACGGCTGATCCTGGTGGCCCCGGTGAATCCGTTTTCGCCTCATGGCACCAGGTTTGCACCGTTCTGCGGGACTCCGCTTGGTGCAGTTCTGTGCCGCTGGGTCTTGGAGCGATTGCCATCTCTTTACCCGTATTGGCATTCGCGGATGTTTGGAGATCGTCGGAATATTCCGCCCGATAGCCTGCCGGGCTACAAAGCTCCATTGGCAATCCCGGGCCTATTCGAACACGCGCTCAGTATTGTAAAAACCTGGACGGCAGATTTACGGGAACTGGAATCCCTGCTGCCCAAGCTAGGTTCAATTCCGACCCTGCTGATATGGGGAGACAAAGATCCGGCGGTGTACGCGTCTTCGCTCGATCCGCTGGCGCGCTATTTTCCGAACTCAAAGAAAGTTGTCTTTCCCGGAATCGGGCACTTGCCGTACGAAGAGTGCCCCGGCGAGTTCAACCGCGAGCTCATTCAATTCCTGACTTCGACAGCCTGATCCGACGGCAAGAAATCTGCTTACTTCAATCCTTTCACCACATAAGCTTCCGACAAGGTCTGCCCATAGACATAAGCGTAAGCTTTGCCATCACTTGAGAACATTGGCGCCCCCGATCCGCTGCCGCCCGGCAGTTGGTCCCCAAAGGTCTTCCAGTAATCCATTTTTCCAGTAGAGACATTGACCCGATAAACCTTCGCGGTCGCCTCCAGCCGTTGGTTCGAAGCGACATATAACGACGTGCCGTCTGGAGTCCAACCCGTGGTGTAGTACTTTGTGTCGAGATTAGGGATCGGGCGAAAGCCACTGCCGTCCATCGGCCAGACACCGATCCTACCGTCAGGTCCATGAACGGCAAGCTCGCGGCCATCGGGAGACAGGTCGATGCCGGTAATGCCCTCCGGAGTAAGCGGCTTCGAACTGCCGTCATTCAGATCGATCAAATAATCACGTCCGCCATGACCCGCTTCGATCCCACTGGCCACAAGATGCTTGCCATCGGAAAGATAGCTAACTGCGCCATAGGCGACGTTGTCGTGCGTAAGTTGACGCGTCTCACCCGCGCCGGTTGGAACCAGACTTAAGGGGCCTGCTTTCGCAGGCCTGGTGACCACCCATTTGTTATCAGGGGAGATGGCCAGACCAATGCCCTCGCCAATCTTCACCGGTGGAGACCCATCCGTGTCACGCAGGAAGACGGTGTAATTCGGACCACCACCTTCGCCTTCCTCTTCGAACACGATCTTCGTGCCGTCACGGCTGATATCTCGTGCGATCGACCACCCAAACCATCCCAGTTCCACTTCCTGCTTGCCGCCGGGAGGCATGCCGCGGATTCCAACCCGCTGTCGATGCGAGATCACAAGGACTTGGCCATTCCGCACGTCCTCGAGCCAAATTCCGCCCGGGACATTCACGATCGCCCTGTCCTTCCCATCAAGAGTCACCCCATGCAGGTTGTTGGCACTGCCGGTGCGCGTCGCCGTGTACCAGATTTCCTGGCCATTCGGAGACCATTCGATTCCTTCCAGCGAATCAAGTCCGGACTGAAGCTTCTTCTCGTGGCCCTGCATGTCGATGATGGCAAGTGAACCTTCGTCGTCGCCGGCAGGATTTTCATGGTCGCCGAATGCGATCCACTTCCCGTCAGGAGAAATGCGCGGTTGGCTGATCCAATTAATTCCGTCCAGCAAAACGTGGCCAATCGGATACTCTAAACGCCAGTGTCGCGTTTCAGGCACGAATTGGACCACCGCCATGGTGTCGCCATTCGCCGACCACTCTGCGTCCTGCACGTTATCCAGCACCTCGCGCGGCGTTCCGCCGCTGAGAGGAACTCGGGCCAATGTACCGCTGCGCGCGTATCCGCCGTAGTAGGAAGTGTTCAGGCGGATGGCCAGTTCTCCGGTCTTGGAGATGGAAAGCAGTTCGACATTTTTGAGGCCGAGCTCGCGAGCGCCGTTTTCATCGGTGCGAGCCATGTAAAGCTGCTGGGCGGCGCCATCCCAGGCGGCGCTATAGACGATGCTTCCATCCGGAGTGAAACGAGCCTCTCCAATTGAGCCGGTGCGAAACGTGATCTGCTGATATTCGGGCGGTGCGGGAGTGCTCTTGGCATGGCCCAGCCACCAACCTAGACCGAGCGTCACCAGTGCGAGCACGACCACGCCACCGGCGAAAATAGCGCTCCGCGCGGAAGGTGCAATTTCCGGAGACGTGAGCGTTTTCTGTGTCCCTGATTTTCCCGCCGCCGAAACTCCCGTGAGAGCTTCCAGATCAAACGCCAGATCTCCTGCCGACTGGAACCGCTGCGATGGATGCTTCTCCAGGCAGTGGTGCACAATGCGCTCCAGCCCCGGCGGAACGTTGCGTCCGGTCTCGGCCAGCTCCGGAACTTCCTCTTTCAGGATTGCGCTCATCGTGTCGGCCGAGCTCTCGCCATGAAAGGCGCGCTTGCCGGAAATCATCTCGTACAGAATTGCACCGAACGAAAAAATGTCGGAACGATGATCGGCCGCTTTTCCGCGCACCTGCTCAGGAGACATGTAACCGGCTGTACCCATGACCAGTCCGGTTTCGGTCGCGACTTGGACAGTTGGCGCATCCCCGCTGTCGCCACTAACTTCCGGGCGAGTGAGTTTCGCCAGACCAAAATCGAGAATTTTTACGCGTCCGTCGGTGGTGAGAAACAGGTTCTCCGGCTTCAGATCGCGATGGACGATGCCCTTGTCGTGTGCCGCCGCCAATCCGCGCGCGACCTGCAGCCCATACTCGATAATTCGACGTGTCGGCAATGGGCCGCTCTTGAGCTTTTCTCGGAGAGTCTGGCCTTCCAGCAATTCGGAGACGACATAAGGCGCACCCTGCTCCTCGCCAATGTCGAAAATCGAGAGGATGTTGGGATGGTTCAGTGCAGCGGCGGCACGTGCTTCCTGGGCAAAGCGCTGCAGTCGGTCGCGGTCGGCGGAAAACGATGATGGAAGAACTTTGATGGCTACGGTGCGGTTCAGGCGTGCATCGTGTGCGCGATAGACCTCACCCATTCCTCCCGCGCCGAGCATCGACTGAATTTCATACGGCCCCAGTTTGGTTCCCGGATTCAGTGGCATAGGTAGCGGCGATTATACCTGTACGCCGTAGCCAGACAGCCGGAACAAAGCTTTGGCTGCCTTGGCGAGAGGCTTCTAGTCTTGCGGCAACGATGCTCTCATGCAGTCACTGTACCGGCGTGATGCGGGTAACCGGATGGATTTCCGTCCAGCCGTGATCGGCTTCCTGATCCAGAACGAATCTTCCCAGCACACGCACCTTTGTGCCTTCCGCGGGTACTGTCACCGGGGAATGGAAATCGCGACAGGCCGAGATTGCGTCCGCCTGGGTGACCAGTCCCTGGCAAATCGGTTCGAGAACCAGCGTATTGTCCTGCTCGCTCTGGTTATAGCTATCCAGGAGATTCTCGAACTGAGGATCGAGGCGGAGCTGGATGTGATCGTCTCCGTCCGCCTCGGCTTTGATGTGCAGGATGGTTCCGGTTATCTCAATGCATGGCTGAATCATCTGCAGACGGGTTGGATGATAGACGTGCTTCAGAAGGGCATCATTGCATCCTTGCGCGGACGCCGATTGCGCCGCGGCCTTCATGCTCGCAGGAACTGAGACATTCATCAGGTTCGAGCTTGTCTGGGGCGGCGAAGTTTTTTGGGTGAACCCAGCGCAAGTGAATAACAAAAGGGCGAGTGAGGCGAAGCATTTAGATCGAGTCTGCATCAGAGTTCTCCATGTAGGAGAGAATAATAGCTCTGCAGCCCCGGTCCCTTCGAGATCGCGGAGTTTGTTCGTTTTGTGTAAATTCGGGCGAACCGCAGCTGACCGTTCGCAGAGCCATGTCTATGCTGCTGCGGCTTACGGTCCTCGGCGATACGCCAAAAAACTCCCGAAGGCGTGGGGCTGATTGGTGCGAAAGGGGGGACTCGAACCCCCATGGGTTTCCCCGCCAGATCCTAAGTCTGGTGCGTCTGCCAATTCCGCCACTTTCGCACTGTGTTTTCAGCTACTTGCATTTTTACCCTTCGGCGCTGTGGAGGAAATTGTAGAGGCTTCCAACATGTCGATTGCTTTCTCCAGCCGCGCCGGAGTGGGATGCACATATCGCTGTGAAATCACGATACTGCTGTGCTGCGTTTTGGGCAACGGCAATTCCAAAGAAACTGCATTGCCCATTACCCCACCCTGAGTGCTGGGCAAGGGGTGATGGGCAGTTGCCCAGTCTACGGGAACTGGGCAGCAAGGGACTTGACTCCACCGGACTGATCGAAGCAAGGCGTACCGGGCATGGTAGGGCATGCCCAATACTCAGGGTGCAGCCCCCATGCCCCGGCAGTTTTTTGAGCAAATCCTGCATTCTGGGCAAGCCGCGCGGCAAGTTAGAGCTAAGTGTCGGGAGAGACGTGCAAAAGCGCAGCAGTCTCCTCGATGGTCAGCAGAAGTCAATTTTCCGATTTCCCGCGTGTGTTTGAAAGCGAAGGTGTGTTAGGCGCGTTTATTGAGGTGCTACAATCCGCGCATGGCGGACAAGAAGCGGAAAAGGATCAAGGGTCTTGTTCTGATTGACGCCAACTGGGTGAAGGCAACAGGTGCCGATTTTTACTTGGACGTGGAACGGAATATAGAGAGTCCAAGTCTCCCTGTACTTCCGATCAGCGTCACAACGTTCAATATGGAAGACGGGTCCTTCTTGGAGATGGAGTACTACGTCCCCACTGACAAAGGTGGCGAAGCACTAATAACCGCCTTCGTTCCCAAACATAGCGTGATGCTTGTTTTGACGGGGGACGGGGTTGAACGTTCAACAGGCTTCAAGAAACATTAGTGTTCCTTCTTACTTGAGGATGCTGGTTTCGATTTCCAAGGAGGAAGACAAGCATGTCTGACCAATACAGGTGGAGGCATCTCACGATTGAGAATAAGGTCATGTTCGTGGTTCGAGTAGCATGCTTGTTGGTCATAGGAATGCCCGATGGGCACTTGTGGCTTTTGAAGGGATTTCTCGCGATGCTCCTCGCGGGAACTTGGAGAGGAATTTCAGATGTCTGACAAATACGATTCGCATTCATTATCATGTGACCGGAGCGAACAGCATGGGCTTGGTCGAAACTTCTCTAGAGGTTGTAAAACTCGCCACAAAAATAGCAAACCCGGACCTTGTACAGGCTGCAACGAAGGCTAACATCGAAGCTCTTGAGATAAGCGGCAAGAACCTCGAACTTCACAAACGGTTGGGCGAACTTGAGAGCAAAGTAAAAGAGCTGGAAGCCAAGTTATTTTTGGTCGGAGAAGTCTTCAGAGAGGGGGACTATGTCTTCCGAGAAGGCGAGAAAGGCAGCTACTGTTCCCGGTGCTGGGATGTGGACCGAAAGCTGATTCATATCATTTGGGTTAACAACAAGGGACCCGCATGTCCTGAGTGCAAGACTGGGGTGTTGGACCTCCGGGAGAATCCACGAATGAAACAGGACGTATAACATACACCCGCGAATCCGAGCAGCATAGCCGTTAACACTAGAGCAGAGACAGAAAAAGTGCTTGCTAATCCACAGGCAGAGAGAGTCCAATCATGGATAGCAATGCTGCCACACGTCTCAGCCAATGGAATTGACCTCGCGAAGAACGTCTTTCCTTCGCAACGGCGCTTATTGGGTTCCTCACCCTTTTAAAAAAGTCCCATTTCTCACGCGTCCATTAAAAAAAGAATAACCGCCGTATCGTAGCCGTATCACTGAAGCGCATGGGATCGCGACATTCGTACTCCGGCATCGCGACATCTGTGCGCTACGGTATGCAGAGGATGTTGGGCAGGGTTTTCCCGTAGACTGATGCTGTTAGCCCAGTCATCAGCGGAAAAACACCAACCACGCGAAAACGCCTGCCAGTAGCGGGATGGAGACACTCATGGTGCTCCTTCCGATGTAGAGGATTTTGTAGAGGGTGTGAAGTGCAGCGTCAGCGAGTTAGGATTTTAGCGGGGAAAGGCGTGCTGATTCGGTTGTACTTACAGAATTGGAATGACACTTGCTAGGATGAGGCCCCACAGTCCTAAGTCTGGTGCGTCTGCCAATTCCGCCACTTTCGCACTGGAGTGAAGCTTCTGCGAATAACGAAGCTGAAATTATTGTAAACGCAACCTCGGCGAACAGGAATGCACCACCCCAGACACCTACTTGGGCTTCGAATCTGCCGGACCTTCGGGTACTTTGGGATCGCCGGTCTTGCGCCGACTGTTCAGCCGTTGCTCTGTTTCCGCGAGAGCTTCGCTCAATTCGGAGACGAGCGCAAGAAGCTTGTCGGGATCCTGCTCGACGGCCGCCTGCTCACAAAGAATCTGCCAGCGTTCTTTTTTGGGGTCCTGCAGTGCTTTCGGGTCCGGCACCGATCCCCCCAGTTTCACGAGGAATGAAAGACCCGCGAATGACGCAGTCTCGCGACATAGCAGGCTTCGTGTACGGCTCGGCCATGTTCGTCGGTATTGGAATTCTCAACGCCAACATGTTGGCCACAAATGGCGCAAGCTGCCGCCGCGCCACTGACCTCGCGGGAATTCCCAGCCGTAATTTTTTTCACAATCTCAACCGGGATCTGCTCAAAGTGCATTTGCTTTTTCCCCATCCTCTCACTCCTTGCTCTTGACACCACCCTAGCAGGGACGAAGTCGTACGGGGAGAATCGTTAGGGCGTCGCGGAACTCGCTTAAGACGCGCGACTTCCAATCGACAATGCAGCATCAGTTTTACTCGCACTCTCGTTCGTCACCGATAACGCAGCGGCTGCGCCAAGCTTACGAGCACGCTCGTTTTTACGGGCTGATAACTTGACGATTCAATACAATTGGTTTAGGATAACCATACGTATCGTATACGTTTAGGATAGTATAACTGGACGAGCGAGGAAGATCATGACGGACAAAAGAAAAAGCGTTCCCATGAACTTCAACACCGTGATTCAGGCCGACGTCCCTCATGGCCGCAACGGCAAACACAATGGGATCGTGACCAGGATCATTTCCGATCTTGATCAGATGCGCGACGGGAATGCCTTGAAGATTCCACTGGCAGAGTTGGCCGAATCGAAGGAAAAAGTGCGCTCGGCGCTCAATCGCGCCACGCGCAAGGCCGGCCGGAAAGTGGCCACTGCCGCCGACGCGAAGTTCTTGTATATCTGGAACGAAAAATAAGGGGGTGAGGGCAGAACGGTTGCGGCCCTCAGGACAATGCCACTGCCTTGGCGGCTCTCTTTAGCGATTCTCGCAACCGGCCGCTCGGCGAATCAAATGCGGCCATTGCATTCGAACCACCACGCTTTCTACTGCACTTCGCTCAACTTCTGGTAGATCAGCATCGCCAGAAATGCGAGCAGGAATACTCCTGAACCGATGCTGAACACGCGCACGGGCAAGGTCAGTCGGTTGACTTTGGTCAACAACTCGGTCTGCTCCTCCTGCATGTGCGAATTGGCTTCGTCGAGGAAGAGTTGATCGTCCTCATGCATGGTGAGCGTGCTGCGATAGATCAGGAGCACGGTCAGACCGACGGCAAACAGTCCGAAAATTCCGCCTAGAATTTCAAGCAGAGACATAATCCACCTCAGCGCTTCGTGGGCCAGAGGGCTCTCCTCCTGACCGGCGTGGCACACTGGAGGAAGCCCTGACTGGAGGATTATAGCCCCGTTTGGCAAGCCCGGCGGGAAGAAATCCTGCCGTGTCCCGAATGCCGAACTCCTACAATCGAGCGACCGGCAGTCCCCAATTGGCATCCAATCAGTCAGTTGTTGCCCGCTTTTCGTCGCGAAAAGGCGACATTTGCTATAATCGAACAGCTTTAAAGCCAAGGAGATACGAATGGCCACCACAACCGTCCCTGAAGTGAAGAAAGCCGCACCCGTTACCCTGACCGCGACCGCCGTCGCCAAGGTCAAAGAGATCATGGGCCAGCAGAACCCTGTGCCGGCCGGCCTGCGCA
>Ga0335073_10011215_pt1 | contig 12590 bp, 12 predicted proteins | sample Lox_Sample_22_FD_207093 | JGI IMG/M metagenome (GOLD analysis project Ga0335073, IMG submission 207093) | Soil microbial communities from Loxahatchee National Wildlife Refuge, Florida, United States - Lox_Sample_2.2 | ecosystem: Environmental > Terrestrial > Soil > Wetlands | place: USA...
AGAAAAAGGTGATTCCGAAACAGACGGCGGAAAGCACATCGTTCCCGAGCGAGTAAAAAGCGCTTTGCGGCATGAAGGCCAGCAGCGCCGGGACGGCGAGCCGGATGAACAGATTTTCGGGAAAAACGATCCGGGCCGTGGCATAGGCCAGCCAAACGAGTGCGATCACCAGGACAACGTTGAAAAATCGTAACCAGTAAAGTAGCCGGCCATCCGGGACGCCCAGACATCGGCCCAGGTGCCACCAACCCGCTTCCAGGACATAATGGAGTGGCGCCTGCGCGATTTCATAATTCCCTTGCCTTTCCCAGGTTGCGATATTGGCGGCAATGATGGGCCCGGCTTTTTCTTTTGGCATCGTCCAAAGCGGCGGTGGAAATTTTCCATCGAGGTAATAGTCCGGGCTTCGCATATAAGCGTAAGAATAGAAAAGCGTGATATAGGCCGCCGAATCGGCGGAGATAGTTTCCAGGTGGTGCGGTACGTGACCGTCAGCATATTTCATGATCAGGTCAAAATGCATCAATTCGTCAACGTTGTTGAAAAAGGGAAACGCGGCTGAAAAAATGAATACACGAATGGCTGCAAGAAGGCCTAGCAACAAAATGACTTTCTTCTCGGAGGATTTGGATGATCCGGCGACCGATTTACCATCTGCGCCGTTTTCATTTTGCATCGACTGAAGTTAGTGAAACCCAACTGGAATGACAAGGACTCACGGGTCATTTACCGAATCGGTGAATGGGGCCTTTCAAGGAAGGTGGTACCAATTGTACGGGTTGGGGAAGACCGGCCAATCGGTGACAATTTCGCAGGCCAGCATCAGTGAAATCATGACGGCGAGTGCCGAGAACTTTGCCACGTTCCCAAAACGGCTGAACGCGCGATCCAATCCGTAAGCGATCAGGAGCAGGAATGGTATGAGAGCGCCCAGGAGCAACCGGCCTTCGCGAAAGTAGGGATGCTGGCGCGATGGATTGTAAGAGTTGTTAAAATCATAGACGACAGACAAGAGGGCAAAGAAAACCAGGAGGGCCGCAAAGCAGAGCATACTGATCTGAAGCGCCCGGCGCTGTGGCGGGGTGACACGGGAAAATTGAGGCCATAGCGCCGGTAAAACTACCACCAGCAAAGCCGCTGTAAGGATGGTGTATACGGCCTCGCTCCCGGGCAAAGACATGGGCTTGTTCCACCAGTAGAATTCTCCCTGCCAGAGTGTTCCCACTTGTCCGGAGAGATACGTCCAAACGCCTGCCGGTGAAAAAATGGGATGATGCCACCATTCGCTGAATGGCTTTACCGTCCATCCGAAATAATCGGAATTTGGCTTCGAGCCGGTCAAGTCTCCGAAATTCAGTTTGCACCAGATCATCCAGCCAAATATGAACGGAAGGGCGCACCCCAAAAAAATCGCCAGATCCAGCATCACGCCGCCCGCCTTTCCATTTCTAATGGATTGCAGGACCTTGAACAGCACGACGACAGCGGTAATGGCAAGCAATGGAAGATTCGTTATCTTCGTAAGAAAAGTCGCGGCAACGGCCAGGCCGCTTGCGGCGCTGAGCTGAGGGGAAGATTTCTCGGAGGATAACCATTTTAAGAGGCAAATAAAGGTGATTCCAAAACAGACGGCGGAAAGCACATCGTTGCCCAGCGAGTAAAAGGAGCTTTGCGGCATGAAGGCCAGCAGCGCCGGAACGGCGAGCCGGATGAACAGATTTTCGGGAAAAACAATCCGGGCCGTGGCATAGGCCAGCCAAACGAGCGCGATCAGCAGAACGACGTTGAAGAATCGGAGCCAGTACAGTAGCCGGCCATCCGGGACGCCCAGACATCGGCCCAGGTGCCACCAAACCGCTTCCAGGACATAATGGAGCGGCGCCTGGGCGACTTCATAATTCTTTTGCGTTTGCCAGGCTGTGATATTGGCGGAAAGAATCCTCCCGATCTCTTCTTTTGGCATCGTCCAAAGTGGCGGAGGGAATTTCCCATCCGGGAAATCGGCCGGACTTCGAATATAAGCGGAAGAATAGAACAGCGTGATATAGCCGGCGGAATCGGCGGAGATCGTTTCCACTTTGCGCGGCACGTGACCGTCAGAATATTTCATGATCAAGTCAAAGTGCATCAACTCGTCGACATTGTTGAAAAAAGGGAACGCCGCTGAGAAAATGAATACACGAATGGCCGCAAAGAGGCTTAGCAGCAAAATGACTTTTTTCTCGAAAGATTTGGATGATACGGCGGGCGATTTGCCATCTGCGCCGCTTTCATTTTGCATCGACGGAAGTTAATGAAACCCGGACTCGAAGACAAGGTTCAGCGGTCTTTTAACCAATCGGTGAACGGGTCCCAGGGAGGGAGCAGGATCGGTTTCTGTCTTGCTAAAGTCAGCAAATTCGGCGGGACGAATCGGCGGTCGATAATCACCTGGTAGACGTGGCGGTAAAACCACTTGCTGTCAATGATGAACGAGCCTTCATCGCCTTTCTTCGTACCCCAGGAGTTCTCGACTTTCCATTTGACCGGGACGCCGTCGCGCACGTCCACGCCAGTGATCACCATGGCATGATCGGGAGCATCATCATCATAGGCAAGGGCGTCCGCCTTGTTCATCGAGAAATCGATGCCGAACAAGTCCGACTTGTCCTCAATGTCCTGGAGCCAGAGGCCCTTTTTCATGTCGCCCTCAGCGGATGAATTGGCCGCAAACCAAACGGGTTGGTCGGCCAGCACGGATTTTAACACCATGTCGGTCATTTCCTTCATTTCAATGTTGACGGCGTCAAGGTCCGGCTGGTCCGCCATGTTCCGTTCCCAGGCCCACTGAAGACGGGCATGCATCGGCTGGCCTGGGTAATTGGCAAAACTCACAAAATCATCCAGGTCGCCCAGAAATTTTTCGCGAAAGGATTGGGGTGTGTAAGTTTCCAGGCGAGTCACAATGCCATTTGCTGTTTCATATCGCCACTGGAACGCTCCGGGTGGTTTGCCGAGGCATAGTTCGAGAATCTTGTAAATATCCTGGAGGGCGGCTAATTTTATTTCGCGAAGTTCTGCCATCCTGGCACCGTTTTTGGACGCCTCGCGAATCTGCGCCACCGCCTTGTGCAAGCGGGCCGCGAGCAAATGGTCCATTTCGCCTGTATGGGAAGCAGAATAGTCATCAGGCATGACCGTTTCAGGCACCGCGCCGTATTTTTCGATCAAGGCCCGGACGTAATTCCAATTGCCGCCGTCGCTAATCAGATTTTGAAGAAATGTGTCCAGGCGCCGGCTATGAATCGGCTCATCGCGCAGGCTGATGCCCAGCTCCAGGGAACGGTTCGCGGCTTCCAATTCTTCGTAGAACTGCTCATAAGCCTGCGAGAGCATGAAGTCATTCATCTTATGTTTGGCGATGACCTCGGGCCGCAGCGCGTTCAGCCCGGCGAACAGCCAACAACGCCCGGAGTTCTCCTGATTGGCAATTGAACCGGTATCCTTGATGACGTGGGTAAAGAGCCGGTCGGTGCCATTTTCGACATCCAGGTTGATGGCCAGCGACTGAATGCTATTATGGGCCAGCGCGTTCCGCACCGCGTGGACTTGTGGCGTCATGGGGACCGACTCCTCCAGTTGTTCCAGCATTTGCGGCGTCAGCGCGGCGGCTGAGGAAGGGGCCTCGCCGGGGAGTGGCTGGTACTGGGCGTGAACCGGAACGGCGGCCAATGCCGCGCTAGCAAGGACAGATGTGACGAGACTTTTCATGCTGTTAGTGTATGAGGCGCTTAAGGCCAAGGCAATGGCCCAACCGAGAGAGAGCGAACGACTAAGCAACGAAAAGATTAGAGCGCGCCCACGCGACGCTGCTACGCAAATGGTTCACACCGCAATCGGCGCCTTAATCGCCGGATGCGGGTCATAACCAACCAGTTCAAAATCCTCGAACTTGAAGTCGTGGATATTGCGCACGGCTGGATTGAGTTTCATTTGCGGCAGCGCCTTCGGCTCGCGCGACAGTTGCAGCTTCGCTTGGTCCACGTGATTTGCGTACAGATGCAAATCGCCAAAGGTATGGACGAAATCGCCGGGCTTCAAATCGCAGACCTGCGCGACCATGCGCGTGAGCAGGGCGTAGCTGGCAATGTTGAACGGTACGCCCAAAAATAAGTCCGCGCTGCGCTGGTATAATTGACAGCTTAACTCGCCGTCGCTCACGTAAAATTGAAACATCGCATGACAGGGTGGCAGGGCCATTTGCGTAATCTCACCGGGGTTCCAGGCGGTGACGATGTGGCGCCGGCTCGCTGGATTTTTTTTGATTTGCGCGATGACGTCGTCAATCTGGTTGATGGAGCGTCCGTCCGCTGTGCGCCAGTCGCACCATTGCGCGCCGTAGATGCGACCCAGACTGCCGTCCTCCCGGGCCCATTCGTCCCAAATCGTCACACCGTGCTCCTTCAGCCATTTGACATTTGTGTCGCCACGCAAAAACCACAGCAACTCGTAGATGATGGATTTGAGGTGCAGCTTTTTGGTGGTCAGCACGGGAAAACTCTCGCGCAAATCGAACCGCGCCTGCGCGCCGAAGACTGAATATGTCCCGGTGCCGGTGCGGTCAGCTTTGAATTTTCCCTGTTCGAGCACGTGGCGCAGCAAATCCAAATATTGAGTCATCGCGGAAATTATTTAAGCACTACAATGCGCCAAATTCCAAGCACCAACATTTCGCAAATGCATGTTACGTGGTGAGCGGTGCGTCAAGCATGCGGGAACGATGTTGCGAACCTTTCAGGTCAGGCCAAATGGACGAATAGGGCGTATCGGAAGCATTGGTGTTGGTGCGGGGCGGCCGCTTCAACTCTTCGACTCTTTACTGCCTTCCTCTTTTTGCTGCCCTCTGGCTCTCCGGACAAATGTGTGATAGATGACGGTGTCCCAGGCGTTGTGAATGCCAACGAATAGCAGCAGGAGGGACGCTGCGGCGACAAGGAAAAGGGCAATCTCGGGGTGTGAGGGGACCAGGCACCCCGATCCGGCCAACATTCCATACGCTGCCATTGGCAATAATGCGTGAAAGAGCCAATCCTCGAAAACCGGCGTATAGACTATTTGAGTCCCGAATCTCCTGATGACAATGACAGAATAGACAATTCCAATGAATCCCAGCAGTCCCCAGATAATGGCCACGGGGATCAGGGTGGACCAGGGAGCGCTGACTATCGCAGACAGAAACAGCGCCATTGCGAAATGGACCACGCTTGGGGTGGTGAAGGCGCCGCTGGCCTGCGCATCGGCCTGCTCGACCGGCATATCGGCAATCAGTGTGATAACGACGAATTGTAATCCAATCAGGGCGCCGGCTGACGAACCGATAATCACATAAAAATTCGCCCATTCTGTGAGTGTTGCCATAATCGCTGGTCAATATTTAAGCATGATAAGGCCCCAAACTCCAAGCACCAACGCCAGGGGAATCGATCGCTGGAACGTGGACCTTCCTCAGCCCCTTTTCCTTTTTCCTTTTTCCTTTTTCCTTTGCCAGTTATGCTTGCGCTGATGAATTCGCTGCTTGTGACCGGCGGGCGTGTCATTGATCCGGCAAACGGTTTCGATGGCCTCGCCGACGTTTTCATCGTGGACGGAAAAATATCGGCCGTGGGAAAGAATCTTTCGGCTCCCGGCGACGTGGAGAAGTTTGATGCCAAAGGGAAAATCGTTTGTCCCGGTTTAATTGATTTGCATGTGCATTTGCGCGAGCCGGGCCATACGGCCAAGGAAAATCTTGCCAGCGGGACGGCGGCGGCGGCGCGAGGTGGTTTCACGTCGGTGGTTTGCATGCCCAATACCTCGCCGGCGATTGATAATTCGGGAACGGTCGCTTTGATCCATGAACGCGCGGAGCACGACGCCGTGGTGAACGTGTTTGTGGCCGGCGCCATTTCAAAGAACATTGCCGGGGAGGAACTGGCGCCCATTGGTTCGCTCAAAAAGGCTGGGGTTGTCGCCATTACTGACGACGGTCATTGCGTGCAAAATAACGAACTCATGCGCCGGGCCTGTGAATACGCTAAAATGTTTGATCTGCCGGTCATGGACCATTGCCAGGATTATTCCCTGGTGACCGACGGTGTGATGCACGAAGGTTATTGGAGCACTGTGCTGGGACTGCGCGGCTGGCCGGGGGCGGGCGAAGAAATGGTTGTCGCGCGGAATGTGCTTTTGGCGGAACTTACCGGTGCGAAGATTCATTGCCAGCATCTGAGCACGGCGGGAAGCGTCGCCCTGATCCGCGAGGCCAAAAAGCGCGGCGTGCCCGTTTCCGGCGAGGCCTGCGCGCACCATTTTGTTTTGACCGATGCCGCGATAGCGGGCAGTGAAAAATTTTGGAATGCGGATGGGAAAATTTTGGCGGAGTCTCAATTGGATGAATTGCCGTCGTGGCCCGCATACGACACGAATTTCAAGATGAATCCTCCGTTGCGCTCGGCCGCGGACCGCGACGCCATCCTGGCGGGCATTGCCGACGGTACGATAGATATCCTTTGCAGCGACCATGCGCCGCATTGCGATTATGAAAAGGAAGTGGAATTTGATTACGCACCCTTTGGAATTACCGGCCTGGAAACGGAACTGGCGCTTTCGCTGATGCAACTGGTCCATACCAAACGGCTCTCGCTGGCTGATTTGATTTCCAAATTTACGGTCGCCCCGGCGCGCCTGCTGAATTTGCGCAAGGGGACGTTGAGTCCCGGCGCCGACGGGGACGTAACGATTTTCGACCCGGATGCCGATTGGGTGTTCCGGGTTGCGGATTCCATGAGCAAATCCATTAACAGCCCGTTCAACGGCTGGAAGCTTGCAGGCAAGGTGGTGGGGACGATCGTTGCCGGCAAACCTGTTTGGTCTGAACATTGCGATTTTGCGGCGGTCTGATAAGTTGGATTAAATTCAAAACTCAAACCAAGGACTCAATATGAAAAAGATAATGGTCGCATTAATGGCGTGCTGCGCGGCTGCCGGGCTGCACGCGGCTGACGTGAACTGGCTTACGGACCTGCCCAAAGCCCAGGCGCAAGCAAAAAGCGACAACAAACTCGTGCTCATGGACTTCACCGGTTCGGACTGGTGCGGCTGGTGCAAGAAGCTGGATGCGGACACATTTTCCAAGCCTGAATTCGCTGATTACGCGAAGAAGAACCTTGTGCTGGTGCAACTGGATTATCCTCAGAACAAACCGCAATCGGACGAATTGAAGGCTGCCAACGCGGCGCTGGCAAAAAAATACAATATCGAGGGCTATCCTACCCTGATCGCGCTCAAGCCGGACGGGACCGTTGTATGGACGCAGGTCGGTTATTTGGACGGCGGCCCTCAGGCGCTCATTGACCAACTCGACGCCGCGAAGAAAAAGTAAATGAACGGCATTCTGGCTCTCGAAGACGGCTCGGTATTTCACGGACGAGGTTTTGGCGCGCGCGCTTCGGCGTGCGGCGAAGTGTGCTTTAACACGTCCATGACAGGTTACCAGGAAATTCTTACTGACCCCTCCTATAAAGGGCAGATCGTCACGATGACGTACCCGCTCATCGGCAATTACGGGGTCAACGAGCTGGACGTGGAATCCTGGCGCCCACACGTGGCGGGATTTGTGATTCGGGAGCTTTCGCCGGTGGTGAGCAACTGGCGGGCGGAGATATCGCTGGCCGGTTATCTGGAAAAAAATGGAATACCGGGAATTCAGGGCATTGACACCCGGGCGTTGACGAAAAAATTGCGCGTGCGCGGCGCTTTGAACGGCTTTATTTCGACCGAAGATATTTCAGAAGCCGAAGCGGTGCGCCGGGCAAAGGAGTTTGTATTTGTGGGTGTGGATTATGTCAAGGAAGTGACGCATAAAAAGGAGTTTCATTGGGATGAAAAAGACCAGCAGAGCGGAGCATTCGACCTGGTGCGCGGAAATGAAAAGACCGATGCCCGAAATAACCATAAACCATTGCCGCCCGCGGACTTGCCGATTGTGGCCTTTGACTATGGGATGAAATACAATATTCTGCGCCGCTTGCGCCAGTATGGGTTTTCAACGCAGGTTTTGCCCGCGACGGTTTCGGCCCAGGACGCGCTAAAATACAAGCCGGCGGGAATTTTTCTATCCAATGGTCCGGGTGACCCCGCGGCGCTGGATTACATCGTTCGTGAGGTCAAATCTCTCGTGGACACCGGCATTCCAATTTTTGGCATTTGCCTGGGGCACCAGATTCTGGGACAGGCATTCGGCGGACGAACGTTTAAACTGAAGTTCGGCCATCGAGGTGGAAACCAGCCGGTCAAAGATTTGGAATCCGGCCGCGTGGAAATCACTTCGCAAAACCACGGCTTTGCCGTGGATCCCAAAAGCCTTCCGCCGGAAATTTCGGTGGACCGAATCAATCTCAACGATCAAACGGTCGAGGGCATGCGTCACAAAACCAAACCGATTTTCTGCGTGCAATTTCATCCGGAAGCCTCGCCGGGGCCGCACGATGCGATGCCCCTGTTTGCGGAATTCCGCGCGCTCATCGAAAAAAAATCCTGAGCTGGACGCTCTTTACGATTTGGTCGAAAGGGGTGCCCGGGGCGAGAGGAACGAAAGGGATGTTGAGTAAACGTAAGAAACCAAATTTTCGCCAAAATTTCCCATTGACTTGAAGCGAATAGAGTTAACATAATCGTCGCATTAAGAAGCTATGGCCAAACTTGTTGTCCTGACACAAAGCATGGCTGGACGCTCCTGCGACCTGGCTACGGAGGTGACAACCGTTGGCCGTGTTGAGGAAAATGCATTCCAAATCGCTGAGCCGTCGGTCTCAAGCCGGCACTGCGAAATCCTGCTGCGGGGTGGGGATGTCGTCATAAAAGACTTAAACTCAACGAATGGGACGTTCATCAATGGAGAAAAAATCTCCGAGGCGGTTCTGAAACCGGGCCAAACGTTGCGTTTGGGCAATGTGGAATTGAAGCTGGATACGCCGGGCGCGCCTCCTTCGGCACCGTCAGCCGCTCCTTCCGCGCCGGCTGCGCCACCAGCCGCTCCCGCACCCGCGCCATCGACGAAGAAGGAGCCCGTCAAGGTCAGCGGGGGTGTGAGTTTGGACCAACTGGGAGAAGCAGGCGGACGCCCCCCAAATTTTGACAGCAAGGATTTTACGAAGAAAAAACCGGGCAAGGCCCTTTATTTCTGGATCGTCGTCGGCGTGGCGCTTCTGATAATCGTCATTATAATTCTTGTCCTTATTACAAGCGTAAAGAGCAACACTACTGGCACAGCGTGATTCGTTAAAACGTTGAAGCGGGCAGTAAGATTAAGCGCTCCCAGGTACTTGCTGTAATAGGAAAATTGAATGAAAATGAAACAGTGGTTAATTTTGGCTATTTGGTTCATAGCCTATACCACTTGCCTTCAATTTTTCCGGTTCAAATTTGGTTTGTTTGAAATCAGTACCGCTTTTCTTCTAATTGGCGTCCCCGTAATGTTGTTATTTGCAAGATCCAAGCCAAATTAAGGTACTACCGCCTCGTTCAGTGCCTCGACAAAACCGGTATCCTTTCCTAATATATTGGCAATGTCTTTGTCCAACCAGCCATTGGTCATTGCGGGAAGGATTTTTCGGTCACGCTTGATTTTGGGGACGGGTAAATTCTCGTCGCCGGAAACAATGCGCGAGGCCATGGACGCCAGCGGGGCGGAAATGGTCACGGTCGCCTTGCGCCGCGCGGATTTGTCCGGCAAGGGCGACCCATTCGCCAATATCCTTGAATTCATTGACCCCAAAAAATTTTTATTGCTGCCCAATACAAGCGGAGCCATGAACGCCGGGGAAGCAGTGCGCCTGTCGCGCCTGGCCGCCGCCGCGGGACTTCCCAAATGGGTGAAACTGGAAATTCATCCTGATCCACGTTATTTGTTGCCGGACCCGGTCGAGACGTTTCGCGCGGCGGAAATATTGGTCAAGGAAGGGTTCACGGTGCTCCCTTACATTAACGCAGACCCGGTTTTGGCCAAACGTTTGCAGGACGTCGGTGTTGCCACGGTCATGCCGCTGGGCTCCCCGATCGGTTCAAACCGCGGCGTGCAGACGCGCGACCAAATCCGCATCATCATCGAGCAGGCGACGGTGCCTGTGGTTGTGGACGCCGGCCTGGGCGCCCCCAGCCATGCCGCCGAAGCCATGGAAATGGGGGCCGACGCTGTCCTGGTGAACACCGCGATTGCGGTCGCCGCCGAGCCGAACAAAATGGCCATAGCGTTCAAGATGGCGGTTGAAGCCGGACGGGCGGCCTTCGAATCGGGGCTGGCGCAGCAAAGCGAAACCGCCAGCGCGACAAGTCCATTGACAGCCTTCCTGGACTAAAGTCACTGACATGAAGACCAAAACTCCTATCGCGATTGCGCGCGCGCGACAAATCCTCGCTGCCGCCGGCAAGGCCCGCGTATTGGTCGTGGGCGATGTAATGCTGGACCAATTTATCTGGGGTAACGTCGCCCGGATTTCGCCAGAAGCGCCGGTGCCCGTCGTGGATTTTGAGCGTGAAAGCTTCATGCCCGGCGGCGCGGCCAATGTGGCCCGCAATTTGACCGCCCTGAATGCAATGACCGAGATTTTCGCAGTCGTGGGCAACGATCCAGCAGCGCATCAATTGAAAAAGCTATTGGCTGAACAGAAGGTCGGTTGTCGCGGCCTGCTGGAAAACCGCGCTCGGCATACGAGCATCAAAACACGGATCGTCGCGCACAAACAACAGGTCGTGCGTATTGATCGCGAAACCCGTGACAGTTTGGATGGAACGCTTGGCAGCCGGTTGCTCGGCGCGATTAAATCTCAATTGAATAAGGCGGACGCCGTCATCGTGGGCGACTACGGCAAGGGTGTGGTGACGCAGACCGTGCTGAACGGCTTAAAAATGCTGTGCCGCGAGCGCGGCATCTGGTTAAGCATGGACCCCAAGCCGGTGCACCATTTGAACCTGAGCAATCTTTCCCTGATTACGCCGAACCGCAAGGAAGCCTTTGAGTTGGCCAATTTGCCCGACGAAACCCGCAATGCGAATCCGATGGCGGATAAAAATCTGATGCTGGTGGCCGAACGGCTGTTAAACGAGCTGCGGCCGGCCGTGCTGCTCATTACGCTCAGCGAATTGGGCATGTTGCTTTGCCAACGGGGCCATAAACCCTTTCACATCCCAACTGTTGCCCAGGAGGTGTTTGACGTTTCGGGCGCGGGCGATACAGTTATTGCCACGTTCTCGCTGGCGATCGCCGCCGGAGCGTCCCCGGTTGAGGCGGCCATTTTATCCAACCACGCCGCCGGCATCGTCGTGGGCAAAATTGGGACAGCCACGGCGTCGCCGAAGGAATTGCTGCAAAGTTTCAATCACCAGCATTGATTGTGACGAGTGAACAAATTAAGGGACTCGCCGATTCATGGATTTTGAGCGAAGGGGTTGAACCGTTCTCCAGCCAACTGGATGATTTAGTGTTTAATGATCCTGAGACTGGCTGGCTCGTGATTCAAGAAATCGCCGCGCGCGAACTTCAAGAGGAAGTCGCGGCCGTTTTTGCGGCAGGACCCGTGGAAAACTTGTTGGCCCGGCACGGCCGGCAGTTCATTGATCGAGTGGAGGAAAAGGCCCGAAATGACAGGAAATTTAACTTTATTCTTGGGGGTGTTTGGCAAAACATGATGCCGGATGCAATTTGGGAGCGTGTTAAAAAAATCCGCACGGAGATTTGGTGATTGCAAACTACCTCAAAGATAACTGCCAACGATATCCGCGCGATGAAATCGCGGGGCGAACGGATCGCCGCGCTCACGGCCTATGATTTTCCCATGACCAAATTGCTCGACGAAGCGGGCATTCCGTTCCTTTTGGTGGGCGATTCGCTGGGCATGGTTGTTTTGGGTTATCCGGACACAACGCATGTGACCCTCGCAGACGTGGAACATCATGTCCGGGCTGCGGCGCGCGCAAAACCGAATGCTTTACTGGGGGCTGACCTGCCGTTCAAGAGCTACGAAACCGTTGGGGAAGCGACGACGAATGCCCGCCGGCTGGCGGCCGCCGGCGCGGAATATGTAAAACTGGAAGGCGGGCGGGAAATGCTGCCGCAGATACGTGCCATTCTTTCTGACGGCATTCCGGTCTGCGGCCATCTGGGAATGTTGCCGCAAAGCGTTCGCGAGGAAGGCGGATATCACGTAAAGGGCAAAAAGGAAGACGAGCATCGAAAACTGGTTGAAGACGCGGGGCTTTTGGCAGATGCCGGCGTATTCGCCGTTGTACTCGAATTGGTCACGCCTCCGGTTGCAAAGGAGATTTCCGGAAAAATCGCCGTCCCAACCATCGGCATCGGGAGCGGTGACGGTTGCGACGGCGAGATTTTGGTGACGTACGATCTAGTCGGAATGTTTCCGTGGTTCCGTCCTCGTTTTGTCCGGCCACTTGCCGATTGGGCGACCATGATGAAATCGGCCATTGCAAAATGGAAGAAGACCGTGCAAACAGAGGAGAAAGAGAAATGAGCCATAATCATTAAAACGTTCCGAGTTTTTTCGCATCTCATTTAAAAT
>Ga0335073_10011216_pt1 | contig 12589 bp, 14 predicted proteins | sample Lox_Sample_22_FD_207093 | JGI IMG/M metagenome (GOLD analysis project Ga0335073, IMG submission 207093) | Soil microbial communities from Loxahatchee National Wildlife Refuge, Florida, United States - Lox_Sample_2.2 | ecosystem: Environmental > Terrestrial > Soil > Wetlands | place: USA...
CGAAAGGCCGGCGGGAATTTCATAACTGACTATTTGCGCCGCGGAACGGATCCCACCGATCAGCGACCACTTGTCGTTCGACGCCCACCCGGCCATCAGCACCCCGACGACGGTGATCGCCGTGACCGAGGTCATATAAAGGATGCCGACATTCATATCGGCCAGGATGAGCGCAGACGAAAACGGCATCACTGCCCAAGGCAGCACGAAGGCGAGTACGACTAGATACGGCGCCATCTTAAATAGATGAGGGTCGGAGTCGGCCGGAATAACGTCTTCCTTGCAGACGTGCTTTACGCCGTCGGCGAGCCACTGCAGAAAGCCATTGGGCCCGACGCGATTCGGGCCGACGCGCGACTGGATTCGCGCCCATACGCGGCGCTCGACCCAACTGACTACGAGGATCACGATCGCGCCGACGATCGTCGCCGGCATGCCGCCGAAGCTCTTCGACGAAACCAGACTATTAATCAGTTCCTGCATTCAACCCTTAGCGATCGATCTCCGGAGCGATGACATCGAGGCTCGCGATCAATGTCACGAGGTCGGCGATCATCAGCCCCTGACTGAGTTTCTGCGTAATACCCATTGCGGCGAACGATCCAGTGCGCACATGGACGCGCCACGGATAAGCAGTGCCGTCGCTGACGGCGTACCATCCCATGTCGCCGCGGGCCGATTCAACGCGAATCTGGCATTCGCCCGCCGGCGGCTTGAAGTTGCGCGGCACCTTCGCGAGCACGGGGCCGGCCGGGATCTGCGCCAAGGCCTGGCGCAGGATTTTTACCGATTCCTTCATCTCGCGGATCCGCACCATGTAGCGATCCATCGCGTCGCCGAGCCTGCCCCACTCGCCCGACCCGACAGGCACGTCAAAATCGAAATCAGGATAGGCGGAGTAAGGAATGTCCTTGCGGATATCCCACTTCATGCCCGAGCCGCGCAGGTTGGGACCGACGAGGTTGTAGCTAATCGCTTCTTCGAGCGAGATGATTCCGATGTTCGCCAGCCGCTCGATATATATTTTGTTGAAGGAGAGGAGCGCGTTGTACTCCTCGAGAATCGGATCGAAATGATCGAGATATGCGAGCGCTTTCTCGCGCCATCCCGGCGGCAGATCCCACGCGACACCACCGATACGCATATAGTTAAATGTCAGCCGCGCGCCGCAGAGCTCCTCGATCAGGTCGTTGATCATCTCGCGCTCGCGGATCGCATGCGTGAACGGCGTCATCGCGCCGATATCCATGCCCATCGTGCCGACGGACAAGAGATGTGACGCGAGGCGATTAAACTCGGCGGCGATCACGCGGCAATACTCACCGCGCTTGGGAACCTCGATATTCGCGAGCTTCTCGCTCGCCATGCCCCATCCCTGGTTCGTGAACATCGCGCAAACGTAATCGACGCGATCGGTATAGGGCATGAAGCCGTGATAGCCGACTTTCTCGGCGATCTTCTCAATCGAGCGATGCAGGTAGCCGACGTCGGGAATCGCCTCGCGCATTACTTCGCCGTCGGCGCGCACGATGAAGCGCAGCACGCCGTGGGTTGACGGATGCTGCGGGCCCATGTTGAGGGTCATTTCTTCGGTGCGAAAGGTACTCATTTCTTTTTCGAGTCGAGCCGGATAATCGGGCTCTCGCGGATAGTTGAAATGCCGTGATACTCGGTCGGCTCGACGAAATCCTTGCGCAGTGGATAGCCGATCCAGTCCTCGGGCATCAGGATACGCCGCAGATCGCTATGACCTTCGAAGGTGACACCGAGCAAGTCGAAAATCTCGCGCTCCATCCAGTTGGCGGACTTCCAGACTTCTTCGAGCGTTGTGACCGACGGATTATCGCGCGGCAATTTGATTTTCATCACCGCGCCGTGGCGCCTCGAATATGAGAACAAATGGTAGACGACTTCAATACGATCCTTGTAATCGACGCCGCTCTCGTTGGAGAGGCAGTCCATTGCCAACTCGGGATCGTCGCGCATGAACGTGCCGACCTCGACGAGCGCAGACGGATCGATCACGATGAACGGGTCGGGCTTCTTCTCGGAAACTTCGAGAACTCGATCGCCGAACCGTTCTTTGACCCGCTCGTATATCTGGAGCGGTTCCATACTCACGCCGCTGCGACTCCATTGCTCGAGCGCGCCAACCAACGCTCGGACATGATTTTTTCCTGGAGCTTGAGCAGTCCCTCGGTCAGCGCCTCGGGACGCGGCGGGCATCCGGGAACGTAAACATCAACCGGCAAGATCTTATCGACGCCGTCGCAAACCGAGTACGCGAGCTGGAACAGGCCGCCGCAGCTTGCGCATGAGCCCATCGCGATCACGTACTTGGGATCGGGCATCTGGTCGTAGAGGAGCCGCGTGCGCAGCGCCATCTTAAGCGTCAGCGTGCCGGCGACGATCATCAGATCGGACTGGCGAGCCGAAGCGCGCGGCGTGGCGCCGAAGCGCTCGATATCGGCGCGCGGGCCACCGGTATGCATCAGCTCGATCGCGCAGCAGGCGAGGCCGAACAGCATGTACCAGATGCTCGACTTGCGCATCCAGTTGAGCAGCTCATCGGTCTTGGTCGTTAAAACGTAATCGGGCAGCGTGTTCAAAAGCGGCATACGAAAACCTCAAACCCCCGACTCCGGAACCTTCTTGATCCACTCGAGATCATGCTTCACCCAGACGTACACCAGCCCGACGAAGAGAATCATCAGAAAGACGAAGATCTCGCTGAGCGCGTAGAGGCGGCGCCCGCTGCGCACCCAATCGAGATACACGGCCGCGATCGGATAAACGAAGGCGACCTCGACCTCGAACACGACGAAGATAAGCGCGATCAGATAGAAGCGCACGTTGAAATTAATCCACGCGCGGCCGGTCGGCGGCTCACCGCATTCGTACGGGATAAGCTTGCGCTCGTGCGGATTGGAGGGCGCGAGCAGCTTTTGCAGGCCGAACATCAGCGCCACGAACCCGATACCGATGATCGTGAGAGCCAGTGCCACGCCGAAGTTTACGTACATTTTGGATTACCGAGTCCTCATTAGTTGGACTGGAATAAAAGGTCAAGAAGAGTGACTTGAGCGTGAACGAATCACGCTTTAACAATTCTAATCCAAGCCCGCTAACTTTCTTACTGACATCATATCACTTTCGGGCCGCGAGCAAGCGCTCCAGGGTCTTCTTGCCAACCCACGCCCCATGATCGTTGGGGCACTTGAGCATGTCGACTCCGCCCTCGGTTTCCGCTCCCAACGAGGCCTTGCAGTACGGACACAGCATCGCGTTGAGCCGCTCGCGCATCCTCTCCAGCAATTCCGCATCGCGCTTGCGCGCCCATTGATCCTCACGCGCCGCTTCGACGTCTTTGAACTTCTCCCCCATCCGATCTTTTTGATCGCTCACGCTCAGCCCCTCCTCAAGTGACTCTATGTCATGTCCTTGATCAGCTTGCCGCTGCGCGCCTTCTCGACCGTCGATTCGAACTTGTCGCCAAGGTCGACGCCCATCTGCCTCGCGCGCTTCTTCGCCCACATCCCGACGTTGCGCGAATCCTTGTAGAACGATTCATCGCGCGGCGTCGACGTGTCGAAGTTCGAAAGACGCGAACTTTCGCTCTCGACCACTGCGAACGACGACATCACGCGTCTGAGGCGCGCGCCTCCGCACGCGGGACATACCCGCCGCTCGCGACGCCTGGTATTCAGGACGACATGCGAGCTGATTCGCTCGCACCCGGCACATTCATACTCGAAGATGGGCATCCGACCACGACCATATCGTGCCCCGGAAAAGCCCGCAATTACGGTTCGCCGAACATCATGAAGATGTGAACTGAACCTAAAGGTTACGGATTCGATCCGCTCGCGAGCGATCAGGATTTCGGCGGCGCGCCGCGCCACGACTCGCGCAGATCGAGGATCGGCTGCGCAAGCGGACTGCCGACGAAGAGCAAAAGACCAACCGCGCCCACCACGACGCCGCATCCGATCCACCATAGCGAATGATCGCGGAGTCCAAGCACCAGCATGATCAGTCCCCAAAGCGGCATGATGAGCGACACGCCAAGGCGCATCAGCGCGCTCATCGCATTTTCAGCACGTTCCTGCGGCGTCGGCATCGCTATTCATTTAGCGGCTCGCGGCGGAGCTTTCAAACGCCGAGGCAGGCGCCAGAGAATCGAGATGTGCTAGCCTCCGAGCCGGTGAACGCCATGAATGAAGCATCGACGCGATTTGACCCACTTTTGTCCACCGCTCCGCTGATCGTCTATATCGATTTCAAAAGTCCCTACGCCTATCTCGCGAAAGATCCGACCCTGGCGCTCGGCGACGAACTCGGTATCGAAATCGACTGGCGTCCGTTCACGCTCGATATCCCGAGCTACCTGGGCTCGGCGAAACTCGACAAACAAGGGCGCGTCGCGGAGAGCCAGCGCACCGATACGCAATGGAAGATGGTGAAGGGCGCTTACTCTGACGTTCGCCGCTACGGCTCGCTGCGCCAGGCGGTCGTGCGCGGCACGATCAAGATCTGGGATTCGTCGCTCGCTGGAATCGCGATGCTGTTCGCTAAGCAGCAGGGAATCACCGTACTGCGCAGTTACATGGGCATCACGTACGAACGCTTCTGGAAACGCGAGCTCGACATCGAGGACATCGCGGTGCTCGAGGGCGTGCTCGCCGAGGCCGGCGCGAGCATCGCAGGTTTTCGCGAGTACGCGTCGGGCCCGGGTCGCCAGCTGCATGACGAGATTCAGCGCAAGGCGTTCGACGCGGGAATCTTTGGCGTCCCGACTTACCTCGTCGACAATGAGATGTACTTCGGCCGCGAGCATCTGCCGCGCATCAGGTGGATACTCACCGGCCGTCGCGGCGCGCCGCCGGATATTGCGTATGAGGGTGGCGCGCCGATGCCGCGAGCCACGGCGATCAACACCGCGCTCACATTTGCATTCGATTTTGCGAGCCCTCGTTCATATCTCGCCATGAAGCCAACCTGCGCGCTGGCCGACCAACTCGGCATCGAAGTCGATTGGCAGCCGCTCGTAACCGAAGCGCCGAAAAAGCCCAAGCCCGCGACCAGCGCCGACAATCGCGGCCTGCGCCATCGCGCGATTCGCGCGCAATACATGGAGCGCGACCTCGCGCGGTACATGGCCGATCGCGGCATCACGCTGAGGAATCCCAGCAAGCACGCAAACTCGACCGCGGCGGCGATCGCGCTCTTGTGGCTGAATCGCGAGGCAAAACACCTCGCGAGAAAGTTCACCGAGTTGACGTTCGAGCGTTACTGGCGAGGCGAACTCGACATAGAAAACGAGTCGGCCATCGGCCGCTCGCTCGAAGAGATCGGCGCGCCGACAGACGACTACGAGACATTCCTCAGATCCGAAGGCCGTGCCGCGCTCGATGAAACGCGCGCAAGACTGAACGACGCCGGCCTGATCGACGTGCCGACCTACCTGGTACGGGACGAAGCATTCTTCGGTCGCGAGCACTTGCCGCTGATTCGCAACAGATTGCTGACTAGCGGCTAGGCGCGATCTCGTAGAGTGCTGGAGGCCCCGGGCCGCCGATTAGCTTCGATTGGAGGACCGGTTTCAGACGCGCGCGAAGGTCGGTGGGTAGAACTTCGTACTCCTTTTCGTAGGCGAAAAGGTATGCGGGCGTCGATACTGGGCCGCTGGCGCATCCGCTCCTTTTCAGATCGGGTACCGCTTCGCCGTAGTAGAATGATAACTCGTAGTTGATGCCGTCCACGATGCAGAGTCTGCCGTCGCCGACCTTGGCGCGGATCTGCGGTGCGAAGTCGTAGACGCTACGGCGAACGGCGAGATCGGGGCGCACCACGGCGGTGAATAGAAGACTGGCGCAGAGGCTTAGCACTCCGAGTGATATGCCCGCGATCGTTGCCTGCCCGCGGCGCGCCGCAATCAACACCACGATCGAGCAAGCCGCGATCATCATGGCGAATGCGGTCGATTTGAAACCCGTGCGCCCGAGCAGAACTCCCAGCAGCTCCGCGTCGCTCGAGTCGAGGCTCAGCTTTGGCGCAAGATTTCCAGCTTTCGCGACGATCGCCAGCGCGACCCCGGCGAGCATCGCAACTGCGATGATCATCGTCGCGATACTGCGCAGCCTTGCGCCGATACCTTGCTCACTCGCGGTTGCGCCGAACGCCGACGCGCTCAGGATCGCGATTCCCGGCAGCGCCGGCAGGATGTAGTCGTCGCGTTTCGCGCTTGCGATCGAGAAAAAGATAATCGTCGCCAGCGCGAGGCTCGCCTGGTAAAGAATCGGTCCGCGTTTGCTCTCCTCGATCTCGCCGCGCGCGAGCATCGCAATCGCCGCCGGCACCAGCAGCACCAGCGGCATCGCGCCGCCGGTCAACCGCGCGAGGATGAACCATGGCGGCCGCCCGCCCTCGCCGGTTCCGCCCGCCGCGACCGGCAGAAAGTGGCCGAAGTTCTCGGTCATGAACGTATGCCGGAAACGGGGGTCGCCGAACGCGAACCAGATCGCGTACCAGGCAATCGACAACGCAATCACCGGTATCGCGACGCTCCAGACCCAGCGCTCGGCAAGCATCTCAAGCGGATTGCGGCGCTCCAGCAGGAGGTAAATCGCGACTGCAATCGCGGGCAGTACGATCGCCACCGGCCCTTTGGTCAACACACCCAGGAACATCATCGCGAGCGCCCAGACGATGGCGCGTCGGCGATCTCGTTCCCCGGCAACACCGCTAACAATCGGATATAGCGCGACGAGCGTAGCAACGACGAACATCGTCAGCGTCATGTCCGTCAGTGCAAGCGGCGCGCGAGCCGCGAAGCCATAAGTGCCGAGCAGGAAGACAAAAGCGAGCCATCCTTCGATCGGACCGACATTGACGCTCGTCCAAACGAGCACGATCACACTAAGCGCGACCGCCGAGGCCACCGCGACCGCACGTGACCGGACTTCATTGACGCCGCCGCCGGTCAGGTCCGTCAATCCGGCGCCAAGCCAGTAGAAGAGAAGCGGCTTCTGCGTCAGGAAGCCGTAGTAGTCACGCGGCGCGAGCAGATGCCCGCGCGCGACGCTCTGCATCCATTCGGCGGATTGCGGCTCGGCGTCTTTCTGGAACGGCGCCGAGATTCCTTGCGCGAGCACCAGCGTCGCGAAGATCGCGGCGCTCACAATCGCGAGCGCACGCGGCCGCGCGCTCCGCGATGAAGCCGCGCTCACTGCCGCCGCCGGCTATGAATCGGATCGAGCCAGAGATGTTGCAAACCGTGCTCGGGATCGAACGTGCCGACCTGCATCGACGCCGCGTTATGCGCATAGCCTATTCGCCCGCGCGCATCGACGAGGATCAGGCCGGCCTCGGCGCCCGTTGAATCGATGAGCTCCTGGATCGCATCGCGCGCGACCCGCTGCGGCGTCGACTCGGCCATCGCCATCACAGCTTCGCGGCACAGCGCCGTCACGATGATGGCCTCGCCCTGCCCGGTCGCCGACGCGCCGCCGAAGGCGTGCGCGAAGACGCCGGCGCCGACGATCGCCGAGTCGCCCACACGTCCGAATAATTTGCCGGGCACGCCGCCCGTTGAAGTTGCCGCCGCGATCGCGCCGCGCACGTCGAGTGCCACCGCGCCGACCGTGCCATGTCCGTCGGCGGTTTCCTCCTCGATTTGGAGCCGCTGCGCCTCGCGGATTCGCCAACGTTCGCGGGCGCGTTCGGTGATCATCTCGGCCGGCTTGGCCAGCGCGATCCCGGCGCGGCGCGCGAATCGTTCCGCCCCCGCACCGACCATCAGGATATGAGGAGTGCGCTCCATCACCGCGCGCGCGAGCATCACGGGATTGCGCACGCGCGATACCGCCGCGACCGCCCCGGCCGAGACCCGATACTCGGGACCGTGCACATGACTGCGCAGCGCCGCGATCGGCTCGCTGACCGGCTCGGCCAGCATCACCGACGCATCCATCTCGACCTGCCCCTCGGAGTTGAGTAGCGAGCCATAGCCCGCGTTGAACATCGGATGATCTTCGAGCGCGGTCACCGTCACCTCGACCGCGTCGAGCGCGCTGCCGCCAGCGCGCAAGATTTCCGCGCCGCGCTTGAGCGCCGCGAGCATCGCGCGCCGCCGCTCGGGGCGTTCGGAAGCCAAACCGATTGCTCCCGCGCCGCCGTGCGCCGCGAGCGCGATTTTTAACCGTTGATGTGCCATCAGGATTGTGGACGCCGTCCCCAGATAAACAGGCGGCGGAAGGCGAAGGTTATAGCACCACTTGTACCGTAGGCCCGCTCGAGGCGCGCGCTGTATGCCGCGACGAAAGCTTCGTGGCGCGCCTCTGGCAGAGCGTCGAGAAAAGGCCGCAGCCCTGTCGAACGATACCACTGGGCCACGTCGGCGGCGCGTTCCATGGGATGACGGAATGTCAAATAGTAGCAATCTACGTCGACAAAGCCGATCTCTTTAAGCATCCGCGCGTAATGCTCGGGCGGCGGCACATCGCGAAACGACTGGTCAATACCGCCCAGCGCCGCGCACCACGCGGGCTCACGCGCGAGCGCGCCGAGCTCGACCTTGCCTGACTCATGCTCGTTGGCGGGCATCTGCACTGCCAGCCGGCCGCCGGGCGCCAGCGCGCCAAACCACGCCGCGAGCACCTCCCGATGATGCCGTAACCACTGGAGTGCTGCGTTGGAAAATATAACTGTCTGTACGCTGTCTGATGCTAGCTGCGCGATGTCACCGACCGCAAAGGTCAGGCGCCGTTGCACATCAGGCGCTTGCGCGGCGCGCAGTTTGGTAGCGGATTCGATCATCGCGGGCGATAGATCGATACCGTGCACCACGCCATGCACACTACGCCGCGCAAGCTCGAGCGTGTTGTCGCCGGGACCACAGCCCAGATCGAGGATTCGCTCATCCTCGCCCAGTGGCAGGCGGCCGAGCATATGCTCTACCGGTTCGGCGCGATAACGCCTGAAACGGTTATAGAGTTCGGGATTCCAATCAGTCATGAGAGGAAGTGCTTGAGACGGCAGCATAGAGGGCAAAGCGGCACGTAACAAGCGGCTTTCAAAACATCGCGATCGGCGCTGCGCTTCGCAGCCGGAACAATCCAGCCACAAAAGCACCGAGTCACAAAGGTGAATCAAAACATTCCTTAGTGGCTTTGTGCCTATGGGGTTTGCTGACGCGCGCGGCGCGGCGTGCATTTCGGACACCATGCTTGCGCAATCATGCCACGATCGGCGATAGCAGTATGCGTGAACCAGACAGGGAGAGCGCGCAGCGGGCGCCGGCGCAGGTTCCTCGGCGTCGGGGTCGCGATGCTTGGGCTGCCTGTCATCTTGTGGGTCGGCGCAGCGACCTTCATCGCCAATCAGATCAAGTATCCGATCTTTTTGTCGAGCGCACGGGGCGACGATGTAGTGGGCGAGCACGTTCCCGAGCGCACCAGCCATCCTTACGACCTGGCGCGCTCCTCGATCGGCGTGATGCCCGACGAGTTCAAAGCGGGTCAGGTAGAGTTCGCGGGATTGCCGGTTGACGTAAGCGGGCTCTATTTCCACGGACGCAGGAGCGACACGATCATTCTGCTCGCAGCCGCCGGGGGCGGCACCGAGTCGCTGATTCCATACGCGCAATTTCTATACGCCGCGGGTTACTCGGTCCTCGCGCTCGACAGTCTGAGCAACGCGCATCTGGGTACCGACTTCGGATGGACCGACAGCGCGGCCGTGCTGAAAGCGGCGGCGAAGCTGCGCCATGACGGCGTGGGGCGAATCGCCGTGATGGGAATCTCGGAGGGCGGCGCGGCCGCGATCTTCGCGGCTGCCGAAAAACCGATGTTCAGCGCCGTGATCGCTGACAGCTCCTACGCTAACCTCGACGAGATGCTGCGGCAGAACCCCTCGATCGCGGGGCTGAATCCGGCGTTCGCGGCCACGGTGCTGGGGATCGCAGAGCATCGATGGTTCCCGCGGCCCTTCACCGAGATCGCGCCCGCTGATGCCGCGCTCAAGCTGCGATGTCCACTGCTGGTCATTCAGAACGAGGCCGACCCGTTGACTCCGGTCGCAAACGGCCGAGCAATCGAGGACGCCGCCCGCAAATCGGGAAATCGGGCCCAGCTCTGGGTCGCTCCCGCCCAAGGGCACGGCAACGCAATCTTCGAGATTTCCGACCAGTATAAAAAGCAGGTCCTGGATTTTCTCGCCGCGAACATGAGCTGAAGCTCTCTGAATCCCTCGCCGTTAATGGGCAAAGAAGATTTCGCCGAGAGGCTCTTTTCCTGCGGTGGTGTCTGTGGATCAATAATGGCGGCGCAGTTGATGCTGCGCCTGGCTAAAGGGGTGGCCGACAATTCTTCACTGCGCGATTCCGCCTTGAGCGCTTCCAGCGAGCGCGATGGCGATTCTCGTTCGCTCGAATTCGAACTGCGCAACATCGCATCGATCGCGGTCCGCGCCTGCAATGCTGGCGTGACGGCGCTCTCGTGTGCCCTCTTTGGAACGACGGCCGATGTCCGCGCAGGAGATGGATCCGCGAAGTGGGACGCCGTCCTCGAGGCCGCATGCTCCGCGCTCGCAAACCGAATGCTCGATTCGGAGACGAACGGCCATGGCGGAACCACACTTTCGGCCCCGCAGCTCGAATCGCTCATCGCCCGTGCGCGCAAAGTTGACCCGCGGGCGCGCATCCATGCTGCCGCACTGTCTCGGCACGGAGCGGTGGTGAAAGCGATCGCCATCACGACAAGTGAGATTGGCCAACCCCAACTTGAAGCATCGCTTGAGCTTGCCGCCGAGGCAGCGGCTGCGTGCTGCCGGCGCCAAAGCGGGACGGTCACGGCCGCGTCGTGGCGCCAGCTGGCCGCCGATGCAGCCGAGCGCGCCGCCGCTTCACTTAAAGCACTTGATGAAGTTTCCCGGCGGATACGAGACGCCGACGATGCGGCACGATTAGTGTCCTTGGCCGCTCGGGACGCGCGCTATGAAAGGCTCGGGGCATTTATCGCCGACGCGGCCGGGGCGCACGATTGGGGCGTCGGTCGGACTCGTGGTGCCGAGCTCGAAATCCTCGCCGCCTCTCGGAAGTTCGAGCTCGATTCCGTTGCGATCGCCGATGCGTTGTCGAACTCGCAAATCGTCGTTCGCGATAGGTTCACGTATGTGCCCCTTGGCGAGTTTATCGTCGCGCTCGTATCGAGAACATCACTCACTGATGATGCTCGCGCTCGGCTTGAAGCAATTGCCGCGCGCCTGCGCGATACCGTTCGCATCTGGCAGCTCGAAGCTGACGATGCGGCACGGCAGGCGCTCCTGCAGCGGATGGCACTCCGGATGTTCGCGGCGGTCGACGAGGAGCGCGCGCGGATCGCGCGCGATCTCCATGACGACCAGGCCCAGCTCCTCACCGCGGCGAAGATCGCGCTCGAAGGCGGCCGCGACGAGGCGCGCGCGATCCTGTCACAGGTCGAAGGCGAGCTGCGGCGCCGCACGCGCGAGCTGCGCCCCGCCCTGCTCGGCGCGGCTACGCTCGACGAGCTTATCAACCGGGAACTGGAACGGCTTGGCACCGTCGGAATCGCCGCGCGGTTCAACCATGGGTCGGGCGCGAGCCGGATTTCGCGGCCAATCCAACAACTTTGTTACCAGGTGACGCGCGAGGCTGTATCCAACGTTATTCGCCACGCACATGCCCGTTCCGTTGAGGTTAAAATAGGGCGCCAGGCGGGGGGTGCATTGGTGACAATTTCCGACGACGGTCGCGGTATCGAAGCCGGGCGCGATGCGGAAGGCGTTGGGCTAAAGGGCGTGCGCGAGCGCGTCGAGCTCCTGGGCGGCAAGCTCTCGGTTCAATCGGGCGCGCACGGCACTGTCGTGAGCGCCGAAATCCCGGAGCCGATGGAATAGCGCCGCTGCCATGAACAGCAACAATCACGAACGGATCCGCGTTCTGCTGGCCGACGACCACCGCATTCTGCGCGAGGCGCTACGCGGGGTGCTGGCGCCCGAATGCGAGGTGATCGGCGAGGCGGCCAGCGGCGAGGCTGCCGTTGCGATGGCGGCGCAATTGCGCCCGCATGTCGTCGTGCTTGATATCGGGATGCCTGGGATGGGCGGGCTCGCCGCCGCGCATCGTATCAACCGCGAAGCTCCCGGCAGCAAGGTCCTCGTGCTGAGCCAATACGATGACGAGGAGTACGTCATCGAGGCGCTGGGCGAGGCGGGCGCCGCAGGCTACCTGGTCAAGACCGATGCGGCGTCGGAGCTCTTGAGCGCGGTGCGGGCAGTGCATGCGGGCCGGCGGTATTTAAGCCCGTCGATCGCGCCGATCGTGCTCGGGCGTCTGCGTAATCCCGTGCGCGGCGACGGCCCCGGCGGCGTGCGCCTGACGCGGCGCGAGCGCGAGGTGCTGCGACTTATCGGCGAAGGCTCGACCACCAAGGAAGTTGCGCAACGCCTAGGGATCAGCCCCAAGACCGCGCAGGTGCATCGCGAGAATTTGAAGCAGAAGCTCGATCTGCGCTCGACCGCCGCGATGGTGCGCTACGCGATCAAGCACAAGCTGATCAGGCTGGACTGA
>Ga0335073_10011217_pt1 | contig 12588 bp, 11 predicted proteins | sample Lox_Sample_22_FD_207093 | JGI IMG/M metagenome (GOLD analysis project Ga0335073, IMG submission 207093) | Soil microbial communities from Loxahatchee National Wildlife Refuge, Florida, United States - Lox_Sample_2.2 | ecosystem: Environmental > Terrestrial > Soil > Wetlands | place: USA...
AGCGGCGTGCAGGTGTCGCTCTGGCTGACGGGCGAGGCTGCCTGGTTCTCGGTGCCCGGCCGCGCGGCGGACTTCTCGCTGCCGCACGCGGCGCCGCTCACTGACCTGCTGGCCTCGGTGCTCGCCCTCGGCACGGTGACCGTGTGCAGCCAGTGCGCGGCCCGGCGGGACATCACGACCCCGGACGTGATCGACGGGGTGCGGATCGCGGGCGCGGCGACCTTCGTCGCCGAGATCATGGCCGACGACGCGCAGGCGCTCGTGTACTAGCCCGCTACTGGGCTGGGGTGACCGCCGCCAGGCGCTCGTCGCGCAGGCGCTGGGCGAGTTCCTCGGCCTGCGGCGGCAGCGGCGGCAGCGGGCCCGCGGCCCAGTACAGCAGCAGGTCGGCGAGGCCGGGATTGCGCACCAGCGCCGGGCCGTGCAGGTACGTGCCGAGCACCCGGCCCGCGTAGGCGCCCTCGGTGCCGTCCCCGTTGCCGGTCCCCCGCGTGGTACGGGCCAGCGGCCTGGCCTGCGGGCCGAGCCTGGTGACGCCCTGGTGGTTCTCGAACCCGGTGAGCCGCGGCACGTTCAGCGCGGGGTCCACGTCGGCGACGATCTCGCCGACGGCGCGATGCTCGCCGCGCCCGCTGCGGATGTCAAGCAGGCCGAGCCCGGGGACCTGTGCCCCGTCCGCGCCGCCGAACTCCGCGCCGAGCACCTGGTAGCCCGCGCAGACCGCGAACACCACCGCGCCGCGGTTCGCCGCCTCGCGCAGCCCGCCGTCCGCCTGCAGCCGACGGGTGGCCAGCGTCTGCGGCAGGTCCTCGCCGCCGCCCATCAGGTAGATGTCGCCGTCCCGCGGGACCGGCTGGTCGGAGTTCACCTCGGCGACCTCGACCGGCAGCCCCCGCAGCCTGGCGCGGCGCTCGAGCACGAGCAGGTTGCCGCGGTCGCCGTAGGTGCTGAGCAGGTCCGGGTAGACCCAGACCAGGCGCAGCGGCCGCGTCACTGTGTCTTCCCCAGGATCACTGTGTCCTCCCCAGAACGGCACGGTACTGCTGGAACGCCGTGTAGTTGGCGAGCACCTCGAGGTTCGGCGCCACGGTCCTGGCCAGGTCGACCGCCTCGTCGAGGTCGTTCACCAGCCGGAACGGCACCTCGTCGGCCTCGAGCCTGACCGCCAGGTCGAGCTTCCGCTCGCCGCCGACCAGCACGTTCCTGCCGCGCAGCCGCCGGTAGTCGACGTCCCACAGCCATGAGGTGTCACGGCCGTCTGGCCCCTGCGCGTTCACCGCCAGCAGGACGGGCACCGGAGCCGGGGCGAGCACGTCGAGCGCCTCGAGCCAGCCGGCCGGGTTCTTGGCGAGCAGCAGCCGGGTCTCGACGCCGCGCCTGTTCACCTGCGTGTACCGGCCGGCTACCGAGGTCACCGCGCGCAGTTCACCGAGCGCCTGCGAGGTGTGCACGCCGAATGCCTCGGCCACCGCGAGCGCGATGACCGCGTTGGACCGGTTGGCCCGGCCGGGAAGCTTCAGGTCGAGGGGGGTGGACCGCCCGGAGGGGTCGATCACCTGGTCGCCGCTGAGTATCCAGCTGACCGGCGGCCGCCGGCCGCCGCACTCCCCGCAAGCCCAGTCGTCACCGTCCCTGTGCAGGTGCGAGCCGCAGTTCGGGCAGCACCAGGAGTCTTCCCGCCAGCGCTGCCCGGCGGCCACCCAGGTGACCTGCCGCGCCGAGCTCGCCGCCCAGGCGACCAGCGGGTCGTCGGCGTTGGCGACCACCCGGCAGCCGGGCGCGGCGGCCAGCGCCTCCCGCCAGCGGCGCGCGAGCAGCCAGATCTCGGCGGCCCTGTCCATCTGGTCGCGGCTCAGGTTCAGCAGCACGACTACCTTGGGGCTGGTCGCCTTCACCATCGCCGGGATGTACTTCTCGTCGGTCTCGAGGACGGCGATCGGCGCGTCAGGCGCCCGGCTAAGGGCGGAGGTGAGCCCGGCCTCCATGTTCGCGCCGTAGATATTCGACGCGATCTCCTGGCCGAGCGGGGCCAGCGCCGCGGTGATCAGCCGCGTGGTCGTGGTCTTGCCGTTGGTGCCGGTGACGAGGACGACCTGGCGGTCGGCCGCGAGCAGCGACAGCAGGCCGGGCTCGAGCCGCAGGCCAATGATGCCGCCGATGACCGAGCCGTCACGTCCCGCGAGACGCGAGACCGTGGCGGCGGCACCGCCGACGGTGGTCGCGAGCCTGGCCCTCATCGGCAACCTGGAGCGGTGGTTGTTCTGGTCCATCGCGGCCGATGCTATCCGGTATCGCGACGCGGTCGTCAGCGCTTGCGCCAGTCCAGCCGGGCCTCAGGGGGTCCCACGTTTGGATGCGGGCCGTGCGGGCGGCCACGCTCGGACGTGTCGTTCGCCAGCGCGTCCGCGTCCGCGAGCGGGGACATCGTTGCGACGGCGAGCCCGCCGATCGCCGGGTTGGCGTCCGCGAGCACGACATGCCGCCCGGTCGCCGTGCCGTAGCTGACGATCATCGCGGTGGGCGGCAGCCGCTGCAGCTCGGGGGCTTCGACGAGGAACTCCCTCGAACGCTGCATGGACAGCGCGAGCGACTCGCTGTCGCCTGCCGCGCGGCTGGTCGACACGCCCCACGCCGTGCTCGTGCTGATCCCCGCGGTCAGCGATTCCGACTGACTCGACCCGTGCGACCTGCTCGTCTCGGCGGAGCGGGACGAACCGCCGCCGAACGGCAGGAAGCTGCTCGGCGCCGAGCGGGACTGCCCGCTGCCGCTGGACAGCGATTCGCTGCCGGTGACGGAGGTGGCCAGCGAGGCCGACTCGCCGACCGTGCTGGTGTAGGCGACACCGGTCGTGTCCGTCACCGACGCCCCCACGGTCTCGGTGAGCTGGGAGAGGACGAAGCGGTGTTCGGTCCCGATCTGCTCGGCGGCCGCCCTGGCGTCCTCCGCGTTGCCCAAGCGCATGAACGCCACGCACGCGTTCCCCCTGCCGATCCGCTGCCGGACCAGGGCCGGCATCGACCGGTAGGCGAGCACTAGGCCGGAACGGGAGTTCTCGCAGACGTCGGTGAGCCGGTCGAGGACGTCGTCGCGGAGCCGTTCCGCGCCGAACAGGTACAGCGTGTGCTGCCACGGCTGCCCGGCCTCTGCTTGGCGGGGCGGCGCCTGCCCGAGCAAGTGGGTGAGCGCGGTGACCACGAAGCTGCCGAGCAGCCTGGCCGACAGCGGGCCGACCCGCTTGTCGATCGCGACCACGCGCAGCCTGCTGCGCGGCGGCTCGATCGGCTCGCTGCCGGTCGCGGCCAGCTTGCGGAGCTGCGCTTCGATGCTGAGCGCCCGCTCCAGCACCACCCGGTCGGTCGCGCCCTGGCCGAACAGCGCGCTCAGCCGGCTCATCTCCTGCTCGGTGAGCAGTCCCGCCGCGACGTCGGCGCGCGGGTCGCCGACCTGCGCCAGCGCCCGCAGCGCGGCCGTCACGCTCGCTAGCCTGACGCTGCCCTGCGCGCCAAGCACGCCGATGACCCGCTCGAGGATGGCGGTGTCGATCGCGAGCCCGGCGGTCGACCCGCGTTCCTCGGACGCCGCGACCGAGAGCGCGATGACATCGGCGAGGTCGGTCGCGTCAAGCGAGGCGGCCAGGTCGAGCCTGGGCAGGTCCGCGGGCAGCACCCACACGGCGGGCTCGATGCCGCCGCCGCTCGCCACCCGGAGCAGGTCGGCCGCGACGGCCCCGCCGGAGAGGTCGAGGACCGTGACCTCGCCGCCGGCGGCAAGCTGGCGGGCCGCGGTCATGGTGAGCAGCGCGGACCAGCCAGGCAGCGTGCCGCCGGCCACGTCCACCCGGTCGATCCCGTCCGGCAGCGCCACGGCGAACCAGCGCTGCTGGCTTTCGAAGGCGAGCCGCCGCGACTGCCACTCCCTGACCTGCCTGGCGTGCTCGGCCTGCCAGGCGAACAGGCGGCTCTCCTGGTCGGCGCGGAACTGCTCCACGCGCAGCCGTTCGGCGCGGATCCTGGCCCGCAGCGCCCGCTCGCCCTGCCAGATGGCGAAGCCGGTCAGCACGACGGCCACTAGGCAAGCCGCCATGGCCGGCGCGGCGAAGAGCACGGGCAGCCAGCCTGCGGCGACGCACACTGCCAGGACGATCAGCGCCACGGTGGCCGCGGCGCAGCCGATCTTCAGCGGCCTGCTGATGAGGTTCTCCTCCCGCCGCTGCGCGGCGAGCCAGTCGGGGGAGAGCTGCTGCCGTTCCGGCGGCACCGGCCGCCGCGGCGGCGGACCGGGTTCTGCCTGCGGCGTCGCGTACTGCCAGCCGAGGTGCATGCCGACGGCTGACGGCTGTGGCAGCCCCGGCGCCCCGGGCGGCCCGGTGGCCGGCGTCACGGCATGGCTCCGCGCGGCAGCCGGGCCGGTACCGACCGCCCGAGTTTCACCAGCCGGAACCGCGGCGAGCGAACCGCGAGCACGAATTCAGCCGGCCCGAGAGACAGCAGCGCCCTGGCCGGCACTGCCGGGACGGGCTGCATAGCCAGACCGGGCTGGATGCTCGAGCCAGGCTGCATGATCACTCCAGGCGGTACGGTCATTCCAGGCTGCATACCCGCGCCCGGCTGGAGGGACCCGGCCTGGCTGAAGGGCGCAGCCGGCGGCACAGTCGCGACCGGCGGGACCGTGGTGGTCCACTCCGTGGCGGCCAGGCCGGCCGGAACCAGTTTCGTACCGGTCCGTGCCGCCAGGATGTTCGCCATGACGGGATCCGCTAGCCGGTGCACGAGGACGACGCTGACCCGGCCGGCCAGATCCGTGACGGCCGGCGGCGACGCGGTCGTGACGAGCATCGGCAGGCCGGCGACGGCGCCGCCGGCCACCAGGCTGGCTACCGTTCCGGCAGGAGACTCGTCGCCCGAGGGTTCGTATCCGTACAGCCAGACAAGCCCGTCGCCGTCCGCGCCGATCCTGCGCACGTCTTCGCAGAGAGCCAGGATGCCGGCACAGACCTGAGCCGTCATGCCCTGGGCGCGCAGGCTGAGCAGCATGGCTGAGCGCTCCCTGACCACGCGTGCGAGAAGGATCTCGTCTGGCGGCTGGCCGAACCAGCGCCCGTCCTCCGCTTCGGTGGCTGCCCGCAGCGGAGTTCCGGTCGCCGCGCAGGCCGCGCTCAGCACGCCGGCCAGGGCGCCGTCGCCGCTCATGTCCAACACGATCAGCGGCTTGCGGCGGCGCAGCGCGGCGTGCGCCACCTGCAGACTGCTAACCGCGAGCGTTCTGGCGTCCGCGCCGGTCACCAGGACTCCGCCCGCGATCTCTGACCAGCGGAGCACCACCCGGGCACCGCTGTCCGGCGCGACGCCAAGGACACAGCCGTCCCTGGTGACCACGACCCCGGCGCTGGTCGCCCGCCTGGCCAGTGTGCCGCGGACCGCCGCGAGCGCTCCGGGCCGTGGCGGCCTGACGGCCCACTCGTCGGTGTGCACCCAGTTCAGCCAGCCGACTAGCGCGGCCTCGGCGGCGGCCGCGATCAGCGCGAGCGGGAACTGCCTCGGCAGCCAGCTGCCCGCACCGGCGAACGCGCCGTGCGGATGCACCAGGCGGTCAAGCGGGTGCCCGCCGTCAAGGTAGGCCAGGATCTGGGCGGGCCCGGCGGCGAAACCGGCGGCCGCCGCCCTCGGCCCGATGGCCAGCGTCCAGGCCAGCCCAGCCGCGGCGGGGACCGCCAGCCACCACAGCCGCCATCGTGCGGTCCTGCTTACCGCGGCGAACACGGCCGCCAGCGCGAACGTGAGCTGCGCGAACAGCAAGTGAGTGAGGAGTACGAGCACGGCGGAGGCCGCCACGACCTCTCCGCGGCGAGGAAGTTGCGTCGGAATCAGGTGGCGGGCACGCCGCGGCAACGACCCGGTCCCTGGCACCACCTCAGCCGGCATATCAACTGTAAGTTTCCAGACAAATACCCTCCGTGTCCACCCCTATGGGGCAAATGGGCAGGAGTTGGGTTACGAGCGGGGGGCGGTGAGCGGGCCTCCGGTCTCGATGACCACGCGGAACTGGTCGGGCTTCAAGATGACCACCGTCAGGCCGACCGGCTCGCCTGTGGCGCTGTCGTCGAACCTGATCGTCACCGAGAAGGCGGACTGGCCGGGGACCAGCCGCAGGCTTCGCGCGACCGACGGCTGCGGCGGGGACAGCTCGAGGTCCACCGCCTTGGCGCGGGCGGGCTCGGCGTCCGGGCTCAGGGCCGGGATCGAGTGCAGTATGGCCTCGAAGGAATCCTGATCCTCGCCGGTCATCGAGTCGGCCACGGCCTCGGGCACGTAAGCGGTGGAGATCGCGACCGGCTCGGCGTCCACCGCCCACACGCACCTGATGATCCGCAGCGGCGCCTCACCCTCGACACCGAGCGCCCAGGCTACGTCCTGGGGCGCGCCGCGCTGCGACACGTGCCTGGACTGACAGGTGATCTCGCCGCCCATGGGATCGAGCCGGGTGGTCAGCCCGCCGACGCCCTCCACCGGGATCAGGTATTCCGCCGCGCTGGCCCGGTACAGCTGACCGTCAGGCAGCCTGCGGATGAGTGACCGGCGGGAGAGCTCAGTAATCGCGGCGTCGATCTCGGCGATGCCGACGCCATAACGGCGGGCGAGCGCGCTGCGCCTGGGCAGCCGCCAGCCGGGTTCGCGGTGCACGAGGGCGGCCGCGATCCGGTCGGCGAGCACTCCGGCAGACGCCCGTTGCGGCGGCACGGCCGAATCCACGGAAACCAGCCTGCGCTGGCCCGCTGACCCGAGAGAGCTAGCCCCTCCGCCCGTGGCAGGCACGGCGCCAGAGCCCCCTCCGCGGCGCGCTCCGCCGCCCTGGACGGGACCTGTCCGGCCTGGTGAGGCACTGCCCGGCGAAGGTACCTGACCGCTGCCCTCCCCCGAGCCAGCAGTCATTCCGCATTTCGCCGACGCGCAGGCCCGGCCGGCCTTGCTGCCCACATACCTGCCCGTGCCTCCACCCTGCCCTGCGATGGCCAAACCACCGCAATAAGCCATTAAACGGTGCGCGTCCTGACAACGTGTCCTCGCGCGCTCGGCCAAAAACAAATAACAATTTGCCGCCCCGGGTCATTGTTATTCATTCGAGGTAAACAGGAGCTGAATTGAGCGAGAATGGCAGGGAACTTCTGCGTGTCGTACAAGTAAGCGGACACGTAGCGCAGACCTGGGCGGGCTCGCGACCAGCACGGCGGTCCTGCCGCCGCCCCGCCATGACCTAAGACACCAGAAGTTTACCTTCTGGACTCTCCGTGTCCATCTCAGTTTTACGCGCGGGTACCCTCACCGCCGCAAGACTGTACGCGGACGCACGATTTGCCGGCCGACCGGGCTGATCACCGCGTGCGATAAACGCTATACCCACAAGGAGAATCCGGATATGCAACTTCGAGGCAGAAAGTACGTCGCGACGGCGGGAGGTGCCGTCGCTGTGGCTCTCCTGGCGGCGTGCTCCTCGAGCACCACTTCTGCGCCGCCGGCAGCGACGGGTACCAGCGCGCCGGCCGCCACCACGACGTCGGCCGCGGCCGCGGCCAGCGGCACGCTCAACGGTGCTGGATCGACCTTCCAGCTGACCTTCCAGCAGGCGGCGATCTCGGCCTACAAGTCCGTCGCGTCCGGCGCCACGGTCAACTACGACGGCGTGGGCTCGGGCTCGGGCCGGGCGGACCTGTACGCCGGCACGGTCAACTACGCCGGCTCCGACTCGACGATCCCGGCCACGGAGCAGTCGAAGCTCAACGGCAGGAAGGTGCTGTACTTCCCCATCTTGATCGGCCCGATCACGATGGCGTACAACCTGCCGGGCATTAGCAACCTCAAGCTGACCCCGACGCTGATCTCGGAAATCTTCCAGGCGAAGATCACCTCCTGGAACGACGCCGCGATCAAGGCCGTCAACCCAGGCGTCAACCTGCCGAGCACGCCGATCACCCTCGCGGTCCGCTCGGACTCCTCCGGCACCACGCAGAACTTCACGCTGTTCCTGCAGGACGCCGTTGGCAGCGCGTGGGCGCTTGGCAGCAGCTCGACCATCAAGTGGCCGTCCACGGCCCGTGCCGCCAGCGGTAACGGCGGCGTCGCGCAGGTCGTCAAGTCGACGGCCGGCGCGATCGGCTACGTGGACTTCTCCACCGCCGAGGCCTCCGGTCTGACCGCCGCCTCTGTCGAGAACAAGGCGGGCAAGTTCGTCGCACCGTCGACGACGGCGGCCTCCACCGCCGCGGCCGGGGTCACTGTCGCCTCCGACCTCACGTTCCACGCCGTCTGGGATTCGACCGACCCGACCGCCTACCCGATCACCTACCAGACGTGGGACATCGTGTACGCGACGCAGCCGAACGCGAACGACGCCGCGCTGCTCAAGGGCTACCTGGGCTTCCTGCTCGGGTCGCAGGGCCAGGCGCTGCTAGCTCCGCTGCACTACGCACCGCTGCCGTCCAACATCGACTCGATGGCCGTCGCGCAGCTGAGCCAGATCACCTCGTAACATGAGCATCGTGACAAGGCAGACTGTCTCCTTGAGGGGTTTGCTGTCGTGAGCGTTGCGACAAGGGCGGATTCGGCCATCCCGGCCGAATCCGCCTCACCCCTTACCAAGCGCAGGCCGTTCGGGGATCGCTCGTTCCAGGTTCTCTGCCTGGCGGCAGGGCTCCTGGTGCTGGTCATCCTGGTCCTGATCGCCATCAGCATGACCCAGCAGTCCACTACGTGGTTCACCACGCAGGGCTGGTCTGGCGTCTTCTCCACCGACTGGGACCCGGCGCACAACAAGTTCGGCGCCGTGCCGTTCATCTACGGCACGCTCGTCACATCGGCGATCGCGATCGTGATCGCGTGGCCGGTGAGCGTGGGCATCGCCCTGCTGCTTACGGAGGTCGTGCCGCGGCGGTTTTCGCGGCCGATCGTGTACGTGATCGACCTGCTGGCGGTGGTCCCTTCGGTGGTCTGGGGCCTGTGGGGCATCCTGGTGCTCGCGCCCTGGCTGCAGAAGATTTACCAGGACATAGCCTCAGGGCTCACCGGGGTCCCGGTGCTCAGCACCTTCTTCGGCGGGGAAGGCGTCAGCGGCGCCTCGTTCATGACCGCCGGCCTCATCCTGGCCGTCATGATCACCCCGATCGTGACCTCGCTGTCCCGCGAGGTCATCGCGACCGTGCCGACGATCGACAGGGAAGGCGCGTACGCGCTCGGCGCCACCCGGTGGGAGATGATCCGCGGCGCCGTGTGGCCGCACAGCCAGGCGGGCGTCATCGGCGCGGTGCTGCTCGGCCTCGGCCGGGCGATGGGCGAGACGATCGCCGCGGCGCTGGTGATCGGCTCCTCGCCAACGATCACAACCCACCTGTTCTCCACCGGGTACTCGATGCCCGCGGTCATCGCGAACGAGTTCGGCGAGGCCACGGTGGGCGTGTTCCGCGCCGCGCTGATCGGTATGGGCGTGCTCCTGTTCGTGATCACGATCATCATCAACCTGAGCGCCCGCGCGATCGTCGGGCGCTCCGTACGCCGCGCACGGGGGGCATGATGGCCATCGCCAGCGAGCAGCCAACAGTCGACTTGCGTGAACCGAGCGGCTGGCGGCGCACCAAGAACCAGATCGCCACCGTGGGCATGTGGATCGCCTTCGTGGTCATGCTCGTCCCACTCGGCTTCGTGCTCTTCACAGTGATCGCGAAGGGCGCATCGGCCATCACCTGGCAGTTCCTGACCAACAGCAATATCCCGGTCAACGTGCTGCCGGTGAACTACGGCGGCATCGGACCGGCCGTCTACGGCACGCTGGTAATCACGGGCTTCGCCGCGCTGCTGGCCATCCCGCTCGGCGTCCTCGGCGGCGTCTACATCAACGAGTACGGCGGCAACCACGTGCTGGCGCGGGTCATCAACTTCTTCGCTGACGTGATGACCGGCGTGCCGTCGATCATCATGGGCCTTTTCATCTTCACGATCTGGGTGCTGCACTTCGGGTACTCGGGGCTTGCGGGCTCCTTCGCCCTCGCCTGCCTGATGCTGCCCATCGTGATCCGCTCCACCTACGAGATGCTCCGGCTGGTGCCGGACAGCCTGCGGGAGGCGAGCTACGCCCTCGGCGCCACCAAGGCCCGCGTGACGGTGACCGTGGTGCTGCCCGCCGCCATCGGCGGCATCGTCAGCGGCGCGCTGCTCGCCGTCGCCAGGGCGGCGGGCGAGACGGCGCCGCTTATCTTCACCATCCTCACAGTTCAGAGCCTGAACAAGAACCTGTTCAGCGGTGCCAACACCGCTCTCTCGACCCTGATCTTCCAGAACGCGACGCAGCCCTACACCGGCGCGCAGGCTCGCGCCTGGGGGTCGGCATTGACGCTCATCGCTATCGCGTTCATCCTGATGATCGCGGCACGCCTCGTCACCGCGCGGTTCGCCCGGTACTCCCAGTAGGGGAACACACCATGGAACAGCAAGACCAGCAACAGGTCACCGCCAAGCTGCAAGTGCCGCAGACAACCGCGACGCCGGCGGAAACCTTTGCCTCAGAAGGGGACAAGGTCTTCGACGCGAAGAACCTCTCCATTTACTACGGGTCTTTCCGCGCCGTTACGGACGTCTCCCTGTCGATCTACCAGAACGAGATCACGGCGTTCATCGGACCATCCGGTTGCGGCAAGACGACCGTGCTCCGGACGCTGAACCGGATGAACGACCTGATCCCGACCGCGCGGGTCGAGGGGGACGTGCACTACCGCGGCGCCTCGCTCTACCACAAGTCCGTCTCGCCGACTGCCGTGCGGCGGCGCATCGGCATGGTCTTCCAGAAGCCGAACCCGTTCCCGAAGTCGATCTACGAGAACGTCGCCTACGGGCCGCGCATCAACGGCATCAGGAAGAAGAGCCGCCTTGACGAGATCGTCGAGCGTTCGCTGCGCCAGGCCGTGCTGTGGGACGAGGTGAAGGACCGGCTCAACAAGTCGGGCCTCGGCCTGTCCGGCGGACAGGCACAGCGGCTGTGCATCGCCCGCACGCTCGCTGTCGAGCCCGACGTCGTGCTGATGGACGAGCCCTGCTCGGCGCTCGACCCGATCGCCACTGGCCGGATCGAAGATCTCATGCAGGAGATCAAGTCGCAGTACACGATCGTCATCGTCACGCACAACATGCAGCAGGCGACCCGCGTGAGCGACCGCACCGCGTTCTTCTCTGTGCTCCGCAACGAGCAGCCTGGGCGAAGCGACACGCGCACTGGCGTGCTCGTCGAGTACGGCTCGACGCAGCAGATCTTCGAGGATCCGCACGACAGCCGCACCCAGGCGTACGTGACCGGGCGGATCGGGTAACGAGGGAAAGTCGCCCGCCGGGCTACATCGCGGACTCGCCCGGCTTGTCCTGGGCGCTGCCCGCGAGGTAGACCACCCGGCGGGCGATGCTGACCGCGTGCGCGGCGACGCGCTCGTAGTCGCGCGCCACCTGCGACATCTCCATGGCCACCGGCACCGCCATCTGGCCGGAGGCGAGCTCGGCGGTCAGGCTGGAGTGCAGCTCGTCCATCTCCTCGTCGCGTTCGCTCAACGCGAACACGGCGGTGCGATCCCGCTGGTACCAGGCGTCGGTAGCCTGCCGCCACATGGCCGACGCGAGCTCGCTCATCCGCTCCACCAGGACCCTGGTGCGCGGAGTCAGCTCCGCGCCAAGGCTGTGGTTGGCCCGGGTCCCGATGGAGGTGACGAGGTCGTGCGCGCGCTCGAGGACCGGCACGATGCGCAGCACGGACAGCAGGTAACGCAGGTCCACGGCGACGGGCGCCTGGAGCACGATCTCCTTGTTGACCAGCTCCTCGACCTCGGGCCAGAGCGCGTCGATGATGCGCTCGCGCTCAATAAGCATGGCGAGCACTTCGTTGTCGCCGGTCAGCAGGGCCTGCGTGGCCCTAGGCAAGTCCTCGGCCACCATCGCGAACAGCTCGATGACCTTGGCCTCGATGTCCTCAAGCTGACGCTCGAATTCAGGGCGGGGTTCGACCATGCCCACGAGCGTACTTCGCGCTTGCCGACGCGCGGGTGACGAACATGCGACGGCGGCGGGTACAGGCGGTAAACCGCTGCACCGCCGCCGTCGCGTCGCTGCCTGATCCGCGGCCTAGACGGCCACTTCCACCTTGGTGATCTGGCCGATGTCCGCGGACACCGCGCACTCGGTGCGCACCCCGCCGGGCGCGAGGACGCGAAGCGTCCAGTCGCCAGGCGCGGCGAAGAAGCGGAATCCGCCGTCCTCGCCGAGCGGCACCTCCGCGACGAACTCGTCGCCGGTGCCGAGCAGCCGGGCGTAGCCCGTCGCGACGGGAGCGCCGTCGCGGAGCACGTGGCCCTCGACGATCGCCTCCTTGCCAGCCGCGTCCTTCGTGATCGTCACGCCGCCTGCCGGCGCGCCGCAGCCCTCGTTGCTCACTTGCCGTCTCCAATCTCGATCGGGACACCGACGAGCGAGCCGTACTCGGTCCACGAACCGTCGTAGTTCTTCACGTTGGGCTGGCCCAGGATCTCATGCAGCACGAACCAGGTGTGCGCCGAGCGCTCGCCG
>Ga0335073_10011218_pt1 | contig 12586 bp, 10 predicted proteins | sample Lox_Sample_22_FD_207093 | JGI IMG/M metagenome (GOLD analysis project Ga0335073, IMG submission 207093) | Soil microbial communities from Loxahatchee National Wildlife Refuge, Florida, United States - Lox_Sample_2.2 | ecosystem: Environmental > Terrestrial > Soil > Wetlands | place: USA...
TGACCCGACGCCGACATGAAAGCGTTGTTGACGAGTCCGCCTCTCTCCGTCCAGCGTAAGCGGCGGCAGCTCTTTGACGTTCTGCCCGACGCCACGAACCTCGTCTCGATCCGCGGAGAGGCTACTCATGGTTTCGTGCACGTCCGGCGATCACATCGACGCCACCGGGTATCCGACCTGTCGTTGCTGCCACGCTCAACTTCAGGTCGCGACGCGTCGGATCAACCGAGATCTGTCGCGACGCGGTTTTATCGCCGGGGTCGGCGCCTCGCTCGCGTCGCTCGGGCTGTTTCCACCGGCGGGCGCGCAAGCGGCTGCTCCCGGCTCTGCGCCGCCCATCGCGTTCCGGAATTTTCTGCTTTTCGACGGGAAGTCTGAAACCTTGCGCGGCGGGCTTCACGTCCTGGTTGAGGGCAATCGCATTAAGCTGGTTGCGACCGGAGAGGCCACGCCACCGGAGGGCGCGCGGGTAATCGATTGCGGCGGAAGGGCCATGATGCCGGGTCTGATCGACGCGCACTGGCATTCGATGTTTGCGGCGCTGCCGGTATCCGCCCTGTTTACCACAGACATCGGTTATATCTTTCTTGCGGCGAGCGCCGAAGCGGAGCGGACGCTGATGCGCGGCTTCACCACCGTCCGCGACCTCGGCGGTCCGTCCTTCGCGTTGAAGCAGGCAATCGACGAGGGGCTCGTGACCGGGCCCCGCATCTACCCGTCGGGGGCGATGATCACGACCACCGGCGGGCATGGCGACTTGCGTCCCCTGTCCGATTTGCCACGGAATCCTGGCGGCCCGCCGAGCTATATGGAGCGGACGGGCAGCGCCAATATCGCCGACAGCGCCGATGAGGTCCGCTTGCGCGTGCGCGAACAGCTGTTCCAGGGCGCCTCGCAGATCAAGCTCGCCGGAGGCGGAGGCGTGGCATCGCCGCGCACCAGGCTCGACATGTTTACGTTCAGCGAGTCTGAGTTACGCGCCGGCGTCGAGGCCGCTGCCGACCACAATACCTACGTGGCCGTGCACGCCTACCCGCCGGCCCAGATTCAGCGGGCGATCGCGGCCGGGGTCAAGTGCATCGAGCATGGACATCTCATGGATGAGGCAACCGCGGCGCTCATCGCGGAAAAGGGCTTGTGGCTCAGCACGCAACCCTTTGTCAGCGAGGCGGACACGCCGCCGATGACCTATGACCAAAGCCAGACCAACCTGCGTCAGGTCATGGCCGGAACCGATACGGTTTACACTCTCGCGAAGAAGCACCAGATCAAGACCGCGTTTGGAACGGACTGTTTATTCTCTCGCGCGATAAGCGAGCGCCAAGCCCTGATGCTGACTCATCTGACCCGCTGGTACGGCAATGCCGACATTCTGAAGATGGCCACTTCGGTCAACGCCGAGCTTTTGGCGATGTCCGGTCCGCGCAACCCATACCAGGGCAAGTTGGGCGTCATCGAAGAGGGCGCGTTTGCCGATCTGCTGGTGATCGACGGCAATCCCATGGACCATATCGAGCTTATCGCTAATCCCGCCAGCAACCTCATGATCATCATGAAGGATGGAAAAATCTACAAGGACACCCTGCCAAGCTGATCAAGCGCCAGATCGCGACGGAGTGCACCCCCCGTGTCGCAACGAATTGACAAATCGTGGGTCGTTATCGACAGCATCGAACCGTTTCCGCCGGATCGGTGCGTCGACGTTTTCAGGCGCCCGAATGGCAGCTACGGATTTGAAGAATTTCGACGCGACCCGGAAGACGCAGGGCTCTGGACGCCAGTCCAGTACTTTTCCGCCGCGACGTACTCATCGAAGGACGCGGCCTTGTCAGCCGCAACGGCGGCTGTCCCGTGGCTTAAGGAGGCGCTTGCGAGACGGTCCCGCGGAGCCTAGGCGCCGAACTTCCGCCGCCGGATAGAAGGCAAGCGCCCTCGGCTGCGTCCGCTGTGATCGGCAGCAGTATCCCGCGGGAGGGGACCCATCTTTTGTCGACGCGAGAGCGCCGCGACAGTGGCGCGCGGCGCGATTTCGGTCGATCCTGGCGTCATGTCCGAGCCTTCCCTGAGCCAGCGCCTGATCGCGCTCTTCGACCATCTTGGCCTCGCGCGTGCCCACGTCGCGAGCCAGATCCCGGCGGATTTGGCAGACTTGACCGCGCGCCATCGCGAGCGCGTCGGCGGGGTTGTGTTGTGCGCCCCGGTCCGGCTGGACCCGACGCCGTTTGCCGCGGTCGCCGGGCGCACCCTGATGATCGCTGGAGACCGCGGGCTTGCCGCCGACGCGACCCTTCGCGCCGCCCAGCGCTTGCCCGGTGCCGAGCGTTGCGTGCTCGCCGATTACGAGGCGTTCGGCTGGTCCGATGTGGTCGCCGATCGCACCCAGGCGGTGGCCGATGCGATCATCGCGCATCTGGCGGATGCCACCGCCGACGCGCCGCGTAGCGCGGCGCCGCGCGACGGCAGCCACGGCGGCATCACCTACCGGATCGAGGGCTCCGGCCCGGCGCTGGTGCTGCTGCCGTTCTTCCTCGCACCGTCGCAGTGGCAGCCGGCAGTGCCCGCGCTTGCCGGGCATTTCTCCGTGATCCTGCTCGGGGGCCCCAAGCTCGGCGGCGTGGCCATGCTCGAGGATCGCGCTCGCGCGCCGACCTACCAGGCGATGTTCCGTACCCTGATCGACCTCATCGCGCCCGCGCCGGGGGAGGCGATCCTCGACGTCGGCTGCGGCTCGGGCGCGCTCGACCGCGCGCTGGCGCGGCGCCTCAACGGCGCCAACCCGATCACTGCGGTCGACGCCAACCCGTTCCTGCTGCGCGAGGCGGCCGCGCTGGCCGAGTCCGACGGCCTCGCCGGGGCGATCCGCTTCGCACCCGGCAACGCTGAAGCGGTGCCCTTCGCGGACGCCGCGTTCGACGCGGCGTTCTCGATCACCGTGCTCGAGGAATGCGACGCCGACCGCGCGATCCGCGAGCTCGTGCGCGTGGTCCGCCCGGGCGGGCGGGTCGGCGTGGTGGTGCGCGCCATCGACCTGCCGCAATGGTGGAACCTCGACCTGCCCGAGACGATCCGGCGCAAGGTCGATCCGCCGCCCCAATCGGTTGCCCGCGCCGGTGTCGCTGACGCCAGCCTCTATGGGCGCCTGCGGGCGGCTGGCCTCACCGATCTGATCGGCTACCCCTTCCTCATCACGCTCGACGACCCCGACGGGCCGATCTGGCGCTACCGCGAGGACGCCGCGCTGTCGCTGCTGTCGGCAGAGGAGACGCGCACCTGGCTCGATGCGCGCGCGGCGGCCCGGCGCGCCGGCGTGCTGCTCGCCGCGCACGCGCTCCATTGCGCCGTTGGCACCAAGCCGGCGCCGTGAGCTGCCGTGGCTCAACCGGCGCGACGTCGCGCTGGTAATCGGGTGCGCGGCGTGCGATTGGATCGGTTGGACCGTGTGAGAAGATCGGGAGAGGGCCATGAAACTCGAAGGCAGATGCTATTGCGGCCAAGTGCGCTACGTCGCCGAGGGCGAGCCCATCATGAGAGGGCAATGCCACTGCCGCGAATGCCAATACATCACCGGCGGCGCGCCCAACCTGTTCGTCCTCATGCCGGCGAACGGCTTCCGCTATACCCAAGGTACGCCCAAGCAATTCACCCGTAGTGACCTCGAACGGCCGGTGACGCGGGAATTCTGCCCTACCTGCGGCACACACCTGGTGACGCGGCCGCTTCCGTCTGCCGTCGTCGTGAAGGTCGGGACGCTCGATGACGCCAGCCTGTTCGGCAAGCCGGACATGGCGATCTATGCCATCGACAAGCAGCCGTACCACCACATCCCCGACGGCTTACCCACCTTCGAGCGGCTGCCGCCGCGCCGTTAGCCGTTACGGGACGAGCCAGCCGCCGTCGATCGCGCGCGTGGCACGGATGAGCATCGATCGTCGCCTGTAGCGGAATGCATGCGGCAATCAGCTTCTCGTCTACGTTACTCGACCACCGCGATCATCTCGATCTCGACCATTGCCTCCGGCTGGGCGAGACCGCTGATCTGGATCGTCGTGCTGGTTGGACTGGCTATCCCGAAGTAGCGCATGCGCAGGTCGGCGCACTGCGAGAACGCCTGGTAGTCCGTGACGAAGGTGTTGGTCTTGACAACATCAGCCCAAGTCGCGCCGGCGGCCTTGAGGCAGGCGTCGAGGTTCTTGAAGGTCTGTTCGAGCTGCGCCCGCATGTCGCGCGCGCCGACGATGTTGCCCTCTGCGTCGCGTGCCAGTTGGCCGGCGATGTAGATCGTCTTGCCTGGGCCTGTGACCGCGACGACGTGCGAATAGGCAGGCTTCCCCTGCTGGATGCGGACGTTCATGCCCGCCGGCTGAATCCGGTCGATCTTCATAGCCACTCTCCTCCTGCAGCAGATGCTCATCGGCCCGGAGGATGCCGTTACGATCGCGGCTATTGCAATCGGGCAAAGCTGGCCACGCTCGGCATCTCACACTCGCTCGAGGCCGGACACGCGACGCCGACCCGTGGCTCAAGTCTGGCGGCTTGCCCCTTCGCTGTGGGGTGCTGTGATAAGCTCGCCGCAGAACCACGCTCATCGACCTCCTGCAGCGATGTTCCACGTGCAACCGACACCGAGAAAAATGTCGCCGGTGTACATCGGGGGCGTAGGCCCCTCCCGGCGCATTTTACCAAAAACGCCGTTGCGTTCGCCGCGACTCGGGAGAGCGGCGAGAATTCCCTTGCGCCGCCCTGGCCATGTCTCATAGTGAAAAAATGCCTCACGCCGATTTCGTTCATTTGCGCGCACATTCGGCGTATTCGCTGTCGGCGGGCGCGATCAAGCTCAAAGAGCTGGTCGGCCTCGCCAAGCGCCATTCCATGCCGGCCCTGGCCCTCACCGATAGCGGCAATCTCTTCGGCGCGCTCGAATTCGCCCAGGCGGCGAGCGAGGCGGGGGTGCAGCCGATCATCGGTACCGAGCTCGGCCTGCGCCGCGTCACCGGCGACGGCAATACCCGCGCGGTCAAGGCCGGGCCGTCGCCGCCGCCCGATTCGGTGATCCTGTTGGCGCAGAGCGAGCAGGGCTATCGCAATCTCTTGAAGCTGGTGAGCACATCCTTCCTTGAGACCGAGGGGGGCGAGGCGCCGCAGCTCGATCTCGAAGCGCTGGAGGGGCGGAGCGAGGGGCTGCTGCTGCTGTCGGGCGGTCCGGCGGGCCCGGTCGGCCGGCTGCTGCTCGACGGGCAGGCGGCCGCGGCCGAAACGATGCTGCTGCGGTTGGCGGCGCTGTTTCCCGGGCGCCTCTATGTCGAGCTGATGCGCCACGGACTTGCTGCCGAGGATCGCATCGAGCCGGCGCTGATCGATCTCGCCTATCGCCACGACTTGCCGCTCGTCGCCACCAACGGCGTGTTCTTCGCCGATGCCGAGTTCTACGAGGCGCATGACGTGCTGCTCTGCATCGCCGAGGGCACGGTGGTGGGCGAGACCAACCGGAAGCGGCTCACGCCGCAGCATCACTTCAAATCGCCGGCGGCGATGCGCCTCCTCTTCGCCGATCTGCCCGAGGCGATCGACAATACCCTGGTGGTCGCCCGCCGCTGCGCCTACATGCCGCAGTCGCGCAAGCCCATCCTGCCGCCGTTCGGGACGGTGAGCGGCCGCAGCGAAGCCGAGGAGCTGCGCGCGATGGCCGCCGAGGGGCTCGAGCATCGCCTGGCGGCGCCGCTTGCGCGTCCCGACATGTCGGCGGCCGAGCGCGCCGACGCTGCCGCGCCCTATCGCGCGCGGCTCGATTTCGAGCTCGACGTCATCGTCAAGATGGGCTTTGCCGGCTACTTCCTCATCGTCGCCGAGTTCATCCAATGGGCCAAGGGCGAGGGCATACCGGTCGGCCCCGGCCGCGGTTCGGGCGCGGGCTCGCTGGTCGCCTGGGCGCTCACCATCACCGATCTCGATCCCTTGCGCTTCGGCCTGCTGTTCGAGCGCTTCCTCAATCCCGAGCGCGTGTCGATGCCGGATTTCGACATCGATTTCTGCCAGGACCGCCGCGACGAAGTGATCCGGCACGTGCAGGAGAAATACGGCCGCGACCGCGTCGCGCAGATCATCACCTTCGGCACCTTGCAGGCGCGCGCGGTGCTGCGCGATGTCGGCCGCGTGCTGGAAATGCCCTATGGCCAGGTCGACCGCCTGTGCAAGCTGGTGCCCTACAACCCCGCCAACCCGGTCAAGCTGCAGCAGGCGATCGATGGCGAGCCGCAGCTGCAGCAGATGCGCGATGCCGATGAGAGCGTCGCTCGCCTCATCGCCATCGCGCTGAAGCTCGAAGGCCTCTATCGGCACGCCTCGACCCACGCCGCCGGCGTAGTCATCGGCGACCGCCCGCTCGACGCGCTGGTGCCGCTCTACCGCGACCCGCGCTCCGACATGCCGGTGACGCAGTTCAACCTCAAATATGTCGAGCTCGCCGGGCTGGTGAAATTCGACTTCCTCGGCCTCAAGACGCTGACCGTGCTGGCGCGCGCGCTCGATCTCCTGCGCGCGCGCGGCGTCGAGCTCGACCTTGCCGCGCTGCCCTTCGACGACAAGCCGAGCTACGAGCTGCTCGGGCGTGGCGACACGGTCGGCGTGTTCCAGCTCGAAGGCGCCGGCATGCGCGACATGCTGCGCAAGCTGCGCCCCGACCGCTTCGAGGACATCATCGCCGTCGTCGCGCTCTACCGCCCGGGCCCGATGGAGAACATCCCGCGCTACATCGCGGTGAAGCACGCTGAGGAGCGGCCCGACTACCTCCATCCCTCGCTCGAGCCGATCCTGACCGAGACGCACGGGATCATGATCTACCAGGAGCAGGTGATGCAGATCGCGCAGGTGCTCAGCGGCTATTCGCTGGGCGGCGCCGATCTGCTGCGCCGCGCCATGGGCAAGAAGATCAAGGCGGAGATGGAGGCACAGCGCAAAGCCTTCATCGACGGCGCCGTCGCGCGCGGCGTCGCCGAGCGCGTCGCCGAGCACATCTTCGAGCAGGTGGCGAAGTTCGCCGGCTACGGCTTCAACAAGTCGCACGCCGCCGCTTATGCGCTGGTCGCCTATCAGACCGCCTATCTCAAGGCCAACTACCCCGTCGAGTTCCTCGCGGCGCTGATGACGCTCGACCTCGGCAATACCGACAAGCTCAACGTCTTCCGCGGCGAATGCGACCGCCTCGGCATCAAGCTGCTGCCGCCCGACATCAACCGCTCGGATGTGGCGTTTGCCGTCGAGCAGACGCCGCAAGGCGCGGCGATCCGCTACGCGCTCGCCGCGGTGAAGGGCGTCGGCGCGCAGGCGATGCAGCTCCTCGTCGAAGAGCGCACGGCGCGGGGGCCCTTCCGCGACCTCTTCGATCTGGCGCGGCGCCTCGACGTCAAGAGCTTCAACCGCCGCCAGTTCGAGTGCCTGGCCAAGGCGGGCGCGTTCGAGACGCTCAACCGCAATCGGGCGCAGACCTTCGCCGCCTCGGAGATGCTGCTGCGGCATGCCGCCGCCGCCGCCAGCGAGCGCGAGAGCCAGCAGGTCAGCCTCTTCGGCGATGGCGATGGGCCGGCGGTGCGCGGCGCGGGCCTGCCGGTGGTGCAGGACTGGCCGCCGATCGAGCGGCTGCAGCAAGAGTTCGACGCCATCGGCTTCTATCTCTCGAGCCATCCGCTCGATGCTTACGGCAAGAGCCTCGAGCGCGTCGGCGTGGTGCGCTTTGCCGATCTGCCGGCGCGGCTCACCGCCGGCGGCGCCACCCGCTTCAAGCTCGCCGGGGTCGTCATCGGCCGCAAGGAGCGCACCTCTGCGCGCGGCAACCGCTTCGCCTTCGTGCAGATGTCGGATGCCAGCGGCGTCTTCGAGGTGATGATGTTCTCCGAGGTGCTGGGCCAGGTCCGGCCGCTGCTCGATGGCGGCCAGCCCCTGCTGGTGCATGTCGATGTCCGCGCCGAGGAGGAGACGCTCCGCCTCACCGCGCAGCGCGCCGAGCCGCTCGACGGGGTCGTCGCCCATGCCGCGGCCGGGCTCAAGGTCTTCCTCGGCGAGGGCGAGGCGCTGGTGCCGCTGCGCGGGCTGATGCAGCGCGAAAGCGGCGGCCGCGGCCGGGTTACGGTCGTGGTGCCGGTGCCGCCGACGCGCGAGATCGAGATCCTGCTGCCCGGCGGCTTCAAGATCAGCCCGCGGGTGCGCGCGGCGGTAAAGTCGCTGCCGGGCATCCTCGACGTGCATGACGTTTAGCGGAGCAAAGGGGGCGGGGAGATATGGCTGAACCCAAGAAGACGGTGTTCGACCTCAGCGCTACCTACGTCCAACTCGCGGACAATGGCGCCACCAGGCCGGTCGAGGCGGGCACGGATTTCTGGACGCGGTTTGCGGCGCAGGCCGACCTCGGCATCGGCCGGCTGGTCTGGACCGCGGCACAGGCGCGCGACTGGCCCAATTGGGAGATGAATCCCAACGGCGATGCGGTGTTCTATCTGCTCTCGGGCGCCGTCGACCTCGTGCTGATCGAAGGCGATATCGAGCGCAGCATTACGTTGCGGCCGAACAACGCCTGTATCGTGCCGCGCGGCGTCTGGCACCGCGTCATCGTGCAAAAGCCGGCCAACCTGCTCGGCATCACCCGCAATGCCGGCCGGGAGCTGCGTCCGGTCGAGGCCAAACGGGTCGAGCCGAAGCGCTAGGCCGTCGCCGGCCGCTCCGCCGCGAAACAGCGGCGAGGAGAACAATGCGCGCCCGCTTCCCGCCCGACAGAGGTGCGGCGTAACCGTGAGGCACTAGCCCAAGTTTTCAACAATTTTATCGAAGGAAAACGTCTGTCGAACTTTGGCTTATTCTTGGGCATCTCTTGTCGTTTTTAGGAGAATGCGCGGCGATTTCTGGAATTTCTGCAATTTCTGGTGGAAAACTCGAAGAATTGGCGGCTAGGCTGCTGGCGCGCGAGGAGCAGAGGGCAGAGGGATGCCGGACGATCGGATCACGGATGCCAAGGACCTGCTGCAGCGGGTGCGCCAGTTCGGCGCGCGGCTGAAAGACCGGCGGCGTTTCGAGCGCAAGCAGCTGCTCTGGGCCGCGACCGTCGAAGTGCGCGGGCAGCGCTTCGAAGGCACCATCGTCGATTTCTCGGTCGGCGGCGCGCGGCTCAAATTCGATGCCCCCGTCGCCGCCGGCGACGAGCTGACGCTGATGCTGAAACAGCTCGACGAACTCGGCGCCAAGGTGGTCTGGCAGCGCGAAGGCGAGGCCGGGCTGCAATTCCTGCTCGCGCCCGATGAAGTGGCGGCCCGCGTCCAGGAGAAGCTGCTCGCTGATCTCAGCAAGGACGAGGGCGGCCGGTCGGCTCCGGCGGCGTCCGGCCGGGCGGGCGGCGCGGTCCGCGCCGGTCGCCGCCTCGCCGTCCTGGCGCTGGCCGCGATCGGCGGGCTCGGCGCGCTGGGCGGCGGCTCGCTGCTGATCGCCAGCTCCTTCTCGCATGAGGAGACGCCGGTGCTGGCCCTGAACGGCGGCGCCGTCGGCCAACATAGCTGCGACAGCCTCATGGAAAAGCTGGGGGGCTCGACCAACGAGCTCGATTTCAGCTTGAACGTCGCCTCAGCCGTGCAGGCCAAGTGCCTGGATATGCATCATCTTGGGCCGTCGGACAACGACCCCCGCGGGCGCATGGTGCAGACCACCAAGGTGCCCCTGCACTGAGCCTGGGCGCCGCTCGCGCCGTCGCCTGCGGGCTTGTTCGGGCTTGCCAAATCTTCTCCGGAGCCCTATTTAAGGGCGCTCTTAAGCAAACCTCACGCGGGGACGCGGTCGCTTTTGCCGTCGCAGAAGCAGCCGGTCCGGTGTCGGCATCGAGCCGATGATCCCCCGCGGCGGCCTAACCGGAGAAGGATCCGATGGCAATACCTGACTTCACCATGCGCCAGCTGTTGGAAGCCGGCGTCCATTTCGGCCACCACACACGGCGCTGGAACCCGAAGATGGCGCCTTACATCTTCGGCGTCCGCAACGGCGTCCATATCATCGACCTCGAGCAGACCGTCCCGCTGCTGCACCGCGCGCTGCAATCGGTGCGCGACGTCGCCGCGCAAGGCGGCCGCGTCCTCTTCGTCGGCACCAAGCGCCAGGCGCAGGAAGCGATTGCCGAAGCGGCCAAGCGCTGCGGCCAATACTATGTGAACCATCGTTGGCTCGGCGGCATGCTGACCAACTTCAAGACCATCTCGCAATCGATCAAGCGTTTGAAGGAGATGGACGAGCGCGTGAACCAGCCGAGCGCCGGCCTCACCAAGCGCGAGCTGCTGGAGCTGACGCGCGAGCGCGACAAGCTCGAGCGGGCGCTCGGCGGCATCAAGGAGATGGGCGGGCTCCCCGACATCCTGTTCATCATCGACACCAATAAGGAAGCGATCGCCGTCCAGGAGGCGAACAAGCTCAAGATCCCGGTGGTCGCGGTGCTCGACAGCAATTCCTCGCCCGACGGCATCGCTTTGCCGATCCCGGGCAACGACGATGCGATGCGCGCGGTTCATCTCTATTGCGAGCTGGTTGCCGGGGCGGTGCTGGACGGGTTGCAGGCGGAGCTTTCCGGCGCCGGCGTCGATCTCGGCGAGCAGGCCGAGCTTCCCGCCGAGCTGCCGCCGCGCGAGGAAGAGGCCGCGGCCGGAACGGAGGAGCAGGCGACGGCCTGAGTTGCGCCGCACCGTTAGAGGACCAGGGACGGCGGCGGCTTGGGCCGCCGTTCTTTTAGGACAAACCAGGGGAAAGAGAGAGACACCATGGCCGAGATCACCGCTGCGCTGGTCAAGGAGCTGCGCGAGAAGACCGGCGCCGGCATGATGGACTGCAAGCGTGCGCTCGCCGAGACGGCGGGCGATCTCGAAGGCGCCGTCGACTGGCTGCGCAAGAAAGGTCTGAGCGCCGCCGCCAAGAAGGCCGGGCGCGTCGCCGCCGAGGGGCTGGTCGGCGTCGCCACGCGCGGCAAGCAGGGCGCCGTGCTCGAGGTCAACGCCGAGACCGATTTCGTCGCCCGCAACGAGACCTTCCAGCACTTCGTGCGCACCGCGACCGAACTGGCTCTCACCACCGGCGATGACCTCGAGCGCTTGCGCAGCGCGGCCTTTCCCGGCACCGGCCGCAGCGTCGGCGACGAGCTGACCCATATGATTGCCACCGTCGGCGAGAACATGGCGCTGCGCCGGGTACGCCGGCTCGAGGTGAAGAACGGCGCCGTGCTCGGCTATGTCCACAACCCGCTGGCGCCAGGGCTCGGCAAGATCGGCGTGCTCGTGGCGCTCGAATCGACCGGCGATGGCGAGAAGCTCGCGGCGCTCGGCAAGCCGCTCGCCATGCATGTCGCCGCCGCCCGCCCGGACTATCTCGACATCGCCTCGGTCGACCCGGCGGCGCTCGAGCGCGAGCGCGAGGTGCTGCGCGAGCAGTCGCGCGCCAGCGGCAAGCCCGAGGCGATCATCGAGAAGATGGTCGAGGGCCGGTTGCGCAAATTCTACGAGGAAGTGGTGCTGCTCGAGCAGATCTATGTCGTCGATGGTGAGAGCCGGGTCAGCAAGGTGATCGACGCCGCGGCCAAGGAGCTCGGCACGCCGGTCAAGGTCGCGGGCTTCGCCCGATTCGCGCTCGGCGAAGGCATCGCCAAGGAGCAGGGCGACTTCGCCGCCGACGTCGCGGCGGCGGTGAAGCCGCGCTAGGCGCCTGTCTGGCAAAAGGAGACGGAAGGCGGGCCCTCGTGTATCATGGCCCGCCAGAAGAGCCGGAAACGCCCATGACCGCGGAACCGATCAGTAAGCACAGCCAAACTCTGCGCTACCGCCGCGTCCTCCTCAAGCTGTCGGGCGAGGCGCTGATGGGCGATCAGGGGCACGGGCTCGATCCCAAGATCATCTCGCGCATCGCCGCCGAGGTGAAATCGGTGCATGAGCTCGGCGCCGAGATCTGCATCGTCATCGGCGGCGGCAACATCTTCCGCGGCCTCGCCGGCGCGGCGCAAGGCATGGATCGGGCGACCGCCGACTACATGGGAATGCTCGCCACCGTCATCAATTCGCTGGCGCTGCAAAGCGCGCTGGAGCGGCAAGGGGTGGTGACGCGCGTGCTGTCGGCGATCAGCATGCAGGCGGTGTGCGAGCCCTATATCCGCCGCCGCGCCATCCGGCACATGGAGAAAGGCCGGGTGGTGATCTTCGCCGCCGGCACCGGCAATCCCTTCTTCACCACCGACACGGCCGCGGCGCTGCGCGCCTCGGAGATGGACTGCAACGCGCTGCTCAAGGCGACCAAGGTGGACGGCGTCTATTCCGCCGACCCGCACAAGGATCCCGAGGCCGAGCGCTATGACCGCCTGACCTATCTCGACGTGCTGTCACGCGACCTGCAGGTGATGGATGCGGCGGCGATCTCGCTGGCGCGGGAGAATGACATCCCGATCCTGGTGTTCTCGATCCACGACCATGGCGGCTTCGCCAGTGTCGTGACCGGGCAGGGGCGCTTCACGATCATCACGGAGTGAGAGTGGAGTCATGAGCGAGGAGCAGATCATCAGGGAGCTGAGGCGCCGCATGGACGGCGC